>ERZ773075.260-NODE-260-length-45417-cov-61.638_pt1 | contig 45417 bp, 41 predicted proteins | sample MGYA00580614_ERZ773075 | MGnify/ENA primary metagenome ERZ773075 (study PRJEB29015, sample SAMEA2738021) | human oral metagenome | biome: human oral; feature: human-associated habitat; material: dental | place: China | collected 2043 ...
TGCGCGCCACCTCGGCAGCGGTGATCATGCTTCTGCTGATCGGGGCCTTCCAGGCTTTCGATGAGTTCTACAACCTGCTGGGTTCCATCGGTTCCTACCCGCCCTACGGTCGTCCACCACTGGTGCACCTGTACCTGACCGCCCTGGGAGGCGGGCAGCAGGACCTGGGGGTTGGGGGCGCCGGGACGATGATCCTGGCGAGCATCATCGTGATTTTCGGTCTGTTGCAGAACTGGGTTCTGGGGAGGCAGCGTAGATGAGATCCTCCCGGCTCGTCACAGCGCTGCGTTACGGAGTGGCTACGGCGCTGGCTCTGCTCTTCCTGCTGCCGTTCTACGTGATCGTCCGGAACGCCTTTTCTACGAACCAGAACATCACCTCTCCCCGCTGGAACTGGCTACCGGACCAACTCAACCTGGCCAATCTGGACTCCATGCTGTCCTCCGATTCGACGGGCGTGTTGAGGGGGTTGCTGAACTCGGCGATCATGACCATCCTGCAGACGGTGAGCACCGTAGTGGTCTCCTTGATGGCCGGATATGGGCTGGCACGTTTCACCCACCGGTTGTCGAAGGTGGTGCTGGGTCTGACGGTATTCACCCTCATGGTGCCTGCGGCCACCACGTTCGTCCCGATGTTCATCATCACGGCTCAGTTCGGTTGGATCGACTCGTTCCGCGGACTGGTGATCCCGGGCATGTTCTCCGCCTTCGCCACCTACCTGTTCCGGCAGGCCTTCCTGGATTTCCCATCCGAGCTGGAGGACGCGGCGCTGATGGACGGGTGCAACCCATTCACAGCTTTCTGGCGAATCGTGGTGCCCAATTCCACAGGTACCGTCGCAGCGGTCGGGACGATCGTGCTGATCGGTTCGTGGAACGCTTTCCTGTGGCCCTCGCTGGTTGGCCGCGAGGCGACGCGCACCGTCCAGGTGGCGCTCAGCCAGTACATGACCAGCCAGACCGTGCGCTACCCGGAGCTTTTCATGGGTTCGCTGATCGCGATCCTGCCGATGCTGGTGGTCTTCTTGTTCCTGCAGCGTTTCCTGGTCCAGGGGCTGACCACTTCCGGACTGCGCTGAACCGACCTCACCCGCCAGAACCACCGTCACACCAGTCGGTATTACCCCTGGGCGTCGGCAACCATCATCCCGGGCAGGGCATCCCGCGGCACGCTGTCGTGTTCCGTGAGCAGCTCCAAGGTCAGTCCTGCATCGATCACAGCCATCACGATCTCGGAGAGCACATGGTTCCACTCCGCTGATCCCGGGGAAGCGACGACCTCACCTCCGGTGTAGAAATAAAAGCAATCACTTGGAAGATCCACGAGGGATCCGCCATCTTGTCCAGGGCGTAACCTCTCGCGCTGACATGAAAATCAGCACGAGAGTCCTAGTCGCCCCCGGCTGATCACCTGCTGGTCCACGAGCCCTGCGCCCTACTTCTTGGTGGTCTCCGATGTGGACAGGGCGGCCACGAAGGCCTCCTGCGGCACCTCGACACGACCCACCATCTTCATCCGCTTCTTGCCTTCCTTCTGCTTCTCCAGAAGCTTGCGTTTGCGGGAGATGTCACCGCCGTAGCACTTCGCCAAGACGTCCTTGCGCATTGCCCGGATGGTTTCCCGGGCTATGACCCGCGACCCGATGGCCGCCTGGATCGGCACCTCGAACTGTTGGCGTGGAATGAGTTCCTTCAGTTTACCCGCCATCATCAGGCCGTAGGAGTAAGCCTTGTCCCTGTGGACGATCGCGGAAAAAGCGTCGACAGGGTCGCCATGAAGGAGGATGTCCACCTTCACCAGATCGGCCACCTGCTCACCATCGGGTTCGTAGTCGAGGGAAGCGTAACCCTTGGTGCGCGATTTCAGCGCGTCGAAGAAATCGAAGACGATCTCGGCCAGCGGCAGGGCGTAGCGGATCTCGACCCGATCCTCACTCAGGTATTCGAGCCCCTGCTGCACGCCACGCCGGGTCTGGCACAGCTCCAACACAGTGCCGATGTACTCGGACGGGGTGAGGATGGTGCCGCGCACCATCGGTTCATGAACCTCCGCAATCTTGCCCGCCGGGTATTCCGACGGGTTCGTGACGGTGTGTTCAGAACCGTCCTCCATGACGACGCGGTAGACAACGTTCGGCGCGGTGGAGATCAGGTCGAGATTGAACTCACGCTCCAAGCGTTCCCGAACGATCTCCATGTGCAGCAATCCCAGAAAGCCGACGCGGAACCCGAAACCAAGAGCTCCCGAGGTCTCGGGTTCAAAGGTGAGGGCTGCATCGTTGAGCTGAAGCTTCTCCAGCGCTTCGCGCAGCTCGTTGAAGTCATCGCCGTCAATCGGGTACAGGCCCGCGTAAACCATCGGGTTGGGGTGCCGATAGCCTCCAAGATCCTGTGTGGCGGAACGTGCTGCCCCGGTGATGGTGTCACCCACCCGCGACTGCCGCACATCCTTGACGCCGGTGATCAGATATCCCACCTCACCCACACCGAGAGCGTCGGCCTTCTTCGGTTCTGGAGAGATCACCCCCACCTCGAGAAGGTCGTGTTCGGCTTTGGTGGACATCATGAGAATGCGTTCACGGTGGCTGAGTTCCCCGTCAACCACACGGACATAAGTGACCACACCGCGGTAGGTGTCGTAGACGGAATCGAAGATCAGGGCCCTCGCAGCCCCTCCGGGCTCCCCGACCGGGGCGGGAATCTGGGCGACGATCTGGTCCAGCAGCTCAGCGACACCGACACCGGTTTTCGCTGAAACCTTGAGCACCTCTGACTCGTCGCAGCCGATGATGCCGGCAAGTTCGGCAGCGTATTTCTCCGGGTTCGCGCTGGGCAGGTCAATTTTGTTCAACACTGGGATGATGTGAAGGTCCGCCTCGAGCGCCAGGTACAGGTTGGCGAGAGTCTGCGCCTCGATTCCCTGGGCCGCGTCAACCAGCAGGATGGCTCCCTCGCAGGCTGCCAGGGAACGCGAGACCTCGTAAGTGAAATCGACGTGCCCAGGGGTGTCAATCATGTTGAGGACGTGTTCAACCCCATCGACGTTCCACGGCATCCGCACCGCCTGCGACTTGATGGTGATGCCCCGTTCGCGTTCAATGTCCATGCGGTCCAGGTACTGCGCCCGCATGGCGCGCTCATCCACCACTTTCGTCAGTTGCAGCATCCTGTCGGCCAGCGTCGATTTGCCGTGGTCGATGTGCGCGATGATGCAGAAATTGCGGATGATCGCCGGGTCGGTCCTGCCGGGAGCGGGCATTCATCCTCCTTAGGGGCCGGGAGCGGGACGAGTCATCTTCTCACGAGTAGGCCTTTGGGCACGAGCCCGACGCGACCAGGCCGGGCGGGACTGAGATTTTGCACCCACCCCGAGGCTCCGCTAGTCTGGACCGTCGCGTCATCAAAACGCACCCAGAATACCGAGTAACCCAGACTAGTGAGGCAAGCCCAAGTGGCAAACATCAAGTCCCAGAAGAAGCGCGTGAAGACCAACGAGAAAGCACGCCAGCGCAACAAGGCCATCAAGTCAGAGCTGCGCACCCATGTGCGCAACTTCCGCGCCGCGGTCGCCGAGGGCGACAAGGCCAAGGCCGTCGAGCTCTCCCGGGTCGCCAACCGCGCCCTTGACAAGGCCGTCACCAAGGGCGTCATTCACGCGAACCAGGCGGCCAACCGCAAGTCGGCGATCAGCCTCACCGTCAACACCCTCGACTGAGCCCAGACATTACCGGCCAGTCCAGCGCCCGGACCCACTCGGTGGTCCGGGCGCTGTTTCGCGTATGCTTCGGCAGTCACAAACGAATGGGGAACAATGCATAAAGTTGGATTCGACAGGGAAAAGTACCTGACTCTCCAGGGGGAAAGCATCGAGGCCCGGCGACGACAGTTCGGGGGAAAGCTCTACCTAGAGTTCGGTGGGAAGCTCGTCGATGACATGCACGCATCCCGGGTACTGCCGGGTTTCACCCCCGACAACAAGATCGTGATGCTGGCCGGCCTCGCCGACGATGTGGAGATCGTGGTGGTGGTCAACGCCCAGGACTTCTCCCGCCACAAGGTCCGTGCCGACCTCGGAATCTCTTACGAGGACGACGTACTGCGCCATATCGATGCCTTCCGTTCCTACAGCCTCTACGTCGGGAGCGTGGTCATCTCTCACTGGTCCAACGACAACCGTCAGGCCGCTGCGTTCAAACGGAAACTGGAACGGCTCGGCATCAAGGTCTACAGGCACTACGTGATCCCTGGTTACCCGCACGATGTGGCGCGCATCGTCTCGCCAGAGGGGTACGGGCACAACGAATACATCAAGACAGAACGCGACCTGGTAGTGGTGACCGCTCCCGGCCCGGGGTCGGGCAAGATGGCCACCTGCCTGTCGCAGCTCTACCACGACCACCAGCGGGGAATCCGCTCCGGCTACGCGAAATTCGAGACCTTCCCGATCTGGAATCTGCCCCTCGACCATCCCGTGAACATCGCCTATGAGGCCGCCACCGCGGACCTCGACGACGTGAACATGATCGACCACTTCCACCTGGCGGCCTACGGGGAACAGACGGTCAACTACAACCGCGACATCGAAATCTTCCCCGTACTGACGCGCCTGTTCGAACAGCTCCTCGACGAATCTCCGTACCAGTCACCCACCGACATGGGCGTCAACATGGCGGGCATGTGCATCAGCGATGACGAGGTGTGCCAGGAAGCCTCTCGGCAGGAAGTGATCCGTCGCTATTTCAAGGCCTTGGCAGCTGAACACCGGGACCAGTCGGAACCGATCCAGTCGGATCGCATCGCCTTGCTAATGAGCAAAATGCAGATCTCCCGTGAAGACCGTCCCGTGGTGTTGCCCGCGTTGGAGAAGCAGAGGATCACCAAGGGACCGGCCGCTGCCATCCAGCTTCCTGACGGCCAGATCATCGTGGGCAAAACCTCACCGCTTCTGGGGGCTTGTTCCGCGATGCTCCTGGATGCTCTGAAGGCTCTGGCCGGCATCGATCCGGATGTAAAACTGCTGGCCACCGAGACCATCGAACCCATCCAGACGCTGAAGACGAAGCATCTGGGCAGTCGGAATCCCCGGCTCCACACCGACGAGGTCCTGATTGCTCTGTCCGTCAGCGCCACCCACAGCGACTTCGCCCGCCGCGCGCTGGCGGAACTTCACAACATCCGGGGCTGTGACGTCCACTCGACCGTGATCCTCGGCCCCGTGGACGAGGCCATCCTGCGCAGTCTGGGAGCCTATGTCACCTGCGAACCGGTGTTCCAGACCAAGAGGCTGTACCGCAAACACTGAACCTGCGAGGTTTCAGGCTCGTTTCTGCCGGAGGACGCCAAGCACCATGCGTTCAAGCGCGTAGTCCGGGTTGGTGGCCGCGCCCTTGACATCCGCATCGGCCCGGGCAATGATCCCGATGGCCGCGGCTACCCCGACCGGCTGCCAGTTCCGGGAGGTGCGCTGATACTCCTTCAGTTTGAATGGCGGCACCCCGATTTTCCGGGCCAGATCGGCGCCACTCCCCCGCGCCTCCAGGTACTTGCCCATGCCGCGGAACGCACCGGCCATGGCGGATGTGATCAGCACGGGGGCAACGCCAGACCCGAGGGCCCAGCGGAGACGCTCCAGCGCCAGCGACGCGTCACCGGCCAGCACGGCATCGGATACCGCGAACGAGGTGACCTCCGCCCGGCCCGCAAAATACTTCCGCACCAAGGTCTCGTCCACCGGTTCACCGCCGGCGTCGGAGGCGAGTTGCGCGACCGCCGAAGTGAGTGCCCTCAGGTCGTTCCCGACCGCCGCCACGAGCGCCCCGGCCGCGTCCTGGGAGAGTTTCACCTTCCGGGATCGTGCCTCCTCCACGCAGAACTTCGGCAGCTCCCAAGGCTTGGGGGCCGCCACAGCAATCGTCTCGATCCTGGCTTTCTTCAGTTTGTCGATCAGACCCCTGCCCTTGTTCCCACCCTCGTGCGACAGGATCAGGCACAGCTCGTCGCCGGGGTTCTTCGCCAGGGCCACCAGGGTGTCGACGACATCGGGTGGGGTGGAGCCGACATCGTCGATGATGGCGACGATGTGGTTCGAGAACAGGGAACCCCCCGTCACCTCCGAGAGCATGGAATCGGCCAGTTCCGCCCCACAGACCCGGTTGACCTCGGCGTCGGGTTCCTCCACCAGGGCGGCCCGGCGCCTGCCGTCGATGGCACGAGCAGCCAGCAGCGATTCCGAACCGGTGACGAGCAGGGTGCGTCCGAAACTGTTCACGCGCCCAGCATGCCAGCTGGCCCCGACATCAGCCACGCCAGCGACGCACCCCGAGCCGCCGGTCATCCCCGGAGAAGACCGCAATACTGCCCTCCGTGTCAGTGCGTGCCACCGCCATGCCCAGCGAGGTCACCCTGCTCAAGGTCTTGGGGCTCGGGTGCCCGTAGTCGTTTCCCAGCCCGCAACTCGCCACTGCCAGCTGGGCCGATGAGGCCTCCAGGAATTCTGGTTCCTGCCGAGAGGAGCCGTGGTGGGGGATCTTCAGGACATCCACGGAAAGCGGAATACCCAAGTTCCGGGCCCGCCGGATTGCCTGCCCTTGACCGCCGGGTTCTGCATCCCCCGGCAACAGGATCCGCAGACCCGAGACCTCCGCGATTCCCACAACAGAGGAGTCGTTCTGGACCGAGCTCTCGCTCTCCCCTGCCACGGACGCCCCGCCCGGCTGCCAGGCCGAGACCGTAACCCAATCCACATCCCCCACCTTCATGCGCTGCCCCGGTTCCGCCACGACTAGTTGCGCCCCGTGGGCCTCCGCCACAGCCTCGACGGAAGCCGCCGCGAAACCGGGGGAACGCAACGGACTGACCAGCACCTGCTCCGGATGGAAACGGGACACAACGGTTTCTGTTCCTCCGATGTGATCCGCATGGAAGTGAGTCAGAACCAGTAGCGGAATACGTTCGATACCCAAGGATTCCAAGCATGCGATGGTGGGACCGGGTTCCGGGCCGGTGTCCACCAGGACCGCCGTTGCTTCGCCTGCCCGTAATACCGTCGCATCCCCCTGGCCGACATCGCAGAAAACCACCTGCCACCGTCCCGGCCAGTCCAGCGGGACCGACCGGATCCACCCGGCCAGTAGCAAACCAAGCGCCAGTAACAGGAAACCTACCCGTCGTCGGAGCCCAGCTCGGGCCAGTACCGCAACCACCCCTGCCAGCAGAGCGCTAGTAAGCATTCCGAGTGGGGTGGTGGGCCATTCGAGAACGGCACCCGGCATGGCCGCGCCAAAGCGCGCAATCCAGAGGATAGGTTGCACCGCCCAGCCGGCCAACCAGGCCACCACCGCAGCGAGCGGTGGGATCCAGATCAGGATGGTGGCGACCAGCCCGAGTACAGTGGCGGGGCCGACGAAGGGGCCAGCCAGGGCATTGGCAATCACTCCGACCACGGACACCTGACCAGACAGTGCCGTCGTCAGGGGGATCGTGGCCAACTGCGCTGAAAGAGGCACTGCAACGGCCTCGGCGAACCACGTGGGAGCCCAACCGGTCATGAGCCTGGTGAACGGTTCCGCTCCCAAGCTGATGCCAAGACAGGCCGCCGCCGAGAGTGCAAAACCCCAGGAGCGCGCCAACCAAGGATCCAGGGGCAACAGCACAAGGATCGCGATGCTCAGGTTTCGAACACTGCTCTTGCCACGCCCGATTCCTGTAGCTGGCAGAACAACGAGTCCCATGGCGGCCGCCCGCAACACAGAGGGTTCAGCCCTACACACCAGTACGAACAATGCCACTCCCCCGGCGGCGATGCCTCGAATAGCCCAGCCGCGGACCCCCAAGGACCTCACAACGAGCAGCAGCACACCCAACACCAGTGTCAGATTCGAGCCACTGACGGCGAGCAGATGGCTCAGTGATGTGGCTCGGAAGATCTCAGTGAGCTCCTTAGTGATCCCACTGCGATCACCGACCACCAAGGAAGGCACCAGGGCAGCCTGCTCAGGCGGCGAGTGGGAGGCCGCTTCACGCAGCCCCGCATGGATCGTACTGACGAAGGCGTTGAACACATCTGGGGCCCGCACCTGGCCGGAGATCCTGCTCACCCGCACGACGAAAGCCTCTTGGGATTCTGGTTCCGAGGCACCGAGCCGTCCCAGAACCCGATGGACCGCGCCGGGCGCGATACCAGCCAGTTCGGTGGCCAGTTGGTCCCCGGCCAACAGCAGAACCGGCTGCGAGGTGGTGAGGCTCTTTTTCTTCACCTCCAGCTGCAGCAGCGTGGCCCGGACAATCGTAAGGCTGCGGCCAGAGTGTTTCACCAAGGTTGGCTCGCCTTCCAGGCGAACCAACGCGGAGGCTAGCGGTTCTTCCGAGGCCCACGTGGCTGGCACACCGTCGTGAAGCCCGAAGGAGCGAAGCCCGGATGTGAGAACGGCCACCACCAGGGTACAGGCAGCAAACCCCACCCAGACGCGCCGCACAAGCAGGACACACACCGCCAGGAACCCCGCACACCCGAGAAGCACCCCCAGTTCAGGACGCCACCCCGACGTTCCTAGCCAACAGCCCGCCCAAGCAGCAACCGCCAGCGGAGCAAGCCGCCAGTCGTGCCCGCTCACAGGGTCACCAGCGGCGACAGTTTCTCGAACAGCTTCGGCCCGATCCCTGAGACCTGCCGTAGCTGCGAGATGTTGGTGAAAGAACCGTTGTCGGTACGCCACTTGATAATGGCCTCGGCTAAGACGGGGCCAACTCCCGGGAGCTCCTGAAGCTGTTGCGATGTGGCTCGGTTGAGGTTCACGAGCCTCGTCCCGGAACCTGTTGCCGCTCCTGTCGCCGGGCTGCCACCACCAGGATCCACGACCTCTCCGCGAGGCGATTCCGAGGTCCCCACTATGATCTGTTGTCCGTCCCCAACTGGGGCCGCAAGATTCAGCTCCCCGGGATCAGCCCCCGACGCCAGTCCCCCGGCGGCCTCGATCACGTCCTGCACGATGGCTCCTTCCGGAACCGATACCACCCCGGGTTTGACTACCGCCCCGAGAACGTGAACCCGCACCAAGCCGCGGCTCGCAGAGGCCTCGGGGCCCGGTGATGCGGTCGTAGTCGGGACTGACACCACGCCTGGCGACGCAGCTGGCAGTTCCGTCGCAGAGCTTTGTCCCAGAGCGTAGATAGTCACTAACACCACACCGACCAGTAGGGCCACCACAACGATGATGTGCTCGCGACCGAGCATCACCATCCGCCGCCACCCCGTGAAAGCCTCCTGGCCGGAGGACACAGGAGACCCTTCTTTCTCGAGTCCATCATTCCCAGGCGGCACGTCATCCGCTCGACGCGCCGCACCGAGCGGGGCCTGCCCCGATGCGACGAGCGCCAACCGTGCCCGCTCGATCTGCTGCTGCTCCGTAAGACTCCCCATGCCAACACTCTGGGCGTTTCAGAATCGGATCCTCCACCTGTTCTCGAACCTGTTGGAAACCCAAAAAATTACCTGAATATTAACTCTGAGTTAACAAAAGATTAACTTATTGACTGACCCTAGGTCCTGGTCGGAAGGTGACCTCGGAGAGATCGACAACAGCGTCGACCACAAAACACCTGGAGTTGCTCATGATTCCGCTCAGGAAACGTTTCACCGCCGGGCTGACAGTCCTGTGTCTGGGGCTCGCAACCCCTCTCGTGGCACAGCCCCACGCTGCGGCCGACCCGGTCAGCTGCACACCCACCAGCACCGTCTCGGTATTCACCTACAACGACTTCCACGGTCGGTTGGCGAACGCCGCGGCTCTGTTTACCCCCGTGGAGAAGGCCCGCGCTTCCCAGGGGGACGCGAACGTCGCACTCATCAGCAGCGGGGACGACATCGGAGGTTCCACGTTCGAGTCCATGGCCGACGACGACAACCCCACTCTGAAAGTGATGGCCGCTGCCAAACTCAGCACACGAACCGTGGGCAACCACGAGTTCGACAAGGGCTGGGCCGACCTCGCGGGGCGCGTGAACTCCGCTGTGCCCGGAGTGGATCAACTCGGGGCGAATGTCTACTTCAAGGGAACCAAGCAGGTGGCCTCCCCACTCAAGCGGTACACGACCTTCAAGGTCGGAGAACTCGACGTCGCCGTGATCGGCGCCGTCACCGGGGACCTGCCCTCCCTCGTTTCCCCCGCCGGCCTCTCTGATCTGACCATCGGTGACCCCGTGGAGGCCGTGAACGAGACCGTTTCCCAGCTTCCCGAGGGAATTGATCTGATAATCGCGTCCATCCACGAAGGAGCACCGAACGGAAAAGGCACCGGCGACGAGCAAGCCGCCGCCAGCCCGAATTTCCGGAAGATGTGGACGGGAATCGACCCGAGAATTCGCGTGGTAGTGGGCGGACACACCCACCAGACCTATTCGTGGACCAACGACAAGGGACAGCTGTTCACCCAGGCCGGTTCATACGCAGCAGCTTTGAACGAACTCAAGGCCGGGGTCACCGGCGACGGCGCCCTATGCGGGATCTCCAACACCACCATCAGGATCGACCCCAAGGCATTCGACATGAGCCTGCCGCGCGTCCGGGAAATCACCGACATCGTCTCCGCCGCCACCACCAAGGCCGATGAGATCGGCGCCCAGGTGATCGGTCGGGCAACCGAGGCCGTCTCGACACCAACCGGCAACTCCGACGTCCGGGATGTGGAGTCCCCCATGAGTAACACGGTGGCCCAGATGTTCCGAGAGGTGCTGAGCGGTGATGATCCGTACTTCATCGGTGTCCAGAACCCGGGCGGCACACGTGACAGCTTCAATTCCGGGGAGATCACCTACAAGGAAGCCGCGCTCGCGCTGCCGTTCGCAAACACCCTGATGACCACCCGACTCACCGGGGCCCAATTCAAGATGGTCCTGGAGCAGCAGTGGCAGCGCAACGAAAAGGGCGAGATCCCCTCACGTCCATTCCTGCGCCTGGGCCTGTCCAGCAACGTCTCGTACACCTATGACGAGTCCCGCCCGGAGGGGGACCGGATCACATCGATTTTCGTCGGAGACTCCCCGCTCGATCCGGAACGTCTCTACACCATTGGTTCCACTTCCTTCCTGATTGCGGGCGGGGACAATTTCCGGGAGTTCGCGAAGGGCACCGAGACCCGGGACACGGGGCGCGTCGATCTGGAGGCCTGGACCAGTTGGGTGAAAACCCAGCAGACACTCTCCCCTAGCTACGTCAAGCGCGGCCTGTCGCTGATTGATGCCCCCATTGAAATCAACCGGCGCAGCGGAACCGCCACTTTCAACTTCGATGTTCCGGGTGGCGACACGAAGGCGCGGGAGGGCATCGACTTCCTGTTGGGCGAGGCGACCGGTTCTTCCCCGAAGGCCCCAGCCAAGGTCAGTCCGGCGCTCGCTAACACTGGTGTCGAGGCTTTCCTGGGCGATACCAGGGTGGGCGGCGGTGCCGTGGCCGACGGCAGGGCGAAAGTCGCTGTCACGCTGCCCGGCGACTGCTCCGCACCGACCGGCACCCAAACGCTGACCTTCAAATTCACCCCCTCGGGAACCCTCGCCCACAGGCAGGTGAACATCACCGGTGACGATTCGTCGTGCACCTCGGCCCCGACGAAACCGGCTCCGACGGAGACGCCATCACCGACTCCCGTTAGGCCCGGGCTCCCCAGAACCGGCTCGTGACGAAACGAGAGGGGACGGGAGGAATCCCGTCCCCTCACCGCCCGATCAACGCAACCGACGCGGGTAGCGCCTGCCGTTGAGCCAGGCACCCAGCCAGGTGTGCCGGACCAGCAGTTCGTAGGTGGTCAGCAGGACCGCAGTGGTGACGGCCCACGTGAGCAGGAGCTTCACCAGGATCGGCCATCCCAGGTCGGCCAGCGGGATCTCGAACAGCACCAGCAGCGGCAGGTGAACCAGATACATCCAGTAAGAGGCGTCCGCAAGATAGCGGATCCAGGTATGTTCCCGGTTCAGGAATCGCACCGCAGCACCCAGCAGACCGAAACCAAGCAGCCAGCCCGCCAGGGCGACGGCGACCATCACCGCTTCTCGTGTCATGCCCGGGAACCACACGACCACCGTCGCGATGAGACCCAACGCGAGCATCGGTAGCCAGTTCCGGGCGATCCGTCGCATGGACCCCGGGGAGGCGTGCAGGAACCAGCCGGTCACAAACGCCCCCAGGTAACCGAGCGTCGACGCCGCTTCCGGGACGATGGTGGTCGGGGCGATGATCCCACCCGCCGGTTCCCCACCCTGGAGCAGCAACGCTGCAACGAAAACCAGGGCCGGGAGGAGAACACCGGCCGGGTGAGACAAGATGTCACCAATCCGAGCAGCGGCCCGCCCGACGCGCTCCGCACCCAGAAACCGGAGCAACACGGCCCGGGCGAGAAGCACCAGGGTGGCGATCTCGAACAGCACCAACAGGAACCAGAGCTGCCCCGGGGTAAACATCATCAGAGGTGAGGTCGGCTCCGAGGCCATCGGCGCCGGCAGGCCTCGGACCGAGGCCCCGTACATGGCAAGGAGACCAAGCGGGATGACCGTGAAGGGCCAGAAGACGACGGCAGGCAGCAGAATCCGCTTCGCGCGATCCCGAAAATAGCTGCCGGACCCACGCCGCAGGGTGACCATCCGCCCAAAATAGCCCGCCAACAGCATGAACAACGCCATCCGGAACAGGTGGATCGTGCCGGATACCCACAGGGCAACGATGCTGCGCTCAGAGTCGTTAATCATCCAGACGATGTCAGTGAAGGGCAGCAACGAGTGCAGGACTATGCCGAGCAGCAGGGCGCCGGAACGGACGGCGTCAAGGCCGTGGAGACGTTGCGGGAGGACATCGCAACGAGCAGTGCCGGGTTCGTGAAGGCAGTTTTCGGTGGTCATAATTCGAAGTTACGATTCCTGACTCGCCTCCACCATCGTCCGATCGGTGGATGGCGGTTCCCTCCACCGGACCAGGACAATGGTCCGGTGGAACGCTACGAGAGCCCGATCATGATCCAAGCGACGCGCTGGGGGCCCTTCGTGCTGCTCACCGTGTCGGTGATCATCGGCTGGGCCCTGACGGGCCCGCTCATCGAGCCCGGAGGGATGCTCTTCTCTTTGTGCCCCGCCATCCTGATCCTGCTCAGCCGCGTGCTCGTGGCGGTCCGGCCGCCGTCCAGGGGAAGCCGTGCGGCACTCGTTTTCGTGGCGGGCAATCTGCTGCTTGCCCTGGCGGCCTCCCTGTTCAACCCATTCATGTGCATCTACGTGTTCTCGAGCTATCCGGATGTCGAACGCCTGGTCACAGGCTCCTTCCGGGTGCCCGCCACCATCGCCACAGGGCTGGTGATCGCGCTCGGGCAGGCCGGTGGAATCCCCGGGACCTCGGCTACTCCTTGGCTTTTCCCGTTGCTGGCCCTGGTGAACATCGGGATAGCCTTCCTCATGCTAACCCTGAGCCGGGAACGCGAACGTCAGATGCGAATCCGGGAGGAGACAGCCGAGCGGCTGGCGAAGGCCAACGCGGCCAACCTGGCCCTGCACGAGGAACTGATGGCGCAGGCCCGCCAGATGGGTATCGACCAGGAACGGGCGCGATTGTCGCGCGAGATCCACGACACCGTGGCGCAGGGATTGATCGCTGTGATCCGCCAATTGGAAGCGCTCCCCTCCTCCTTGGATGACCTCACCCGAGAAAGGGTCCGGCGAGCCGAGCAGGTGGCGCGGGACTGCCTCACGGAGGCCCGGCGGGCAGTGCAGGCTCTGGCGCCACGCCAGTTGGATGGCGAGCCCCTTTCTGATGCCCTGCACGAAATCATCAGGGGCTGGGGACGGATGAACCGTATCGTCACTGAACTGGATGCCGACGATGCCCCGACCGCCTCGCCGCACGACGGGGTGTTGGTACGCGTCGCTCAGGAGTCCCTGGCCAACATCGCCCGGCACAGTGACGCTGATCGGGTGTGGGTGCGCCTCGACGGCACGCCGACCGGGCCACGGATCCGTATCACCGATGATGGTGTCGGCTTCACGCCCGTCTTTGCAGCCGGGCACGGGCTTTCCGGCATGCGTAATCGCCTCACGGAGATCGGCGGCACTCTGAGAGTGGACAGTGCGCCGGGGAAAGGATGCACGGTGACAGCGGTGGTTCCCTCATGACTCTCCGTCTAGTGGTGGTAGACGACCATCCAATCGTCAGAGATGGCCTCGCCGGGATATTCGCCCTGGAGGAAGACATCGATGTGGTCGGGCAGGCCGAGAGCGGCCCCGAGGCCCTGGCTGTCGTGGCCAAACACGATCCCGACCTGGTGCTGATGGACCTCCGGATGCCCGGCGGCGACGGATTCGCGGCCATCAGGCAGCTGCGGGAACGGGGCGGGCGCCCCCGTGTTCTTGTGCTCACCACCTACGACACGGAACGCGACATCCGCAGGGCAATGGCGGCGGGTGCCGACGGATACCTGTTGAAGGACCTACCCCGTGACCAGCTCGTGGCAGCCGTCCGGGAATTGATGAGCGGTTCCCCCCGGGCACATGTCACTGTCTCCCACAGCTCCCAGCTGTCGCTCACCGACCGGGAGATCGAGGTGTTGGAGCTGGTTGCAGACGGCCTGACCAATCGGGCGGTCGCGAGGAGGCTCGGAATCAGCGAGGCCACCGTGAAAACCCACCTGGCCCACGTCTACGCCAAGCTGGGGTGCTGGACCGGGCGGCCGCGGTACGGGAGGCCTGGGAGCGGGGGCTGGTCTGAGAACCGACCCCCGCGCCGGGTTCAGGGACGCGTGGCCTGCTCCACGAGTTCGAGGATGTGGACGTAGGGCTTGCCCGTCGCCCTGCCGATGCCGATCTCGCAGGTGCGGTTAAGCGAGGCGTAGGCATCGAAGTGGCGGGAGTTGATCTCCGCGGCTTCCCGCTTCGCGGCCGATGCGTTCAGCTCCGGGTGGAGCATTCCGCGGTCACCGGCGAAGGCGCAGCAGCCCCAGTCCAGCGGTACGTAGGCCTCGTCCGCGATCGCCTCCGCCAAACCCTTGAGCGCGTCGTTCAACCCGAGGTGGGTGGACGAACAGGTGGGATGCAGGGCGATGGAGCCCAGGCGGTGGGTCACCGTCAGGTGCGGCAGGAGCCATTCGTGGGCGAACTTGACCACGTCGACTATCTGAACGGCCTTGAAATCTTCGCTGGAGGATTTCGACTGCATGACGTGGAAGCCCTCGGTGCAGCTGGCCGCGTCCACCACGATGGGAACCGGGCTGCCGGCGAGACGCTCTTCGGCCCGTTTGAGCTGGGTCTCGTATCCTTTCAAGAAACCCTTCGACTTCCACGGGGTACCGCAGCACAGGCTTCCGGTGTTCAGCGTGGTCACCGGCACTCCGGCGCGTTCACACAAGGTGGTGAACGCCTTGGGAACACCGCTGGAGAACATGGTCTGGATGCAGGCCGGAAGGTAGAAGGCCACCGGGACCTCCGCGTCCCAGGCTTTGGGGCGCCTACCACCCTTGGGGAGGTCCTTCGAGTACTGGGGCATAACGTCCGGGCTGATGATCTTGCGCGCCACCTTGGTGATACCCGAGGCGACCGGGGCGACGGCGTGCGCTGTGGTCATCGCGACGCTGGCACCTTTCGTGAACGGTCCCCAGGCCTTGGCGGCAGCCCCCCACACTCCACCGAGCACACGGTTGGCCTGCTCGGCGCGCAATCTACGTACCAGGTCGCCGGTGTTGATGTGGAGAGGGCAGACTTCCCCACACATGCCATCGACGGCACAGGTCTGGATCGCGTAGTAGTCGTAGTCCTTGTTGAGATCCTTCAGAAGCTGCTCATCAAGCTGCTTGGAGGCCAGTTCCCGGCGTAGCGCTATCCGTTGCCGCGGAGTGAGGGTGAGTTCGCGAGAGGGGCAGACAGGTTCACAGAAACCACACTCCACGCAGCGGTTCACCTCATCCTCGACGCTGGGCACCAACTTGAGGTTCTTCAGGTAGCCCTGCGGATCGTCAGTCAGCACCACACCCGGGTTCAGGATTCCCGCCGGATCAAACAGGCGCTTGATTTCACGCATCACCTGGTGGAGTTCATCCCCGTACTGGCGAGCTACGAACGGGGCCATGATGCGCCCTGTGCCATGCTCAGCCTTGAGGTTCCCACCGTATCCGATCACCAAATCGACCATGTCCTCGGTGAAGTGGATGTAGCGCTCCATACACGCCGGATCCGTGAAATTCTCGTTGAGCATGAAATGGACGTTGCCGTCCTTGGCGTGGCCGAAGATGACAGAGTTTTCGTACTGGTGCTGCCCGAACAGTTTGATGAGCTCGGTGCAGGTGTCCAGCAGCGTCGGCACGGGCACCACGATGTCTTCGAGCAGGGCGGTCGCACCGGGATTGCGGTGTCCGGCGACCGTGGTGTACAGGCCCTTGCGGATGTGCCACAGTTGGGCGCGTGTGGGTCCATGGTTGGTGGCCTGGGTGGGGCTCGTCAACGGCAAAGAGGCCAGCAAGGGCGCCACGGCTTCGATCTTCCCCTCGACCCCCTCGGCGGTGGCGTCTTGGAGTTCCAGGAGCAACGCGGCCTGGCCGGTCACGTCCAATTCCAGGATTTCTGGAGTGGCTTCAGGAAGTGTCTGCGCCACCCTGAGCGACTGCGCATCCAACAGTTCGATGGCCGCGAAACCGGCGGCCACCAGATCAGGAAGCGCAGCCGTGGCTTCCCGGAGGGTCGGGAAGATCGCCAAGGCTGAGGCCGCGTGGGGTGCCACCGGAATGGTTCGGAAGGTGGCAGAGGCCACGAACCCAAGGGTTCCCTCGGAGCCGATCATCAGGTGCCTTGCTATTTCAAGGGGGGTTTCGAAATCCAGGAAGGAGTTAATCCCGTAACCCATGGTGTTCTTCATCGCGAATTGGCGACGAATGATGTTCACTGAGTCCGGGTTGTCCAGGATCCGTTGACGCAGCTTCACCAGCCCCGATGCAAGTTCGGGTTCAGCCTCGGCGAATTTTCGGGCGGCGTCCGGATCAGCGGTATCGATCCGGGTTCCGGAAGCCAGGACAAATTCCAGTGAATCCAAGGTTGCGTAGGAGTTCTCGGTGGTGCCGCACTGCATGCCAGAGGAATTGTTGGCCACCATGCCGCCGATGGTGCAGGCGATTTCACTTGCCGGATCGGGGCCGAGTTTGTATCCGTACCGGGCCAGGCGAGCATTGACAGCACGAATGGTCTCCCCAGGGGAGACTTTCACTCGACGTCCCTCGTCAAGGATCTGGATCCCGCGGAACCCTCGTCGCGAATCGACGAGGATTCCATCACCGGCGGATTGACCAGACAGGCTGGAACCGCCGGCACGGAAGGTCAGCGGAGAACCCTCACGACGAGCATGAGCAAACAGATCCAGGATGTCGTTGACGCTCTGCGGCCTTGATACCTGCATCGGAGTGAAGGCGTAATGAGAGGCGTCGTGCGCCATAGCGAGACGATCTATCGCTTTGGAAGAAAGCATCGTTGCCATACGGAAGAGACTAATTCCCTCAGACACACCCGAGAGGCAAAATTTAGGTTTCCCTAACCAATCTTTTTCCTGGGTACGGACAGGAACCTCTCCAGCTCAGCCCGTGTCGGGGGATTCGCCCCCTGCCTGGAACAGACCAGCGCAGATGCCCCCGCTCCCCAACGGAGCGCTCTTTCCACATCATCCGGTCGCTTCGCGTACGAAGCGAGGAAACCCGCCATGAAAGTGTCCCCGGCCCCCACAGTGTCGACCAGCTCAACGGCATGGCCAGGAACACGGACCTGCCGTCCATCAGGTTTGATGGCCACAGCCCCATCGGGACCGAGCGTGACGATGCACAGCGCAAGACCGTACTCAATGCACCATGCCTCGGCGTAGGGCAGCGGGTCTGGATCGTCCACGAGCCAGCAGATGTCTTCGTCACTGGCTTTGACGATTCCGCCACTGGCCCCTACAGCAGCAATCAGCTGTTCAACACGCTGGAAATACTCCACGCGATCAGACAGCACGCTCGGGCGTACGTTGATGTCGTAGCTCAGCGACGCAGGGGTAGAACGCACAAAGTTCAGGACGGCCCGCGCGCCTGGCCCGGAGATGGTTCCGATAGATCCGAAGTGCAGCCAGTCATTCTCCCTCAGCTCGGGGAACTCGCCTGCCCGCCAGCCGAAATTCGAGGTGTCCTGGAAGTGGAAGGTGTATGTTGCCCTGCCCTCAGCGTCGAGTGAAACGACCGCTACAGATGTGGGTTCCTCCGTCTTGATCGCCACATCAGTCGCGACACCATTGTCCTGGAGATAGCGTTCAAGCTGACGACCGAAAGCATCACCTCCCAGCCGCCCCAGAAAGTGGCTGTCCTCCCCGAGCCTCGCAAGCCCAAGAGCCGTGTTCATCGGGCCGCCACCACACAGTGCCGACCAGCGTGTCTCGGCCGAGGACACTTGCTCTCCCGGCAGCAGGTCGATGAGAGCCTCTCCGCACACAACGAAACGCATGTACTTACTCTAGTAGCCCTTCAGAACGACGGGAAGGGAGCTGAGGGTTTGATGGCCAGAGCCCTCAACCCCCGCAACAGCGGCAGGAGCCGGTGCTGCGGGGCAAGCTTCTCCAACTGCTCCAAGCACTCCGTCTGCTGTGCTCCCTGATTGTCGTACCAGCAGATCAGAGACAGCATCGCGAGCACCTCAGAAGCCCGCGCTTCGCTGCACATGCGTCTGGCGTAAGCGATCCTGGGACGTAGTTTGGCCGCACTGTCCCGATCAAGACGAGCCACCACATCCCCAGCCAGCCCGGGATCACCCACCAGAACCGCCAGCTGCGCCCCCTCGACAGGGAGCAGTGGCTCCCCACCAGTCAGCAATCTCTCCATGAGTTCTCTGCGCTGTCTTTGACTAAGCTCAGCAACATACTCAAGGGCTGATTCCGTAAGGAACTCCACCTCTGCGGGATCCCCAGAGGGACGCACCTCGGCGATCACTTCCGCCCGGCTCCGGGCTATTTGGATCCCCAGATAGACAGCCTCAGCGGAGAGAGCCGTCGCGGCAGGATCCCATGCGAAACCCTCGGGAGGCGTCAGCCCCGAAGGCGTGGCAATCCAGTAACGATCCGATGCGGCCACGAGCACATCAGTCACTGCGCCCTTGATCTCGGAGGCAAAACGCACCAATCGCTCACTGTGTTCGCCCGGGTTCTCCGTGTATCCACAGACCACAAAACTGCTGGACTCTAAGGTCCGCGCCGCGGCCTCAACCTGCTCGACCAGAGCGGCTCCGCCCTCGTCAAGCCAGCCCAGGTCCGCGCGCGCACAGAATTCCACATGATTCTCAGATATCCCCAGCACCACGCAGGACTCTGTCGGGTGGAAACCGAGACAAATCCCGGGAACGCAGAGGAGATCCTCGTCGGTGGAGCTGTGCAGGGTGGTTCCAAAAGTGTTCACACCACCGTCATGGGGTGTTGCGCTCCAGATTCTCCATTTTCACTCGAACCGTCACGATTGTTGACAAGCAGGCCGGTATGGTGTGAGCCACCATGAACCTTCCACAGTGGCAGAACGCTCCTCAGCAGATTCCTCCCGCCCGACAGGGACGGGATCCACGGGTGCCCTTTGGCACCCCCACATCCAACACCCTGAACACGCCCACACAGATCGAGGCCTACCAGCAGCCGCGAGGCGGGGCAGCGCGCAGCATACTGATCGGGGTCCTGGCCCTCGCCGTGGTCGCTGCCGTTCTGTTGGGCCTGCAGTCCCTCGGATCAAGCCAAGGTGAGACCGCTGGAGTCCCCAGCAATGTAGCGCCATCCGCGGGCATGTCCTCACTGGGAGCCGAAGAGAGCAAAGCACCCTTCGAAGCAAATGGCGGGGGAACTTTCGAACTCCTCTCCTCCGCCTGGACCAGCGACAACACCGTCAAGGTGCAGGTTCGCATCACCTTGAACGAGGGCTCGGCGTCCTTTGACATCTATCTGCTGTCAAGCAAGACCATGAAAAGTTACCAACCGACAAACTCCCCATCCATGCGTGTCCGATCCGGACAGCCCACGGAAATCGCCCTCGAGTTCGCTGCGCCGAAAGAGGTGAGCACCATCGTTCTCTCAACTGAGAACGGGAACGGTCGGGGTCTGGCTGCGTTGAAGGTCACTCCTTGACAATCATGTCGGACGCCTTGGCCGCCTTCTCGCGTTCCTCCACCGCCTCGGGGTGGTCCTTGGAAAGCATCACCACCCCGTATACCGCCACCGCACCAGAGATGACCATGCCGGCTGCAGGACCTATCCCCATTCCAGCTCCTTCACCAAGGACAAGCAACCCGAACAGGACAGCGACAAAAGGATCCACCGTAGTCATGGTCCCCACCGTGATCTCCGCGGGACCAGATGCGTAACCCTGCTGGATCATCCAGGCCCCGAGACCGTAGCAGGCGAGCATGTATCCAATGACTGCGAGGGTCGTGGGGTGGAGCAGGTGGAATTCCCCGGACTGAACCATGTTCATGGCGGCCTTCATCATGCCGGACGCCAAGCCGTAGAAAATTGCTCCGACTGATGACCACATCACGGCCTTGGCCCAGGGAGCGGTCTTCTTGGCCGCGAAGAAAGAGAGCGCTGCGCAGATCACACAAACCGCCACGAAGGACCACGTGATCGGCATGAAACCAAACTGCTTCTTCCCATTCGCGAACAGCGACGAGAACACAGTGAACCCGACCACTCCGACCACGGTCACCAGGACAGCCCGCCATACCTGATAGGAGATCCGATGGCCATGGATACGGGAGGCAAGGACCACTGACCACGGAACCGCCAGAATTCCGACCGGCTGAACGACCGCAACAGGAGCCATGGTCAACGCCCACAAGTGCAGACCAGCTCCGGCAAAAACACAGAGCAGGCCAAGCAGCCACTTGGGAATGAGAAGCAGTTTCAGCATCCCCATCAGGGTGAGACGGTTGGAGGATGCCGTGGCGTTTGGGTCGAACGTGGACTTCACACCGAGGTGCTGCAGAGTAGCTCCACTGGCGAACAGGAAGGAGGAGATCACCTGCAACGTGATGGCAAGGGGAATGCCCACGCGCGTCACCTTTCACTAGTTGACAAGAACTGCAAGGGACACCCTAGTGGGTGATTCCTCCCGAACCATCAGACCTGGGGCTGGTATCCCCCGGGATTCTCAGTCCGCGTAAACCACGACCTTATCCCCAGCACTCACTTGGTCGAACAGAGAAGCGATGGCACCCTTGTCACGCACGTTGACACAACCGTGGGATGCACCGTTGTAGCCGTTCTGGGCGAAGTCAGCGGAGTAGTGAACGGCCTGCCCTCCCGAGAAGAACATGGCATAGGGCATGGGAGTGTGGTAAATCGTCGAGACGTGGTCACGAGACTTCCAACCGACAGAGAAGACCCCGTTACGAGTGGGGGTCTCGTCCGAGCCGAACCGCACAGCGAGCGTCACCTGGACCTGGCCATCGATCACCCAAGCAAGCTTTCGCTGCGCCTTGGAGATACACAGCACCCGCCCTTGGAGGCAGCGGTCATCAAGCGTCATCCCGTTTTCCTCAGGTTTCTGAGTGGGTTTGACGTTGTCCAGCTCGTTTGAGCTAGGTTTGCGGGTCATGGAATTGAGCCGATCCAGCGTGCGCTGATCCACCTCGCCTGTTACAGGAAGCTGTCGTTTGCCCTGAAAACCCTTCACGGACTCGACCGTGGCATCGTCATATTCACCGTTGACGTCCGGAGCATACCAACCGATCTGTTTCAGCCGGGCCTGGAGATCCTTGACGTTGTCCCCCTTGTCACCTTTCGCCATCAAGGCTGGGCCGGGCTTCAGAGCGTTGTTCATCTCCTCCTCGGTGGGTTTCCGGGTCATCGAGGTCAGGTTGTCCATCGTCACCTGATCCACGAAACCGAGAACCGGAAGACCACGCTTGGCCTGAAAACCTTCTACAGCAAGCTTGGTCTTGTCGTCGAAGTTTCCAGAAATTTGCCCCTCGAACCACCCAATCTGGAGGAGCCGGTGCTGAAGTTCCCGAACCTTGTCACCGCTCTCCCCTGGAGAGAGCAGGGCTGCTACGGATGCCGTTGTGGATGGCGTCGGCTGCGGCGTGGAACTGGGGGATTCACTGGGCTCGACCGATGCAGAAGTCGGCTCCGCCGAACTGGGAACGACAGGGCTACTTGCAACTTCACCCGGAGAGTCGCTCGGACTGGTGCTTGCAGGAACTTCCTGAGTACATCCTGAGAGAAATAGAAGCGAAATCACAGGGACGACTGCAAAACGTTTCACCACCGGGCTCCTGTTTGACTTTGGACTCACGTTCCACCTTTGCTAACGGAAATCATCGTACAGCATGAGACTCACATCGTGTAGGTGTTGAGATGCCTTCTCCGTTCAAGATGATCTGGGATGGCTGCCGCCACCAAAGACCAGAATTCCTTGCCGTGGCCGGCATGTTTCAGGTGAGCCAGCTCATGCACGACCACGTACTCGAGAGCGGCTACGGGAAGCCTCACTAAGGCCGTATTGAGAGTGATCGCCCTGGTCCGGTGATTGCACGAACCCCATCTGGTACGCATAGCGCGATATCGGATCAGGGCTGGTTGCGGCACCCCCATGACCGGAACCCACGAGTCGAACAGTGGCCGGGAAACGCGTTCCATTTCACTGCGTCGGAACATGGCGATGGCTCGTTCCCTGGCTACTTCACCCGCCCCCGTAATTATCAGCCGATGGCCGGCAACCCAGGCGCGAGCCCGGTCTCCTCGCCCGCACTCCACGTCGTACCATCTGCCCCACAATCTGACCCTCCCCCCGTCCTCGAGCCGGTCGGCCTCAAGGGCCGTTTCTCGCAGCTGCTCGCGCTTCCGATCTATCCAGGGCCGCTGTTCCCGGATGAACCGACTTATCCGTCCCGACGGAACGCCGAGCGGGGCCGAAACCACCACATTTCCCCCAGGCGGAATGATCCGCAGACGGATATTTTTCATCCGTTTCCAGGTTACCGACACCGCAAGATCATCCACTTGGAGCTGACAGTGTTCCACCATATATGAAACTCATTTCCGTTATCAGGAATCCTGAGGAGCAGGCAACACAGGGCTGCGTCCGCTCAGAGCGGAGAACAACGTCCCCGTCACCACTGCACTGACGAGGATTGCGGAGAGCATGGTCAGCTGGAACATAGCGGCCCCGACGGGGTTGGCGCCTCCGAACAGCGCGCCGATGAAGGCCCCGGGCAGGGTAACCAGGCCTGTGTTGCGAGTCTGGTCGAGGTTCGGAAGCAGGGATTCCCTCACCGCATTACGCCGGAGCCAGGTGGTTGCCTGGGACGGGGTCGCCCCCAGAGCCAGCCAACCTTCCACCTCTCCACGGTGGGCATCGAGAGCAGCCCAGATCCTGCGCGAAGTCAGGGTGACTATGTTCATGGAGTTGCCAATGACGCTGCCGGCAATGGCCACCACATGTTGGGGCGTAGGTGAGATCAACCCGACCAGGAGAGTCAGGAACAAGGAGGACGTTCCTCCCACGACGACAGAGATCACGGCATTGCGCCTGCCGCCGGGCAGCACCTCTGCTCTGGAGGCTCCTGTCCAGGATGCGGTGGAGAGCATCAACGCAATGAACCCCAGCACCAGCCAGGGCCACTGGTTGACGCCGCTCAGCAGCACGGAAATTGCTGCCAACTGCATTGCCGCTCGTAGAACCGCCGTGAAAGGCAACCATCGCAACGCCACCCCGTGCAGCCGCAGCAGAAGAATCGACGTGGCGACGAGTGCCAGAATTCCACCGCCGAACCGCAGCCAGTCCCACACACTCACATCCGGACTGTATCGCCGCTTGCCGTAGTGTCAGAGGCGTATCACGTGTGCGTCTCCGATCTGGTCAAAACGTTCTGGCTGGCAGGTGAGGATGATCGTCTGGACGCTGCCCCCGACACGGTTGAGGACCGCTCCCAGACGCGTCAGGCGATCAGGATCGGCGAACCCGAGGGCGTCATCGATGATCAGGGGCACTCCCTCACCGGGTTGGACGAGCTGCGCGCAGGCCAACCGGCCGAGCAGGGAGAGCTGCTCGCGGGCCCCACTGGACAACGACTGGAAGGGCACCGTCTCGCCGGCCAGGGTGCGGGAGGCGATGTTCAGTTCCGGTGTCACCTCGACCGCCAAATCCGGACCGAAGACGAGCCGCCCCAGGGCCTCGATGCGTTCCCGGAACGGGGCGACGTAGCGCAACTGAGCCTCGGCACGGTGACGGTTCAGCGTCTTTCTGAGCAGGCTCACCGCATCAGCCGCGCGCTGCCGGGAGGCCTGACGCGCCTCCGCCTGTTCCAGCCGGGCACGGGCCTCGGACAGCCTGTCGTAGGTACCCCCGGCGAGCCGGTCGTCGAGCAGCGTGGAGAGCTTGGTCAGTTCCTCATCCAGGTCCCCGCTCTCCTTCGTCAACCGGGTCACCACCGCGCGGGCATTCCCGAGGCGGGAATCCAGGCCGGCTGCATCAGCGAACTCCAGTTCCTTGTCCACGGCGTCCTTTTCGATGACGCACTTCTCGAAGGCGGCGGTGGCCTCGGTCACGGCCTCCCCTATCTTTTCGTCCGGGGTATCGGCCCGAGCTGCCTCGAGCCTGGTCGAGGCGTCATCCCCGCGGGCCTCGAGGTGGCGCAGCTCGGCCTCCTCGCGGATCAGGTCCTCCCGCGCCTGCTGCTGGGTGGCCCGTGCGGATTCCAGCGCCACGCGCGCGCCCGCGGTCCGGACCGCGGCCGCCTCGACGGCCGCGGCGATCCCGGAGCGTTCCTCCTCCACACCCGCCAGTTCCCCAGCGGCCAGGTCCCCCACGGATTCGTCCAGCGCCTCGACACGGGCCCGCAGCTCGGCTTCGTTCTCGTCCCCGAGGATCAGCCGAATGGTCTCGTTGGCGGCTTCCCGTTCCTTCCGGGCCTGGTTGTGTTCCTCCGCCATTGCCCGGGCCGCGGCGACATTCGGGATGCCGTGGCTGACCAACGCCTCGGTCAGAGCGTCCTCAGCCTCGCGGGCCCTGCGTCCCACGTCGTCGGTCCCGTCACCGGGAGAAACCGTGATCCTCACGTAGCCGGGGACCTCGACGACGACCGGGGCCTTGACCGGGATCGGACCGTAGGTTCCGGGTTCGAGGGTTTCTCCGTCCAGGAGGGTCTTGTCCGCCACCTCGATGGCGACCCGGGCAGCCCTGGTCTCCCAGGTCTCCCGGGCGATCCGCGCGGTGACCTCGACTTTCTCCAACATGCGGCAGGCATCCTCGTCGACGGTGTTGGCGTTCAGCACCGCCACCGCATCATGCAGCCGCCGTTCTGCTTCTGCGAGGCGTTCCAGTCGCTCCTTCAGAGCCTCGAGCTCCGCCACGTCACGGGCCTGCCGAATACGGTTGTCGATCTCACGCACTTGGGCCCGGAGGGCTCCTTCCTCCTCCTCCGCGTTCCGGGCCTCCTCGGCGCGGGCCACCAGGGTGTCCTGGGCGTGACTCGCACGTTGTCGTGCCTGCTCGACCCCAGTCAAGGTCTCCGCCAAAGTGGCGTCGAGTTCTCCCATCAGCGCCTTGGCGTCCTCCCGGTCACGGGCCAGCCGCTCCGCGGTTTCCCTGGCCGCGGTGGCCTCCGCGATCTGTTTGGCTGCCCGATCCGCGCGCTGGCGGAGTTCGTCAAGGGCCCTGCTCGACTCGACAAGTTCCGCCTCCTGTTCCCGCGCCTGTTCAAGGCGTTTTCCCTTGGCGTCGCGGGCGGCAACGGCCTCTCCGTGCCTCTCGGTCAAGGAGTCGATCTCCCGACTCACCTTCTCAAGGGCGCGCACCTCTTCGGCCAGGGCCTCCAATTCCTTCTGCCCACGGGCCAGATCCCCGGTCGGTTTTCCCGTCTGCGTGAAGTACCGCAGGTATTCCTTCTCGACGGCCTCCAGGAGGGCATCGTATTCCCCGGTCGAGGGGCCGGCGCCGTCCAGTGCCCTGCGGAGCGCGGGCAGCCGGGCCAGGCTGGCCTGTCCCAAGGAGTTGCCCTGCAGCACCTCTAAAGCCTCGAAAAGCCCCCCATCCGTGGTCTCCGCGACGACCTGGAGGAAGCGCTCGTGCGCATCATCCCCGCTCAGCCTCTCGGGGTTCGGGGCCGTGATGTTCAGCTCGGTCCTCTTCCCCCTGAGCCACTGCTTGTAGTAGGTGAGGCGGTATTCACCGGTGCTAAGCTCCACCTCCACCTCGGGGCCGACATCCCGCCCCACCGGCTGGGTGTCACGCACCTCCTTCCGGAGCGTGGTGGCCTTGTGGATGCGAAGGTGTCGCAGCGCTTCGACGAGGGTGGACTTTCCCACTTCGTTTCGGCCCTCGATCACGGTAACCCCGTCGAAGAACTCCAGGGCGCGTTCCGTGGTGCCGCGGTAGTTGCGCAGGGTGATCCGGTGAATCCTCATGCCAGGCCTCCTGAAAGCCGGTAGAGCAGGGACAGAGCGTCCCTCGCGGTGGCGTTCTCGGCGCCCAGCTGGACCAGCTCCTGCAGGGCATCGGAGGCGAAGCCGGTCAGTCCCAGATCCGCGAAGTCGTGATCGTCGGGGAGAACCACGAGATCGGTGTGGCGTTTCCACGTATCGAGCTTGGCGAACAGGGGCCCCAGTTCGGTGAGTTCCGCATCGAGTCGCGCGGATTCCGTGACCGACAGGGTGCCTCGCAGTTTCAGCCAGACCGCGGTACATTCCTTGTTGGGCAGTTCCTGCAGGCGGGCGATCAGCCGGTCCACGTCGCTCCGGGATGCGAGGTCCTCCTCCAGCACGGTGAAGCTCCAGCGACCAGTCCGGATCACCTCCACCCGCGGGGAAGCACCGGAGATCTCCACGAGCAGGACGTTGCCGGGGGCGGTCTCGCGGCGGGCGGTCACCTCTGGAGTGCCCGGGTACCAGATCCCGGGGGCCACTTCGGTGAGGGAGTGCCTGTCCCCCAGGACCGCGAAGTGAATCAGACCCTCGCGGATCCGTGCTGCCAGGGCCACATCATCGATGGTGGCCAGCGATTCACGGTCCGGGTTGAGATCGACCACCGCGCCGTGTCCCACCAGGATCCGGGTCATACCCTCGGCAGGAAGTTCAAGGCCGGCGCAGGCTGCCGCCACGAGATCAACCTCTGGGCGTTTCGAGAACCAGGGGGCTGCCACCACCTCGACCCCGGGCACCAGTTCGAAGGGCTCCGAGCTCCTCGCGACGACGACATGAGAGGGGCACCGATCCTCGAAAGCCCGCGACCAATAGATGGAGGATGCGTCCAGGGGGTCGTGGTTGCCCGGGACCAATAGCACCGGCACCGGGCAGGCGCGTAGAGCTTCGAAAGCCCGGAGGAGAATCGAACGGTCAAGTTGGTTCGATTCGAACACGTCACCACCGACCACTACGAAACCAGCATCACGCTGCGCGGCGATCCGACCGATCTCGGCCACGGCATCAAGCCGAGCCTGGTGGAAACGTGCGCGAGCTTCGTCATCCAGGAAATGGGCGGTCATTCCCAGTTGCCAGTCAGCAGTTGCGATGAACCTCATCGGTTCTCCCTTCGTCGCACCTCAGGTATATCAGCCGCCACCGTTGGGCGCTCTTGAAGCCTGGGCGCACTCTTGACCCAGATATCCGCATATGCAATTATCTGCGCATGCATGCAGATAAGCTTGTCATCGATTCGCCCACCCCGGAGCACATCGACCTCGCCGTTGCGGTCTTCTCGATGCTGGCTGAGCCGACGAGGGTGCGCATCATCCTGGCGCTTCGAGACCGCGAGCTCTCCGTCGGGCAGATCGCCGAGGCAGTCGGGAAGGCCTCTGCCGCCGTTTCCCAGCATCTCGCCAAGTTGCGACTGGCCCGCATGGTCGCCAGCCGCCAGGACGGGCAACGCATCTTCTACAGCCTCACCAACGAGCATGCCCGCCAGCTGGTGACCGACGCCTTGTTCCAAGCCGAACACGCCGTCGACGAACATCCAGCACACCACGGGAGATCGTGATGCTGGCCGCGCTGACCAACCGTACCTATGCCCAATTGTTCGCCGCGCAGGTGCTGGCCCTGATCGGGACAGGACTACTGACAGTAGCCCTCGGCCTGTTGGCCGTCGACATCGCAGGTAGCGAGGCCGGAATCGTCATGGGCACCGCTCTGACGATCCGCATCATCGCATTCGTGACAATCTCACCAGTGATGTCCGCCCTGGTGAACCGGCTACCTCGGACCGCGGTGCTGGTCGGTTCCGATGCGGTGCGCGCCACCATGGCATTGTGCCTACCGTTCGTCACAGAACCCTGGCAGATTTATCTGCTGATCTTTGGCCTACAGGCCGCCTCTGCCACTTTCACGCCCGCCTTCCAGGCCACCATCCCACAGGTCCTGCTAGACGAGGACGAGTACACAGCAGCGTTGTCGTTGTCACGGTTGGCCTACGACCTGGAGTCGCTGCTCTCCTCCGCTTTGGCGGCCATCCTGTTGGTCGTTATGAGCTACCACAATCTATTCACGGGCACTGTGTTCGGTTTTCTGGCCTCGATCGCACTGGTGCTCTGGGCGCGCCCGTCCGCCCCGGTGCCGGATACCCGATCTCCCTTCCGGGACCGGCTGACCCGCGGGGTTCGCATCTTCCTGCGTACACCGGATCTGCGAGTCCTGCTGGTGCTCAACCTGGTGGTTGCCTGCGGCACGGCGATGGTTCTGGTCAACACCGCTGTACTGGTGAAGACCCAGCTGGGTGGCGATGACTCCGGGGTAGCATGGTTGCTGGCCACCTACGGCGCTGGGTCGATGCTAGTGGCACTTGTCCTTCCCCAGGTCCTGACAAGGCTTCCGGACCTTTCCGTGATGAGGAGCGGGGCCGTTCTGCTTCCCACAGCCCTGACACTAGCCGCCGCAGCCATCCACATGCCGCCGGGGTCGGCCTACTGGCCGACCCTGGGGCTCGTCTGGTTCCTCCTAGGAGCCGCCACGTCGCTGATCGTGACGCCTTCATCACGCCTGCTACGCCGTTCGGCCGAGGCGAAGGACCAGCCAGCGGTGTTCGCGGCGCAGTTCTCCCTGAGTCACGCCTGCTATCTGGTCGCCTATCCGGCGGCAGGCTGGCTGGGCACATGGTTGTCCCTACCCGCCACCTCGCTCCTGCTGGCTGCCATAGCTTCCGCAGCGACCGTTACCTCCTGGCCACTGGCCCGCTCCAGGACACCCAAGGGGTCACTTTTGGCAATGCTAACCTTGCGCAAGTGAGTACAGCTCCTGAATCACTTCCCTTCGCACATCGGCCAACCGAAACGGCTCCGGGACACTGGGTGCTGGCTCGCGCGGGCAAACGGGTACTACGGCCCGGGGGATTGGGGCTGACCCGCGCCATGCTCGGACGCTGCTCCCTTGGCGACAAGGACGTGGTCGAGTTGGCCCCCGGGCTCGGGCGCACCGCGAAGGAAATCCTCGCAGCGGCCCCCCGGTCTTACACGGGAGTTGACAGCGACGCAACAGCAGCGGCGCGCGTCAACGAGGTGGTGAGGTCGGCGGGCGGTTCCTGTCTCCAGGGAGATGCCGCGAAAACCGGGCTCGACGACGCCTGCGCGGACGCAGTGATCGGCGAGGCCATGCTCACGATGCAGAGCCCGCGCGGAAAGGCGGAGATCGTCGCCGAGGTGGTCCGGATCCTGCGGCCCGGCGGCATTTATGCGATCCACGAGCTGGGATTGGCGCCGGACGACATCGACCCGGAGATCGAATCAGAGATCTCAAAGGCGCTTGCCAGATCCATCCACGTCAACGCCAGGCCCATGACCCTGGCGCAGTGGAGCGAGTTGCTGACCGTCCACGGATTGGTCGTCGAATGGACCAGCACCGCCCCGATGTCCCTGTTGAAACTGGGCCGCAACTTCGCGGACGAGGGAGTCACCGGGGTGTTGCGCATAGCGAAAAACCTGATCGTCCAGCCCGACCTACGTCGCAGGGTCATGTCCATGCGGCGGACCTTCACCACATATGAATCATCAATGCGCGGGGTCGCGCTGGTGGCCCGCAAACCCTCCTGAACCCGAAAGGAAAACATGACCGCCAATCCCACCCTGAGCTACGTCCACGGCATGGCCCCCATGATCGAGATCAACGAGGACGCCACCGTTTCCCGCACCGTCATGAAAGCGGAGACCTGCCGCGTGGTGCTGTTCTCCTTCGACAAGGACCAGGCCCTGAGCGAACACACCGCCGCGATGCCCGCCGTGGTCCAGGTCCTCGAGGGTCGGCTACGCATTGACGCCGACGGGCAGAGCGTCGAGCTCGTCCCCGGGGATATCCTGCACTTCGGCACCCGCCTCCCCCACGCCGTCCTCGCCCTGGAACCCAGCAAGATGCTGCTGCTGATGCTTGACCCCAACGAGAAGGGCGACAAGAAGGAGAAGTGACCTCCAGTCAGAAGAGCGCTTGGTCCTGTTGGTCCCCCGGTGTCTCATCGGGGGACCAGAACAGGAGCGAATCAGTGAAACCCGAGATCACCGAGATGAACGCCGCGGGCTGTTCGACCCACGGATAGTGTCCACAGTCATCGATCGCCACGAATTCGCCCCGGGCAAAAACATCGGACAACGCACGAACCGGTGAGCAGCCGACCAGAGCGTCCTCGGTCCCTGCGATGCTCAGGACGGGAACCTCGATCTGGCCGAGCCGGTCGAGCAGATCGCCAGGGGGCTCGGCCCCCAGATAGGCCAGGGCCACCTCCAGCCGGCATTCCCCTACCTTCGAGTGGGCCTGCTCCGTCTCCCCCCAGTGGGCGTACCCCGCCGGGGCGATCGCCCGTTGCCACTGATTGAACGTCGGTTCGTCACGGTAGGTCCTGGGGCCGGTGACGGCCCGCCACGCGTCGCGGAAGGCCTCTTCTTTCATGCGCCGCTCCGCGATCTCCAGCCCGTCGGGGACGGCGCGGACCAGCCAGTCGACGGCCGGGGTGATCAGCACGAGGCCCTTGACCCGCGAGGGATTCTGCTGAAGGTACCGAATGGCAACCCGAGCCCCCGCCGAGTGGGCCAGCACCAGTTTGGGACCACCCCCGAGCGCCTGATCGAGCAGGGCGATGTCCTCGGCCTGCCCCAACCAGGTGGCGCGTCCAGGCTCCTGCGTGACGGGAGATTTCCCCACTCCCCGCAGGTGCGGCAGGACCAGCCGGTTGCTCCCACAGAGCCCAGCCAGGTCGCCCAGGTAGGCGGGATGGCGGGCGGGCCCACCAGCCAGCACGATCACCGGCTCAGCATCGACCGGGCCGATCTCATCGAACCACAGCTCGGCCCCGTCAGCACCTCTGTAAAAGGTCATGATGCGACCCTATGCCTCTTCCTCAAGACCCTGGGGCGCCCCCCTCAGTTCTCCCGGAACACCCGGGCCAGGGCGGACAGCCCGCGGTCCATGTATTCCTCCAAGGAGCTCGACGCCCTGTCCTGCTGCCAGCTCAAGACGGCGGACAGCATCCCGTTCACCAGCGCCGCCACTATGAATCGCGCCTCCATCTCGTCGTAACGCCCTCCCGTCGCGATGGCCTCGACCACCCGTTCCGAGAGTTTCGTCAGGTACAACCCGACGGCCACCCGGATGCCCTCGTGCGACGCCCACAGCTTCGTCCTGGCCAGGGTGATGTCGCGGTCGTGGTGGAAGTGTTCCTCGATAACGCCACCAATGCCCTTGTTGAGAGCATCCAGGATCGTCGCCCCGGATTCGAGCTCCGCCAGTATCGTCCCGAAGACCGCGTCGTCGTACTCATCCCGGAACACGAGCCCTTCCTTGGTCCCGAAGTAACGGTAGACGCTCGACTGCGACACATCGGCCGCTTCGGCCACCTGCTCGACCGTGACGTTGTCGAAACCCTTCTCCTCGAACAAGGCGAAAGCCGTGTGCTGGATGTGCCGCATGGCGGCCTGTTTCTTGCGCTGTCTGAGTCCTACCACCGCATCCCCTTCCCCGTCCTGGTCCACGATCCTGCCACAGGTCGGCACCGCAGCCAGGAGGTGTATCATCACCATATGCGACAGTTACTTTCAATTGAGACTGACTTTCCCATTGTGTTGGAGGATGCGACCAAGCGTTTCGGCAGCGTCCAGGCGCTCGCAGGCCTCGACCTGAGGGTCCAGCGAGGCACCGTGCACGGTTTCCTCGGGCCGAACGGCGCGGGAAAGTCGACCACGATCCGGGCCCTTCTGGGTCAGATCCGCCTGAACGGCGGCAGGGCCGCAGTGTTCGGGGCCGACCCCTGGCGCGCCGCCCCGCTGATCCACGAGCACATCGCCTACGTTCCCGGCGACACTGTCCTGTGGCCCGGGCTCACGGGCGGCGAGTGCATCGACCTGATGGGGCATCTCCAGGGCAGCCAGGACCGGAGCCGACGCGACCAGCTGATCGAACGCTTCGAACTCGATCCCCGGCGCCGGGTCGGCGGTTATTCCAAAGGCAACAGGCAGAAGGTGGCCTTGATCTCGGCTCTGGCGACTCGGGCCTCCCTGCTGCTGCTGGACGAGCCGACCTCCGGCCTGGACCCGGTGATGGAACGCCGTTTCGTGGAAACGATCCGGGAGATCGCCGCCGAGGGTCGCACGATCCTATTGAGCAGCCACATCATGAGCGAGGTGGAATTGCTCTGTCACGAGGTGACGATCATCCGGGCCGGGCGCGCCATCGTCACCGACTCCCTCGACAACCTCAGGGACCATGCCTACGTGCGCATCGGAGCGCAGCTCGATCACCCATTGCCCGACGGAATCCTCCCGGAGGGAACGGTGCATGCGACGAACGACGACCCGCTGCGGCTGGATCTCTCGGTGCCGTCCGATGACGTGATGCCGGTCGTCTCGGCGCTCGTGTCATCGGCTCCCCGCGGGTTGACCGTAACCCCCGCGAACCTGGACGACCTGTTCTGGCAGCGCTACGAGGGGAACCTCCGATGAGGGCCGGATCAGGGATGTGGGCCCTGCTCAGGATGCAGTGGCGCACCGCATGGCTCTGGTTGCTCCTGTCCCCCACCCTGGTGGCGGCCCTGGTCGTCGCCATCGCTTCCGGGGTGAAGGATCTGTACGGCGAGGAGACCGAGCGGACGATCTATGCGGCGACCATGGGGGCCTCTCCCGCTCAGATCACCATGAACGGCCGTTGTTACGACCTTGACGTTCTGGGCGGTATCACCGCTTATGAGGTCGGTTTCATGGGGCAGTTGCTCCTTCCCCTGGTCGGTGTGCTGCTGGCCGTCCGCCTCACCCGCACCCCCGAGTCCACCGGCGTGCTGGAGCTGCTGACCTCCACCCGCATCCACAGGACCGCGGTGCCTGCCGCGGCGTTCGTGACCCTGATCATCTCGTGGACGGTGTTCGGTCTCGTCAGCTGGGCCGGTTTGGTGATGCTGGACTACCCGGTGACGGGTAGTGGTAAATATTCACTCGCCATGGCCAGTTTTGGTCTGGCCTGGTCCGGAGTGGGTCTGCTGACCGCCCAGGTGGCCAGCACACCGCGGGCCGCAAATGGCCTGGGTCTTCTGCTAGCCCTTGCCGGCTACCTGGTCAGGATGATCGTGGACTCGCAGAACTGGCCCGGTGTCTGGATCTCTCCGATGAGCTGGGTGGTCGAGGTGCGCCCCTGGAAAGACCTGCACTGGCCGCCTCTGCTTTCGCTGTTGTTGCTGGCTGCAGGAGGCGCGGTCGCCGCCGCGCTGGGCACGGCCAACCGCGACCTTGGTTCCGGGCTGCTGACCACCCGGCTCGGTCGCCCTGAGGCAGGACCTCTACTGTCCCGACCTGCCGGGCTCGCGTGGCATTCCACACGCGGGGCGGCGCTGGGCTGGCTGCTGGGATCAGTGATCTGGGTCGCGATTCTGGGGTTGATGGCCGACGACTTCGCCACCACGATCGCGGCGAATCCCAATTTGCTCGCTGCCTTCGGCGGGAGAGCGGAGGGCCTGGCCCCGCGGATCGGCCTGCTACTCGCCTCGGTCCTGGCTGCTGCCGCAGGGCTCTCGGTGGCCCTGAGGTTCGCCTCGGAGGAGTCCCGGGCCCGTTTCGGGTTGCTGCTGTCCGGCAGGACCAGCCGGTGGGGTTGGTGGCTCGGGTGGCATGCTCTGGCGTTGTTCGTCACCGCCGTGGTGCTGCTGCTCTCCGCCGCCACGCTCGGGCTGTGTCAGTGGTGGGTGACGGGCGATTCCGCGGCGCTGAGTGACGACCTGGCCGCAGGTTCCGCTTTCCTGGCTCCTGCACTCGCCATGGTGGGGTTCGGTTCCCTGCTCATCGGAGTGGCTCCGAAATCGGGTTTCCTGTCCTGGGGGTTTCCCATCTGGGCATTGGTCGTCGGGATGCTCGCGGAGATCTTGCAGCTACCCGATTGGGCACGACGGTTCTCCCCCCTTGATTGGGTCGGCAACCTCCCGGGTGAGCAAGCCAACGGCGTCGCGGTGCTGCTGCTCGCCGCAGGCGCCGTGGTCACGGTCCTGACCGGAGGGTACGCGCTCGATCGCCGTGATCTGCTGCATGGTTGAGCGACCGGGCCTGCTCAAGCGCACGGCGCCGCACGCCGGGCACGGGTGCCGCTACCCCAAGGCGATGCCCAGTGCACAACCATCCGGTGTTGCTAGAGACCGCTCAGGAGCACGATGGCGACGCCGAGCAGGAGGGTCACCGCACCGAGGATCCCCCACGCCCTCGTCTCCCCACCCATCGACTCGCCAACCCCCGGTTCTGAAAGCATCCGGTCCACGGCGCAGCTCCGCTTCGGACACCTCACCGCCCCCATCCCATTCGCTGAAACACCAACCGAAGTGGGATGGCACAGTTTTCCCCGGTGTTCTGGCCCTGAGCGTCTCCAAGTGGAACAATTGAGTGATGCGCACGCTTCCGGTATCAGCGACGAGACCGGCCTCGTCGGTTTCCCCACGCCCGCTCTCCGTGGTCGATCTGTTCCGCGTGGGCATCGGCCCCTCCTCCTCCCACACGGTTGGCCCGATGCGCGCCGGGGTGGCCTTCGCCTCGGACTTGGCGGGTTCGCCGCGGGCGAACAAGGTCAGACACATCACTGTCGACTTGTTCGGTTCCCTGGGGGCGACGGGCCGCGGTCACAGCACCGACCGGGCGGTCCTGCTGGGACTCGGAGGCCACGCCCCTGAGACCGTCTCGATTCCCGAGGTCGAATCCCTGCTGCCGACCCTTGCCTCTTCGGGTCAGTTACCCGTCGCGGGGATCGGGCAGGTGCCGTTCGACATGGCCAAGGACATGCGTTTCGTACCGAGAACGGTGCTGCCGTATCACGTCAACGCCCTGACGATCACCGCCTGCGACGCGACAGACAATGTTGTGCTGCGCCGCACCTATTACTCGATAGGTGGCGGGTTCGTCATGGAACAGACCAATGACGACCCTCAGGCCCCTCTGGTGCGTCCCTTGGACCGGGCGGTCTCGGATAAGGGTTCTCAGCAGCCCGATCTTCCCCACCCTTTCAACAAGGCTATGGAATTGTTGAACGCCTGTGACAGGGCCGGCCTGTCGATTGCCCAGCTGGTGTACGAGAACGAGACCGCCATGCGGCCCGAAGACGAAGTGGATGCCTACCTCGACCTCGTCGCGAACACGATGTTTGACTGCATCGACGCCGGGCTTCAGGAGTATGGAATCCTTCCAGGCGGCCTCAACGTGTTGCGCCGCGCCGGCACCCTGGCGAAGCGGCTGCGTGAGCGCGAGGCCTGCCAGCCCCGCGAACTCCCGGATTCCATGGAATGGGCCGCCACCTACGCGGATCCGATGCGTTCCATGGACTGGGTGAATCTCTACGCCTTGGCGGTCAACGAGGAGAACGCGGCCGGCCATCGCGTAGTCACCGCCCCGACGAACGGTGCAGCCGGCGTGATCCCTGCCGTCATCGGGTTCCTGACCTGTTACTGCCCGGAGGCCGGTGTGCCCTTCGGGATGTTCACCCCCCTCGACCAGAATGGCCGTTTTCCTTTCCGCCTTTCCCCTGCGGACCAAGAGGGGAACAGCGCGAAGCGACGCAAGGCAGTACATCGTTTCCTATTGGCCGCCGCCGCCGTCGGTTCCCTCATCAAGACGAACGCTTCCATCGCAGGAGCGGAGGTCGGCTGCCAAGGCGAGGTGGGTTCAGCCTCAGCCATGGCAGCCGCGGGTCTTGCACAAGCTCTGGGTGGCACACCCCGCCAGGTGGAGAATGCAGCGGAGATCGCTATGGAGCATTCGCTGGGACTCACCTGCGACCCGGTCGCCGGACTGGTACAGGTTCCTTGTATCGAACGAAACGCCATCGCTGCCAGCAAGGCCATCAACGCCGCCCGCATGGCCATGTGGGGGGATGGACGCCACACCGTGAGCCTGGACGTCGTGATCGAAACGATGCGCCAGACCGGCAAGGACATGCTCTCGAAGTACAAGGAGACTTCTGAGGGAGGGTTGGCCGTCAACGTCGTGGAGTGCTGAAACGCTTCCTTCTGGACCATTTCCTGCGGTTGAGCAAGTAACTCTCGTGGAAAATGTGGTCTTGGGTGGATAATGGGACCCATGACGCATGCACGATCCGACTCCCCTTCGACCAAGGACTTGGCGCCTTCCTGGGGTGAGCGTGTCTTCCCCGGATGCGTGGCGTGCTTGGCCGCTGCCGGAATCGGCTACGGAGTCAGTCTGTTCCTGCCTGGCGTCAGCGCGTTGATCATCGCGATCGTGCTGGGGGTGCTCCTGACCAATGTCGTCCGCCTGCCGGATGCCCTCTCCCCTGGCATTGATTTCTCGGCGAAGAAGCTGCTGCGTGCGGGAATCATCCTTCTTGGGCTCAAATTGTCGCTGACCAGTATCGTCGACCTGGGTGTGCCGATGCTGCTGGTGGTTGCGTGCATAGTCACGGGCGGAATGTTGGGAACGATCCTGCTGGGAAAGCTGCTGCGGGTTCCCCCAAACCTGTCCCTGCTGATCGCTTGTGGTTTCTCCATCTGCGGGGCCGCCGCTGTGGCGGGGGCTGCCGGGGTCACCGACCCAGACGATGAGGCTGAGGAGGACACCATCACGGCGGTGGCGCTGGTGGTGATCTTCGGAACCCTGATGATTCCCCTCGTGCCACTCGTCGCGGGCCTGCTAGGCCTGGATGCCGTGAGCGCAGGGAAATGGGCGGGCGGCTCCATCCACGAGATCGCCCAGGTGGTGGCAATCGGGGGTGTGGTCGGCGGTGGGGCACTGGCTGTCGCTGTCGTCGTCAAACTCGCTCGTGTGCTATTGCTGGCTCCCGTGATCGCGGTCCTGAGTTTCCGGCAGCGCCGGCTTCAACGCTCGGATGTACCCAGACAGCAGGCGTCGCGCACGAAATTTCCTCCGATCGTTCCGCCTTTCATCCTCGGGTTCCTGGTGATGGTGCTGCTGCGTTCCTTCGTGACCTTGCCGGGGGCGGTATTGGGCACCGGTGAGATGTTGCAAACCTTGCTGTTGGCGGCTGCCATGTTCGGGCTGGGGTGCGGGGTGAGGGTCAGGAATCTCCTGAAGGTCGGCCTGCGGCCCTTTGTCCTGGCGAGCGCATCGACGCTGTTGGTGGCAGTGATCGCTTACGCCGGGGTCGCGCTGACCGGCTGAGACCAAGCTGACCATCGCGTGACGATCACGGGAATCGTCCCCCCAGTGGCCATGCTCTGGCTGGAGGCTCTGGAGTTGAACACGCACGACCTGTCCTCCTTGGAGGTCATCCAGGTCGGCGGGGCCAAGCTGTCAGAGGAAGTGGCCAGAAGAATCACCCCCTCCTTCAACTGCCGACTGCAACAGGTTTTCGGCATGGCTGAGGGGTTGGTCAACTACACGCGGTTCAGCGACTCCGACGAATTGGTTGTCACTACCCAGGGGAGGCCAATCAGTCCGGATGACGAGATCCTGATCGTCGATGACAACGATGTTCCCGTCCCGCCCGGGGAGTCAGGACATCTGTTGACCCGTGGCCCCTACACGATCCGCGGCTATCTGGCCTCCCCCGAACACAATGCCAAGGCCTTCACCCGGGAGGGGTTCTACCGGACCGGGGACATCGTGCGGATGGTTGGGCCCAACCTGCAGGTGACAGGACGTTCCAAGGACCAGATCAATCGGGGCGGGGAGAAGATCGCTCCCGAGGAGGTGGAGAATCTGTTGCTTTCCCACCCGAGCATTCTTGAGGTCTGCGTCGTGGGGATCCCTGATCAACTTCTGGGAGAGCGGATCAAGGCGCATGTCGTCCTGAAGGAGGGGCACGACGTCGATGTCCGGGAGCTCAGAAGGCACCTCTTGGACAAGGGCATCGCGTCCTTCAAGATGCCGGACATCTTTCAGTTCAACAACGAACTACCACGTACCGCGATCGGCAAGACGGCGAGCATGAAGTTGCGCCAAGAGGAGGTTTCAACGAGCGTGGAACAACGCTGAGGGCGTTGTTCACGGGGCTCGGGCGGCTGCTCTTTTCGGTGTCGGCGTCGCCCTCCTCGCTGTTGCTCACACCGGGGCCGAGGCCTGCGGAGGAGCCGTGTCGAGCCCCCTGGGGATTCCCGCTCAACTGGAGTTCCAGCACCGAGCGCCAGGGGTCTCGACACGCACGGCGCGCTGACGCGCGTCGTCCGGCTCGACCAGCGGAGAGGAAGGTCGTGAATGACACCTTGAAGAGAGCGGACGAGCCGACCACATCATCATCCGATTTCGTTCGTGATCTCCTGGGCACGGGCGTGGCGCGCACCCCATGGGAACAACAAGGAGATGGCCACCCCGAGAAGACACACACCGGCAAAGGTGACGAAGACCGAGCCGGCTCCCCCTGCAGACCACTCCCTCGCGGGATGTGGGCCAACAGCCAAGAGCCGATCAACGGCGCGGTGATGGCACCGAGACGTCCCACCCCCAGGGTGCGCCCCAGACTCGCTGCCCGACTCTGCGCGGGAACAATCTCGGCTACGAGGGCATTGACGAGGTTCTGTGTCGTCGGGGCAACCATGCCGAGCACAGTGACGAGCACCATCAGCCCTGCCCCCGAGACCAACCCGCTGGGTATGAGGATCAGCATCGCAGCACAGATGAGTCCTGCGCAGCCCAAGGTTCTCAGGGATCCGAGTCGCGTCGCCACGAATCCAGTGGACAGGGAGCCGATGACACCACCTGCGTTCAGCACGAGCGCCAACTGCAGGGCACCTTCAAGGGGTACCCGGAGTTCGGTCATCAGTTGAGGAAGCCAAGTCACAAGGCCGTAGAAGGTGAGGAGGAAGCAGAACGTGGCCAGGCATCCAACAGCAACGACAAACCGAAAGGGGGAGGGACAAGTCGACCCTGCCTCGGTGTCGCAGCTCCATCACCGTGGGCGGTGACCCGCTCAGCGAACATTGAGACGAAGGGGAGCAGGAGCACACCAAGCAACGCCCCCACACCGAACAGGCCACGCCACCCCAACGTCCCTGCCCCGAGATAAGTGAACGAGCTGGCCACGATCCCGCCCAAGGGGATACCTGCCATCACGGCCGAAATGGCAAACGGGCCCGACCGCGAAGTGGCACTCTGCCGCGTCATGGCCATGCAGGCGGGCATGACGGCACCCAGTCCCCAACCCGCCAGGAGGCGCAGGAAGCCAAGTGCCCAAGGCTGATGGGCCAGTGCGGCTCCGGCCATGGCCAACGAGAAGCACCCGATCCCGAGCATGAGCATGTTTCTGACCCCGAGACGTCGCACCAGAAGGCCCACGCTGAGGCCTCCCAGCAACATGCCGACGAATACGGCTGAACCGACCACACCTGCCGCCCCCACGCTGAGCCCCAGCCCTGCATCCTTGAGCATGATCGGGAGGGTGTTGCCATAGATCACAAGGTCGTACCCCTCGACGATCATGACGGTTGCAGCCATCGCCACCGCGCCCCAGTCGACTTCTCGACCTTTGGAATCCATGACAAACCCTCCTCGAGAGCACCGAAAAAACAGCAGATTGACGATCAGGATTTAGGTTAGCCTAACCTGCCACCTGCTTCACTCGCCCGCACTCACCCCGAGTCGGCCGTACCGGTCGCCCTGGGCGCGGATCCGGTCGAGTTCGACGAGATCCTCCGCGCTGAGCCGGAGCTCCAGCGCCGCGAGGTTCTCCTTGAGGTGGCGGCGGCGTTTGGTACCGGGGATCGGGACGACGTCGTCGCCTCGGGCGAGCACCCAGGCCAGGGCGACCTGCCCGAGGGTGGCGTCGTGGCGGGCCGCGACCTGCCCGATGATGTCCAGGGTTCGGAGGTTCGCGGCGAGGTTCTCCTTGCGCCAGCGCGGCAGGATGCGGCGGTAGTCGAGGAGGGAAAGATTGGTCGTCGCCGCGGGCGACCCGGTCAGCATGCCCCGGCCGAGCGGTGAGTAGGTGACGATCCCGACCCCGAGCTCCCGCGCAACCGGCAGCACGTCGTCCTCGAGGGTGCGGGAGAACAGCGACCACTCCATCTGGACGGCTGCGACGGGGTGCACGGCGTGGGCGCGACGGAGCTGACTCCCCGTGACCTCGCTGAGCCCGATGGCACGCACCTTGCCCGCATGCACGCCGTCGGCCAGCGCACCGACGCTGTCCTCGAGGGGCACCTTCGGGTCGACCCGGTGCAGGTAGTACAGGTCGACCCGGTCGGTGCGCAGCCGTTTCAGTGACGCGTCGAGTCCCTTGCGGATGGACTCGGGGCGGCCGTCGAGCCCGACTGGCAGGCCGCCGAAGCGGGTCCGGATGCCGGACTTCGTGGCGAGGACGATGTCATCGCGGAACGGTTCCAGCAGAGGGCCAATGAATGCCTCGTTCCGGCCACCGCCATACATCTGGGCGGTGTCGAACAGGGTGACGCCCGCGTCGACGGCGGCCTGCACCGTCGCTGCCGCCTCGGCCTTGTCGACGGGCCCGTAGGACATGGTCATGCCCATGCAGCCGAGCCCGATGGGGAAGGTCTCGATGCCTCCGATGATTCGTCTCACTGCGTTATCCTCTCAATGCGAGTAATGACTCGCACCAACATACGAGCTTTTGCTCGCATTCACAAGGAGGAGCTGTGGCGACCCAACGTTCAGCCCGCGGCCTGGCCCGGATGGCCGCCATCGTCGAGGCCGCCGTCGTCGTGTTCGCCCGCGACGGAGTGGACCGGGCGACGACGAACGCCATCGCGGCCGAGGCGGGCATCTCCCCCGGCTCGCTGTACCAGTACTTCACCGACCGCACCGACATCCTGCGGGCCGTCGTCCACGACTACCTCACCCGCCTCAGCGAGGTCTACCAAGGGGTGTGGCCCACGATCAGCGCGGCCACTCCGCGTCGGGATCTGATCTCGACCCTCCTCCACCCACTGGCCGAGTTCAAGCGTGCCAACGCCACCTTCACCCTCATCTACGCACACCCGAATCTGCCGGCGTCGCTGCGCCAGGAGGTCGACGGCGTGAATCAGGCCTTCGCGGCCCGCCTCGTCACCCTCCTGGCCGAACGCAACCCCGACCTGCCAAGGGACGACCTCGAGCTTGCCGCCCGCCAGGCCAGCGCCGTCTTCCGCGGCAGCCTGCCGCTGCTCGGCACCGTCACGGGCGACGAGCACCGCGACACGCAGGAACTCTGCACGGTCATCGACGCCTATCTGGCCAGCCGGGGAATCGACTGAGCACTCACCATCCGCTTGGGAGCCCCGATCGCCCTCGGCCTCAAGCCCCGTGATGCGCCTCGAACCAAGGGCGGCGTGAACCCATCCCGGGTCCACGCCGCCGTCCCCTACAGGAGGGAAGAGGTCATCCGTCGATCGACGGCACGTCGACCCAGCTGCCCGAGGCCGCCGAGGCAGCGATGGCATCCTCGATCAGCGCGATCTGATAACCGTCAGCGAAATTCGGACTCACCGTGCCGCCCTCCACAATCGCCTTGATGAAGTCGTGCGCCTCGATGATCTTCGTTTCCCCGTACCCGATTCCCAGGGCCGGGATCGGCCACAGGGCATCGCCGTAGGGGTGCGCCGGTCCGGTGTACACCGTGCGGAAGCCACGCCGATCCGAACCATCGCTGGCGAAGCACACCTGGAGTTCGTCGCGTCGCTCATAGTTGAAGTGGATGGAGCCCTCCGTCCCATGGATCTCGAGCGTGATGAAGTTGTTCCGGCCATACGCATTGCGAGTGGCCTCCACCGAACCGACGGCGCCGTCCGCGAACTTCAGCATCGTCATCACCTCATCGTCGACATCCACCTCAGCACGAGGTCCACCGCTGTTCTTGCTCGTCCCGAGAAGATCAGCGCCTTCGGCCTGGACCGGCCGATCCGCGATCCAGGTGTTCATGATCGCGTTGACGGAGGCAACCTCGCCCACCAGATACCGCGCCATGTCGATCACATGGGTGGCGATGTCCCCCAAGGCGCCGGAGCCTGCGATGGACTTCTGGAAGCGCCACGAAAGCGGCGAGTCGGGGTCAGCGCTCCAGTCCTGGAGGTAGGTCCCACGGAAACTGAGGATTCGGCCAATGGCCCCCTCCTCGATGTACTTCTTGGCCAACGCCACCGCCGGGGTGCGTCGATAGTTGAAGGCCACCATGTGCACGATTCCCGCGCCCTTGGCCGCTTCGTACATCGCCTTGGCCTCCTGGGAGGTCCGCGCCAAGGGTTTCTCACAGATGATGTGCTTGCCCGCCTGAGCAGCCGCGATGGCCGCCTCCGCGTGCAGATTGTTCGGAGTCGCGATGTCCACGACGTGAACGTCAGGATCCTCGACGATCTCGCGCCAGTCCGCGGTCGAGCGCTCGAACCCGAACCGCTTCACCGCCACGGCTGCCAGATCGGCGTCGGCCTCGACCACGATCCTGCGTACCGGAATGGCCGGCGCCGGCCAGAAGAACATCGGCATCGCGGCGTAGGCGAGCGAATGGGCCTTGCCCATGAACCCGCCGCCGATGAGTCCCACATTGATTTCCTGCATGTCTGTTGCTCCTCGTCCCGATCGGTGTGTCAGTTGCACGGGATGCCGGCATCCGCCAGCACCTTCTCCAGGTAGTTCCTGCTGATGCGGACAGCCTCTTGCGGGTCGCCGTCGTACTCGTCCAGCTCCACCATCAGCCAGCTGTCATAGCCCGCTTCGGCAATGGCCGAGACGATGTCAGGGAGATCCAGCACGCCCTCACCCAGGGGCAGGAAGTTGAAGGGTTCCGGCTGGAAATCCTTGAGATGCACGTGCTTGACCCGATCGGGGTACCTGCGGATGATCTCGGCCGGATCCCCGCCACCGGCAGCGAGGTGCGCGGTGTCCGGGCAGAAGGCGATCCGGCTTCGCTTCATGATGATCTCGAGTTCGTCCGGATTCTCGACGATGGTGTCGAGGTGTGGGTGATAGCTGGCCTCGAGGCCGTGTTCCTCAGCGATCTCGCAGACGGTGTCCAGCGAGCGTCCCAGCCGGTCATAGTCCTCGTCGGTGGTACCAGCGGCACGACGGGCGCCTCCCCCGACCACCAGCCGCTTCGCCCCGAACGTCGCGGCCAACTGCGCAGCCCGACGCACCCGGTGCAGCTCGTCCGGAAGGATGTCGGCGTAGATGAAGTTGGCGCCCGTGTACACGCTGACGAGTTCCAACCCAGAGGCTTGGAGCGCGTCGGTGAGGACGCGCGGCTCCCCTTCGAACTCGGCGACGTTCCCGTCGAACATCTCGACGCCCCGGTAGCCGACCTCTCCGATCTCCCGGACAGCTCGGAGGGTGTCCCCGTGAGCCAGGTAGAAGAGGTCCTTGACGCTGGTGACCCCGGCGGGATGACCCACCACGCCACCCCAGGTGATTGAGCAGTAGCCCAGTTTCATGTCGTTTCCTTTCCTGCTGTTCAGGCGACCATCAGTGGCCGCAGGGTCCGATGCGCAATACGCAGTCCCGTCTTGATCCTTGGTTCGGTGACCCCCCACACCGGGTCCTCGTGCTCCACGGAGAGCACGCCGTCGTATCCGTGCTCGTAAAGGGCATCCACGACACGGTTCCAGTCGACCTCGCCGAGCCCCGGAACTCGATACTGAACCGTCCTGGGTTTGGGTCCGATCCAGTTGAAGGAGAATGTCCCGCGTCAAGTAGTTGGCAGGATTTCGGGCTCGGGAAAGTTGGGGGATGTCGGGTCGGCCAGGCCGCGGTGAACCTGTGAGGGCCGGTTCCAGGCGAGTGCTTGGTGTGGGCGGATGGTGTTGAACTCGGTGCGGTAAGCATCGGCTTCGCGGGCCAGGTCGAGTGCATCATCGATCTGTTCGCGGTAGAGCCGCTCGTACTTCAGGCTCTGGAAGGCACGTTCGCGGACGCCGTTCTGCCCGGGAGTGCGGACCCGGGTCCGGATGTGCCTGAGCTCGGGATGCGCGGTGATGAAGTGCTCGAAGCGGAACGAGCGGAAAGGTCCGCCGTTGTCGGTGACCAGGGTGATCGGAACGATCTCACCAGTGGCGGGATCGGTGAGGTGATCGACCAAGCTGATGCCGTTGAGCATGGTCTCGGCCTCCGCGAGAGCGAGTTCGACACCGGCGATCGCGTCGTGCTGGTTCACCGTCGGGGACCAGTGCCAGCCGAATTCGTACTTGGAGTAGTAGTCCGCGACCCCGGCGACCCGCCAGGTCCCACCACCGGTGGTCTCGTAGTCGGAGAAGTCGAACTGCCAGACCTGGTTTGGTCCCGTGGGTGGTGCGGCGAATGCCGCCTTGCGTTGCTTGGCGAGCTCACGGCGCTGTTTCTGGTAGTCAGCGCGAAGCAGCAATCCTTCGTCGGCCATGATCCGCAACACCGTCGACGGCGAGACATGATGTCCATCGTGGCGGACCATGGCCCAGATCTTGCGGTGTCCCCAGGCGGGATACTTGCTGGCCATCGCGACCACCGCCGCCCGGTGCTGGTCGCGTGCTGGAGCCGGCCAAGGACCTTTGACTGGTTTCCCGGAGCGGGCCCTGGCTTGCCAGCGTCGCCAGGTCCGTTCGGGAATGTCGAGTAGCTGGCAGAACCTCGTGGTCGACATTCCCTGCTCGATCCGGATTACCTCGAGGTTTTCGAAGGGCCCAGCCGACCCTCAGCGCTCTTCTTCCAGACCCTCAACTCTACCGCAGCCTCACCCAGCGCCAGGGTGAGGTCTTCAACCCGGGCCTCAAGTTGGGCCTCTCGCGTCGAAGGACCGGACTTGCCGGCCGCCAGGGCGGTCTTGCCCGCTTCGAGGAACTCTGCCTTCCAGCGGCTGATCGACTGCTCGGAAACCTTCTCCTTCCGGGCTGCCTCAGCGACCGACACCTCGCCGGACAGCACGCTCAACACGATCCGGGTCTTGGTCTCCGGACTGAACACCGGTGGTCGTCCCATGGTCGGGTCCTCCTCCTCTCAGACGCCGATCATGCCCTCATAACCGGCCTGCCAGAAAGCTTGACGCGGGACAAGAATTGGAACATGCCCAAGAAGTACAGTCCAGAGTTGCGTGAGTGCGCGGTCCGATTGGTTCTGGAACGTC
>ERZ773075.261-NODE-261-length-45171-cov-65.2327_pt1 | contig 45171 bp, 43 predicted proteins | sample MGYA00580614_ERZ773075 | MGnify/ENA primary metagenome ERZ773075 (study PRJEB29015, sample SAMEA2738021) | human oral metagenome | biome: human oral; feature: human-associated habitat; material: dental | place: China | collected 2043 ...
GGTGTGACGCCACGTCGCACGCAAACGGGGCCCGCCGCTCAGAAGGCGACGGGCCTCGTCAGACCGCGGAGACCGGTGAGGAGGGGAGACGAGTAAGAGCGATGAACGACGTCGCCGCGTCCGTCTCAGAGCTGGGAGGTGTCGACGGCGAAGGTGTTGCAGGCCTGCACCGAGCCGGTCTCCATCCCAGTGGTGAACCAGCGCACGCGCTGCTCGGAGGAGCCGTGGGTCCAGGTGTCGGAGTCGACGTGCCCCTTGGCCCGCTCCTGGATGTGGTCGTCACCCACGGCCTCGGCCGCTCCCAGCGCACCGCTGATCTCCTCACTGCTGGGGCGGTTGAGGAAGGGCTGACCGGTCTCCGGGTCGGCGGTGGAGGAGGCGTGGTTGACCCAGACTCCCGCGTAGCAGTCCGCCTGGAGCTCCAGACGCACCGAGTCCGACGTCGCGCCGCTGCCCGAGCGGTCGGCCTCGGCCATCTGGCCACTCAGGTGCTGGATGTGGTGGCCGAACTCGTGGGCCACGATGTACTCCTCCGCCAGAGGAGTGTCAGTGGCGCCCAGGGAACGCTCCATCTCGGAGAAGAAGCTCATGTCCAGGTAGACCGTCTGGTCCCCCGAGCAGTAGAAGGGGCCCACGGCCGAGGATGCGTTGCCACAGGCCGAGGAGATCTGGGTGCCGTCCCACAGGACGAACTCGGGCTTTGCGTAGGTGATCCCAGCCTGGGCGGGCAGCTGGTCCGTCCATACTGCGTCGAGGGACTCGGCGGTGGCTACCATGCGGCACTGGGTGTACTTGTTGGCGCTCTCCCCGCTGGTGCACACGGAGGTATCGATCGACGAGGCCGTTGGCCGCGTGGCCCCATTCTGCTGCTGCGCCCCCAGCATGGAGGACAGGTCCACGCCGGTGAGCTGGGAGATGAGGACGACGGCGATGACAGTCAAGATCGAGCCGCCGCCGATCATGGCGCCCCGGCCGCCGCCGGAACGGGTCTGGACCCGGTTGGGATCGATCTGGATATCGCGGTTGAAGGACACGGATCACCTCTGAGAACACGCCTGCGACCAGGCTGGGACTGCCCCCCACGCTACCGTGAGACCACCCGCCGCGCGAAGCAGGGGCGCCCGGAGGCTGTTGCCATCGTAGGGCGCGCGGTATCTGCGACACTCGTGTCAGCCGTGCCGGGGTAGCCTGGCGCTGTGCTCTACGACCTGCTGTACAAGACCGTCCTGACCCGCATTGACCCTGAGCTGATCCACGATGTGTGCATAGACGCGATCGAGCTGACCGGCAGGGTTCCCCTCGTCAGGGACGTGGTGCGCCAGATGTGGGGGCGCCGACCGGCCTTCCCCGTCCCCTCGGCCAACCAGGGCGGACCCTTCGCCCGCCCCGTCCCCGGCGTGCTTGGGCTGGCGGCCGGCATGGACAAGGAGGGGCAGGCCGTCGAGGGTCTGGACATGCTCGGCTTCGGCTTCATCGAGGTCGGTACGTTCACCGCTCACGCTCAAGGCGGTAACGACAAGCCCCGCATGTGGCGCTACCCGCAGATGCGGGCTGTGCGCAACCGCATGGGCTTCAACAACTCCGGTGCCGATGAGGCCGCCAAGCGTCTGCGCGCTCTGCGTCGCACGCCGCGGGGACGCGCGATCGTCGTCGGGGCCAACATCGGTAAGACCAAGGTGACGCCGCTGGAGGACGCGGTTGAGGACTACCGCTACTCGGCCAACGCGGTGGCCCGCTGGGTCGACTACCTCGTCGTCAACGTCTCCAGCCCCAACACCCCAGGGCTGCGCAGCCTGCAGAGCGTTGAGACGCTGCGCCCGATCCTGGAGGCGGTGCGCGAGGCCGCGGACCACGCTGCGAGAAGGCATGTCCCGCTCCTGGTCAAGATCGCCCCGGACCTTGCCGATGAGGATCTCGACGCCGTCGCCGACCTGGTCCTGGACCTGGAGCTGGATGGAGTCGTGGCCACTAATACCACCATCGACCACGACCTGGGGGAGGGCGGTCTGTCCGGTACGCCGCTCCTGCCCCGCTCCCTGGAGGTCGTGCGCCGCCTGCGCGGCAGGCTGGGGGAGGGACCCATCATCATCGGCGTCGGCGGCATCTCCTCCATCATGGACGCCGAGCTCATGCTCGACGCCGGAGCGGACCTGCTCCAGGCCTACACGGCCTTCATCTACAACGGCCCAGCCTGGCCAGGTCGTATCAACCGGGCCCTGGCCACCGGATCCGCCGCCCGGGTCGTGCGCTGAACCCCATTCCGGTCGGGAACGCACTGGAACGGATCAGGAGGGGTACCGGCCCCGCTTCGCCAACGCGGCGGGGCGGCGCCAGCGTCGCAGCATGAAGCAGCGCGACATGATGTAGAAGAAGATCGATCCCTCGTTCTTGACCCGCTCGGCCCCGAACTTCTCGTTGAGACGGCGGCGCAGACGCACCCAGCACCAGACGGCGTCGGCGATCGCCAGCAGCATATAGCCGTTCATCACCAGCACGCCGTAGAAGCTGACTGCCGGGTAATAGGGCAGGACATAGTTGAAGGCGAAGGAGGCAATGAGCAGGACGAAGACAATGGGCATGAAGAACTCACCCAGGCTGAGACGCGCATCGACGTAGTCGCGGACGTAGCGCTTGACCGGTCCCTTCTCCCGGGCTGGAAGGTACCTCTCGTCACCAGTGACCATGGCCTCGTTCTGGCGCTTCCAGGCCTCGTCGCGGGCCGCACGCGCTTCCCGTTTGGCGGCCTGACGGTCCTTGGGGACCACTGGGTGCAGGTTCTTGGCCTGCTGGTCCTTGCGCCTGGGGGTGGGGCGTCCCTTACCTCCGGGCTTGGAGACGGGCTCGGCCGCAGGCTCCGGCTCTGGGGTCTGGCTGCGCTTCTTGAACAGGCTCACGGTGCACAGACTAGCGGCAGCGGCGCGATACCCTGAAAACCATGATCACCGTTGATGCCGTGCGCACCGCCGTGCACACCTCCATGCCAGCCATCATCTCCGACCTGACCGACCTGGTCGCGATCCCCTCGGTCTCCGCCTCCAGCCACGACCAGTCCCAGGTCCAGCGCTCCGCCGAGGCCGTGGCCGCGCTCCTGCACGACAGCGGCCTGGACGCTGAGATCCTCTCCGTCCCCGCTCCCGACGGAACCCCCGGCAGGCCCGCCGTCCTGGCTCACAAGGCCGGTCCCCAGGGAAGCCCGCACGTCCTGCTCTACTCCCACCACGACGTCCAGCCCGTCGGTGACCCGGCCGGCTGGGACCAGGCCGACCCCTTCACCGCCGAGCGCCGCGGTGAGCGCCTCTTCGGACGCGGCACCTCCGACGACAAGGCCGGCGTCATCACCCACACCCACGCCCTGCGCACCCTGACGTCTCTGGCCGATGGCGAGCTGCCCTGCTCGGTGACCGTCTTCATCGAGGGCGAGGAGGAGGTCGGCAGCCCCTCCTTCGAGAGCTTCCTGACCACCTACCGCGACCGGCTCGCCTCCGACGTCATCGTTGTGGCCGACTCCTCCAACTGGAAGGTCGGCACCCCGTCCCTGACCACCCTGCTGCGCGGCGTCGTCCAGGTCGACGTCCGCCTCGACATGCTCGATCACGCCCTTCACTCCGGCCAGTACGGCGGTCCGGTCCTGGACGCCGCCACGGCCATGTGCCGCCTGGTCGCCTCCTGCCACGACGAGGCCGGTGACGTCGCCATCGCCGGGCTGGTCAGTCGGTCGCAGGCCGATCCGGACTTCCCGGGGTACCCGGAGGCCGACTTCCGTGCCGACGCCGGGGTTCTCGACGGTGTCGAGCTCGTCGGCACCGGTGACGTGACCGCCAGACTGTGGACCAAGCCCTCCCTGACTCTCATCGGCATGGACGTCACCCCCTTGGACCTGGCCGGAAACGTCCTGATCCCCTCGTGCACCGCCCGCCTCTCGCTGCGCATCGCTCCGGGGCAGGACCCCGCTGAGGCGCAAGGGGCCCTGGTCGCCCACCTGGAGAAGCACGTGCCCTTCGGCGGCCGGCTGACCGTCAGCGGCCGTGAGGCCGGTCCGGCCTTCGACGGCTCCGAGGCCACCCCCGCCTCGCAGGCCGCTCACTGGGCGCTGTCCACCGCCTGGGGCACCGAGGCCGTCAACATCGGCCAGGGCGGCTCCATCCCCTTCATCGCCACCCTCAAGGAGACCTTCCCCGAGGCCCAGGTGCTCGTCACCGGCATCGAGGACCCCGACACCCGCGCTCACAGCGAGAACGAGTCCATGCACCTGGGCGAGCTCGAGCACATCGTGGTCGCCGAGGCCCTCCTCCTGGCCCGCCTCGGTGAGGCTATCGCCTCATGATGGTGACCGCCCACCGAATCCGCTGCCTGGGAATGAGCACGTGAAGGTCCTTCTCGCCCCCGGTGGTCTGTGGCCCGAGCCGGCCGCAGTACCTCTGGCCGGCTCGGACCACGGTCTTGCAGCCGGCCGCGTCGCCGCCTGTCTGGCGCGCGGCTGGCACACGGTGCGTCCCGACGACTCTCTGACGCTGGCACCCATGGCCGACGGCGGCCCGGGCTCTGCTCAGGTGATCGCTCCGGAGCGCATTGCCTCCCGTGAGGTCGTTCAGGGACAGGGGCCGCTCGGACAGGTCCGCGAGGTGGACCTGGTGCGCCTGATTCCCATGCCCACTCATCTCGGTAGTCGGCGTCCCGGTGCGGGTGGGACCTGGTTCCTCGACGCCGCCCGTCTCCTGGCGCTTCCCTTAGATCCCGGCGAGGGCGCCCAAGAGGCGCTCCAGGGAAGCACCTACGGTCTGGGGCAGGTCATCGCCACCGCACTGCGGCGCACCCGTCCCTCCGACACTCTTCTGGTCGGGTTGTCGCGATCGGCCGTCCACGACGGCGGGGCCGGGGTACTCGACGCCCTCGGTGGTGCCACTGCGGCCATGGACCTGCTCGCCGGCCGCAGCCTCGGGCTGGTCCTGGCCGACGATGTCGCCCTGGGAGGCATGAACGGCGTCGGGGCGGCTCTGGCGGAGGTCACCTCCTTGAGCCCCGAGCAGGCCCAGGAATTGGACCGCCGCGCCTGTACCGCGGCCGCTGAGGCCGTGAGTGCTGCTGATGCCGTCGCAGCGCAGCTCTCCTCCGACAGGCAGAGGATGCTCCCCGTCATCTCGGCGCTCGACGACGCAGCGATGCCTTCGTCCGCCGCCATGGACTCGGGCGGTCCGCCTCGTCTGAGCACCTCGACCTGGGGAACCGGTGCGGCCGGGGGCGGTGCCATGGTGCTGCGTGCCCTGGGGGCCTGGGCGCGGCCCGGAGCCCGTGTCATGGCGGAGATCCTCGGCCTGACTGATGAGGCGCTCGGCCAGGACCTGGTGGTCACCGCCTCGGGTGAGCTCTACGATGTCCTGACCGACAGCATTGTGGGCGTCGTCGGACAGTGCGCCGCCTCGCAGGCGCTGCCCGCCGTGCTGGTGTGCGGACGGTGCGCCACCACCCGCGGTGAGCTCGCCGGTGCGGGCGTCTCCAACGTCTACAGTCTTCAGGAGCCCCACGCCGTCGAGTCCTGGCATGCCGTCGACTCCGACGCGCTGGAGAAACGCCTGACGGACATGGGTGCCCGGCTGGCCCGCACGTGGTCGCGCTGAACCGGCGAGCACTGCCTTTGCCCCGGTTCTCCGACGCCGCGGTGTTCGGGGACGTGGGCGGGGCAATCGCGGGTCAGTCGATGGGGACCGCGGCGGTCGAGTCGCGCACGATGAGGTCGGGGGCGAAGAGCATCTCGGTGTCCGTCGGCCGTTCCCCGTCGAGCTGGGCCAGCAGCGTGGACACCGCAGCACGGCAGATGGCGTCCACGGGCTGGCGCACGGTGGTCAGCGGCGGATCGGTCATGGGGATGAGCGGGGAGTCGTCATAGCCGATGACGGAGACATCGTGCGGCACGGACCTGCCGGTCTGACGCACCCCGTGGACCACGCCCAGGGCCATGACGTCCGAGGAGCACACGATGCCGGTGCAGCCCTGCTCAAGCAAGTGCAGTGCTGCGCTGATACCACCCTCGTAGGTGTAGAGCGTCTCCACGATCCTCAGCGGCTCGTCGGACAGGCTCTCGTTCATGGCGTCCTCGTAGCCGGAGCGCTTGCGCTGAGCCGGGACCATGCGAATCGGCCCCATGGCGAGCCCGATGCGCTGATGCCCCAGGGCTATGAGATGGTCCACCGCCATCCGGGTCGCCCGGCGGTCATCGGTGGCAAAACCCGGCGCCCTGATGGTCGGAGCGTTGCCGTTGACCGTCACCAGTGGCACGCCGCGCTCACGCAGGCGCTGGTAGCGGGTGACGTCGCCGGTGGTGTCGGCATGACGTCCGGAGACGAAGATGATTCCGGCGACACCGCGGTCCACCAGCATCTCGATGTACTCGTCCTCGCTGATGCCGCCGGGTGTCTGGGTGCACAGCAGCGGAGTGTGTCCGGAGGGGGCCAGGAGCTGCTCGATCTGCTGGGCGAAGAGAGGAAAAATCGGATTGCTCAGTTCCGGCACGATCAGCCCCATGAGGCCCTGGGAGGCCTGGTGCACGGACTCGGGTCGCTCGTATCCCAGGATGTCGAGCGCTGCGAGCACCTGCCGCCGAGTCGAGTCGGCCACATTGGACTTTCCATTGAGTACACGCGAGACGGTGGCGGTGGAGACGCCCGCCTGGTCAGCGATGTCGGTGAGAGTGAGTCTCTGTGGCATGAGTGAATCCTACGAGGATCAGTGAAGGTATCGGAGCCTCTTTGAGTGAACCGCCGGTGGCTCACCGCCAGGCCCTCCAACCGCAATCATCGCAGACCACGCGCTGTTCTTGTGAATCAGGAGCGGCGACAAGGCGTTGCCCGCCCCTGATCCCGCGCTGTCGGGGGTGAACCTGGAGACTCGTAGCTCTTGCTCAGCACTTGACAGCGCCCGAGATCGAGCCGCCGACGATGTAACGCTGCAGATACTGGAACAGTGCGATCACCGGAGCCATGGCGAGGACTGCGCCGGCGGCGAAGATACCCAGGTTGTTGGAGCGATCGCAGACAAGCATGCCGTAGAGCCCTACCGCCAGGGTCTTCTGGGAGTTGTCGGTCAAGATGATCGATCCCAGGAGGAACTCGCTGATGACACCGACGAAGGCCAGCAGGAAGGTCGTGGCGATGATCGGTTTCAGCGTGGGCAGCAGGATGATCCTGAAGACCTGCCAGTGGGTGCACCCGTCGATGGTGGCCACCTCATCGAGCTCCCGCGGGATCATGTCGAAGGTTCCTTTGATGAGCCATACCTGGTCCAAGGCCCCACCCACGAGCGCCAGGCTGTACCCGGCGAGCGTGTTGAGGCCGAGGAAGGGGACCACCTGGCCGGAGATCATCGTGTAGATGGCGATCATGGACAGGATCGCGGGAAACACCATGATCAGGAGCAGGGCCAGCAGGCCCCGCGGCGCCCTGTGAAGCGGAAGCGGGAGAAGGGCATATGGTTCTCAGCGACAAGGGCGTTCTCGGAGTGCTTGGACACGGTCTTGGAAGAGGTACTCATTGTGATTCTGTTCTTTCCGCGATCGACTCGGGTCAGTTGACGTCTTCGAGTTTCTTAATGGTTCGGAACTGCAAGGCGGCCAGGACACCGGTCACAGCGAACAGGATGACCGAGACGGCCGAGGCGAATCCGAAATCGGAGCCGGAGCGGCCGAAGGCGATGCGGTAGACCATGGAGATGAGAGTGTCGGTACCGTCGCGCGTGTACTCCCCGGCGGGGAATGGCTCGCCCTCGGTCGGTAACTGGATGGCGTTGAAGTTGAAGGCGAAGGTGCTCACCAGCAGAGGGGCGACAGCAACCAGGAGCAACGGGGTGATGATGCGCCATGTGGCCCGCACTCCGCTGGCACCATCCATCTTGGCTGCCTCTTCGATGCCCTCTGAGATGGACTGAAGCGCTCCGGCGCACACGATGAACATGTAGGGGAATCCCATCCAGGTGATCGTCAGCAGAACGGTGATCTTCGCCATGGTCGGGTCGGACAGCTACCGGATGTTGAGGTGCAGCATCTGGTTGATGAGGCCGAAGTCCTGGTTGTAGAAGTTGGACCAGACGAGCAGCGAGATGAAGCCGGGTACGGCGTAAGGCAGCAGGAGGAAGGAGCGGTAGAGCTTCTTCCCCTTGATGCGATCGTCATTGAGAGTCAGGGCCAGGAAGAAACCGAGACCGAATGTGAGCACGACCGAGCCGAGGGCGAAGATGACCGTCCAGGTGAGGGCCTTGAGGAACTGGGCGGCCAGGTTGCCTTCGCTGAAGAGACGGGCGTAGTTGGCCAGGCCCACGTTCTGCTTCCAGGACTGGGCCGGGCTCTCGCCCTTGGCGTTGACGACGTGCTTGAACAGCCCCACCTTCTTGACCGAGCAGACGTCCCCGGTCGCGGTGTTGGTGATGGTGTCGGAGGACTTGCGTACACCATCTGCTTGATGCCCTCGAACGCGGATCTGACGCCCTGGATCTTGACCGTGGTCTTATCGGAGAAGGGAACCGACATGGAGGTGATGTCCTCGTAAGCGGCGTTGATCTGCCTGGGGGACAGGGTCGTGTAGCCGCTGGCCCTCACCACCCCGTCCTCGACGGTGACGGTGGAGGCGTCGACCTTCCCCGTCTTCTTTCCATCGCTTCCCCGCAGAACTCGTTGGTCTTCGGGTTGACCAGGAACAGCGGGAAGGGGCCCTGAGAGACATCGCCGTCGGTTGCGACCGACAGTCCGTAGGTTCCGTAGGTGGGGGACTCTTCCGTGTGAACCATGGAGTTGTTGGTAATGGCGGTGATCGCCTCCTCCTTCGCCCCGCGGTAGCCGTCCCCGAAGTGGGTGAAGGAAGTCTGGATGGTCAGGACGATCAGGATGATGAGGAAGACAGTCAGGAAGGACGTGCCTGGAAAAGAGGTACTTAGCCGGTACGAACCGCTTGGTCGAGTACAGCAGGAACATGGCCGCCGTGGTGAGGAGGACGACTCCCAGCCACAGAGGCCGCGAAGGTCATGTCCTTGGCGGCGTCGGCCACGAAGGTCTCGGCAAAGGCCTTGTTCTTACCGCTGGAGGCCACGTAGAAGCAGTTGACCCCCACGAAGGGGCGGGCCTGGCTGCCCTCAATGTCCCCGAAGCCCGGGATCCGGGTGAGTTGGTAGTCGATGCCGGCCTGGTTGGCGGTCACGAAGTTGGGCTGCAGGTCGTTGGCGACGATCTGGACCGCGACCGAGATGCCCTGCTTGTCACCGGTTGAAACAGTGTGGCAACGGCGGCCATGGTCAGGAAGGATCGACGGGAGGGTGCCACAAGGATTCTCCTTCGAATCAGATGCGGGGGTGAGAAGATCCCCGCTTGGCACCACGATTCAACCGGTTATCGCAATGAATGCAGTAGTCTGTCAAATTTTACATAGATGCGATTCAAGTCACAGTTGTGGCTTCCAGCCAAGTCGTCGTCGTCGGCGGGACGAGTGGGCGCCCCTCCTCCTGCCGCAGGGGTTGGGATGACAGCAGCACCTTGGCCTCAGTCGGCAGGGTGACGGGGGAGTCGGAGGTGTTGACCAGGACCAGTACACCGCGTACCAGAAAGGCGAGGGTCTGGGGTGGGCACCACTCCAGGCCGGTGACGAAGGCCAGGGGAGCGCAGGCGAGGTTGTACTCGTGGCGCACATGAGCCGCATACCGCACAGTCGCGGCCGGAGACCCGAACTGGGATGACTGCACCAGGGCGTGCTCAGCCACCATGCCGGCCAGCTCCAGGGGGGCGGTCGGCTTGTCGGAGTCGGACAGGGCGATCTCATCGCCCTGTCGCAGGTAGAGCGAACCGGGAAGAGCCAGCATCATGGCCTGCAGTGCCAGTCCTCGATGCAGCCGTTCGTCGTGGTTGACGGAGTACCAGCGCTGGCCATCCCCTGGATCCAGGTGCTCGGACAGGATGTGGGGAGGCAGAAAGCGCCAGGTGGGGGGCGCGCCGAAGCGGTCGTGCTCGTCGAGGGACCGGGTCAGGTGGGAGGTGAGTGATTCGGCGTTCCAACGCGTCAGAGTCAGGCAGTCATCGCGTAGGTGGTGCACCCAGTCGTCCTGCAGGTGATGGCGCAGCGAGTCCGGGTAGTCGGCGGTCACATCGGCACCGATGATGCCCTCATCCGCGTACTTGGCCAGCTGGCCGTGCAGCATGGCGCAGTAGGCGCTGAGGCGGTCCAGCCGAATCTCGTTGGTGACCTGAGGCGGCACGATCGTTCCCAGATCGATACCGACCGCCCCGGCCTGGAGATAGGCCTCCGAACGGCGCAGCAGATCGTCACCGGCTCCTTCGAGGCCGGTGACGAAGCTGGTGGTCTGCTTGGCGTAGGGGCCTGTGATCGGACCGAGCGCGCCGGAGATCCGCACAATGGTGCGTAGCCCTTGCTCGCCCGCCTTGTCGATGAACCGGCGGATCGAGTCCGTCTCAGAGCCGACGTCCAGCAGGCTCGGGCGGATGAGAACCGCATCCATGCCCAGGTAGAGGGCGTGCTCGATGATGGGGGCGGTGCGATCCAGCTCGCCGGCTCCCAGGGCGGGCGAGGGGATCTCGTAGACCAGCGCGTGGCGCCACCACTCTTCCGGACCGTCGTAGGGCCGGTGAACGAGGGTAGTGGTCGTGGTCACGGCAGGTGTCTCCCTTCCGCTGGGTTCATGCCCAGGAGCGTCACTTCCAAGAGTGGTTCATCGTTGTCTGGAGGGGGCGTGGCGACCACTTGCTGAGGAGATCGGATGCCGTTGCTCCCTTGGGCCGGTGTCGGAATGGTGACGTCCATGGTAACCCGCTTCTGCGCTACCTTGTGACTATGTCAGTGCAGAAATCTGGATCCGAGCCTGTGAGTATCGACGGACACGACACTCTTGGCCTGTCCGGGTACCGATCGCAGGACGCTGAGCGCTTTGTCCACGAGCAGGCGAAGAATCCCCAGCGCACTCCTTTTGAGCGAGACCGGGCCCGAGTCCTGCACTCCTCGGCACTGCGGCGCCTGGGCGCCAAGACTCAGGTGCTGGGGCCATCGGCCGACGACTTCGTGCGCACCCGGCTCACACACTCTCTCGAGGTGGCGCAGGTGGGGCGCGCCCTCGGTCAGGCGTTGGGATGCGATCCCGACGTCGTCGACGCCGCCTGCCTGTCCCACGACCTGGGCCATCCACCCTATGGGCACAACGGAGAGAAGGCACTCAACGTCGTCGCCCGTCAGATCGGGGGCTTCGAGGGAAACGCCCAGACCTTTCGGATCCTCACCCGCCTGGAGCCCAAGACCCTTGATGAGACCGGTCGCCCTGTGGGCGTCAATCTCACTCGGGCCAGTCTCGACGCCGTCGCCAAGTACCCCTGGCTCAGGGGACGGGGTCCGGGTGGTCCGAGCGGGCGCAGTGCGCGCAAGTACTCCGCCTACGACGATGACGCCGAGATCTTCACATGGATGCGCCAGGGGGCGCCGGAGGGCAGACGCTGCATCGAGGCCCAGATCATGGACCTGTCCGACGACGTCGGTTACTCCGTCCACGACGTCGAGGACGCCATCGCCCTGGGGCGTATGGACCCGGCCTGCCTGACCGATGCCCGCGAGGTTGACGAGCTGCTCGAGGCCACGAGGGCCTGGTACGGGACTGATCTCAGCACCGACGCCCTGGGGGCGGCCTTCGAGCGGTTGTCCGGCCAGCCCTACTGGATCCGCTCCTACAACGGCTCGGTGGCCGACGCCGCGCGCCTGAAGAACCTCACCAGCGAGATCATCGGCCGCTTCGTCTCGGCGGTGGCCACCGACACCCGCCAGACCTACGGCGGCGGCCCTCTGACCCGATACGAGGCCGAGCTCGTCATCCCCGGGCAGACCGTCGCTGAGATCCTCCTGCTCAAGGGCATCGCGGTGCGCTACGTCATGGAGCCCCGGGAGCACGAGCCTGTCTACCTGCGCCAGCGCACCCTCATCTTCGACCTGGCCGATGTCTTGATGACGAGCAACGGAAAGGGGATTGATCCCGTCCTCGCCGATGCCTGGCACCAGGCCGAGACCGATGATGAGCGCCTGCGGGTGGTCGTCGACCAGATCGCCTCTCTGACGGATACCTCCGCACGCGCCTGCCACGCCCGGCTGTGCGGCATGTTCTCCGAGGTGTAGGGGCGCTCAGCAAACCCGGGCCGCAGGATATTGGTGCCCTCGCCTACGATGGCCCTGTGGTGGGACTGATCAGGCGCGAGGACATTGAGGCGGTGCGTGAGCGCGTCCGGATTGAGGACGTCGTCGGCGAGCACGTCACCCTCAAGAGCGGCGGGGTCGGCTCGCTCAAGGGGCTGTGCCCTTTTCACGATGAACGCACGCCCTCCTTCCACGTCCGTCCCCAGCTCGGCTACTGGCACTGCTTCGGCTGCGGTGAGGGCGGTGACGTCATCACCTTCATCGAGAAGATCAACCACCTCGGTTTCGCCGAGGCCGTCGAGTACCTGGCGGACCGCACCGGGGTCCAGCTGCGCTATGAGGAGGGCGGTGCCGTCCGGCGCGGCGTGGAGCCGGGAACCCGTCAGCGCCTCATGGACGCCAACCGGCTGGCCGAGGCCTGGTTCCGTGAGCAGCTTGCCATCCCGGAGGCTCAGGCGGGGCGCGACTTCCTGACCTCTCGGGGCTTCGACCGCCACGCCGCCGCGCACTTTGGCGTCGGATACGCCCCCACCGGGTGGGACAACCTCGCCCGCTACCTGCGCGGCGCCGGCTACACCGAGGCCGAGCTGGTCGACTCCGGGTTGTGCAGCCGAGGTGGGCAGGATGGGCGCCGAGTCTACGACCGATTCCGAGGCCGACTCATCTGGCCCATCCGCGATGTCACCGGAGCCACCGTCGGCTTCGGGGCCCGCAAGCTCTCGGAGGATGACCAGGGCCCCAAGTACCTCAATACACCGGAGACGCCGGTCTTCCACAAGAGCCAGGTGCTCTACGGGCTGGACCTGGCCAAGCGGGAGGTCGCCCGCTCCCACAGGATCGTCGTCGTCGAGGGCTACACCGACGTCATGGCCGCCCACCTGTCCGGGGTGACCACGGCCGTGGCCACGTGCGGAACCGCCTTCGGCGCCGACCACGTGCGAGTCGTGCGCCGCCTCTTGGGCGATATCGACGACCCCGCGGCGGGCGTCGTCACCGGCCAGGGGCGCGAGGCTCGCGGAGGCGAGGTCATCTTCACCTTCGACGGAGACGCCGCCGGTCAAAAGGCCGCCCTGCGCGCCTACGCCGAGGACCAGCGCTTCGCCACCCAGACCTTCGTGGCCGTCGACCCCGGAGGTCTGGACCCCTGCGACCTGCGTATGAAGGAGGGGGACCAGGGCATCCCACGTCTGCTGTCCAGACGGGTCCCGTTGTTCGAGTTCGTCATCCGCACCTCCTTGTCCCACCTGGACCTGGATACCTCCGAGGGCCGGGTGCGGGGACTGCGCTCAGCGGCGCCGGTCGTGGCAGGTATCCGGGACCGAGCGCTCAAGCGCGAGTACACCCGCCGGCTCGCCGGATGGCTGGGACTTCCCGACGCTGAGGTCCACAGCGCCGTCAGGGCCGCCGGGCGGCGAGGCCCACAGCCTCCCGCAGCGCGCGGTGGGCAGTGGCCGGCCGACGAGACAGCCGGTCCCGACGCCGCGACTCCGGTACGGGGCCTGCCGCCGGTGACCGATCCCGTGGAACAGCTCGAGCGCGAGGCCCTGGCCGTCATCATCCAGTTCCCGGTGGCGGCTCACCGGGCCGGAGCCGATGAGCTGGGGGCCGACTCCTTCGGCCAGCTCACCCACCGGGCCGTCTATGAGGCCGTCGCCGCCGCCGGAGGCACCGGAGAGGTGCCGGGGCTGGTGCGGCAGGCGGTGGCTGCCGGCATGGGGGAGCAGGAGGCTCAGCGCCGAGCCACGTTGCGCTGGCTTCAGCAGGTGCGTGACGGAGCCATCGGCCTGGTCGAGGCCGCCATCACCGAGCTGGCGGTGGCCCCGCTGCCACTGCCAACCATCCGGGGGCGCGGCACGGAGGTCGATGTCTCGGGGCTGGATCGCTACGCCAAGGGCGTGCTCAGCTCCCTTGCCGTCATGGGCATCAACCGACAGCTTGTCGAGATGCGCTCACGCCACCGGCGGATGTCCCCGCAGGATGAGGGCTACCGCGAGCTCTTCTCCCAGATCGCCGCCCTTGAACAGCGCCGTATGCAGATCCGGCAGGGAGCCTGACGCCTGCCGGTCGCCCACCGGGCAAAACAGTGCGGGTAGCCTAACGGGCATGCTGAACCTGCGTCGTCGTCAAGGCTCAACCGTCCGCTCCATCACCACGCTGCCCCTTGAGATGCGTGAGCAGCTGCACCAGCCCGTCCTGGGCGCAGTTCCTCTGGACGAGGACGGCTCCGCATGGGCAGCGACCACCGCTGATGCCCTCGTCGTCTTCAGCGGGAGCAGCAGGCCCGATCACCACGCCTGGGACGAGATCGAGCAGGGGACCTGGGACGCAGATGAGCGGACCTTTACCCTGAGGTGGACGGATATGGATCGTGACGACCTCATCCTGCACGTCCCGGTAGGGATCCGCGACGGCGACACCTACGCCTCCACTGACGTCGCTCCTTTCGCCAAGGCCCTGCGCCAGCGGGTGGAGGCCGCCATTGTGCACAGCGCCGTGGCGGTGCTTCCTGGCGGCGTCACAGCCACAGCCAGTGTTCGACGCGGTGCGGACGGACACCTTTACTCCGTGACCCGGCCGACGACGTCCCAGGTCTCGGATAAGGAGGATGCTGAGGCGCTTCAGGCGCTGGAGAATCGCGTCAGAGAGGGTGTGGGGCTGCCCACACGGTAGAGTATCCCAGGAATTGCAGCGTTTTTGACGATTTGCCGGATTCGACGTTGCCGCGGGATGTTGCTAAAGTTCACTGCGCGTCAAACGCATTCCTGCGTAGCTCAATGGCAGAGCATCCGACTGTTAATCGGACGGTTGCTGGTTCGAGTCCAGCCGCAGGAGCTCGCCGGACCTCGGCCTCATCGGCCGGGGTCCCATCGTTCTCGGGGACGGGTGCGTTCCGGGTTGTCGGCGTGAGTGCGGTGCCCTCGCTACCCCCCGGGCGGTGAGGGCCGCCTCGGACGCGGCGGACCCGGCTGGTACGGCGGCCACGGACGCCACCACGGTCTTCGAGGTCCCCAGGTCGCCACGCAACCCGGACCACCCGACGATGAAGCCCGTTGAGCTCATCACCCAAATACTTACCAACTCCTTCCCGCCCGGCGACCTGGTCCTGGACCTCTTCGGAGGCTCGGGCTCACCCCTCATCGCGGCCGTGGACCGGATCATGGAGGTCTCGGAGCAGCGTAGAGACTCCTGGAAGCGCTTCAGCGCGCGATGCAGCGGTTGCCGACGGCGGCCGTAGGGGAAGTGCAGATGGTGCCACTACCTGCATGAACTTCATAGTGGTGAGGCAGGGTTTCGCAGTCGGCAAGACACGTCCTCATGCAGGCTGCTTGGTGGCCGATCGTTTTATCGTGGATGTTACGTGTTCGTGACGAACAGTTTTCGGACTGTCGTATCCAACGATCGAGGGAGTTCACATGCAGCAGACGTTGCAACAACTGCCACTTACCCTGGCGTACATCGGCGCCGACCTGGTCGCCATCGGTATCCTGGTCGGGGCGCTCTACATCCCGCGCCACGGGCGTCGAGACCTGGTGGCCGCCTATATCGGCGTTAACGTGGGTGTCCTGGCCGTCACCCTGTTGTTGTCATCGAGCAGCCATGTCGGCGCTGGCCCAGGGAGAGGTGGCCTATTTCTTCGCGGCCCTGGCCCTCGGCCTGCTCGGCGGGATCCAGAGCCACCTACTCGTCGTCTCCATCCTCATGGTCCTCATCCTGGCGGCGCTGTGGGTCGGCGATCACCCCGGTCTCATGCGCTACAACCGCAACCAGACTGTCACACTCGACCGGGCCATCCCCAATGAGAACGATGTCGTCCTCGAGCTCGAGAGGTTGCTGGGCGCACAGGTGCGCAGTGTCGACCTCAAGAATCTCGATCTGGTCAACGACATCACCAGCGTCGACGTGCATTACAAGCTTCGGTCTCAGTCGCGTGCTTCGATGCCGCCTGCCCAGCAGGACGTTTTGCTTCCGTCCCAGCAGCATGAGGCATTGCTCCCGCAGCAGCAGTCGCCGCCTCAGCAGCAGTCGGAGTCAGCCTATTAAGGCCGGCTTCAAGACAACATCACGGGACGGTGCCGACGTGGCGCCGTCCCGTTTTCCTGAAGCCTGAATCTGATCTCGACTGAGCGAGAGGAGGATGCCGTGTCCTCCTGCCCACCGCTACCCGAGTCCCTGGAGAAGGAAGCGGTCCAGTTAGCGGTAGAGGCGGATGGAGCGCGGGGCGCGTCCGGCGGCCTGAATGGAGATGGTCTAGTGAGTCCTCACCCGGTCAGGGTGAGGACTCCTCTCTTTCACTCGTGCACAGAATCCATCACAGGACCTCCAGTCGAGCTCGTCCCGGCGCAGCACGTGCGCTGCTCCACGATGGGCCGAACATGACCTGTCCACTTCAGTCATGGGAGGATGCCGCCATGGCATACCGCGACATCCGCATCATTGGCGACCCGGTCCTGCGCACCGAGTGCGACTGGATCACTGACATCGACGACTCCGTCAAGGCTCTGGTTGAGGACCTGCTCGAGACGGTCGATGAGGACGGCCGGGCCGGCCTGGCCGCCAATCAGATCGGGATCGGTCTGCGCGCCTTCTCCTGGAACATCGACGGCGAGATCGGCTACATCCTCAACCCCAAGATCGTCGAGCTCTCCAAGGACGAGTACCAGGACGGAGACGAGGGCTGCCTATCGGTACCGGGTCTGTGGTTCCCCACGGAGCGCGCCTGGTACGCCCGGGCCGAGGGCACGGACCTGAACGGCAAGGAGGTTGTCGTCGAGGGGGAGGAGCTCATGGCCCGCTGCATCCAGCACGAGTGCGACCACCTGGAGGGTCACCTCTACCTCGACCGCCTCGACCGGAAGAACCGGGCCGCGGCCATGAAGGAACTGCGTGCTCAGGGGTTGTGACGACGCCCAGGCCGCAAGTCGGGTGGGGCAACAGACGTGACAGTCTGTTGCCCCACCCGCGTTACCTGAAGGCGACGATACGGCGGCGGTCCCGCGTTCCGCGGGCTTCTAGCCCACCCGGTGCAACCAACGTACGGGCGCACCGGCCCCTGCGTAGCGGAACGGTTCGAGCTCGTCGTCCCAGGCCTGGCCCAGCGCCAGGTCCAGCTCGCGGCGCATCCTGTCGGGATCGGCCGCGTAAACCAGTGCAGCACGAATCCGGTCCTCGGGAACAACGACGTTGCCGTGAACATCGGTCTGGGCATGGAAGATCCCCAGGTCGGGGGTGTGGGACCAACGGCCGCCGTCGGTCCCCACGCTCGCCTCCTCGGTGACCTCGTAGCGCAGGTTCGCCCAACCGCGCAGGGCGGAGGCGAGACTGGCTCCCGTTCCGGCGGGGCCCACCCAGCTGGTCTCCGCTCGCATCATGCCCCGAGCGGCAGGCTGCTCGGTCCAGTCCAGGTGGACACGCGAACCGAGCACCTCGGCCGCCGCCCACTCGATGTGGGGGCAGAGCGCCCGAGGTGCGGAATGCACGAAAAGTACGCCGCGGGTGTAGGCACCGATCATGAGTATCGCCTCCTGGTTGGTTTCGAGATTCGCCTTCCCCAACGGTCTCGACCCTCAACCGGGCTCATGTCATGACGTACGCGGCATGCATGGCTATTGTGCACGACGTAACCAGCCGGGTCCAGCGCGGTGGATCACAGGCCAGGTCCTGCAGTGCGGTCCGTCCGCTCCCGACTTACTCGCGGGTGAAGACGAGCGCGACATTGTGACCCCCGAATCCGAAGGAGGTGCTGGCCGCTGCAGCCAGCGCGGGAAGGTCACGACCCCGCGGCCCGACGACGTCCAGCCCGAGCCGGGTCAGCTCGGGATCCACTCCGGCGGGCAGGAGCGTCGGCGGTGCCCACCGCTCATGCAGGGCCATGACGGTCAGGACCGCCTCCAGGCCACCGGCCCCGCCCAGAAGATGGCCGGTCGCAGACTTCGTGGCACTGACGGCCGCGTCCGGCACAACCTTTGTCAGGACGCCGGCCTCGACGACGTCACCGGCAGGTGTCGAGGTGGCGTGGGCGTTGACGTGCCCGACGGCACTGGAGGCAAGGCTCGCGCGCTCCAGCGCCAGCCGCAGGGCCCGCTCCTGCTCCGCCCCCGATGGCTCGGGGCGTGCGACGTCGTAGGCGTCGGCGGTGACCGAGGAGCCCGCCAGTACGGCCATGACCCGTGCGCCACGGGCTATGGCGTGCTCGGCGCGCTCCAGGACGAGGATCCCGGCACCCTCGCCCAGGACGAAACCGTCACGGTCCGGGGCGAAAGGGCGTGAGGCGGTCCGTGGGTCGGTGTTGCGAATCGACAGTGCCCTCATGGCACCGAAGGCGGCCACGGTCATCGGGTGGAGAGCCGCGTCCGTGCCGCCGGCCACGACGACATCGGCCCGTCCCAGCGCGATGAGGTCCGCCCCGTGGGCAATGGCCTCGGCCCCTGAGGCGCAGGCCGAGACCGGAGCGTGGATACCGCCGCGCGCCCCCAGCTCGATCCCGACGGCGGCCGCCGGAGCGTTGGGCATGAGAGCGGGGACCGCCGTTGGCAGAACGCGTCGCGGGCCCTTGTCCCTCAGGGTGTCCCACGCCTCCATGACAGACAGGACCGGCCCCATACCCGGGGACACGGACACCGCGAGGCGCTGTGCGGCGAGCTGCGGGGCCCCCGCCTGCTCCCAGGCCTGGCGGGCGGCCAGCAGCGCGCACTGGCTGGCGCGGTCGAGACGGCGCAGCTGGCGGGGTGGAAGCAGATCGGCCGGATCGACCGCCAAAGGCGCGCCGATCCGCACAGGCAGATCGTAGGCCTCCACCCAGTCATGCTCGAGAGGGCGAATCGCGCAGGTGCTCTGACGCAGGACGCTCCAAGTCGAGTCGACGTCTCCGCCCAGGGGGTTGACGGTCCCCAGGCCGGTGATGACGACGTCGCTGGGACGGCAGGCGGCGGCCGAGGTCATCCGGTCTCAGGCCTTCTTGGCGGTCACGAGATCCACCAGCGCTCCGACGGTGGGCAGGGTCGGAATGAGAGAGTCGTCAAGGGCCACACCGAAGCGCTCCTCGACCTGGGTGGCGATGGTCAGCAGCCCCAGGGAGTCGACGTCGAGATCCTGAGCGAACGTGGTGGAGCGGGTGATGTCCTTGGCGTCAACGCCGGACTCCTCGCTGACGATCTGAGTGATGACGGCCAGGACGTCGTCGTTGCTCTGCTCGGCCATGATGCGGCTCCTTCTGCCGTCGCGACGGAGCCGGCTGGGATCCGCGCGGCGCGGTGGTTGGGCGGTTGGTTGGTGTGCCGGCGGCGGTGCCGCAGGTAAGACCATTGTCCCAGACATCAGTGAGCTTTCCGGAATCGGTATCCCGCCGACACACCGCAACGACACTGAGGCCGGCCCGGTCCGAACGAGGCGGATGGGCCGGTCTCAGGTAAGTCATGGGGCGGGTCAGGCCTCACGGCCGACGGCCAGCCGGCCCACGATGATCGCCATGTGCAGCATGAGCCCGTCACGCGCATTCGTTGCGTCCCAGCCGACCTGCTCGCTGACCCTGCCCAGCCGGTAGCGCACCGTGTTGGCGTGCACGAACAGGTTCCGGGCAGTCGCCTCCAGGCTTCCGCCCAGGGCAAGGTAGGTGGCCACGGTGCTTTCGAAGGGGTCGCCCATCTCGTGGAGGGGAGCGTGCACCAGGCTGAGGATCTGCTCGCCGGCAAGCTCGTCACCTGCTAGGAGGCGCTCGGGGAGAAGGTCGTCCGCGTGCACGGGATTCGGCGCCTCAACCCAACCCGGCAGGGCGCGCAGTCCGGCCAGGGCTGAGCGCAGTGAACGGCCGGCGTGTGAGATCCCCGGTACCACAGGGCCGACGACGGCTGAGCCTCCCAGCCCGCCGGCCACCTGCATGGCGGCCTGGTCCACCAGCTGTTCGGCTGTTCCACTCCGGGAGCCCTGAGGGGCGGGGTGCTTGGACGATGAGCCATGAGCCTGCGAGCCGCCCCCCAGGACGATGAGGACGGAGTCGCCTCGCACGGACACCAGGCAGTCGCTGGCGAGGTTGCGGCACTCATGACGCAGTCGGGAGACCCCGAGCGCGTCCAGGGTCGTCCTGGCGGCGACGGCCACCACCGGCCCGGTGCCGTTCCAGCCGGCGGTTCCGGCCCGGGTGGCGGCGTCCTCGGGATCGTCATGAAGCATCGCGTCGACCGCGACGGACTCCAGCCTGGCATCCCAGGCGCCGCGTGCCTCGGCGGCCCGGGCATACACCTCGGCAGCTGCGAAGCCGACATCGCGCCCGAAGGTCAGAACAAGGATACGGACTGTGTCATGATCCTCCTTGGGCACGGCGCGAGGCGCTTCGTCGACGACGACGTCCAGAACCGTGCGCACCAGCGCCAGGGTCTGCTCCAGCGTGATGACCCCGGTCAGGGCGGCGGGGGCCACAGAGAAGATCTGGGAGGGGACCAGCGGGGTCGAAGGATTCTCCGCCGAGTCGACGAACATCGTGACACCCAGGCGGGCCACTGCCGCGATCTGGTCACGGGATCCTTCCGGCAGGGTTCGGTAAAAATCATGGGCCGAACTGATGCGGTCCAGTGAGTGTTCAATAATTGTGTCCTGCGCCTGTCGCAGTGCAGACACCCCCGGAGCGCTCAACTCATCCATGCTGTGGATGTTACCGACTGGAATATCGTGATGACAGTAGGTTCTCGATTGGCGCGGCGTGCGATCCGACACGAGTTTGTGTTGAAAATACGGGGATAACTCAGAGTGGCGTGTCGCTGAGGCGGAGTGGATTACACAGGTTACAATAGCGTAACCATTGTAGAACCTGCGGTAAGTGAATCTGCAATGACTCCCGCATGCGTACTGTATGTCCGGACAGAACTGCGTATGTATGCGCTCAACTAGACAACTCGGAGGCTCAGGATGATGCAAGCGACCCGTACAGAGGAAGATCTCCTTGGTGCGCGGGAGGTACCGCTGGAAGCCTATTGGGGAATCCATACGTTGCGGGCGATGGAGAACTTCCAGATCTCAGGGTCGGTGGTTGGCGACGAAGAGGCTTTTGTTCGTGGCATGGTGCAGGTGAAGAAGGCCTCGGCGTTAGCAAACAGTGATCTGGGGGCGCTTGACTCGGAGGTTGCGGGTGCGATCGTGTGGGCCTGTGATCAGGTGCTGGTCGCTGAGCGATGCCTGGACCAGTTTCCTGTCGACCAGTTTCAGGGAGGGGCTGGCACCAGCGTCAACATGAATACCAATGAGGTGATTGCCAATCTCGCGCTGGAGTACCTGGGATACGCCAAGGGGCGTTACAACGTCGTCAACCCCAACGATCACGTCAATAAGTCCCAGTCGACGAACGATGCCTATCCGACTGGATTTCGTTTAGGGTTGTTCGCGCTCGTTGATGACCTCATCGACGAGCTCGCGCGTCTCATCGAAGCCATGCGTGCCAAGGGAGCGGAGTTTGTTCACGTCCTGAAGATGGGACGAACCCAGCTCCAGGATGCCGTGCCCATGAGCCTGGGGCAGGAGTTCGAGGCCTTCGCCGTTCTTCTTGAGGAGGAGATCAGTCGGCTTCACAACAACGCCGCCCTGCTTCTGGAGGTGAACCTCGGTGCCACCGCGATCGGGACGGGGCTCAACACCCCTCCGGACTACCAGAGCACCGTCGTCGAGCGTCTGCGCGAGGTCACCGGGCTTGATATTCGGGGTGCGCACGACCTCCTGGAGGCTACGAGCGACACCGGCGCCTATGTCTCCATGCATGCGGCGATCAAGCGTCTGGCGGTCAAGCTCTCCAAGATCTGCAATGATCTACGACTGCTGTCCTCCGGGCCTCGCGCGGGGCTGGGGGAGATCAGGCTGCCTGAGCGCCAGGCCGGCTCCTCCATCATGCCCGCCAAGGTCAACCCGGTGATCCCGGAGGTGGTCAACCAGGTCTGCTTCAAGGTCATCGGCAATGATGTCGCGCTGACCTTCGCCGCTGAGGCGGGTCAGCTCCAGCTCAATGTTATGGAGCCGGTGATCGCTCAGGCCATCTTCGAGTCGATCAATCTCCTCACCCGTGCGATGTCGACTCTGCGTGAGCTGTGCATCGTGGGAATCGAGGCCAACGAGGAGGTGTGCCGTCGTAACGTCCTGGACTCGATCGGAATCGTCACCTACCTCAACCCGGTGATCGGTCATCACAATGGTGATCTGGTGGGACGAGAGTGTGCCCGTTCAGGGCGCAGCGTGCGAGAGGTGGTCCTGGAGATGGGGCTGCTCGAGGAATCTGTTCTCGATGAGATCCTCAGCCCGGAGAATCTTCTGCGTCCTCACTTCCGTGACCTGAAGGTGTACTCCGGCTCTGACCCGTCGACTCCTCCGGTGGTGCCGACGGCGCCCGATTCCGCGGGCTGAAGCGCCTCGACCTCCGATATCGGCGGACGGCACGTAGTCCGCTGTGCTGTTTTGCTGATATCGGAGGTCGTTCTAGCTCTTTGGTGAACGTATCAGGAGAAGACGCGGCAGGAGCGGATGACCGGTGCGTGGGCGTCCTTTCCAATCACATTGAGGCCTTGCGGGTCGACCTTCGACTGCGGCGGCCCGGAGCTCCAGAAGACGTAGTTGAGATTGTCGCCATCGCTTGATCCGAATGTGACTTTATTGGAGGCGTCGATCCAGATCGTGTTGTCGAACCCACGGACAGTGAGTGACTCAATCTCGCCCTCGATGATGACGACAAGGTTTGTTGAGGTGATTGTTACGTCCCGAGCACCTGCCGAGATCTTGACCACCCGATCGGCGGAAAGATCGTCTCCGGTGATATCGACCTGGTCGGAGGCGGGAACCACCTTGGTGACCTGAGCCTCCGCTTGAGCGCGGTTGTCCTCCTCGTCGTTGTCGGTCAGCTCTTCGTCGTAGTCGCGCACGTCGGAGGACGTGCAGTTCCCGTACTCCAGCGGGTCAACGGGTGTATCGGCATCCAGGCCCTCCGTGGGCTCGTCATCCCCCTCCTTGGCGGTAGCGGTCTCGTGGACGTGGTTCGAAGAGGCCGAGGACATCCTCGCAACGAGCGTCCGGCCGACCGAGCATCCGGACAGCGTCAGAAGGCACACGGCTGTGAAGGAGATGGAGCGCAGGAGCGGAGAGCGGGACACCTGAGGGCCTCTTTCGGTAGATGTGACGGTGCCGGTGGAACGAGGGAGGTCTCGCTCCACCGGCACCGCAATTGGTCAGCGCGTCCAACTATAGCCGTACGGGCAGGATCAGGACTCGCCTCCCTGACCGCCGGAGGTGCCTGCGTTGACGTTGGTCAGTTCGTAGCGGGAGACGGCCTGAGCCAGGACGGACCGGTCGAGGCGGCCCTGCTCCACCAGCGCCTGGAGGGCTCGGACCACGACCGACTGGGCGTCAATGAGGTAGTGGCGCCTGGCTGCGGCGCGGGTGTCGGAGAAACCGAAGCCGTCGGCACCCAGGGTGTAGTAGTCGCCGGGCACCCAGGCACGGATCTGATCAGGAACCAGGTGGTCGTAGTCGCTGGTGGCGACGAAGGGACCGTTGGCCCCGGAGAGCTTCTGCGTCACGTAGGGAACCTGTCGCTCGGCGTCGGGGGCCAGGAAGTTGGCCTTCTCAACCTCCAGGGCCTGACGGCGCAACTCGTTCCAACTGGTGACGGACCAGGTGGTGGCCCGCACTCCCCAGTCCTCGGCCAGGATACGGCGGGCCTCCTCGATCCAGGGCATCCCGACACCGGAGGCCAGGAGCTGGACCTCGGGGCCCTCGCCGTCGGGGGAGGGGCTGATGCGGTGGATACCGCGCAGGATGCCCTCGACGTCGACGTCGTCGGGCTCAGCGGGTTGGTGGATGGGCTCGTTGTAGACGGTCAGGTAGTACATGACGTCCCGGTTACGGCCCGAATCCGGGCCGTACCAACGCTCGAGCGCGTCGCGCACGATGTGCCGGATCTCGTAGGCGTACGCGGGGTCGTAGCTGACGACGGCGTCGTTGGTGGCGGCGATCATGGGGGAGTGGCCGTCCATGTGCTGGGTGCCCTCACCGGTCAGGGTGGTGCGCCCGGCTGTGGCTCCGATGATGAAGCCGCGGGTCAGCTGGTCGCCGGCGGCCCAGAACTGGTCACCGGTGCGCTGGAAGCCGAACATCGAGTAGAAGATGTAGACCGGGATCATGGGCTCGCCGTGGGTGGCGTAGCTCGTGCCGGCCACCTGGAACAGGGAGACCGAGCCGGCCTCGTTGATACCCGTGTGCATGAGCTGGCCGGAGGTGGACTCACGGTAGGAGAGCATCATGTCGGCGTCGACGGGCGTGTAGTTCTGACCCTGGGTGTTGAAGATCTTCTTAGTGGGGAAGAGCGACTCCAGACCGAAGGTGCGCGACTCGTCCGGAACGATCGGCACGATGCGCCGGCCGATGCCCTTGTCCTTGATGAGCTCCTTGAGCAGGCGCACGAAGGCCATCGTGGAGGCGACCTCCTGCTTGCCCGAGCCGCCCTTGAGGATGTCGTAGGTCTTGTCGCCCGGAAGCTCGAGCTCGACGCCTGCGTCGCGGCGCTCGGGGATGAAGCCGCCGAGCTGACGGCGCCGGTCCAGCATGTAGAGCAGCGAGGGGTCGTCGTCGGCCGGCCGGTAGTACGGCGGCATCTTCGGGTTGGCCTCGAGCTGCTCATCGGTGATCGGGATGTGGAGCCGGTCGCGCAGGGCCTTGAGGTCGTCCAGCGTCAGCTTCTTCATCTGGTGGGTGGCGTTGCGGCCGGCGAAGTGCCCGCCCAGCAGGTAGCCCTTGACCGTGTGCGCCAGGATGACGGTGGGCTGGCCCTTGTGCTCCGTGGCCGCCTTGTAGGCGGCGTACATCTTGCGGTAGTCGTTGCCGCCGCGCTGCAGGGCCCAGATCTCCTCGTCGGTCCAGTCCCTGACCAGCTCGGCCGTGCGCGCGTCGCGTCCGAAGAAGTGCTCGCGCACGTAGGCGCCGTCGTTGGCCTTGAAGGTCTGGTAGTCGCCGTCGAGCGTCTCCATCATGAGGTGCTCCAGGGCGTGGTCCTTGTCCGCGGCCAGCAGCTGGTCCCAGCCGCGGCCCCAGATCACCTTGATGACGTTCCAGCCCGCGCCCTTGAAGAAGGCCTCGAGCTCCTGGATGATCTTGCCGTTTCCGCGCACCGGGCCGTCGAGGCGCTGCAGGTTGCAGTTGATGACGAAGGTGAGGTTGTCCAGCTGCTGGCTGGCCGCGAGCTGGAGCATGCCGCGAGACTCGGGCTCGTCCATCTCGCCGTCGCCCAGGAAAGCCCAGGTGTGCTGCTGGGAGGTGTCCTTGATGCCCGCGCCCTGAAGATACTTGTCGAACCAGGCCTGGTAGATCGCCTCGGATGGACCAAGACCCATGGAGACGGTGGGGTACTCCCAGAAGTCCTCCATACGGCGGGGGTGCGGGTAGGAGGGCAGGCCGCGGCCACCGGCCGGTCGGGACTCCTCCTGGCGGAACCCGTCCATGTCGGCCTCGCTCAGGCGGCCCTCGATGAAGGCTCGGGCGTAGTTGCCGGGAGAGGCGTGGCCCTGGAAGAAGACGTGGTCGCCGCCACCTGGGTGGTCCTTGCCGCGGAAGAAGTGGTTGAAACCCACCTCGTAGAGGGTGGCTGTCGAGGCGTAGGAGGAGATGTGGCCGCCGACTCCCACGCCGGGGCGCTGAGCGCGGGTGACCATGACGGCGGCGTTCCAGCGCAGCCAGCGCCGGTAGGTGCGCTCGGCGCTCTCGTCGCCGGGGAAGTAGGGCTCGTTGGTGACGTCGATGGTGTTGATGTACGGCGTCGTCATCTGGGTGGGCACCGTGACGTTCTTCTGACGGGCCTGGGCCAGCATGCTCAGCAGGATGTAGCGCGCCCGCTTGGCGCCCTTGTCCGCAATGAGGGCATCGAGGGACTCGTGCCACTCCTTGGTCTCCTCTGGGTCGTTGTCGGTCACCTTCGTCAGGAGGCCGTCAATGAGCGGCGTGGAGTCACTGGTGGGGCTCACGGAATCCTCTTTCCTCGCGTCTGTGCGGTGGGCCCGAGCCTCACGTGCGCGCCATGGCACCGAGAACGGCGTCGGCGTACGCCTGAAGTCAGGCCGCTGTGGATGATGGACCTAATCTACGACCTGACGCGGTGGGAACGCTGCTCCCAGCGGGAGGAAAGTCCTACGTCACGTATGGTGTGAACCACATGTTGGTTGGTAGGTTTCCACATCTCGGTCAGTGACGGTGACTTGGAGAGCGTATCTACAGCCGGAACCGCCTTCCCAGCAAAGTTCACGGTAGTCTGACGTGCGTGTTCACTTGCGCGGCTGGCACCGGGTGCGGTGGGCTAGTACCCATCGCCCAGCAGCGGGCGAGCGAGAGACGGGCGCAGCCCAGAAGGACGGTGTGAGGAAGTGGCGAGTACAGCGGGTGGGGCTTTCGGCTTCGCCTCCGGTCTCATCATCCAGGAGTTCGGCTACGACGACGACGTCGACGAGACCTTGCGGCAGGTGGTTGAGGCAGAGACCGGAACCACTCTGGTGGACGAGGACTATGAGGACGTGGCCGACTCGGCCATCGTGTGGTGGCGCGACGATGACGGCGACGTCGATGACCTCACCGACCTCCTGGTGGACGCCCAGGCCAACCTTGATGGTGCCGGGCTCATCTGGGTGCTGACGCCCAAGGCGCGCACCACCGGAGCCGTCCAGACTGCGGAGGTCGAGGAGGCCGCCGCCACGGCCGGCATGCACGCGACCTCCGCCGCCTCCATGGGGCAGCACTGGAGCGGAATCAGGGTCTCCAGCCGAGGGCGCTGAGATGGTTCGTGGCTTGAAGGGCTCCGCGGCGCCTTGACGACTCCGGGACGATTGGTCGCTTTCATCCCGTAGGCGGTAGAGTTGCCGCGCAGGGCGACTCCCGCTTTCATGTGCATGTGCAGGCACCTGGCACAATCGTTGCGGCAACGACTGTGTCGTTGAGTGATTCTGCGCCTTGGACCTGTAGCTCAGCTGGTAGAGCAACGCGTTTACACCGCGTCGGTCGTCGGTTCGAATCCGGCCGGGTCCACCACAAGCTCCGTATACGAACCCTTGGACCGTGTGGCAGTCTGCCGATTATTCGGAGGAGACAGAATGAGTAACGAGCAGGCGGGAATCCCGGCGGAGCTGGCAGAGGCGCTATCAGAGAACGAGACGGCGGAGAAGATACTCGAGGCCCTGCCTTCATCGCACCAGAACGAGTACCTGCGCTGGATCGGTGAGGCGAAACATGCCGAGACCCGCCAACGCAGAGCCGCTAAGGCTGTGGAGATGTTGGTCGACAAGCACGGGTAGAGCGGTCTGTTCCTTACCAGCTCGGTGCGACGGCGAAGGCCAGGCGGATCGCCACGCGACATCGCCGTCGTGGTGCGCATCAAAGGCTTTTCGTGAACCGGTGACGCCACTCAGGATGGGTGCCGAATTGTTGGAGACGGCGCTGCCTTCGGAGAACGACCTGATCATTGATCCAGCGCTCCCACTGAGTGGCGCGCTCCCGCTCGCCTGCGCTCAGCGGCGCGGCGACGCCGACGTCAAGGAGATCGTCCAGGATCAGGAGCGAGGGCTCGGGGGTGTCGATCTCCCAGGCTACGAGCCCCCATGGTCCATCTGAGCCGAGAAGAACCAGCGAGCGGTTGAGGTCGTGAAGATCATTGGCGTACTCGCCCTCGCCGCTCTCGGAGTTCCAGTACCAGCGTGTCAGCCGGAATGACTCCCACGCCTGTGTCCAGCTCCGATAGCGTTCTCTCAGTGCTCGATCCAGCAGTGCGAGCGTGTCCCAGACCTCGTCCTCCGTCAACCAGCTCAGCGCGAATCCGCACCGCGTCAGCATGGCGGCGCGAACCATGTCCCAGGCCGAGAAGTCCACGTTCCGGATGCCCCGGTCGTTGCTGTGCATGCGCTCCAGGCGCCACAGCGTCTCGGCGGCGTCCTGGGATGACTCGGACGCGCCTCGTAGCTCGTAGCGCTCGGCCTCCGCCAGCGAGGTGTGTGCTCCATCGGGCTCGCTCCTCGTCGAAGTTGCTTCGGTGGCCGGACGTGGCCAGCCAGAAGATCTGGGTAAGGAGATCAATGCGGGAACGCACTCCCCAGTCACGAGCAAGCATGGCTCGCGTGTCCTCGGGGGCGGAGCAGGTCAGGCGGTCCCACGGATCCTGGTGGCACAGGGCGTACGGCGCTGAGAGTGCTGCAAGCCGCTCGTGCGGGCCTGCAGCGAACACCACGGACTTGCAGCCTCTGACGGGGCGGTGGTGCGCGGTGAGCTAGTTCCATGTGGACTCCTCACCCTGGTGAGGGGTGGAAGCGGTTTTATCCTGACGTAACCTAATTTTCTGAAGGACTGCCCTGAAGATCTCCGCGATGTAGAACGCTCCAAAAATCATGAGTACAGCAAAAAGAAGCAGAACCTGCGAGGACATGAAGAGTATTGTGCAGCATACAAACAGGCGAGTACCAAATGCAGTCACAGGGGTAGTCCAACTGTTATTGGATTGAATGCCTGTTTATTTACAAACTGTGCATGAACTTTTCGAGACGTTGCGTCCCCTCGTGCAGCTCGTCTCGGGATGCTGCATAGGACAACCGCACATGGGTGCTGGCAGTCGTCGTGGAGAAGTCCGTTCCTGGAGTCAGGGCGACAGACGCCTCCTCCAGAGCACGGTGACAGAAGGTCTGGGCATCGAGCCCTGTGGAGGATACGTCGAAGTAGACGTAGAAGGCACCATCGGGTAGTACCGGTACGGGCAGGCCGATGCGCTGCAGCCCGTCGAGCACGATGCTCCTGCGAGCAAGAAGCTCTCGCCGGCGCTCCTCGCATACAGAAATGGACTTGGGGGAGAAGGCCGCCAGCGCAGCCTGCTGAATAGGCGTCGAAGCGCAGAGGAAGTAGTTGACCGCCAGGTTCTCAGCGGATTGCACCAGCTCCTCAGGAAGGATCGCCCAGCCCAGGCGCCACCCCGTCATCCCGAAGTACTTGGAGAACGAGTTGATAACGATCGCCTCAGGATCGGTCTCCAGAACACTGTGCGCCGGCGTGCCATCGTCATCGGGATCGGCCAGCCCCAGGTAGATCTCGTCGACGATCCGCCAGGCACTGCGTTCGCGCGCCAGTGCGCAGATCGATGCCAGCTCCTCGAGGGGAATCGATGTGCCGGTGGGATTGGACGGTGTCGCTAGCATCACCGCGCTCGTCTGCGGAGTCCACGCCGCCTCGGCAGAGGCCCGATCCATCTGGTAACGGCTGGCAGGACTGGTGGATACCGGAACGATCCGGCCCCCGTAGGTCTCCACCAGCTGACGGTTGCAGGGATAGGACGGATCTGCAATGACGACGTCGTCGCCCGGCTCCGTGGTTGCGGCGGCTACCAGCAGAAGCGCCGACGACGCACCGGTCGTCACGACGATCCGGCTGGGATCGACCTCTATACCGTGCCTGTCCCGGTAGAAGTCCGCAATGGCCTCACGCAACGCGAGCAGTCCCAGAGCGGGGGAGTAGGGCAGTGACCGGCCGTCCATCACGCGGCGCATCTCCTCGCGGACCGCGGGAGGTGCACCGAAATCAGGTTCACCCAGGCTGAGCTTGGCGATAGAGCGGCCTTCGGCCTGGAGGATTCCAGCGCGTTCGCCGATGCTCATCGCGTGGAAGGGCTGAGCGGCCTTGGCCCGGGCAGCGATCTTCATGACGGCTCCTTGATGCAGGGGAGGACAGGGCCAGTGTCCACCTTCTCATGTCGGGAAGGCAATGGCTTCATGAGGGGCGCCGATGCTTCGAGAACCGGCGGTGAGGGTTTGCCAGCGACGATGTTGTGCGTCTCAAGTGTTGGTATCGATCAGTGCCCGGGGGTTGCGATCTCATGCTTGTGTCTTTCGTCCGAGCATCGCCAACAGCAGCGGAATAATCAATATCGCCGTAGCTACCCATGAGACGTATCCCGAGCCGAAATTGTCAATGACCAGCTTGCCTGTTGAACTTGCTACAGCAAAGCCGACATAGACCGCAGATGACAGTAATCCGAGGAGGAGCGGAGCGGAGTTCGGGTCAAGTTTCACGATACGTGCTTGCTGTGGCACGGTGAACATCCCGACAAAGAAACCGTTGATGGCCAGCATAAGAGGTGCCAGGCCGGCCGCAAAGCCCAAGGGCTCTAATGCGAGCGTCGGAATCAAGCCGAGGATGCAGACGAAGACACATACGAGTGGGCCGCGTGCATCGCTGATCTTCCCAGCGCTGAAATTACCAATGAGGTTGCACACGCCGAACAGTCCAAGGGAAATAATCAATAGCGTTCCTGTGGCCTTGGATACCACTTGCGCATAGGTGAACGGCTGCATGCTGGCGCCGACAACAAGAATGGTCGTTGCAACGATGGCTAGTACTCGCATGTCTGAGAGAGGCCGCAAACGATCCATGAGCGTTGCTGCAGGGAGCTGCACTGGCTGAACTTTTACTCGAATCCATGTAAGAGCGACGCTCCCCAGGATGACAAGCGACCACATGGTGTAGCGCCAGTTGAGAGCTCCAATAACCAGTCCAAGCGGAACACCGATCGCAGTCGCGGTCGTGAGTCCGCCCATGACAAGTGCCAGCGCGCGTCCCTGGCGCTCTTTAGGTGTGGTGGCGATGGTGATGGCAGATGCGCACGGTGTAACAAAGCTCGCCCCTGCTGCAGCAACGACTCGCGAAAATAGCGCTATCGCAAAGGTAGGAGAAAGCGCCGTCAAGACGTTGCCGATGGTGAACAGCGACAGACCAAAAGTCAGGGCTGTGTCACGCCTCCAGTTAGCTGTTAAGGCGCCGAGTACAGGCGCGCAGACGGCGAACACTATACTAAAGACCGTCACAAGCTGTGCTGCCGATGTTGTTGGTACGTGAAGGTCTGAAGAAATGTTCCCCAGTAGGCCAGCAATAATGAAGGTGTCGGTACCTACCACGAATGTCGCCATGGTTAGTGGTATAAGTAACTTTACTGAGTTGGATGAAGGTAATGTATTCATATTTCTACGGTATCATTTATGTGCCGTTCAATCAATTGTTGTGGTTGGTGTCGAATGTGTGTCGTGATGTTTATTACGGTGATGTAGCGAAAGAAGGCGTGGGTGGGTCACCTTGCGCCTGCTGATAGATGACGTCAAGTGGAGGGGGAAATTTGCAGGGTGCTGCCAGATTCTTGAGAGGGATGTTTCAGGTGTTGGCATAGCTACTGTGATGAACGCTTCATTTGAGGAGTGTCTGTCTGAGGCGGCTGACGAATAACAATGTTGCTGTGTCCGTCGCACGGTGTTTTATTGGGAGATTGAGTTTGCAGAGATTGTCCATATGCTTGGCTGGAGATTCAGAAGATCGCAAAGTCGATCCCCCTGGCGGTATGTTGCTGCACGGCATTATGAGCAGTATTGCTGAGTTCTACTCCCGCAACCTGGCTAATGAGGTCATTAAGGGGATGGGAGAGAAAGCCAGGAATGGTGGGACGCTGGGTAAGGCGCCGCTGGGGTATGTGAATGTGCGGGGGCGGGATGAGAACGGGCGGGAGGTTCGGACGGTTGAGCTGGACCAGCAGCGGGCGCCGCTGCTTCGTCTTGCCTTCTCCGAGTACGCCACCGGTAACTGGACAGTCGGTCAACTAGCCAAGCACTTGGCAGGGCTGGGGCTGGATGTGCCGGCGACGCCGAGTCGGCCGGCTCGGCCCATTACCAAGGGGCGGCTGCATACGTTGCTGCGGCACCCGTACTACAAGGGTGTGGTGCAGTTCCAGGGCGTGGAGTATGCGGGCAAGCACGAACCGCTGGTGGATGAGGAGACGTGGCAGGCGGTCCAGGCTGTGCTGGGATCCCATCGCAGTGGCGAGCGGGAGCGGATGCATAACCACTTCCTGAAGAGCACGGTGGTGTGTGGGCAGTGTGGTAGTCGGCTGCTGGTGCAGAACACGAAGAATGGCAAGGGGGTGCTGTACCCCTACTTCATCTGCGCCAGGCGGCAGCGGCTGCATGACTGCTCCTTCAAGGCGGTGCTCATTGAAGTGGTGGAGGCACAGATGCAGGAGGTGTATCGCCGGCTGTATGTCAGTGAGGCGGATCGCCAGGAGATTGAGCGGTATCTACTGGCGGAGCTGGCACGGATCGAGGGGGAGAAGGATCGAAGTGTTCGGTCGCTAACGGTGCGGCGGACGAACCTGGAGGATGAGCGGCGCCGGCTGCTGCAGGCGCACTACGGTGGGGCGGTGCCGATGGAGCTGCTCAAGGAGGAGCAGGAGCGGCTGGGGCGAGAGCTAGCGGGGATTCAGCGTCAGCTTGATGCTTACCAGGCGGATGCCAAGCTGGTGCGGGCGCATGTGGAGCAGGCGCTGGATCTGCTGGAGGACTGCTACCGGCTGTATATGGCGGCACCGGATCACTTGAGGAAGCAGCTGAACCAGGTGTTCTTCGAGCGGGTGCTGGTCAACCCGGCGGTGGATGAAGACGGCCGGGTCATCCTGCCTGGCGACGGTGGTGATGGGCATGATGGCCTGCAAGATGAGGGCGACGACGGTGTGAAGGGCGCTGGTGATGAGCCTGATGGAAAGCGTGGCTGTGATGAGCAGGAGCCCGGTGAGTGTGAGGTAGACGACGCTGGTGATGAGCCAATGCGTCGAGCTGATGAGGCGCCCTGCTCTGTCCGCGTGGCGGACACCGGTAGCGATGTCTGCCTGGAAGCACGGCTCAACCGGCCGTTCGACCAGCTGGCCAGCGCACGACTGCGCGCCGTGGCACGGATCGCCGCCCTACGAAAAACGCCCACCTCGACAGGAGGTGGGCGACAGTCCTCGGCTGAGACAGCCACAGAGGCTGTTTCTCAGGGTGAGGGTTTGTATAGCGATGCTGTGGTGCCCCCGGCGGGACTCGAACCCGCACGCCCGTAGGCAGCGACTTTTAAGGTCGCGGTGTCTACCGTTTCCACCACGGAGGCAAGGTGCGCCCCGATGTTCGAATAGCTGGGGCGCGAGTACAACTCCGCACCATTGACTCTAACAACCTGATGGTGCTGCTGGACTTTCGAAGGAAGCTGGCCGCCGGTGAGGGCGGCCAGGTGTGTACCGGCCCTAATGTAGCGCATCCATCGGCTACTGACAGGTCGGATGGCGCGCTGGGCGATGCGGACGAGCCTGGGGCCTCTCCCGAGCCCGATGCGGCAGAGCCAGGAGGTGAGCCCCTGCAACGACGATCCATCGCACCGGCCACCAGCGTGGGGGAGCGGTCGAACGATGAGAGTGATGCGCCCGACACCTCGTCACGGTCGCCGCGCAAGGTTGGCCGCATCAAGCAGACGAAGCTCCGGCCTCTCACGCCCGAGCAGCGCCAGCAGGTGGTCGACCTGTACCGCGCTGGCGTCCCCGTCAAGGAGATCGTTCGGCAAACGGGCGTCAACCGCTCAACGGTCTACCGGCTGCGCGGGCAGGCAGGGCTGGAACGCAACCACCGCTTCACCGACGAAGACCGTGCCCAGGCGATCCTTCTCCGCCAGCAGGGCCTGATCATCGCTGAGATTGCCAAGCGGCTGGGCTTCAGTGGCATGACCGTCGGGCGCCACCTGGCGGCTGCTCACCAGGAGTGACGGCAGCGGCGGCGAGAGTGGTGCCTCCATCGTCGAAGAGCGCCCAGAGCCAGCTGGGGCACCGGATAGTCTTTGCCACCGACCAGCTTAAGACTGGTGTGCCGTCGTGGGCATCCCATCACGGCCGGTAGAACAATACCGGTTGTCAGGACAGTGCTTGAGAACTCGTTGCTGGAAGGCCTGCGCAGCACGTGCCCATTCATTTCATCCTCGCAGTGTGCTAAAATTACGTAAAACTATTGACATTTAGACTGAAAAGAATATAATCATAACCAGACACAGTTGATCGCCGTGTCACCCGAAATCTCCGGCAGGTAGTTTCTAGGCTACACCGCGGGAGATTTTTATTTTAGGCTGATTTAGTGCGGCTTCCTGTCGAAGACAGACATGAAGTCTTTGCGCTTTGTTCGTATGTCTTCCTTGACTTGAACGCAGAAATAGCTGCCGTCTTTCGTTACACCATAGAACCGATAGAGCAGCATCCGCTGATCTTCGGTGCTAGCGATCGTATCTGGATTGATCTGAGAATTACGAAGCAGGTCAAGCGCTGCCTTATAGAAGCGAAGTCGCTTGGTGCGATCCTTCTGGTTCTTATCCATCAAATGTGTCCAAAACACGGAGAGAAATACTTTCTCGCCGCTGAAGTACTTCGACTTGACGTACGGCTGTCGTTTGGTTGAGTGCGCGATGACGTTGTATTCCTGGCGAGCACGCTTCAGCACTTCGTTGTATGACGACCCTGAGAGTTGTGGGTATTTTGTATTATATGAATTCATTACTCCAATCAGTATACAATGATTCTGGAACTATGAGAAGGTTCGGCTTTATTGCTAAGTAAGCAAGCTGAAGTCTGTTTTGTGTCTATCAGTGAATCAGTAAGCAATCTCCGGGAGTGGCTGGCTTTTGCTCATCGAGTGTTCTCCATCTTGGTAACAACACTGACTGATGAGGTAATGCCTGTATCATTCATTCTGGTGCTCGTTGATGAAACTTCGAACGTCTGGATGGTCGCTCCACCACCATCCGTTGTTGAATTCAAGTGATTGCCGTTTCGCAGTACTAATTGCTTCATTCAGCGCCGCGGCGACCTGGAAATCGCTCCTTCCAGGAAACAACTCGTGCCGCATTCCTTCATCTTCGATAAGTTGAGTGAGGATCGGGTAAGTGCGATATTGATTGAAGGCAGAGGATGCAGGGTATGCGTCGCCATCGTGCGTTTCATCGGCTGCAACAATGATGCAATACAAAATGTCAAACTGACACAACGAATTGAGAACGGTATCCCTTTCAGGGATGACCTCCGCATTAGTGGATACTGTGTCTGGCACATCAGGACGCATCGCGGGATGCTCGACCATAAGTAGCCGCGCAGGGGGAATCATAAGGCTCCCCCGATCGTCAGCAGGGAACAAGTGTGCCCGAGATGCTTCAACTTGTCCGTGGCGGATCCACGATGTGTAGACGTACGTGAAGGCGTCGATTTTCGGAGGATAGGGCTGGAGTACAAGATTTGATATAGTTGACCATGCTTTGCATCGAACGGCGGCGGCACCGACGATGTAACAGCGCACGATGATCTCAAGCTGCTTTGAGGGATTCCTCGGATTAAGTTGCTTATACGCGTCGAATAAGTGGGTGATCGTCAGATCAGCAATGTCGATTTTGCCGAGGAACAGAGCCTGCACAGCAATGATAGTTGCCTTATTGAGCGCCTCGACATAACGCTCCTCGTCGGCAGCAAATCCGGAGAGCTGAGACAGGAAGTAGCGGATACGCATGTCTCCGCTGAGTTCAATATTGGTGAGCAGCGCCTCGACGAACGTGTCGTCTGACATGTCTATTGATAGCGGCACATTGGATCGCCCACCTGGGCTTCGCAACGACCTGGCAACTTCTGCCACCAGAGATTCGATGTCTTTTCGTGCATCGTCGCGGATGTGCTGATCATGCTCCCGTAGCAGCTCGCCCCAATGCGACCACCGCAGTGGAACGTTCTGCGCTCCGCTTCGGATGCAGACGTCGCCCTCGCGAAATATGGTTATCGTTCGCTTGTTCCCGTCGGAGTACTGCCCAAGAGAACTCATCGGTACTGGCAGACCGCTTTCGTTATGGTGAGCGTAGATGAGAATTATTTCGTTGTCGCTAACGGTGTGGAACTGTGAGGTGACATGTACAGGGCCTTCAGTGTATTTGCGGATAAGGTCGTTGAGACGCGCACCATCGAAGAGTTCACGTGTCTTCTGATCAAAGGTTCCTTGCGGGGCAACAGGCTTTCCGCTGTCATCAACTCCGATGAGGATGTATCCGCCTGGCGGTCGGTTCGACATAGACACGACGTCTTTGACGAACTTTACTCTCCCCTCGTTCTTAGAAAGGTCAACGCTTTCTTTGAATTCGAGGTGTTGTTGCTCTGGCTCTGAGAGCAACTCGGTGAGTTTCTCGATGTCGGTGTGACCGTCAACAGTAACTGCCATTATTCCCCCGTTTATTCTATTTTGGCTATTCTGTAGTAAGTATACAGAAGAATACCACAGAATGACGAATTCAATGAGAAATGGGGGACGTGCGGCAGCGACTACATCAGTGGCAGTTGGCGACTGCTTCCGTCGCTACACCTCCAGCCCACTCACCAGCCCACCGGCGTCGGTGTCGAGGGCGTGGGCGATGCGGAGGATGTTGTGGAGGCTGAGGTTGCGTTGGCCGCGTTCGACCTGGCCGATGTACGACCAGTGCAGGGTGGTGCGCTCGGCCAGCTTCTCCTGCGACAGGCCCAGCTGCTCGCGGCGGGCGCGCACACGCCGACCGAACTCACCAGTGGCTGGTGAGAGCGGCGGCTTGCGGTCGGTGGACACGGCTCCATCTCAACCGGCCGAAGACTCCCAATCCAGAGACTATATATCTCAAGACGATGTATCCTGAGGTTGTCCGTAGCGGTCGAGCTGGTGAGGAGGTGGATGAGATGAACGGCGGAAGCTGACTATCCCCAGGAACTAGCCCTCTCTCGAGGAGGCGACTGCCTCAGGCTGCTTGGTCTGGGGCAGCTCGTCGTTGGTCGCCCACGTGAAGGCCACGCCAGATTGGGGAAGGAGCCAGTTAGAGGTCTCGACGGTGATCTCCTTGCCTGGTACGGCCTCTGGCGAGTGGACGATGGTGGAAGCCGGCGTGGTCGCCATCGTGTCACTGACATGGACTTCGGCAATGGTGGTGTCGGTGTAGTCCAGGCGTAGTGACCAGCCCCGTGTCGGCTGCGCGACGGCGAAGTACAGTCGGTGGCTCCACTGCGGGGTGATGGTGCGGAAAACCTGGCGGATACGGACTGGCTTGCCGCTCCTGGCGTCTTCGTCCAGGTCGACGCTGTATGTCTGGCCGGTAGCACGGGTACTGCGGCGGATGGGCTGTGGCCGGCCATCGATAGTCAGCTCCAGCAGCTCGTATGCCTCCCGACGGCGGGCGTCCATGCCGGGGCGCGGTGCCATGAACCAGGTGGAGGTAGCAGGCACGTCCTGACGGAGTTCGGTGTACTCATCCTGGTCAGACACACACGCGAAGCGCCGGGTAGCACTGCTGTGGCTCTGTCAACTTCGATTGGCCCCATGGTGACGGTCTGTTCTGGCCCCATGTCTACCCGGAGACCGGCTTGACCGAATCTTCACATTCCCTTGCCCCGACCTCGGTGTGGGGCTTCGAGGCTTGTGGCCATGACCTCGAACGAGAACTCTTCCCGTACCGTGCCGCTGGTTGCCCTGGGTGTCGGCACCATCGCAGCTGCCGCCCTGGCCCTGGCCGCCCCTGACCTGACCTCCGGGTCGGGGATGGAGGGCATGCCGATGACCCACTACATGGGGCTGTTGGCCGTGCGTCAGCCGTGGAACCTGCTGTTGTTCATGGCGCTTCCGGTCGTGCTGGCCGAGACGCTCGCGATCACCGAGTTGGTGATGCTGTTGGCTCGTCGGGGTGAGCGTCCGGCGCCGGGATGGGTGACGAAGGTGGGCCACTGGGCCGGGTTGCTGGCCGGGCCGGTGTGGGTGTTCATCGGCCTGCACCTGCTTATCACTGCCGTGGTTCCGCTGACGGTCAATGGTGGCTGGCGTGGCCCCGCGGACGTGATCGCTGTCCTGTCGTACCTGGCCGGTGGCGTGCCGATGCTGGTGATCAGCCTGCTGGAGGCCGAGCTCTTGGGCCGCGACGAGACCGGGCGCCTGCGCCTGCACGTGGCGATGGTGGCCGTGTTCCTGGTGGTGGCCCACGTCGCGATGATCTTCGGCATGCTCGACCCTGCCGTCATGGGCTATTCGCCGAAGGCGCCGGCCTCGGTGCAGCACGACATGGGCAGCATGTCCGGCATGAACCACGACATGGGTGGCATGACGGACATGGACCACTCGACGATGATGCCCAGCTCCGCCCCGTCGAATTGATCCCCGGCCGGGTCCGTGGTGAGGTGGTGTCATGAACAGCGCTTCTGTTGCGGTTGTACCGAGTGTCCTGGTCGTCGACGACGAGCCGGTGCTGTCGGGCACGGTGAAGAACTACCTCGAGCGGGCCGGCATGTCGGCCCAGACCTGCGGGGACGGGCTGGCCGCGCTTGACCTTGTCCGGGCCACGGCCCCCGACGTGGTGGTGCTGGACCTGGGCCTGCCGGGCATGGACGGGGTGGAGGTGTGCCGCCAGCTGCGCACCTTCAGCGACTGCTACGTGTTGATGCTCACGGCCCGCGCCGACGAGGTCGACAAGCTGATCGGGTTGTCGGTCGGCGCGGACGACTACATGACCAAACCGTTCAGCCCGCGTGAGCTGGTGGCTCGCATCCAGGTGCTGCTGAGACGCCCCCGCGCCGGAAGTACGGGCGCCACGGCCGCGGTGGTGCACCGCATCGGCGCCCTCACCCTGGACCCGTCGTCGCGTCGGGTGGAGCTCGACGCGTCACCGGTGGAGCTGACCCGTACCGAGTTCGACCTGTTGCAGGCCCTGGCGGAACACCCCGGCTGGGTGCTGAACCGCCGCCAGCTCACCGACGCCGTGTGGGGCGAGGACTGGGTCGGCGACGACCACCTGGTCGACGTGCACATCGCGCACCTGCGCAAGAAGCTCGGTGACGACCCCTCCCAGCCCCGGTTCGTGCAGACGGTGCGCGGCGTCGGCTACCGGATGGGCCAAGGGCAGTGATGCCGCGCAACCCGCGCGGCAGTTGGGGACGCCGACTGCTGTGGACCCAGATGGCCGTGGTGGCGGCGATGGCCGCCACCACGGTGCTGACGGCACTGCTGGTCGGCCCGGCATGGTTCCGGATGCACATGCTCGAAGCCGGCCACGCCCAGCCCGATGTCGTCGAGCACGCTCAGCAGGCCTTCCACGACGCGGGCCTGGTGTCACTGGCCGTGGGTCTGGGCACCGCGATGCTCGCCGCCCTCGGGGTCGCCACCGTCCTCAACCGGAACCTGTCGCGCGGGGTCGAAGCCCTCGTGGACGGCGCCCAACATGTCGCCGCCGGACACTACGACCAACCCGTCATGATGACCTCGGCCAGCCCCGAGCTGGCCCAGGTCGCTGACGCCTTTAACCACATGGCCAGCCAGATCGCCTCCACGGAGCAGACCCGACGACGCATGCTCACCGACCTGGGCCATGAGCTGCGCACCCCGCTGGCCGCCACCCAGGTCACCCTCGAAGGACTGCAGGACGGTGTGGTCGACTTCACCCCCGCAAACGTCGAGATCCTGCTACGGCAGAACCAGCGGCTGGCCGCCCTGGCCGCCGACATCTCTGAGGTCTCCCGCGCCGAGGAAGGCCGCATCCCACTGTCGCTGAGCCACCAGGACCTCGACCAGATCGTGACGGCCAGCGTCGCCGCAGCCCGGCACGCCTACGACGCCGCCGGGGTGACGCTGCACGCCCAGACCGTTCCCGGCCTGCGCGTCGACGTGGATGCCGCTCGCATCGGGCAAGTCCTGGACAACCTGCTGCGCAACGCCCTGCAACACACGGTGGGCGGCAACCGGGTCGAGGTCGCGATGAGACACGAGCACGACCGGGCCGTGGTCCGCGTCACCGACAACGGCGTCGGCATCCCCACCGAGGCCCTCACCCACGTCTTCGAACGCTTCTACCGCGTCGAGGACACCCGCACTCGCGACGTCGACGGTGGAACCGGTGTCGGCCTGGCGATCTCCAGGGCCATTGCCCGCGCCCACGGCGGTGACCTGACGGCCCACAGCGACGGCCCCGGCCACGGCGCAACCTTCGCGCTGACCCTGCCCACCGTGACTTCTTGACCAGATCTTGACCAACCCCTGCCGGGGGCTTCATCCGGGCCCGACAGGCTCAAGGACATGAACACACTTTCCCGCCGCCACGTCCTGTTCACCGGTCTCGGCCTGGCCTCGGCAGGGGCCTTGAGCGCCTGCGGCGCCAAGAACACCCCGGCCGCAGCACCCGCCGCGCCGAACTCCCCATTGACGATCCCCAGCCAGACCCCGCTGGTCGCAGCCCCCGGCACGAAGACCGTCAACCACGTCCTCACGCCCCGGCCGGTCACCCTCGATCTGGGCGGCGTCACGGCCAGGACTTGGGCCTACGACGAGACCCTCGACGCCCCCGTCCTGCGGGCCCGCGCCGGAGACCTGCTGCAGGTCCGCGTCGAGAACAAGCTTCCCACCAGCACCTCCGTCCACTGGCACGGCATCGCGCTGCGCCAGCCAAGCGACGGCGTGCCCGGCGTCACCCAGCAACCCATCGAGGCCGGCAGCAGCTTCACCTACCAGTTCGTCGCCCCCGACCCCGGCACCTACTTCTTCCACCCCCACACCGGGGTGCAGATCGACCGCGGCCTGTACCGGCCGCTGGTCATCGACGACCCCGCTGAACCCGGCCGCTACGACCACGAGTGGATCATCACCCTCGACGACTGGGCCGATGGCGTGGGCACCTCACCCGATGACATCCTCGCCGCGTTCAAGGCCCAGAACGGCACCGTGTCCAGCGGCATGAACCACGACATGGGCGGCATGGACCACGGCATGTCACCCTTGGGTGACGCCGGGGACGTCACCTACCCCCACTACCTCGTCAACGGCCGCGTCCCCGCCGCGCCCCGCACCCTGACCGCCAAGCCCGGGCAGAAGGTACGACTGCGCGTCGTCAACGCCTCCTCCGACACCATCTTCAAGCTCGCCCTGCAGGGCCATCGACTCACCGTCACCCACACCGACGGGTTCCCTGTGACCCCCACCCAGGCCAGCGCCGTCTACCTCGCGATGGGAGAACGACTGGATGCGACCATCACCCTCGGCGACGGCGTGTTCGTGCTGCAGGCCGCGCCCGAGGGCAAGAAGGGCACCCCGGCCCGCGCCATCGTGCGCACCGGCTCCGGCAACGTCCCGGCCCCGGACACCCGCATCGCAGAACTCGACGGCAAGGCCCTGCTGACCACCCAGCTCAAGCCCGCCGACAGCGCCCGACTGCCCGACCGCAAGCCCGACACCACCCTCGACGTGGCACTCAACGGCCAGATGAAGCCCTACGCGTGGGGCCTCAACGGCAAACGCTTCGGCGAGGACACCCCACTGGCGCTCAGCCGCGGCCAGCGCGTGCGGCTGCGGATGACGAACATGACGATGATGGCCCACCCCATGCACATCCACGGCCACACTTGGGCCCTGCCCGGCAGCGACGGGCTGCGCAAGGACACCGTCCTGATCCGCCCCATGGAGACCGTCGAGGCCGACCTGCAGGCCGACAACCCCGGCACCTGGATGCTGCACTGCCACAACATCTACCACGCCGAACTCGGCATGATGACGACCCTGCGCTACTGACATCTCCCGGCCGATGTCGGCCACCCACGCCTGCCCTGATGGCGCGGCTGCCCCCTTGCGGCAGCCTCACCATCGCCGTCTGCAGAGCTTGACCAGACCTTCACCAAACCTCGCGAGCTCATTGACCTCGCCCCGTCACCGTGGAAGTGGAAGGAAAACCCCTTCCCCGAGCAGACAAGGACACGCCATGTACACGAGCCCCGACCAGGCCCCCCGCTCCTTCGGCGAGGCCCCCCGCCAGCCCCTGACCGGCCCAATGACCGACCAGGACCCCACCAGCACCACCCACCAGCACGGCAAGTCCCACCAGCACGGCAACTCCCACCAGCACGGCAAGTCCCACCACTGGATGCACCTGCTGATGTGCGCACCGATGCTGCTCGTGGTCGCCGGCTACCTGTGGGCCGGACGTGCCAGCCTCGCCGCCGGCGGTGTCCTGGCCGCCCTCGTGCCCGCCATCAGCTGCATGCTCATGATGTGGCTGATGATGCGCATGATGGACCACGGATCCCAGCACTGACCACCGCCCGCCATCCACCGGCAGCACCGTCTCGAGGAGCAACCCATGAACCACCCGGCAGCCACCGCCACCCACGACCACACCACCCGCTACACGTGCCCCATCCAGCCCGAGGTGACCAGCGACCAGCCCGGCCGCTGCCCCGAGTGCGGCATGTTCCTCGTCGATGCCGACGCTGCACCCGCCACCCACCAGCACGGACACGGCCGCCAGAACGGACATGCCCAGCAGCACGACACCCACGACAAGGGCACGTGGCTCTGCCCGATGCACCCCGAGGTGACCAGCGACCACCCGGGACGCTGCCCCAAGTGCGGGATGTTCCTGCAACCCGCCGACGGTGGGGACGCGCCGGCCGCACAGCACCACGACCACCAGCACCCCACCGGCGAGCCGGCGGTGGTGGCCGGTGCGGTCGCTGCAGGGGACTGGACCTGCCCGATGCACCCCGAGGTCCGCAGCGACGGCCCCGGTGACTGCCCGATCTGTGGCATGGCGCTGGAGCGGGTCTCGGCCGGGCTCGACGACGGCCCGAACCAGGAGCTCGTCGACATGCGTCGCCGGTTCCGGGTGGCGGCGGTGCTGAGCGTGCCGCTGGTGGCGATGGTGATGGTTCCCATGGTGCTGGGGCGTGCGCTGCCCGGCAGCGTCGCGCCGTGGCTCGAGCTGGCCCTGTCGACGCCGGTGGTGTGGTGGGCTGGGTGGCCGTTCTTCGTGCGCGGCGCGAAGTCGGTGGTCAGCCGTCACCTGAACATGTTCACCCTGGTGTCGTTGGGTGTCGGTGCCGCGTGGCTGTACAGCGTGGTCGCGGTGCTGGCGCCGGGGTTGTTCCCGTCCGGGATGCGGGCGATGGACGGCCGGGTCGGCACCTACTTCGAGGCCGCGGCAGTCATCATCACCCTGGTGCTGCTCGGCCAGGTCCTCGAGCTGCGGGCCCGCGACCAGACCTCCGGTGCGATCCGCACCCTGCTCGACCTGTCACCGGCCACCGCGCACCGCATCGGGGCCGACGGCACCGAGACCGACGTGCCGGCCGCCGAGCTGCAGCTGGGCGATCGGTGCCGGGTGCGGCCGGGCGAGAAGGTGCCGGCCGACGGCACCGTGGTCGATGGTCACGCGTATGTGGACGAGTCGATGATCACCGGCGAGCCGGTTCCGGTCGACAAGAGCCCCGGTGACCGGGTCATCGGCGGCACGATCATCCAGGGCGGCAGCCTGGTGGTGGAGGCCACTGGCCTGGGCGCCGACTCGACCCTGGCCCGGATCGTCGACCTGGTCTCCCAGGCGCAGCGGTCCCGTGCTCCGATCCAGGGACTGGTCGACAAGATCTCGGCGGTGTTCGTGCCGGTCGTGATCGCCGTCGCCCTGGCCACCTTCGGGTTGTGGCTGGCGATCGGGCCGCAGCCGCGGCTGCCGTTCGCGATCGTGGCCGCCGTCAGCGTGCTGATCATCGCCTGCCCGTGTGCGCTGGGTCTGGCCACGCCAATGTCGATCATGGTCGGGGTCGGGCGCGGCGCCAGCGAGGGCGTGCTGGTCAAGAACGCCGAGGCCCTCGAACGACTGCAGAAGGTCGACACCCTCGTCGTCGACAAGACCGGTACCCTCACCCAGGGCCGCCCCAGCCTGGTCGACCAGCAGGGCGTCGACGGCCACGAGGATGCCCGGACACTGCTGCTCGCCGCGGCTGTGGAGGCCGGCTCCGAACACCCCCTCGCCAGGGCGGTGGTCGATGCTGCCCGCCAGACGGGACGCACGGTGCCGGCGGCCAGCGATTTCGCCGCCCACCCGGGTGGCGGTGTCAGCGCCACCGTCGACGGTCAGCACGTGCTCGTCGGCAGCCCCGCCTTCCTGGGCAGCCAGCACGTCGACACCCATGCCCTGGACGCCGTGGTGGAGGCCTACCGTCGCCGTGGCGCGACCGCGATCGTCGTGGCCGTCGACGGCAGGCCCGCCAGTGTGCTGGCCATCGCCGACCCGCTCAAGGCGACCACCGCCGGCGCGATCGAGGACCTGCGTCGGCGCGGGATGAAGGTCGTCATGCTCACCGGCGACAATGCCACCACCGCCCGGGCCATCGCCGACGAGCTGCGCATCGACCAGGTCGTCGCCGACGTCCTGCCCGACCAGAAGCACGGCCACGTGCAGGCCCTGCAGGCCCAGGGCCACACGGTCGTTATGGCCGGCGACGGCGTCAACGACGCCCCCGCCCTCGCCGTGGCCGACGTGGGTGTGGCCATGGGCACCGGCACCGACGTGGCCATCGAGAGCGCCGACGTGACCCTGCTCGGCGGTGACCTGGCCGCCCTGGTCAAGGCCCGCGACCTGTCGGTCGACACGATGCGCAACATCCGCCAGAACCTGGTCTTCGCGTTCGTGTACAACGTGGTCGGTATCCCGCTGGCCGCCGGCGCCCTCTACCCGGCCTTTGGCTGGCTGCTGTCGCCCGTCATCGCGGCCGCCGCCATGGCCCTCAGCTCGGTCAGCGTGATCACCAACTCGCTGCGGTTGCGCCGTCACCGCTGACCCCAAGAGCCCAGCCGGTCGTTGTTCACCCCATCACAGATGCCCGGGCTCGGGTGTGGGCGAGGCGGTAGGAGTTTGTGCCGGTTTCGATGATGGTGGCGTTGTAGGTGAGGCGGTCGACGATTGCTGCGCACAAGCGGGGGTCGGTGAAGGTGTCGGTCCAGGCGGAGAAGGACTGGTTGGAGGCGATCGCGATGGCGTTCTTCTCCTCTCGTTCGGTGAGGACCTGGAACAGCAGTTCGGCGCCTCGCCGGTCGAGTTCCAGGTAGCCGAGCTCGTCAATCACGAGGAGGTCGACGCGGCCGTAGCGGTTGATGGTCTTGGTGAGTTGTTTCTCGTCGGCGGCTTCGACGAGCTCGTTCACGAGCCGGGTGGCGAGGGTGTATCGGACGCGGTAGCCCTGCTCGGCGGCGGCGGTGCCGAGCGCGATGAGCAGGTGGGACTTGCCGGTGCCGGAGTCCCCGATCAGGCACAGCGGGTCGCCGCGGCGGATCCAGTCGCCGGTGGCGAACTCGTTGATGGTGGCGGGGTTGATGTTGGGGTTCGCGGTGAAGTCGAAGTCGGCGAGCCA
>ERZ773075.263-NODE-263-length-45135-cov-68.9829_pt1 | contig 45135 bp, 46 predicted proteins | sample MGYA00580614_ERZ773075 | MGnify/ENA primary metagenome ERZ773075 (study PRJEB29015, sample SAMEA2738021) | human oral metagenome | biome: human oral; feature: human-associated habitat; material: dental | place: China | collected 2043 ...
ATAACCGACATCCCTGCAGGCCAACGCCACTTCTCGCGTTCAGGGGCCACATCACGGATGAAATCCGGGCTAGCCCCCTGGTGGAACACCGCACCTTGTTCACTCTCATCGTCGAACACCACAGGGCAGCGGTCTCCCGACGGCGGCATCAACGCTCCAGCCGAGCGCGCCCAGCACACTGCCCAACCTGATGAGCAAGTCACTAGCGTGAAAGCCGGGCTTGAAGATGGCCGCCACGGGACTGTCACGCTCGCAGTCGGAATGCCCGTCTACGTCGCCAGCTCGAGCAGTCCCGGGCAACACCCGGAACGAAAACTCAACCGGTTAATTGACCCACCCCCCAAGGGGAGTAAGATTACGGACTTCCAGGTTCCTACCTGGCCGCGATCGCCGAAGAACCCAAAGGCCACCCAGGGCCGACTTCGACCGCCACACACACCGAGAGGAATCCCGTCAGGCTATTCAACAACCCAACCTTTTGGTCCACACCTCGGGCCTCGCAAGGGTTTGCTATTCTTAATGATTTAATTCCAGGACCTAAGGTTGTGCATGGATAGCGCTCCCCAGAGATTGGTCTCTTATGCCACTTCCTTCTATTGTCAATTCCACTGCAGCCCACGTCAGCGTAGATGGCGTCTCCGTATCGTTCGGTGATCGCCGAGTTCTGACCGACGTGTCATTCACGATCTCAGGCGCTGAACGCCTGGGGTTGATTGGCGAGAATGGATCCGGAAAGAGCACGCTGCTGCGGGTCATTGCCGGTCTGCTCGAGCCCGATGCGGGTACGGTACAGACCACCGTACCCGGCGGGCATGCCGTCCGATTCGGCCTTCTCCATCAGGAACCTCCCTTTGCCCCCACCGCAACGGTCGCCGAGGCGCTGAACGATGCGGTTGCCCCGGCCTTAGCCGCCGCAGCCGCCTTGGACCACGCAGCGGACGCGATGGCGGCGGCCCCTACGGACGAAATTGCCTCTCAAATCTATGCGAACGCCCTAGAAGAGGCTGAGCGACTTCGCGTGTGGGATATCGACGCTCGCATCGAGGAGATGCTGGCAGGGCTCGGACTCGCCGGCCTTCCGAGGGAGCGACGGACCGCGCAGCTGTCTGGGGGCCAGCGCGCGCGGCTCGCGTTGGCCTGGCTCCTGCTCTCCCATCCCGATGTGCTGTTATTAGATGAACCGACGAACCACCTGGACGACACAGCTACGGAACACCTGCGCGCCTCGTTGGCCGCATGGAACGATCCGGTGCTTATCGCGAGCCATGATCGCGCCTTCCTCGACGAAGCGGTGACCGGACTGATCGATCTGGATCCAGCACCGATCCCGCAGATAGTCGGAGAGCAGTTGTGCGATGACGGCCCCGGGTCCGGAATCGGTGTTACCCGCTTCACCGGTACCTACACTGATTTCAGGCAGTACCAAGCAAAGGCGCGGGCCCGCTGGATCAATCAGTTTCAGGCCGAACAGGCCGAGCTCAAACGACTCTCCGCATCGCTCCATGAAGGCCATACCGTGGGACATCAGGGCCGCGAACCACGCACCGAAGGAGGCGCAGCGAAAAAGTTCTACGCCGACCGCAACGCCAAGGTCGTCTCCCGGAGGGTGAATGACACTCGCTCTAAGCTGGAGGACCTCCGAGCGCGGCAAGTGCGGAAGCCGCCGAAAGATCTGACCTTCAATGGACTGGCCGCTGCGGTGACGGCAAGGAAAACAGCATCTGCAAACCCTGGTGCCATTCTCGTCGCGACTAATGTAGTTGTCGAGGGTCGGCTCCCCGCGACATCGATCACTGTAGGCGCCAGGCAGAAGTGGCTGATCACCGGCCTGAACGGATCCGGCAAATCCACCCTGCTGCAAGTCCTCGCCGGCATTCTGGAGCCGGACAGCGGAAGCATTACCCGCGCCTCCTGGGCTAGAACTGGCCTCCTGACCCAGGAGATCACCCTCCCCGATCCCAACCATCGCGGCCCATCTCGAACGGTACGACAGGCCTACAGCGAAATCGTCGGGCCCGAGTTGGCCGAGCGCGTCCCTCTGAATAGCTTTGGCCTGTTTGCCGGGCGTGACGAGAACCGTCAAGTTGGAGTTCTGAGCATTGGTCAGCAGCGACGATTGGGTCTCGCGGCAATCCTCGCGGACTCACCTGAAATCCTTCTCCTCGACGAGCCCACCAATCACCTCTCCTTGTCGCTGGTCACCGAGCTTGAAGCCATGATACCGGATTATCCGGGAGCGGTGCTGATTGCGTCACATGATAGATGGCTACGCCAGCGTTGGACAGGCGAGCGACTGGAGTTGAGTGAGGGATAACCGGCTCTTCGCACTCGAGCGTGGATTGAACACGGCCACGTAGTTGCCGGTGACGCGGGGTAGGGGGTCGATGTTTTTCGTAGGATCAGAGGACTTCTACTCCCTCTATTTGCCAAAGCCCTCGACTTTCTCTGACTCTACTTCGCTGTGCCGTGCTGCTGGTTCCTGTTTCTCGTGCGACGCGTGGCTTGGCCTGCCGGGAATGAAGGTTCTGAGCGTCGCGGATGAGGGTGATCGGCTGGTGGTACGGGTCGAACCTGTCCCCCTGTCCCCGACCTCGCGGGTGCCCGCCTGCGGGATCGTCGCTCACGCTTACGGCCGTGACGAAGTTGCGCTGGTGGCCGTGCCGCCAGTTCGGGCGCCCGGCGCGGTTGGTCTGGGGCAAGCGCCTATACCCGGCACGTTGTGCTTATGCTCGGGTTGACGAGCACGTCTAGCACCACGTCGACCCACGCAAGCGCGGCCCGAAATGCTCACCAGGATCATCGACCTTAACCGCGACGAGCACGATCAGGTCCATGCTCGCCTGCTCGCCCTCCTCCCGGGGTGGTCCGGTGCCGGGTATGGCGACTGGCTCGACGCCCGAGAACCCGCCTTCTGTGCCGGGGTGCAGGTCGCGATGCTCGACCCCCTTCCACGGCTACAAGAACGCGATCAACGAACACCTGCGGGATGCGACCGCCGTCGTCAACGATGTCCGCCGCGTCCAACACAGGGCGCCCTAGCTCACCGCGGCCGCACCGGCGACCCCTCGTACGGGATCCGCACCGCCCTGCGCGCCGGGATCGACCGACTCACCGACAAGCAACGCACCCGCCTGACCAGCGCATTCGAGGCGTACGACGCCCACGTCGAGGTCTAGGTCACCTGGCAAGTCGCCCAGGACGTTCGGAGCCCTATTCCAAGGCGAGAGCCCCGCAAGAGGGCGCGCCAGCGCGCAACGGCTCATCGAGGTCCTGCCGACCTGTCTCATCTCCGAAGTGCGGCGCCTGGGTGGGGCCCTGAAGCAGTGGCCCCAAACCCTGCTCGCGTACTTCGACACCAACGGCGCGTCCAACGGCGACACCGAAGCCGTGAACGGCCTCGTCGAGCTCCATCCCCGCATCGCCCGAGATTCCGCAACCGCGATAACTACCGCCTACGCTGCCTGCTCATCACCGGAGAATTTATACCCTGACCCCACGCTCAAGTCCGACGAGCCGCTTTACACCTGGATGCGAGACTTTCCGTTCATCCGGCGGCGGGCAGCAGGGCGCGCTTCGTTGGGCACGCCTTTACGGCTGAACTCTCACTGCACCCGGGTCTTCACGTTGCTCTCTCGGCCTGATGTCAACATCGGATCGCCACGACGATAGAGAGGCTGCCCGAAGCACCTGCTAACCTGCAAGACATCATGGCCATGCGCCCTTCTTGCATCGAGGCACCTGCCCACGTCTTGTCTTCTTCGTGTCTGCTGTCGTGGCGCGTCACTCGACCCACAGAGTGGTTCATGATCGACCGCGTGATGTTTGAGGAGGATTCATTTGGGCACTCGCGTGAGCAGCGAGCACGAACGATGCCACTCGCATCTCGGCTGCCTCCGTGCGGGCGGGGATCAAGCTGATGACTGAACCGCTCATCAGACGCCTCCTTCCAATGGATGTACATGCGGCCGAACTGTACGGCGACGCTCCTTCCGAGCTGTTGTATCCCGAGGAGAATGCGCATATCTCACGTGCCGTCGCTAAGCGCCGCAACGAGTTCATTGCTGTCCGTCACTGTGCCCGCATTGCGCTCGCGGAGCTAGGCCTCGTGCGTCCTCCCCTGGTTCCAGGTGAGGCAGGCGCACCGACATGGCCACCAGGTATGGCTGGAAGCATGACGCATTGTCACGGCTATCGCGCCGCCGTCGTCGGACAAACTGCATGCATCGCGGCAGTGGGAATCGATGCTGAACCCGATGAGCAGCTGCCGCCTGGCATCCTTGCCAGCATCGCGTCGGTTTCAGAGCAGTGCCACCTGTCTGACCTTTCCGAAGCGGCGCGGGGACCGAATTGGGATCGTCTGCTCTTCAGCGCAAAAGAGAGCGTTTACAAGGCTTGGTTCCCGCTGATGCGCCGTTGGCTAGGATTTGAGGATGCCGAACTTCGAATTGCTCTGGACGGCACCTTCACAGCGGAGTTACTGGTCGACCCGCTCATCGTCAACGGGCAGGTGCGCACGAGTGTGGCAGGGCGCTGGCTATCGGCGAACGGTCTGCTCCTGACGTCCGTGTCGGTCCCTCCCTGACAGCGTGCTGTCGAAACCGTGAAGGTCAAAAGTCTGCCGATGCCGACGTCCTCGGTGCGTCCCACCTGGTCTTCGCGCGCGATTGACGATGGAAAGTCCGCTCGCAGGTTACCCTCTTAGGGCGGCGTTTGTTCTGGTGGTCGGTGTTGGCATAGCGCTGACGTCCGCCAAGGCGATCTGGACGTCGACTTTCTGCTTTTCCTCCCGCATGAGCTGCTCCGCGGCGGCGCGGTCGGCGGCTTCTTGTTCGGTGTCCTTGGCGTGAAGGTAGTCGCTCAACGGCCCGCCGTAGGTGGTGATCGCGCCGCGGCGTAGTTCGGCGATGGCATCGACTCTTTCAAGCAGTTTCAATCCTGGCTGACGAGGACGACCGGACCGCTCCAGCGGTCGAGGGTGTCGCCGAGCCGCCCACGGGCGGCCGTGTCAAGGTCGTTGGTGGGCTCGTCGAGCAGGAGGATGTCGGGGTCAGCCAGGATCACCCCGAGGAAACTGATGAGGGTTCATTCGCCGCCGAACAGGGTGGTCGCGGGCCGGTGCAGGTCGGTGAGGATGTGCTGCGGAAACCCCGCTTCCGGCGAGCAGGGCGAGGGCTCGTTCGGGTCGGTCCAGCGGCCGTCCAGGACGTCGTAGCGGACGGGGTCGGTCACGGCTCGTGCCCTCAGGTCGGCGTTGATCTGAGGGCCAGGGCATCCGCCGACATGGCACGGTGGTGCTGTCACCCTTGGGTCATGTATCGGACGATGTCTTGAGTGGTGATCGCCGCTGGTGGGGACAAGGTCGTCGGCGATTAGCCGCAGCAAGGTCGTCTTGCCGCTGCCGTTGCGTCCGATCAGCCCGGTGCGGCCTGCACCGAAGCCGACTCAGAGGTCGTCGAAGACGAGGGTGCCGTCAGGCCATCCTGTCCGGCAAAGACAGCCAGCCGGTGGGGATCAATCCGTTGGCAGGGACCCATGACCCGGACCTGGCAGCCGATGTGCTGCTCGGGGTACTGCACTCCCTCTACGCCGATTCGTGGGGTCCACGTACCCACGACATCCTCCACGCCAGTTTGCTCACGCTGGCGCGTCGGGGGGATGCCAGTTTGGTCATGGTGCCGTTGCTGCTCACCAACCCCGGTTTCCGGCGCTCCATCACCGGTCGTGAGGTCAAACGCGACCCGCTGGGGTTGGGGGCCTTCTGGGCTTGGTACGAAGCCTTGTCCGATGGCGAACGGCAACAGGCTATCTCGCCGCTTCTGAACAAGCTGCGCCCCATCCTGCTGCGTCCGCAGTTGCGGGCTATCTTTGGGCAGCGCTACCCCCGTTTCCACTTCTCTGACTTGTTTGCTCCCGGTCCCGGACGCGACGGCGGGAAGCGCCCACGGGTGGTGCTGGTCAATCTGGCCAAGGGCGCGCTCGGCTCCGAAGCCGCTCAGCTCATGGGCTCGGTGGTGGTGTCCCTGGTCTGGCAAGCCGCTCTCGGTCGGGCCGCCCTGCAAGCATTTGGTCGCCGCCCTGTCATGCTGCACATCGACGAAGTGCAGGACTACCTCCGTCTCCCCGGTGACCTCGGCGATGCCCTGGCCCAAGCCCGCGGTCTCGGTATGGGCCTGACCTTGGCCCACCAGCACCTCGGCCAACTCCCCAAAGCCTTGCTGCATGGCGTCATGGCCAATGCCCGCTCCCGAGTCGCCTTCACCCTCACCGGTGACGACGCCAGCCTCCTAGCCAAACGATCCGGCGGTCTGCTCATCCCAGCCGACTACCAACAACTACCCGCCTTCCACGCCTACGCCCACCTCCTAGCCGGCGGCGACCTCCAACCACCCACCCTGATCCGCACGACACCACCCACCCCAGCACGACGCCACCCCAACGACGCCGCACTGGTATCCCGTCGCCGCTACGGACAATCTCTCACCGACATCGAAACCGACCTGGCCGCCCTCATCCCCAGCCCTCACACCAAGAACAACGAAACCAGTCAGGCAGAAACCATCGGGAGAGTCCGTCGCCCACGCGCCTCGGTCGATCCCGACCAGAAAGGGGCCGCCTCATGATCCACCAGCCCATCCCGGGGCTACCGGTCGCTGTTCCATCCGGCTCACCCGCCATGAACCCAAACCACGTAGCCACAAGCCTTTCCAGCCAATCACGGGAGACGAATACTCCTCGTTCCTCGTCACCCCCGGCCCGGAAACCAACCGGGCGGGTCGGTGCCCGTCAACGACACCGCCTCGCAGCTGCCCTGTCTGACCGTGACCACCACGTGCTCTCCCAGATCTGGCAACACCGCTACCTCACCACCGCTCACCTCCAAACGTTCTGCTTCACCGGACACGCCAGCCCAGAATCCGCCGGACGCACCACCAGACGAGTCCTGAACCGGCTAGAACGAAACGGACTCATCCGCGCCCTCACACGCCGCATTGGAGGAGTCAGAGCAGGCTCTGAAGCCAAGGTCTGGCAACTAGCACCAGCAGGAGCCCGCATCCTGCTCCCCAACAAAGGCAGCTCCTGGCGCACCCACGAACCATCCGAACGATTCCTAAACCACACCCTCGCCACAGCGGACTGCCACCTCACCCTCCGCGAAGCCCACAAACGAAACATCACCGTAGCCGTCCAAACCGAACCCACCAGCTGGCGACACTTCACCGGAATAGGTGGCGATACCCGACTCATCCGCCCAGACCTGGCCGCCCACCTCACCGGCACCGACCAAGACGGCCCCTGGGACGACTACTGGTTCATCGAAGTAGACATGGGCACCGAATCCCTCCCCAGCCTGCTAGCCAAGTGCCACGCCTACACCGACTACTACACCAGCGGCCTCGAACAAAGCACCCACGGCAGCTTCCCCCGCGTCCTATGGCTCATGCACGGCCCCCGAGCTGAACAACGCACCACCGAACTCACCCGACGCATCCACCGCACCACCCGCCTCGAACCACGCCTATTCGTCACCGCCACCCCAGAAAACATCGAGCAGGTGCTGTGGCCAGAGACTCCTGAAACCAACCACACCATCCACCCCGAAACGGACAGAAAGGAACACCCATGACCACAACACTCACCGCCGCACCCCAGCCGCGCGGCACCATCATCGTCGGCGACGCCCTAAACCGCCTACAAGAACTCGAAACCGGCAGCATCGACTGCGTCATCACCAGCCCGCCCTACTTCCGACTGCGCAACTACCAGCACCACAAGCAACTGGGCCTCGAAGACACCATCCACGGCTGGGTGAACAATCTGCTCACCATCACCGACGAAATAGCCCGCGTCCTGGTCCCCACCGGCACACTATGGCTCAACCTCGGCGACAGCTACAGCACTCACCAACACGAAGGCGCACCAAGGAAAAGTCTGCTGCTCGGCCCCGAACGCCTCGCCCTGGCGCTCACCCAACGCGGCTGGACACTACGCAACAAAATCATCTGGGCCAAAACCAACTCCATCCCCGCCTCCGTCACCGACCGTCTGTCCTGCACCCACGAGGTCATCTACCTGCTCACCCGCAGCCCCCGCTACTACTTCAACCTCGACGACATCCGCCAACCACCAAAAACCCGCTGCACCACACGAAACGGACGCCCCAACCCACCACCACGCCAACCCCGCGCCCACACCCGACCACAACTACACCCACCGAAAAGAGGAATGCCTGAACACTGGCGCGGCCCCAACACCGACGGCGACGAAGGCCTCGCCACCATGAAACGCCAAAAGACCATCTGCCACCCACTCGGCAAGAACCCCGGCGACGTCTGGCACCTGGCAACCTCCAACTACCGAGGCGCCCACTTCGCCACCTACCCAACACATCTCGTCGAACGCATGCTGCTCGCCGGCTGCCCCGAACGACGCTGCCGCACCTGCCGCGCACCCTTCACCCGCCCCATCCGACGCCTAGGAACCGAAGCCCTCCGCCTGGCCCTGACACCGACCTGTCACTGCACCCCCACACACAACACATCCGACACCCACCCAAATAGCGAACCCGGCATCGTGCTGGACCCCTTCCTCGGCTCCGGCACCACCGCCATCGTCGCCGAGGAACACCAACGCGACTGGCTCGGCATCGAACTCAACCCCACCTTCGCCAACCTCGCCCGACAACGCATCCAAGACGCCCGAAACAAACGCAAAACGCACCCCACAAACACCACCCACAACCACGACAACAGAAAGGAACACCCATGACCCACCACCCACACCCCCACGACGCCAACCCCCGAGCACCCACCCAACCCAACGATCAGCAAGCCATAGCCGAAGGCATCCAACGCCACGGCCCCGCCTTCGCCGCCTGGGCCGACCTCGTCGACGAAACCACCCCACCCGGCACCCTCGACCACCAACTACTCACCCAATTCGAGGACCACTACCTCGGCAGCTACATGACAACTCAACAGTGGGCCCAACAAGAAGCCGAAGCACTCGGCCTCGAAGACACCCTCAACCAGGCCCTACCAACTGCCCTCAGGCAGTACATCACCGTCGACTACCAAACCCTCGCCCAAGACCTCGAACTAGAAGGAGACATCACAGTACTACCAAACCCCGAAGGTGGGGTATGGGTATTCAGGAGCCTGTGAAGGGACCAAGATGCTGGCCCGGCCTCCTCTTTGAGTGTTCGTGCTACACTTGTCGCACTTGTGAACTACAGAGGTGTAGTTCATCAGACACAGATAGGAAGGACTTCTGATGGCGAGCCGCTGAGAGGAGAAATCAACATGGCCAATGAACCGAATGATCTTTGCTACGGTCACCACGGAACCTCAACTCGCTACGTCGATCAGATCTTGGAGAACGGGCTGCCCGTAACCACTTTCAAGGGCGATTGGATCGGACCAGGGCGCTATTTCTGGGAGAATGACCGTATTCGCGCGCTCGAGTGGAGCAGAGAGCGTGTCGTGCCTAAGCATGGCGGAGAGCCTGCGGTAATCGAAGCAGTCATTGATTTGAGCGCATGCCTTGATCTCACTCGACGCGGGGATCTGATGCTTTTGCGAAGTGTTGCCGAGAGCTACTGGAAACAAGCAACCAAAGAGCAACGCGCCAAACTTGCACACTCCCAGTCGTACTACAGCCGGAGCCTAGACTCCTTCGCCATCAAGATGCTCACTAGTGCTAACATGCACCCGAGCACCGGGAAGCCTCTCTGGACCTCTGTGCGCGCTGCCTTCGGAGAAGGAGACCTCATTTGGTCGATGGTGTCAGGCATCAGCCACGGCATCCGAACCCACGACCACATCCAGATCAACATTCTTTCCGAATCGGCAATCCTCAGGATGTACCGAGTTATCTAGGTGCACTGACTGGGGAGGTTGGCTAAAGGTTTACCACCCCGGAATGTGAATGCACGAGAGGGCCTTGCTGGTTGAGCGTGACTTGCGAAGGTATCCACTGCCAGCAAGGCCCTCGTTCATCTCACACCCGCGTGCCCGCTTGAAGGTCACACAGCTGGTTGTCAACCAAGCAGCTCCCGTCTCCGAGGTCACCGCAAGGTTCCAGTGCCCCTAACCCATGGTAAAGCGCTGGACCGGCGAGCTGATGCAGGACCACTTCTTCACGTCCTCGCAACTCATCGAACAGGCCCCAAATAAGAGCACTAGCAAGGTCCCCAGGTTGCGGATATGGCCGCGGGAAGGCCTGGTCCAGCTTGCCACCCGCACAGGCTTGGTGTCGTCGTTACTTCATCGGGTCTTGTCCGCGACCCGGTTGAACTAGTTGTCACAGGTCGATTGAGCGGTCAGGAAAAACTGCTGCGTCGCTACAAACACGGCCACCCGATGGCCTGAACCACATTGACCTCAAGAAGCTTGGCAGCAGCCACGACCACTACAAATAGCCCCATCACCTTGAAGCAATAAATTCTTCAATTTCAGCAGATGAAACCCGCTCAGATCTACTCTCAACGATACCTTGATCCGAAATGTACTTGCGAAGAGCGTGCACCACCCCTTGAATGGCTCTTTCTTGGCGCTCTGGATCAGTTATGCCGTACGCCTCGGCCAGCTCTTGCGCTTCACGGCCCGGAATGAATACGACATCGGCACCTACCCAGTATTTCTTCTGATTTGTTTCGTTCATTCCAGCACCTCCTTTAAGCGTTTAAATCCTCAATGCTTCGCTTGATTGTTATACATCAACGATAACACAAACACAGTTAAATGTATACTAGTATACAGTGTTGTCTACTAGTAGTCAATCTTAGCCACAAGGCCTTAAAACTCACGACGTGTCCTCCTCGGCCACCAGGAGCCGCTCCCTTGAATCCAGACCGGGTTCAGCGGTTCCTCCACCCCGAGGAGGTGGCCTGCCCACTACGGCAGGACGATTCCGGAGAGGAAGTGTCATGAAGACGCTGGCCATCCGCCTCGATGACGACCTGCACGCCAGGCTGACCATAGTGGCGAAGCTCGCTGAAGTCTCGTTGACCGACGCTATCCGTCAGGCCATCGAGTCCCACGTCCAGACCATGTCGGCCAAGCCTGACATCCAGGCCAAGGCAGACGCCCTGCGCCAGGACATCGAACGGGAAGCTCGCGAACAACAAGGAGCCATCTCCCAACTGTTCGGCGCCCCGCCCACCAAGCCCACCGCCCGCAAGCAGCACACATAGCCGCAAGCGGGAAAGTGGAACCGGTCCGGACCGACACACCCCAACCCAACAGGCGAGATGAGGTCGAGCAGCACACTACTGCTCCCTCGTCTCGCCATGAGCAACACAGAAGATAACAAATAGCTTATGCCAAAGACATGCCATACCAAAAGCACAATAACTAGACGAATTGACCCCTATAAACCGTTGTAAAATCAGCCAAACTTGTTCACATTTCTAAACGCGGAGCGTACAATAAAAACATGAACGAAACACGCCATATTTCCACACCAATTTCTCAGGGAAGCCTCCGTCATTCTGGGAGCGCGCGGGGGATTCCGGCTCGTGCCAGACCTCAGCCTAAGCTCGGGCGATTGTTGCGAGAAGCCCGCGAGGCTGCGGGTCTGAGTGTCCGTCAAGCAGCTGCTGAGTCCGGTATCTCGCCGGGTGCTATTTCTCTCCTAGAGCAGGGCAAGACGCCCAGCACGCGTATCGATCGCCTGCTGGCACTGACCGAGGTGTACGGTGTCGAGCCCCTGGAGATCATCGAGGCAGCTGGCTACAACCTCACCCCCACATTACCGACCTTCACTCCGTATCTGCGTTCCAAGTACGGCCACCTACCACCCGAGGCCCACGAGGAGATCACAGCCGCGTTTCAGCGTATCGCTGGCAAATACGGCATCGCTGAAGACAGCCGTGGCCCCGCTGCCGGCGAGGACGAAGTCCCCATAGAGACAGGACGCACCACATAACCATATTTGCTTCAATCGAAAGGAGGCTCCATGACCACATCAAGCACACCAAGCATTCTGAGGAGCCTCCGCCAGCTCACACCCCACCGCACCTGCAGCTTCACCGAAGCACTCAACCTGGCCGAACGCCAAGCCGCCAAACTCAACCAGCTCCTGGCCGTCAGCCAGCCCAGCTTCCAACTGACCGGCATCACCGAGAACCACATCACCTCCCTGCCCCGCATCCGCATCGTCCGCGAACAGCTGCCGGTTTCTGGCATGAGCCACTGGAACGGCCAAGAGTGGATCATCTGCCTCAACCATGACGATCCCGAAGTGCGGCAACGCTTCACCCTGCTACACGAGTTCAAACACATCATCGACCACAGCCATACCCACTGGCTCTACACCACACAAAACCCCACAACCTTCACGCGTCGCTGGGGCCGCCCACCACAACTGACAGCCCACGAGCAGGCCGAGCGAGCCGCCGACTACTTCGCAGGCTGCGCCCTGGTACCACGCACCGCCCTGAAACAAGCATGGGCCGCTGGACTCCAAACCCCCACCGCATTGGCCGACCACTTCGCCGTCTCCGAAGCCGCCATTCGCGTGCGCATCGACCAGACCGGTATCGCCCGAACTCTCGACCCGGAACCCTCACCTGCCCGCTGCGCCCGCCCCATCCGCACCCCACGGTGGCAGCCACAGCGCTTCACCATCCAGCAACCACACTACGGAAGGAGATAGCCATGACCACACCCACAACGAAGCGTGCGGTGATCTACCTGCGCGTATCCACACGTGACCAAGCCAAACGAGGAGGAGAAACCGAAGGATTCTCCATCCCAGCTCAGCGAGAAGCCTGCCACCGCAAAGCCGAAAGCCTTGGCGCGGAAGTGATCGAGGAGTTCATCGACGCCGGCGAGAGCGCCAAATCCGCCCAGCGTCCCGAGCTGCAGCGAATGCTTACCTACGTCAAACACAACACCATCCAGCTGGTCATCGTCCACAAAGTCGACCGCCTCGCCCGCAACCGCATGGACGACGTCCAGATCAACTTCGAGATCCAACAAGCCGGCGCCCAACTCGTCTCCTGCTCAGAAAACATCGACGAAACACCAAGCGGCATGCTGCTACACGGCATCATGAGTTCCATCGCCGAGTTCTACAGCCAAAACCTCGCCACCGAAGCCAAGAAAGGCATGACCCAGAAAGCCAAATCCGGCGGCACCCCCGGACGCGCCCCATTCGGCTACATCAACACCACACAGCGAACCGCCGAAGGCCGCGAAGTCCGCACCGTCGTCACCGACCCGGATCGAGCCCACTGGGTGCCATGGATGTATGAACGCTACGCCACCGGTGAATGGACCATCGGGATGCTCCGCGACGAACTCAAAACCCACGGCGTCACCACCCTCGCACGCCCCAAACAACCAGCAAGACCCCTCACCACCTCCATGGTGCACGCCATCCTCAGCAACCCCTACTACACAGGCCTAGTCATCTTCGGCGGCGCCACCTACCAAGGCAGACACCAGCCCCTGATCTCCACCGAACTATGGTCAAAAGTCGAAGCCATCCGCCGCGGCAGGTCCCACGCCAAAGAGAAACCCGCCATCCGAACCCACTACCTCAAAGGCAGCCTGTTCTGCGGACAATGCGGCTCACCCCTCAGCTACGAAGTCTCCCGCAACCGCCTCGGCAACTACTACCAATACTTCTACTGCCTCGGCCGCCAGGCCCGGAAGAACGGCTGCACCTTCGTCGCAATCCAAGCCCACCACGCCGAACAACTCGTCGAAGACCACTGGGCAACCATCACACTGCCAGACAAAACCCTCACCACAGTACGCGAACTGGTCATCTCCCACCTCGATGCCATCCTCAAAGAACACAACCACCAAGCACACCAAGCAGAAACCATCCTCGCCGAAGCCACCGCCCACAGCGAACGCCTCATGCAGGCCTACTACGCCGGAGCCATCGACACAGAACTACTCCGCAAAGAACAAGACCGCATCAGAACCGACAGAACAACCGCCGAACGCCAACTCCGCCACCTACAAACCTCCCGGGACAAACTCCACACCGCCCTCGACCAATGCCTCTTGATCCTCCACGACGGACAACAGCAATACCTCGCAGCCACCGACAACTCACGACGCGACCTCAACCAAGCAGTCTTCGACAAGATCTACCTCGACGACGACGAGATCACCAACAGCCAACACAAAACCGTCTACCACTACCTCCTCAACAGCAACCTCCCAACAGTCCTGGAGAACGAAGCCAAGAAGCAACAGGACACCACCACCCCTGACAACACCAAAAACCTCCGACCAATGGCCGGAGGTTCTAACATGACACTTTTGGTGGAGCTAAGGGGATTCGAACCCCTGACCTTCTCATTGCGAACGAGACGCGCTACCAGCTGCGCCATAGCCCCAAGTACCGGATGATGGTAGCACCAGCGTCCGGCGATGTGGCAAATCATCACTGCCCCACGGCCCTGGGCCAGGAGCTCTCCTCCTCCATGTCCCAGTCAGCAGGAGCGGCCCGCCGCGGTTTGGGTCCTGCCGCCGGACGTTCGGCTGTGGGGATGATGACGGTGTTGGTGACGGGAGCCGACAGATCGATGGTGCGAACGGTTCGCGGCACGAGCGGCTTCGAGACGTAAGTGGGGGTAACCACGGGAATCGGGTCCCACAGCGGCCCGGTCTTCTCAGGCGCCGTCAGATCGACGGAGAACTCGTGGGAGGTTTCCTCCTCGACCGCCTTCATCGTCGAGGTGGCCTCGCTGTCGACGTAACCGGCCTTGACCTGCGCGGCCTTCTCGTCGAGCCTGCGATGCATCTTCTTCACCCCGACCCGAGCGGAAATCAGGAACGCTCCCAACGCGACAACAGGGATCGCGACCGCCCAGCCGGGCACGACGTTGAACACGCTGAGCACCAGGCACAACAGGGTCATCGACCCGAGCATCGTGACCATGCGTCGCCGCCGCATGGCGGCAGCTCGAGCCCTCAGTCGCAGTTCGGTGAGCTCGGCCCTGCGGGTCAGAGGCGTCGACACCTCCACAGGAGGCTCGTCGTCGTAGTCGGCGGCGGTGTGCTCACGCAGAATCCGCATGGAACCAGAGAAGCGTTCTGCCGGATCCCCGTCGATGGCGTCAAGGTCGTCCTTGTGCACCGACAACCAGGGCAGCCCGAAGGCCAGGACGGCCAGGACCAACACACTGATGACAATTCCCGCGAGCACGATCACACGTTAAACAACACCGGCGTGATTCGGGCCGGTGGCACGCCGCCGACGCGCCAAGAATCCTGAAAAAAACTCAGGATTTGTCTAGCAGCCAGCATTGTACGGCTTCCCCGGGTCGCACCAGCTCGGTGTCCTCATCCAAAACGATCAATGCATTTGCGCGACCCAGTTCCGCCATAGCAAAAGGGTCGCTGATCCGCGTGGCGGTGCGGAGCCGCCCATCGTCGATCACCTCAGCGCGCAACAGGTGCCGTTGCCCCCAAATTGAGCGCATGGTCGTTCTGGCGATAGCGCGCACGGACTTGCGGCGCACCTCGGCACCCATGAGACGCCGCAGCAGCGGCCACACGAACACCTGGAAGGACACATAAGCCGACACAGGGTTCCCGGGCAACATCACCATCGGGACGCGTTCCTCACCGATCAACCCGAAGGTCTGGGTGCGTCCCGGCGACATCGCCACCTCGACTGCATCCACCAGGCCCAGTTCGGACATGGCCTCGGCCACCGCTTCGTACTCCTCGCGACGCCCCCCGGTGGTGGAGATGACCAGGTCGGCACGAATCAGCTGGTCGGTGATGGCCTGTTTCAGTTCCTGCTTGTCGTTGGAGTGCACGGCAACACGGAACACCGTCGCACCGGCAGCCCGGGCGGCGGCGGAGATCAGGAACGAGTTGGCATCCGTGGACTCGCCGTAGCCGACGCTCTCCCCCGGTTCCACCAGATCCGCCCCGGAGCTGACGACCACCACGCGCGGTCTGGGTCTCACCAGCACCTTGTCGATGCCCGCGGCGGCCAGCATCCCCACGCTGCGGTCGGTGAGTGCCTCTCCCTCGGAGAGGAGCCGGTCCCCCACCGCAAGATGTTCACCTGCGGCGCGCAGGTACTCGCCCTCCGCCACCTCCTGGATGATCTCGATGCGATCCCCGGAAACAGTCGCGTAGGAGTAGGGCAGAACCGCAGTGGTTCCACGAGGAACCACCTCCCCAACATCGACCGGCACGGCCTGGCCAATCCCGAGATGTTCCGTGCCGGTGGCCAGCTGAAGCGATTCCACCACCTGGTCGTTCTGCCACAGATCCGTGGCACGCACGGCATAGCCCGCAACCTTGCTCGTGGAGTTCGGTGGAACGTTGATCATGGAGTCGATGTCCTCACAGATCACCTGGTTCCATGCCTCCAGCACCGACATGCCGAACGGCTTGAGGGGTTCGACGAGTTCCAGCAGGTACTCGACATGGTCCTGAACACGGCGCAGCCCGTTGAGATCCGGCTCGGGTGGCGGTGGAAGGGTCGGGACGGGAAGCTCCTCAACATTCTGAGATTCCTCTTCCACATGCTTCCTGCGACCGAAAAGCGCCATGTTTCTACGATAGGCCAATGGAATTCACACATGAGAAGGGCGCGCTGCGCGAGACCATCACCGCGCGCCGCAAGGCACTGGACGACACCAGCTGGCAGAGCTTCGACGAGGCCCGCCTCACGGCTCTCCTGAAGGCACTCCCGCCCCCCGGGGTGATCGCCATCTATGCATCACGTCGACATGAACCCGGCACCTTGACCACCATCAAAGAATTGCGAAGCCGAGGCTGGCAGGTGCTGCTCCCGAAACTGTCCAAGGAACCGGACTGGGCCTGGGCCACCGACGAGCTTCGTTCCGGCTGGGCGGGTATCCCCGAACCATCCGGTTCCGCCCTAGGAATCGATTCCCTCGCGCAGGCCGATGTGATCGTGGTGCCGTGCCTGGCGGTCTCCCGCGACGGCACCCGTCTGGGCATGGGGGGCGGCTGGTATGACCGTGCACTTCGCCACCGCCGGTCCGGAACACCCATCTGGGCCCTGGCAAACGCCGACGAGGTACTGCAGAAACTCCCCAGCGAGCCACATGACATCCCCGTCGACGCAGTGGTCACGGAGAACGGATTCACTCACCTCGGGGCGGGGAGCGTATCCTGATTCGCGTTTGTCCACCACAGCGGGAGCGTGAATGCCCACCTATCAGTACCGTTGCACGGCCTGCAGCAAAGAACTCGAGGCCGTCCAGAAGTTCTCCGACCCTGCGCTGACCACCTGCCCGGCGTGCAGTGGTGACCTGCGGAAGGTCTACAGCGCCGTCGGCGTGGTGTTCAAGGGTTCCGGGTTCTACGCGACGGATTCCCGCACGTCGAGTTCCGCATCCACACCGGCCTCGACCCCGGAAACCAAGAAGGAATCGACCCCGACGCCTGCCAAGGCCACGGAAAGCACCACGACTGCTTCCTGAGCGGATCCACGAACGAGAACCCCAGGCTGGTCGAACCGACCCATGCGCATCGGCGAATGGGCCGGTTCGACCATCTCCTCGACGGGAACTCTCGCTCGTCCACCTGTTGAAAAGTGATCCGTGCGGGTCATGTGCTCCCACAAAGGGGATGTGGAGAGTTTCATTCGGCGCCTGGGGCGCTTCCTGAGCTGGCACCGACGCGCCATCGCAGCCCTGTTGGCAGGACTCGGTGCCTTCGCAATGGCGACGCATCTGTCCCCGAACGACCAGGATCGGGTACCGGCGGTTGTCCTGACCCGCTCCGTCGCGGCAGGAACGGCACTGAGGAGCGATGACCTGAAGGTAGCGCGCCTGCCTTCCGAGATGCTTCCCGCGCAGCGGTTCCCTGATCCCGGGGAGCTCATCGGCCAGACCCTGGGGTTTGGTCTGGAAGCCGGCACCGTACTGCAACCCGGAATGTTGGCGGCCTCGCCGTCGCTAGCCGAGGGGCGGTCGCTGGTGCCAGTCCTGATCCGCGACAACTCACTACGATCGCTCATGACCCCCGGCACCCCGATCACACTGGTGCTGGCCGATTCAGGGCAGGTGGTCACCGCTGACGCCCGGATCTCGGCCGCACCAACCAGATCCAGCGGGACGGTACTGAACCCGGGCGGCGATGCGAAGCCCCTCGTCCTGGTCGACGTCCCCTCGGAGATCGGCCCCGAGGTTTCCGCTCTGGGACAGCAGGGAAAACTGACGGTGATCCTCGGAAACACGTCATAGAGTTCTGCACATTGCCGGGCAGCATGCAAGGATCTCTCCGGACCGGATCTCCGCTTGTTCGAGGCCCACGATTCGTCCTGTTCCATCATGAAACAACCCCATCCACAGATCTCCGGTCAGCATTTGATACACGCTGAAGAAGTCGCTTTCGACACCAACGGCGTCATCCGATTGGCCAGAATTTACCCCCAACCTGCGTTTGTTGGTCAAAAAGCTGGCTTCATCCGGCACTGTCTGCATAGAGTGATGCCGGTCTTCGACGCGAGGACCACCCGGACCTGAATCCCCAGGTTCCGGGCCGCTCTCCGGCCTTCACGAAACCGGAGCACAGAAGGAAAGCAGATGAAGGGCTTCAAAGAATTCATCATGCGAGGCAATCTCGTCGAGCTTGCCGTCGCAGTCATCATCGGTACCGTGTTCTCCGCGGTGGTCAAAGAGTTCACCTCCGTACTCATGGGTTTCATCGGCAAGATCGGTGGCCAGCCGGACTTCTCTCACGTGACCATCTTCGAGGTCAACATCGGCCTGTTCATCAATGCGACGATCACCTTCGTGATCACCGCGGCCGTCGTCTACTTCTGCGTAGTGAAGCCATACAACGTGCTGCGCGAGCGTTTCTTCCCGAAGAAGGAAGAGGAGAAGGGCCCCAGCTCCGAGGAGCTGCTCACCGAGATCCGCGATCTGCTCCGCAGCCGCGGCTGATTCCAACGACGTGCCGCTCCGCTGGGCGAGAGCTTCGGCGAGCGATTACCCCCAGTGGGGCGGCCGATCCGCCAGCAGCCGGCGTTCGTCGGCGTTGGGTGGACGCGCCGGGGCTTGTGCCCGGGACCTCGTCCCGGCCAGGCCCAATTCTTTTCTCACCTGGGTAAGCAGCGCATCGAAGCGCGCGAAGCCCAGTTCTTCACGAGCATCCAGGCTGATCGGGAAAGGCCAGGGCAGGCGCCGCCGCATCCGTTCCGCCCGCAGTGCGGTCAACCGCTCGGCGTCCCAGCCGAGCCGGGCCAGCTCTGCGACCAGACCAGCCGCGTCACCGGTGACCGACAGAACCTCACCCGTGAGTGCCCGGGCGAGCTCCACTGCTTCGTCAACCAAGGTCAGGCACCCAGGACGGTACCGCCAGGGATCACCTGCGGCTTTCCCTCATCGGCCAAGTCAACGGAACCCACGACCTTCACATCCGGTTCGAAGGTCCAGTCCCCCTTGACCCGAAGGCTCTCGGCCCCACGCAGCGACGGGGGCTGCGGAATACGGGCATCGAAGTCCTGGATGGTCTTGTAGTACCGGGAGTCCAGGTTCACCTCGGGTGTGGCGGAGCGCGCCACGAGATGGCCGTTCTCGTCGAGATCGTAGACGTCGGAGCGCAGCAACAACAGCTCGTTGGTTGTCTTGACGGGCTGGAACCGGTCGCGTCCAACGCAGATGGCGGCGGCCCCCGGAAAAACCTCGATCGCAGCCCCCATCGCCGTCTCCACCTGGATGACCTTGGGTGAGTCGGGATCGGCAGGATCCACCGTCTTCTCGTTGCGGATCATCGGCAGACCGAGAACCGCGTCGCGCTCGCGAATGGTGTCGAACAGGCGTTGCAGATCGAACCACAGGTTGTTGGTGTGGAAGAACGGATGCCGGTGCTCGTCAGTGAAATAATCCATTTCCTCGGGTGCGGTCTGGGCGGTGTCACGAAGGATGAGCTGCCCGTCACGTTTGCGGATGGCCAGGTGTCCGCCCTTGCGGTCGTTGACGGTGCGGCGGCACAGCTCGGCTGCGTAGGGGGCACCCGAAGCAGCGAACCAACCTGCCAGACGAGCGTTCGGCGCTGCCCCGAGGTTGTCTCCATTCGAGATACAGGCATAGCGGAAGCCCTTCTCGATCAACCGCTGCAACAGGTTATGACCCCACAAGGCGGTGTAGAGATCGCCATGGCCCGGCGGGCACCACTCCAGGGACGGATCCTCGGGCCACTCCACCGGGGTCAGGTCATCGGCCCGCAGCTTCGGTTCCTGACTTTGCAGGAAGCTGAGCGGTAGGTCATCGACGGGAAGGTCGGGGTAGCGCTCCAGATGGGCGAGGGTGTCGGTCTCGGTGCGGAAGGAGTTCATGAACAGCAACGGCAGCGGAGCGTCCCAATCCCGTCGAGCCGCCCGTACCTGTTGCACGATGAGATCCAGGAAATTCAGACCATCACGCACCTCGAGCAGGTTTTTGGCCCGTTCCAGCCCCATTGACGTGCCAAGCCCACCATTGAGCTTGATCATGACGGTTGCGCCTATCGCTTCGCGGGCCTCGTTATCGCTGACCTCAACGTCATTGAGCATCGGCGGATCGAGCAGAGGGCCGATGCTTTCCTCCCGGATCAATCCGGTTTCCCCGGATTCCAGGAGCTGGTAGTAGTGGGAGAACACCTCGATCGCAGAGGGAACCACCCGGGCTTCCGTCATCTTCCTACGAGCAGCCTCCAGGCCCTGTTGCGACATTGCGATCTCCCTTCTCAGATTAATCGCCATCCTAGTGAACGGGAAAACGCCCCGGCGAGATGCGCGCCGATTCTTTCGAGACTTCCGACCCGCTTCACACGGCCTCGACCACACCCCTTCTTCCTGCAAATCCCCATACACGGAGCTTGTCTCGCTGCACGTACAGATACGATAGGGATTCGCAGAGACTGGGAGGTGATGGTGAGTTCAATCCTGCTGGTCTCCCCCACCGGTCCGGCGCCCGACTTCCTATCGCTGCTGAATCACAACCTCAGCACCGCCGCGAGCGCGGAGGAGGCCCTGCGCGGCATGGACGTCGCCGATGTTGTCGTCATCGATGCACGCGGCGACCTCGCCTGGGCGCGCACCGCCACCACCATTGTCCGGCAAACCCACCCCGACATGCCTGTATTGCTCCTGGCCACGACAGCAGCCCTGGGACTCCTGAGCCACGACTGGGGCTTCTCCGACTTCGTGCTCGACGGCTGCGAGGCAGCGGAGGTCGATGTCCGGTTGCGGTTGCTACTACACGCAGGTGAGCAACCACACGTGCTGGTGGCGGGGCCTATCCGCATAGACGAGGACGCCTACCATGCCACCATCTCAGACGATCCCCTCGATCTCACCTACACCGAGTTCGAGCTGCTCCGCTACCTGGTGCAGCACCAAGGAAAGGTGCTGACCCGTGAGGTACTGCTCAGCAAGGTGTGGGGGTACGACTACTTCGGCGGCACCCGTACCGTCGACGTCCATATCCGCAGGCTGCGCGCAAAGCTCGGCCAGTTCGACCACTTCATCGGAACCGTGCGCAACGTCGGTTACCGGTTCGCGGCACGTTGGGAGGATCACGATGCCTGAACTAGACCCCCGTGTATTGGCTGCTGCCTGCGAGGCCCGTGATGGTTTCAGCCCCCTCAACGACTCCGCTCGCCTGGTCCTAGATCACGCCCGGCAAGGTGAGGTGCTGACGCACCAGGATGGTTTCGCGGTCCTCGACGACCACGACAACACCATCCTGGTCGCCGTCTCGCCCGGGGCCAGGGGCAAGGGACTCGGCACGTCCTTGGTGGCCGAAGCCATCAAGGCACGTCCCGGACACTCGGTCTGGGCATTCCACACCTTGCCAGCGGCCCGCGCCATCGCGGCGAAACTAGGGCTCCAGCCGATACGCGAGCTGTTACGAATGGGGCGCCCTCTCGCAGGAATTGCCGCGGTCCCCGCGCCTCCCGGCTACCGCATCCTCCCCTTCGAAGCGGCGGACACCGACGGGGTGGTGGCGGTCAACCGGGCGGCCTTCACCCGCCACCCGGAACAGGGAAGGCTCACTGTCGACGACTTCCAGGCGCTGGCCCGGCAACCGTGGTTCGATGCGGGCGGGCTGCTGGTGGCCCACCACGACGACGAGGTAACAGGTTTCCACTGGACGAAACGTCACGACGCAGCCCTGGGAGAGGTCTACGTCCTGGCCGTCCACCCCAACCACGGGGGTGTGGGGCTGGGCCATGCCCTGTTGACGGCGGGATTGGCCCACCTGCACTCCGTCGGCTGTGAGAACGTCGAACTGTACGTCGAAGCTTCCGAAGAAAAAGTGATCTCGCTGTACACCACAGCTGGTTTCCGCACGCTGACCACCGACACCGCCTATCGCCAGAGAGGTGCGCCGTGAGCGGACACAGGAATGAGAAGCTCCCGAAACACCGTTACCTGGACCGGGAGCTGGCCTGGCTGGACTTCAACAACCGGGTTCTGGACCTTGCCCGCGATGCACAGCGCATCCCGCTTCTGGAGCGCGTAAAATTCCTGGCAATCTTCTCCAGTAACCTCGACGAGTTCTTCATGGTGCGGGTCGCGGGGCTGAAACGCCGCATCCAGGCCGGGGTGGCGGTGACCACCATCACCGGTGCCCGGCCAGGTCAGTTGCACGCATCGATCCTGCAACGCACCGCCGAGCTCGCCGCCGAACAGTCCCGCTTGTTCCAGCAGGAGATCCGACCCCAGCTGCACGCCGAAGGCATCGAGATCCTCACGTGGGACGAACTGACCGCTGCGGAAAAAGATCGGATGCGCACCTTGTTCGGGGAACGCATCTTCCCGGTGCTGACCCCCCTCGCGGTGGACCCATCACACCCATTCCCCTACATCTCCGGGCTGTCGGTGAACTTGGCGGTGCTGCTGCGCAATCCCGCAACGGGCGCCAGTCAGTTCGCCCGCGTGAAGGTGCCCACCAACCTGTCACGATTCGTGAAACTCGCGGAGGGGCGCTTCCTGCCCCTGGAGGAGATCATCTCCCGGCACCTCGGGCAGCTGTTCGCGGGCATGGAGGTGCTGTACCACGCCACCTTCCGCGTCACCCGCAACGAGGACATCGAGGTGGAGGAGGACGACGCCGAGAATCTTCTCTACGCGTTGGAGAAGGAGCTGCTACGACGCAAGGTGGGCCGTCCTCCCGTGCGCCTGGAGGTGGAAGAGGACATCGATGAGACGATGCTGGCCACCATCATCAGCGAACTGGACGTTGCCCCCGGCGAGGTCTTCCACCTGCCCACTCCTCTCGACCTAACGGGTCTGTTCGCCCTGGAGGACTCACGTCGCGAGGATCTCAAATACCCGGGTTTCCTTCCGATCACCCACCCGGACCTGGCGGAGGTGGAGTCGGCCTCGCCCGCCGACATGTTCAAGGCGTTGAAGCGCCGCGACGTGCTGGTGCAGCATCCCTACGACTCGTTCGCCACCAGCGTGCAGCGGTTCATCGAGCAGGCCGCCGCCGATCCCGCGGTGCTGGCCATCAAACAGACCTTGTACCGCACCTCCGGCGACTCCCCCATCGTTGACGCCCTCATTGAGGCCGCCCAGGCGGGAAAACAGGTGCTCGCCGTGGTGGAGATCAAGGCTCGTTTCGACGAGCAGAACAACATCTCCTGGGCCAGGCAGCTGGAGCAGGCGGGGGTGCACGTCGTCTACGGCATGGTCGGGTTGAAAACCCACTGCAAGCTGTCCCTGGTGGTGCGTGAGGAATCCGGAGGGCTGCGCCGCTACGCCCACGTGGGCACCGGCAATTACCATCCCAAGACCGCCCGCAGCTACGAGGACATGGGATTGTTGACCGCCAATCCTGTCATCACCGACGACGTGGCGCGCCTGTTCAACCACCTGTCCGGAATCACCCACCAGACCGAGTACCGCCGACTGCTCGTCGCCCCACACGGCATCCGCAGCGGCCTGCTGGAACGCATCGAAACCGAAATCGCCAACCACGCCGCGGGTCTGCCGTCGGGAATCCGCATCAAGGTGAACTCCATCGTCGACGAGGCCGTCATCGACGCCCTCTACCGCGCTTCCCGGGCGGGGGTGAAAGTGGACGTGTGGGTGCGGGGTATCTGCACCATCCGGCCCGGTGTGGAGGGGCTGAGCGAGAGCATCCGGGTGCGTTCCATCCTGGGACGGTTTCTGGAACACTCCCGCATCTACTGGTTCGAGGCGGGCGGGCAGCCGAACGTCGGGATTGGTTCCGCGGATCTGATGCACCGCAACCTGGACCGGCGCGTCGAGGCCGTCGTCGGGTTGTCGAATCCGGTGCACATCGCCCGCATCAGGGACCTCTTCGATCGCGCCTTCGACGACCGAACCGCACACTGGGAGCTGCAGGACCGCACCTGGTCGGTCCACACCACCGGCCCTGACGGCCAGCCACTGACAGACCTGCAGGAGGAGCTGATCCGGCTCACCCGCGAGAGGCGACGTCGATGAGCAAGAAACCGAAGATCGTCTCCGCGGGGGGTGTGGTGCTGCGCGAGCACACCAACGGTCTCCAGGTGCTGCTGATCCACCGGGAACGCTACGACGACTGGTCACTGCCGAAGGGCAAGGGAGAGGCCGACGAGCTGCTGCCGGAAACCGCCATCCGCGAGATCCGGGAGGAAACAGGCGTCACGGCGCGGTTGGGGCTGCGGTTGCCGAGCCTGCGCTACAAGGTCGGCAAACACCCCAAGGCGGTTCACTACTGGCGTTCCTCGGTGCTCTCGCAGCGTCCCCGCCGACCCGACCACGAGGTGTCGGCGGTGAAGTGGTTTCCCATCGATGCGGCTCTGGAGAAGGCCACCCACCCGGATGAACGCGCCGTGATCGAGGCGGCCGTCGCGACCCCTCCGACGAATGCGCTGTTGATCGTCCGGCACGCCAAGGCGATGCAACGCAAGCACTGGTCCGGCGACGACCGGAAACGCCGTCTCTCGGGCCGGGGTCGGGATCAGGCAAACCGTCTCGTCGACGTGCTGGCGGCCTTTGGGATCGAACGTCTCGTCAGTTCCGCATCGGCACGCTGCAAGGAAACACTCAAACCCTACGCGAAAACCCAGAAGATCAGCATCGAGACCTACGACCAGCTCACCGAGGAATCCGCGGCAAAGAACCCAAAAGCAGTGCGCAAACTCATGGCAGAACTGCTGAAGAATCTTGATCGCCCGACGGCGGTGTGCGGCCACCGCCCGGTGCTTCCGGAGATGTACGCGGGCATGGCCGTCAAGGACAAACCGATGGTGGTCTCAGAGGTACGTGCTCTGCACTTCGGGCCCGACGGTCTGGTCACCATGGAAACCTTCAAACCGACGGCGTAAAACACGTCCCCGAATTGGCCATTCGGATGACAGAACCACACGGCCAAGGACCATAGAGTTGTTGACTAGGCAACGAGGGAAACGAGAACTGCGATGAACAGCTTCTTCCCGATTCAACCCCACATCTCGCGCCGTTCGCTCGGCGCGGTAGGTCTGTCGGTGGCGGCGTCGTTGGGTCTTTCCAGCGCATTCGCCCACGCCGACACCGCGAACCCGACCACCACCGGGGAATCCTCCCGTCTGGTTCTGCCCCCCGAAGGAGGGTTTCGCCTGGATTCGGCGGAGTTCTCCCGACTCTACGGCCCCGGTGTGTTCACCATGTCAACCCTGTACAACGTTCCCGTCGGGATCGAGGGCGGGATGGACAAAATCGCCTCCCTCCGGTTCCGGGCCGTTGTCTCAGGACCGCTGCAAAAGATCCGTCTGTACTGGCCAACCGGCTCCGGATACTCGGCAGGCACGGGCGGGAGGATCCGCATCACGGTGCTTCCCGACGACGGTTCCGACACGCACCTGCCCGTCCTGGATGGCTCCCCGCTGGCCCAAACCCACTTCACCCCGGGCCTGAATCCACGCTCGCCACGGTCCCTCCTGGACGACATCACCTTCGAACAGAACCCACATCCCCTGGTACCGGGCGAGCTATACCACGTGGTGCTGGAGAACGTCGATCCACAACCGTCGACGAACTTCATCAGCGTCAACAACGTGCTCGTCCCGCGCCCCATCGGTCGCCCCGCTAGGTGGTTGAACGACACCGACTGGGGGACGCTGCTCGGGCGCAGGGCACCGGGTTCCGGGGCGGACCGTACCTGGCTCGACCTCACCGCGACCGGGTCGGGGGACAAACTGATCGCCCCGATCATGCAGCTCACCACCACCGACGGCGCATCGCAGGGGTCCTCCGACATGGAAAGCGGCAGCGTCGACCCCGGACGTACCTATGAGGCCGATGCCGCCAAGCCGATCCGGGAGCGTTTCACCCCCTCCGCCGACAAACGCGTCACGGGTGTGTCCGTGGCGGTCGTCGCCACCGTCGCGGGCAGCCTGCGGTGGCGTCTCCTGGAGGGGTCTCAGGAACTGGCTTCCGGGATGATCCAGGACGAGGCGAGGTTCTCACCACATCTGATGGGCCACCGAACCGTCAACGGAAAGCAGGAGGCCATCAACGTGACCAACTTCATCTGGTACGACGCTCCCACCTCTCAGGACGTCACGCTGCATGCCGGGAACACCTACGACCTGGAGCTGCGCCCGGAGGGCAGCAGTCGCTGGAAGTTCGCGGCTCACCGCAACGGTTCCGGCTGGGGCTTCACCTGGCCCGCGGCCTTCACCGAGTCACGGGCCCAGCACCTGCACGACGGCCAGTGGCTGGACACCAATTTCTGGAACTACTCAGCCTCGGGCGGGGACAACAACTGGCCGGTGGTGCTACACCTCGCACCGTGAGACGTCGATGGCGGGTCCGTGCTCACGACCGCGGGCCCGCCCCGCAGCCCGTGCGGGCGAGCACACCGGCAGGACCAGCCTGCGATGCGCCGGTTAACGATCCTTTTCCTCGGGTGGGCGGCAGCGCCACCCGGTACCGCCCTCCTGCCAGGGGTGCGGGCCGGTCAGGGGACGGTGCCCCAGACCCGCCGCGTCGAAACGCTTGAGGTGTCCCGAAAGCCGGGAGGTGAAGTCGGCGAAATCCCGTCCCTCCGGTTGCGACCACGCCACCTCCGCCAGCGCACAGCCGCGCGGCCAGGCCGCGTACTGCACGGCCCGGTAGGTGGGCAGGAACTCCGACCAGAGCTGGAACTGCGTTCCCAGCACACGCTCCGCCGCCCCGGGCGGCATGCCCTCGACCGGGTCGAACCCGTACACCTGTTCCAGGGTGGTGGTGGCAGGCTGCGCGTAGGGTTCACCCGGCAGATCGGACTGGTAGTAGTCGAAGTAGGTGTGAGTGTTGGGGCTCATGATCACGTCCATGCCCTGCTCGGCGGCCTTGACGCCGTGTTCCGCGCCCCGCCACGCCTGGCACACCATGCCCGCGACGGGCCCGTCACCGATCACCTCGTCCCATCCGATGGGGGTGACCCCGCGCTGCAACAGCCAGTCGCGCATGTGCAGCGTGAACCAGCGCTGGAGCGAGGTGACGTCGTCGACGCCGAACCCCACAGCCCGTCGCTTCACTTCCTCGGAGGCCTCCCACTGCGCAGTCGGAACCTCGTCACCGCCGATGTGGGCATAGCGTGCACCGGTGGCTTCCAGTACCTCGGACCAGATCCCGTGCGCGAAATCGAGGGCCTCGGGTGAGAAGTTGAAGACGTTGTCGAAGACATCCGGGTGGCACGCCACCCCAGTGACCGCCGCAGGGTCGGTGGCAATCCCGGGATAGGCAGAGAACAGGGCTGTGGCGTGCCCGGGTAGGTCGATCTCGGGGACGATCCCGATGCCGCGTTGCCGGGCGTACTCGGCGACAGCGGCAATCTGGGAAATGGTGTAGCAGCCGCCGTGCGGGGTGCCGTCACCACCCCACGTCAGGTTCACGGTGTGGGGACGCCAGCTGGCTTTCTCCGCAAGCAGCGGGTAGTGCTCCGAAGCGACCCGCCAGCCCTGGTCGTCGGTGAGGTGCCAGTGGAGGATGTTGAGTTTGTGGCGGGCCATCCAGTCGATGAAGTCCAGGATTTCCGCCACCTGCAGGAAGTGCCGGGCCGAGTCGATCATCGCGCCACGCCACGCGAACCGGGGCGCATCCTCGATCCGCGCGGTCGCCACCTTCAACGTACCTCCCAGCGGTGCGGTGTAGACGTCGTCGCCTCCGAGTTGCAGCAGGGTCTGGGCCGCCCACAGGGCGCCCCGGCGGTCGGCCGCGGCAATGGTCACGCCGTCAGGACGCACCTCGAGTCGGTAACCCTCGGTGGGCAGACCGGTGTCGATCCCGACGAGAATGTCCGGCTTCTCGGCGACAGGCAGCGGCAGACTCGTGGTCGTGGACAACACCAGCCGCGCTGCCCGTGCGGCCCCGGTCTCCTCCGGTCCTGCCCCGGCGCGGCAACCGATCGTGCTGCGCTCGGTCAGCGTGTGCTCCGCTCCTTCCCATTCGACAGCGGCAGGAAACGGTATCAGGGACGGCATGGGTGCTCTCCTTCGAGTCGGCACCGGGGCTCGGTGCAACCGAGCCATGATCTCACCGAGCGGTTTTTCCAGCCATCGGGGTGATCGTGGGGGGCGGCAGGGCGCCGACCCGGTAGATGTGTTCGGCGCACTGGTCGAAGGCGAAGACGAGAGCTCCGTGCACCGCCGCCTCATCCCCCAAACGGGATGCGATGACGGGCAATCCGAGGGGCAGACCGATGTGGCGGGCCATCGCTTCCCGGAGCGGTTCGAGCAGTTCCTCGTCGGCCAGGGACATGCCACCGCCGATGATCACGATCGCGGGGTCGATGGCCATCACCACCGTCGCGACTCCCCGAGCCAACTCGTTGATGAACTCGCGCAGCTCCTTCCGGGCGTGCGCATCCTGGTGGCGGGCGAGCGCGAACACCTCCTTGGCGGTGCGACCATCGCGCCATCGAATCTGCCCGGTGCGTTCATTGAGCCCGCGGAACGCGACCCGTCCGATGTCCCCGGCCACATTGTGCGCCCCCCGTCGTGGATGGCCTCCCAGGATCATTCCCGCGGCGATCCGGGTTCCCACGGACAGGTACAAGACATCGTCGAAACGTCGACCGGAGCCCATGTGGTGTTCGGCGACGGTGGCCAGCCGGACCCCGTTGTCCATGATGACGGGGCAACCGAACCGTGCTCGCAGCTCTCCCACCATGTCGACCCCCGCCCAGGCCGGAAAGATCACGGAGGCGACCACATTGCCGAACCTATCGATGATGCCGGGCAGGGAAATCCCGATCGCCCGCAGGCGCCCGGGATCCAACCCGGATATCGCCTCACCGAGTTGTCCGATGACCGTGTCGAGCTGTGTTGCGGGGTCGAGGGTTGGGTCCACTCCGTCGGTGGTGGAGGCGACCAGGGTGGTGCCGGCCAGGTCGGCCACCACGACACGCAGACTGTGGACGCCGATGTCGACGCCGGCGACCAGCCCGCCGGCAGCGTGAAACGCGTAGTGCCGGGCTGGACGACCAGCTCCGTGGGAGCGTCCCGGCACCTCAATGATCAGATCGTGACGCTGTAGAACAGCGAGAGCATTCTCGACGGATGTACGCGACAACTTCAGGTCGCGGGCCAGGGCCGTGATTCCAGCGGGACCCGTGTCGCGCAGCCACGCGGCGGCCTTGATCGCAGTCGAGGACTGCATGGCTGCTCCTTCCACCCCATATCGCGCCCGTGCATCCACGGACAATCCCACCTCTCGGAGAGATTATCATACCCCTGTAATATAATTTATTTTTTTACGGCGCGGCTCTTCCGTGAGTTTTCACACCCGGTTATGATAATTCTGGATTCCGCGGCCACATCCTCCCCCTGTCCGCGGAATCCTTCAACGAAACCGGGATCAACCGAAGGAGCGTCGGGTCATGAGAAAGCTCTTACGGGTAGCGGCGCTGGGCCTGGCGGCGCTAATCATCTTGAGCGGATGCGCCGACGGTACCACGGGATCCGATGAGCAGACGGTCACGGTGTGGGCATATCCGACCATCAGCGACGACGCCCGCCACAAGGAGCTATGGGCGAACCTGGTCTCCAGGTTCAACGAGACCAACCCGGAGGTCAAGATCGATGTCGAAATCTTTCCCTGGGCGAAGCGTGACGAGGCCCTCCAGACCGCAATCACATCGGACACTGCTCCCGATCTGGTCTATCTCGTGCCGGATCAGCTCTCCAGCTACGAGGCCTCGATCGAGCCGATGGACACCTACCTCGAGCAGGACCGCAGGAACACGTTGCTCTCCAACGTCGCGCAGGCCGTCACCGCAGGAGACAGGCTGTTGGGCGCTCCAATGCTGATCAGCTCCAACCCCTTGGTGTGCAGCGCCACGGCCTTCCGGGCCGCCGGAGTCATGACATATCCGAGTACCTGGGAGGACATCACCGAGATGGCGCCCCGGTTCACGGAGAAAGGCATGTACGCCCTCACCTACTCGGCTGATCCGGGCCAGACTCTCAACATGTCGTTCTACCCCCTGCTGTGGCAGGCCGGAGGATCCGTCTTCGACGCAGATGAACAGATCGCCTTCAATTCCCCCCAAGGGGTCCGGGCACTCGAGTTCCTGACCGCACTGGCACGGGGCAACGCCCTCGAGCCCGATTCCCTCACAACCGCCCTCAACACCGAACAAACCGAGTTCGCTGCGGGACGTTCCGGCTGCACGTGGTCAATCCCTGCCGTCGATCTGACTCCGGTTCTGGGCGAGGAGAACGTCGTGGTCCTGCCACCGCTCATCGATGAACAGTCGGTGGCCTACGGCACAGTCGGCTCCCTGTCGCTGCTCAAGAGTTCCCGGAACAAGGAGGCCGCGGGAAGGTTCGCAGCATTCGCGACCGATCCCGTGAACTCCATCGACTACCTGCGAGCCGGGGGGTACTTCTCCCCCGCGGCAGGAGCCACGCCACTGTACGCCGGCAGCCCGCTCCAGAGCAGAGTCGAGCAAACCCTTCCCACCGTCCGATTCGGAGAGCAGAATCACGCCGCACGTCAGGTCATGGGGGTGCTCTCCCCCGAGATCCAGGCTGCGCTGCTGGGACAGAAATCGCCACGGCAGGCCCTGGCGGACGCCGCCGAGGCCGCGAAACCGCTCCTCCGGTGAGAGCGGGCATCGTGCTCACCTACTTACCGCGGCAGAGCCGGCCCAGGAACCCACTGGCCGGGCGGAGTGCACGCACCGGCATGTTGTTCGCGCTGCCCGCATTCGCACTGTTTCTCGTGTTCCGTTTCGGCCCGGCAGCCGCAGGAATCCTGCTGAGCCTCTTCAGGTTTGGCGTGGAGGGTTCGTTCTCCTGGGCCGGGGGTGAGAACTTCGCCCGGCTGATCGCCGATCCGGTGTTCTGGCGGGCACTGTCGGTAACCCTGACCTACGTGCTGTTCTCAGTTCCCGTTTCCATCGCTTTGTCAACTGTGCTGGCGCTGGGGTTACGGCGCGGGTTCCGTGGGGCGCGATTCTTCCGCTCGGTCTTCTTCCTGCCCTTCATCACGTCACTGGTGCTGCTCGGATCGGTCTTCAAATGGATCTTCTCCACCGACGGTCCCTGGTCGACGCTGATGGCCCCGCTCGGGCTGGGGGGTTCGTGGCTCGGCAGCACGATCCTGGTGCTTCCCGCCGTCATCGTGGTCGGCGTCTGGTCGCGCTTCGGGTACGGAATGCTGATCCTGGTGGCTGCTCTGCAGGACGTCCCGCAGGACCTGGAGGAGGCGGCCCTGATGGACGGCGCCGGGACCTGGGGACGGTTCCGTCACGTCCTTCTTCCGACCCTGAGGCCCGCCCTGTTCTTCCTGGCAGTGCTCGAGACCACCGTCGCCTTCCAGGTCTTCGACGTGATCTATGTCATGACCGGCGGCGGTCCGGCGAACTCCAGCCGCTCGCTGAGCCTGTTCCTCTACGACCAGGGGTTCCGCTACTCGGACCACGGGTACGCCTCCGCGGTCGGGGTGGTTCTGTTCATCATGACCCTCTCGGTGGCACTCATCCAGCGTGTCGTCCTGGGAAGGCGGTCATGATCCGCACCCGTTCCCGTCACGCCCTGCGCCCCTGCCGATTCACCGTCGCGATCCGGTGGATCGGGCTCTCGCTCATGGCCTCTGCCTGCCTGTTCCCCTTCTACGCGATGATCGTGCTGAGCCTGAAATCGGGCACGGTCGAACTACCCGGGTCGCTGTGGCCCTTCAGCGATGTCTCCCTCGACTCCTACCGGCAGGTGCTCTCCGGGCAGAATCTACCCAGATGGCTTCTCAACACCGTGATCTACTCGGTGACATCGGTGGTGGTCGTACTGTTCGTCTCGGCCTTGGCCGGCTACGCCTTCGCCAAGAAACGTTTCCCCGGTCGGGAGGTCATGTTCTGGACCTTCCTGTCCATGGTGATGGTGCCCTTCCAGGTCACGGTGATTCCCACGTTCATGCTCATCAGCACGTGGAAGGGAATCAACACCTACTGGGGGATGATCGTGCCAACCCTGGCGAACGCGCAGGCGGTGTTCCTGATGCGCCAGTTCATCCACGGGCTCCCCGACGAGTTGTTTGAGGCGGCCCGCGTCGACGGTGCGGGGGAGTTCACGATCTTCTGGCGCATTGTGCTGCCGCTCAGCAGACCGATCCTGGCTACCCTCGGGCTTTTCGTCCTCCTGTGGCACTGGAACGACTTCCTGTGGCCCCTGATCGTGGGCAGACGCAGCGAGATGTGGACCCTGACGGTCGGGGTCGCCTCGCTCCAACAGCAGACCGTGCCGTTGAACGTCACCCTCGCGGGCTCGACGGTGGCGCTGCTGCCACTCTTCATGGCGTACCTCGTGGCGCAACGTCATGTCCAGGAGGGATGCACAAGCACCGGAATCAGAGGATGAGCAATGACCACACACGCCATACCGAACAAAGTCACGGACGAGACGACATTGGAGCGGCTCCTGGCCAGCCCGCGCCCGGAACTCGTCACGGACCTCCGGAGCTGGTCGGGGGACCTGGTCGTGCTGGGGGCCGGGGGCAAAATGGGCCCCTCCCTGGCGAAACTGGCCCGGGCCGGGCTAGATGCCGCAGGACGTACGGGTGACGTCGTCCACGCGGTCTCCCGATTCCCCGAGGACAGCCTGCGTCGCGACCTGACCGAGGCCGGGGTAAACGTGATCCCCTTCGATCTGGTCGCGAACGACGACCTTTCCTCCCTGCCCGAGGCAGCCGGTGTGATCCACATGGTGGGTGCGAAATTCGGTGCCGGGAACAACCCGTCATGGGCGTGGGAGATCAACGCCGCGTTGCCGGATCGGGTGGCCCGCCGCTACCGCACATCCCGCATCGTGACGCTGTCCACCGGCAATGTCTACCCCTTCGTCACCCCCGGCAGCGGCGGGGCAACCGAGGCAACACCGCCCGAGCCCGTCGGGGAATATGCACAGTCCTGCTTGGGGCGGGAACGGGTGTTTGGGTTCGCGGCACGCACCTGGGGAACCCCGCTCAGCGTGATCCGTCTCAACTACGCCATCGACCTGCGCTACGGAGTGCTGGCCGACATCGCCACCCTCATCGCCGTGGGAGAACCCGTGCCGATCACAATCGGCCACGTCAATGTGGTCTGGCAGGGTTATGCGAACGAAGTGGTGCTCCGCAGCCTCACTCACGCCAGCACGGAGGTGTTCACGATCAACCTGACCGGCCCGGAACTGCTGGAGGTCCGGGACGTGGCGCACCGGTTCGCGGAGTTGTTGGGCACGGATGCGCGTTTCACCGGTTCCCCGGGACCGACGGCACTGCTGAGCGATTCCACGCGCTGCATGACGATGTTCGGTCGCCCCAACGTGACCGCTGACCGGTTGATTCAGTGGCAGGCCCAGTGGATGCTCGACGGGCTTCCGATGACCGGGAAGCCCACGAAATGGGCGGTGCGGGACGGGAGGTTCTGAGATGCGGAACCACCCCGTCCTGCTCACGGTCGCGCCTGAGGCACTGTCCCGGGAGTTCTTCGACAAGACCTCCCGCGGCCTGCTCCAGGACGCCGCCGTCGCCCTGGGTGGCCCCGCCATGCTCCGGATCGATTCCTTCCCTGGGAACATCAACCTCGATGAGGTGCAGGTGCTCGTCACGAGCTGGGGATTGCCTCAGCTGGGGGCTGAGCTGCTGGACCGGATGCCATCGCTCGGACTCGTGGCCCACACCGGGGCCAGTATCCGGTCGTTCATCACCGATGAGGTGTTTGCCCGCGGCATCAGCGTCACACAGGCAGGCCAGGCCATGGCACCCGCCGTCGCGGAAGTGTCGCTGGCGTTCACCCTGACCCTCCTGCACCGGATTCATCGCATGGACCACGCGATGCACGAGGGCACCTGGCCTGACACGACCGTCTTCGGCACACAGCACGAGCTCAACGGGTCGGTGATCACCGTGGTGGGCGCGTCCAGGACGGGACGGGCCTACCTGTCGCTACTTCGCGCACTGGAGGCCCGTCCGCTGATCGTTGATCCGACCCTGGATCCCGCGGAGGCCTCACGGCTCGGAGCGGAACTGGTGCCCCTGGATGAGGGACTCAAACGGGCACGGATCGTGGCGCTGCACGCCCCATCACTGCCCACGACCCGACACCTGCTGGGAACCCGCGAACTGGCGTTGATGCCGGACGGGGCGGGCCTGGTTAACACGGCACGGTCGTGGCTGGTGGACGAGCAGGCGCTGCTCGCCGAGGTGCGGTCGGGCCGGTTGGATGCAGCGATCGACGTGTTCGACGAGGAACCCCTGCCCCCCGACAGCGAGTTGCGTACCCTACCGAACGTGGTCGTGACCCCGCATCGCGCGGCAGGAACTCACGAGGGCAGGCTCCGGCAGGGACTGATCGTCGCAGGGGAGGTCCACGCCTGGGCGCGTGGTCTTCCCCTCGCCCACTCTGTCGATGCACACCGCCTGCGCCTGATGGCTTGAGGGGTTCCACGAACCGGTTCGATCAGTTTCTCACAGGCCCGTTGACGCGGCCTCTGGGATCATTCGTACATGATCCCAGGACCCGCTCCATCCACCGACCCCACACCGCCTGACGCACCTGCCGGACTCCTGCCTCCAGCCAGCACCACCGAATTGACGTTGACCCTGATCTGGCGATTAGTCCTCACCCTGGCCTCCGGCGCCGGGCTGATCCTGATGTTCGCCCCGTTGAGGACGCCACCGCAGATCCTGAATCAGGTGCTGTACTTCACGACGATCTCCACCATCCTCGTGTTCCTGGTGGCGTTGTTCGGGCTACTCAGACCATTGTTCTTCCTGACTTTCCCGGCACGTCGGAAGCTGGAGGGGAATCTGGGCTGGCTGCGTGGTCTCTCGACGTGTGCGTCTCTGCTGACGGGCTTGGTCTTCGGGTTCATCATCTCCGGCAACCTGAGCACGCCAACGAGTTTCATCCCTCATCTGGCGCTACCGGTTTTGTCCGTGATCGACTGGACCCTCGTGGGCAGGAACCAGTCCCTGCTGCCCTGGTGGGTTCCGCTGACCTGGACACTGTCGCTGGTTCCGTACCTGTTCATCTACGCCTGGGACGCGCTGAACGACAAACCCATGTACGCCTTTCTGAATCCGGCGCGTCCCGACTGGTGGCCGTGGGTGGGAATGCTGAGTGCCGGTTTTCTGCTCCTCGCATATGTGCTCTGGGGAGCAGGCAGACTGCGTGCCCGGGGACACATCCGTGGCCCACAACCTGCCGGTCACCGGCCCGGTCCGGGCATGCAGGGTTCCCGGAGGCCGTGACCTCCGGGAACCCTTTTCCCGACGTCCCAGGGAGGCACCCCTACTTCCCCAGGACGTCGTTTCCCCGGCTACTCCGTGGTGTCGGGCGGGGTGCCCGGCGTTGAGGCCACGGAGTTCGGCAACGAGATCGGCGCCGGGGTGGTCCGGGTCGGGACGATCGGCCAGATGGTCATCGGCCTGCCTTCGCGTAATCGTTACGGTAGATGTCCGCCCCGCGTGCGTAGTACAGGTAGCCGTCCTTCCCGAGGGTCAGGGCACTGACGCCGCCACCGGCGATGGACTGTGAGGTGAGGTCGCTGGTCTGGATCGCGTAGAGAGTGCCCTGCACGACCCCGAACAGTTGTCCGCCGTGCTGGACCAGCCAGCTGCGGTTGACCTCCTGGGCGTCCTTGAGCACCTTGTTCTTGGTGATCGCGAAGGAGGCGGTATCCACCTTGAACACCCGGGCCCCAGTGATGCCGTAGAGCATTCCGTCGTCGCCGAAGGTCAGCGCCGTGATGGCGTTCTGGCCCTCACCCTCGAAGGGGTTGACGACGCGCGTCACCGTGCTGCTGGCGACGTCGAATTCGACGAGCTGCGCCTCCTGCGGCTTGTTGGTCTTCTTGTCGACCGCCACATTGCTGTGTCCGCCGCGCGCGGTGGTGCCGATGTAGAGCTTGCCGTTGCGGTAGGCCATGGAGATCGGCGACTGCTGCGCCAGACGATCCTGCGGGACACCCGCCGCGTAGCTCAGGCTGTCGAATGCGATGGTCTTCTGAATCTTGTGGGCGTTCGCGTCGTAGAAAGCCAGCGCTCCGCCAAGCTTGCCGTCCCCCGGAACAGTCCCGATGGCGAACACGTTGCCCGTGGTGTGGGTGATCGCGTAGGGACGATCCTGGCCGGCAACCGTTGCGGGAACGGCCTTGTACTCGGCATCATTCGTGGTGGAGCGGGACGTGACCAGGGCACCCGGGTAGAGCCCGACGACCAGCGTGTCACCGTTCACCGCCATTCCTTCTCCCTGACCGGTCGGGGAGTCCACCAGCTTGAATGTCGCGCCGTCGGCCTTCTCACCGGGGATGACGCTGAGCAGCTGGTCCGCCGTCATGTACCAGGATGCGAACAGCCTGCCATTGTCCGCGGCCACCATTGACTGAATGGCGCGGTCCGGTGCCTTGAGCGCCTCATTGCCATCGATCCTCTTGACGGAATCCGCGCCCTGCTTGGTGGTGTCGTAGATGGTCAGGTTCCCCCTGTGCATCTGCGAGGAGACGAACATGTCGTGGGTGACCCAGCTGTTCGGGCTCAGCCGCGTGAGCAGCTGGTTTCCAGCGGGCAGCGACGTGTGCGTGGCGGTGTCAGGGTCGTACTCCACCAGCTGCTTGTCGCGAGCGTAGTAGACCTTCGTGGCCTCCCCCGGGCGGGAGATGACCTTGCCGCTGGCCTCGTTCAACCAGCTGGACGTGCCGGACGCGAGATCGTGAACGAGGTTCCGCTTCTCATCACAGGATTCGACATACAGTCTGCCCGCCCTGGCCTCGAGATGAGGCAGCTTCCCTTCGGGACACACCTCGGCAGGCAACGGCAGAGCTTTCTTCGCCCCGGTTTTCGGGTCGATCTGATAGACCTTCGGGGCGCTCGCCCCGACAGCCACGTAGACCTTGCCGTTCTCGTAGGCGATACTCCGGGCCTGCGGCTGCTCCGGATCGACGGGGTCGCCCCCCTTGAGGAAGCCCGGCCCGCTGTCCTTGTTCCAAGTCAGCACATGGCCACCGCCATTCCTGCTACCGGCGAAGGTGGCGATGTAGGCGGTGTCGTGCTCATCGACGACGACGTCCCAGAAGAAGTTGGCATTTTTGATTGCCTTATTGTCTCCCTCGATGAGGTGCTCAACGCTGTCATCCTTGGGGTCGTAACGCCACAGGCCGCTCAGCCCGGCCGCAATCAGGACCGATTTGTCGCTGAGGGTGGCGAACCCCCAGGGTTGCACATCGTACGTCTCGCCGGCGAAGTCCTTCTGGACGATGGTTGTCCCGCTGACGAGATCGACGACGTTGAGCTTGCCGCCTATCCCCCCGCTGACGACGACCGCCACCGGAGTGTCACCCTTGATGGTGGTGCCGTAGTTCGGCACGTTCACCGGTGCGGGTGGCCGCTCCCCATTCGACGTGATCTTCTCCTCGTGGCCCGCCTGATCCGCGACCGCGGTGCCGCCGAAGGACAAGGCGGTCGCAAGGCCGAGGACCAGACAGGTCGCAGCCCGGACGAACCGCCGAGGTCTGGCTTCTTGGTTCCGATGCATTCCTCACGCTCCTTCGTTACTCACCAATTATCTTAGCCAAGTGGCATAATCCATGGCCAACATTTTCAGGTTCTTCAGCGAGTTTCGTCATATAGATGTGATAATTGTCCGACAAGGAGAAGCCGTTACTCCTCGTCTCTGGCCCCGTGGCGCCACGCTCCTGGACCATGCCGTCCGGACGGCAGGCCTCACAGACCGCGCTACCTGCCCCACGAGGAATCGACTGGTCCCGCTCCCGGCGAACTACACTTGCAGGGTCATCCACGCGAATCGGGGCGTCTTGTCCCCGACACCGGTCCGGGACAGCGACTGCTGGCCACAGTTTCCCGCCGGTTCTTCTCCAAGGAGTCCCTATGAACACCACGGTCTTGCTCTTCCACCCCAACCTGGCCGCCTCCCGGATCAATGCCCGCCTCGCGCAGGCGGCCCGCGGCGCCGGAACTGCAGAGAACCCGGTGGAGGTCCGCGACATGTACGCCCTCTACCCGGATTTCAAGGTCGACGTCGCTGCCGAGCAGGCCGTCTGCGAGGCCACCGACCGGATCGTCCTGCAGTTCCCCATGTACTGGTACTCTTCCCCGTCCCTGCTCAAGCAGTGGCAGGACGACGTCCTCACCTACGGCTGGGCCTACGGTTCCACCGGCAAGGCCCTCCACGGCAAGGAGGTCGCCCTCGCGGTATCCCCCGGGGCGCCGGCCTCAAGCTACGACCGCAGCGGAGAGGCCCACTACGAACTGCACGAGCTGCTGCGTCCCTTCCAGGCCATGAGCAACATGGTCGGGACCCGTTTCGCCACGCCTTTCATCACCGCCGGAACCCTCAACCTGACCGACGCGGACCTGGAGTTGCGGGCCGATGCCTACCACGTCTGGCTCACCTCCGAACACCCGGAACTCGACCTTCTCGGCTGAGAAACCGCGTCGCCAAGACCTGCGTCTTCCCCGCTCCTCGACGCGCTGGGGTCGACACCGTCGAGGGGAGCGACCGGGTCGAACGGCACGTCGATCCAGCGTTCACCGGGCGTTAACCCGGGTGTAGGTGTGCTGTCATCTTGCACGTCTAGCTTCGTTGACCGTGAGGTTTCGTGACCTGAAGGTGCGCCTGACCGCAATGCTGGGTTGTAGCATCCTGCTGCTGACCGGCTGCTGGAGCGGAGGTGTCGCCGTTCACCCCATCGCCACGGGGACCGCAGGTTCCCACCGGCCCACGTGCCCGGGCGGGGCGATCCGTGGAGAGGGGGCGAGTTCGCAACGAACCGCGATGGAAAAACTGATCCAGGACTACACCGCTGTCTGCCCCGGCACGGTCATCGACTACACCACTTCCGGGTCCGGCGCTGGGGTCAAAGCGTTCTTCGGCGGCACCGTCGATCTAGCCGGCTCCGACTCCCCGCTCAGTCACAGGGAGCACGACGGGGTGATCGAAACCGAGAAGGCGGAGAAACGTTGCCGAGGAAACACTGCCCTGAATCTTCCGATGGTCCTCGGCCCCATCGCCATCGCCCACAACGTCGAGGGCGTCACAGATCTGAACCTGAGCGCCGAATTGATCGCACGAATCTTCACCGGCGACATCACCCGCTGGAATGACCCCGCGATAGCGGCTGCTAATCCCGGGGTTTCACTTCCCGACGCCGGGATCGCGGTGTTCCATCGGGCCGACGAATCCGGGACCACTGAGAACTTCACGAAATACCTGGCCAAGACCACCGGCGATGCCTGGGGGCACGACGCGTCAAAGAAATGGCCCGCCACTCGGGGCGAAGGCAAGGAGAAGACCGCAGGTGTTGCGGACGCCGTCGCAAGTACCCGCAATTCCATCACCTACCTTGAATGGGGCGCCGCTCTGGAACGCGACCTGAAAGTCGTTCGCATCGACGGGGTGGTGCTGTCAGGGGAAACGGCCAGCCGGGCCGTCGCCGCAGCCGAGGCGGAGACCGACGATGACGGCATCCGCCTGGACATCAATTACGCCCCGGGGAATGGCGCCTACCCACTGGTGATGGCCACCTATGAGGTCGTCTGCTCCGCGGACGCTGCCAACCCTGAGCTGCTGCGCGACTTCCTGGAACTGTTCGCATCCGAGACCGCACAGGCCTCCCTCGAGGACCTCGGCTACGCGCCCCTGCCCGACGAGCTGCGAGAGAAGGTGAGTCGGAGCGTCTCCGGGATCCGATGAGTAACGACGAACACGCCACGCCCGGGAACGGGAAACCCACTCCCGGCGCTGCCGCCGATGTCCTGACCAGTCGGGGCCGCAGCACCATTCACCTCGGCGATCTGCTGTTCGGCGGCTCCGCACGGGCCTCCAGCCTGGTCATCGTCGTGGTGGTGCTCATCATCGGGACGTTCCTGCTCGGCAACGCCTGGCAGCCGTTGCTGGACAACACCGCGAACTTCTTCACCTCCACCACCTTCGACTCCTCCTCGCGTCCCCCGCACTTCGGCATCGCGGCGCTGCTGTGGACCACGGTGCTGTCGTCGGTGATCGCACTGCTAGTCGCGGTACCGGTGGCGATCGGGATCGCGCTGCTGCTGACCCAGTACGTGGGGGGACGGGTCTCCCGGGGGATCGGGTTCGTCGTTGACCTGCTGGCGGCAGTCCCGTCGGTGATCTTCGGGCTGTGGGGCATCAAGGTGCTCGGCCCGGCCCTGCAGCCCGTCGCGCACTGGTTGCAGGCCCATCTGGGCTGGTTCCCGCTGTTCGGCAGCACGCAGGTGACCTCCCCTGGCACTGTGTTCACGGCATCTCTGGTGCTGGCCTTGATGATCCTGCCAATCATCACAGCCGTCACCCGCGACGTGTTCTCCCAGACCCCCAGGGAACAGATCGAGGCAGCCCTGGCTCTCGGAGCAACCCGCTGGGAAACGATCCGCATGGCTGTACTGCCCTACGGACGTTCCGGCGCTACTGCGGCCGCCATGCTGGGGCTGGGCCGTGCGCTGGGTGAGACGATCGCTGTGATGCTGATCCTCTCGGCCAGTTCCTTCAACGTCTCGATCTTCGGCGGCGGTGAGACCTTCGCCTCCATCATCGCTCGCAACGCCGCCGAGTTCGACACCGCCTACAAGGCCGGGATCTACATCTCCGCTGGCCTGGTCCTGTTCGTCCTGACGTTCGCGGTCAACGCCTTGGCGCGCATCGTCGCCGAACGCGGAAAGGCGAAATCCTGATGTCCGCTCCCCTGTCCCCCAACTCCTTGAACCTGCAACGCCCCACCGGGTGGCGGGCCGTGAAGAACAACCTGGCGACGGGCTTCGTGTGGTTCTCCGTGGCCGCGGCCACGATCCCCCTGCTGTGGATCCTGATCTCGGTGGCGGTCAAGGGCGCCCCGCTGCTGTACAGCGTCGGCGCCGACTACCACGTGATCTGCATGGACCGCTCCGAGAAAGTGCGGCTCACCGCCGACGCGTGCGGGGGCGACGTAAACACCACATCCGCCGACGAGGCCGTCGAGTGGCGTTACGTACCGGGTGGGCGTTACGTCGCGGTGGGCGAGAGGGTGAACACCTACCGCACCCGGACCACAGCTCCCGTCTCCCCCGACCCCGAGCGGCCCTACGACATCGTCATGATCACCGATGCCGGGTCGGGAGACGCTCGCACGCCGTCGTTGCAGTGGTGGACGACACCCCTCGGGTCGGCGCAGGCCACCGACACCAGGGGCGGCGCCATCCAGGCCATCTACGGCACCCTGATGCTGGGGCTGCTGACGGCGGTGATCGCGGTTCCGCTCGGGATGCTGGGTGCGATTTTTCTCGTCGAGTACGGGCGGGGGACGAAGGCGGCGCGGGTGGTCTCGTTCATGGTCGACGTTCTCACCGGGGTGCCGTCGATCGTCGCGGCCTTGTTCATCTACGCCCTGCTGATCACCACTTTCGGGCAGCGGCCGTCGGCCTTCGCGACGGTGCTGGCGCTGGTGCTGCTGATGCTCCCGATGGTGCTCAGATCTACCGAGGAGATGTTGAAGCTGGTTCCTGACTCGCTGCGGGAGGCCTCATACGCGCTGGGTGTGCCGAAGTGGAAAACGATCCTGCGGATCGTGGTCCCGACCTCCTACAGCGGCATCCTGACCGGCGTGGTGCTGGGGATCGCACGGGTGATGGGTGAGACCGCGCCGCTGCTGATCCTGATCGGCTACACCCAGAACCTGTTCCTGAACCCATTCGGCACCTCGATGGGCGCCCTGCCCACCATGATCAACTCCGGCATAGCCACCCCGGAGGGGCAGCCGGGTGCGGACCGGGTGTGGGCCGCCGCCCTGACGCTGGTGCTGATCGTGATGGCGCTGAACCTGATCGCCAAGCGCATCGCCAGCCGCAACCGGCTCAAATGATCGTATGCAGTCGACGTGGAAGGAGATACTGGAGTCATGTCGAAGCGCATCGAGGTGAAGGACCTCAACATCTACTACGGCAAGTTCCACGCCGTCTCCAGCGTGAACCTGGTGGTCGAGCCACGTAGCGTGACGGCCTTCATCGGCCCATCGGGCTGTGGGAAGTCGACGGTGCTGCGCACCCTGAACCGGATGCACGAGGTCATCCCGGGTGCCCACTGCACCGGCGAGGTGCTGCTGGACGGCACCGACCTGTACGGACCAGACGTCGACCCGGTGGCGGTGCGCCGGGTGGTCGGCATGGTGTTCCAGCGTCCTAACCCGTTCCCGTCGATGTCGATCTACGAGAACGTCGCCTCGGGGCTGCGCCTGAACGGGGAGAAGAACCGCACAGTCCTCGACGAGGCCGTCGAGAAGGCGCTGCGTGGCGCGAACCTGTGGAACGAGGTCAAGGACCGTCTGGAGAAGGCCGGGGTCGGCCTGTCGGGCGGGCAGCAGCAGCGGCTCTGCATCGCCCGCGCCATCGCGGTGCAGCCCGATGTCCTGCTGATGGACGAGCCCTGCTCGGCTCTGGACCCGATCTCCACCCTGGCCGTGGAGGATCTCATCCACGAGCTCAAAGAGCACTACACCGTCGTGATCGTCACCCACAACATGCAGCAGGCCGCCCGGGTCTCCGACGAGACGGCCTTCTTCAACCTGAAAGCGCAGGGCGAGCCGGGCCACCTGGTCGAGATCGGCCCGACGGAACGCATCTTCCACAACCCGGAGAAGAAAGCCACCGAGGACTACATCACCGGCCGCTTCGGATGACCACATCTTCCGCGGGGGCGACGGCGAACGCTATGAGGACGGGAGCTGAGGACGTGTTCACTGGACCGCGGAGGCCCGGGGAGGAAGAGGACACAGCCCGGTGGTGACGGCATGTCTATACGGCTGCGGGCCACCATCCGTGGGTAAAAATATGTTGCCCCACACGGCTATGCGGGGCAACACGACTCTCAGGGATATTGAGGTGTTAGCTGGTGCAGGTCAGGTTGTCCTCAGGCAGCTGGCCGTCGAGGAGGAAGCCGTCAACAGCCTTGGTGATGCACTTGTTGCCGCGCGGGTAGGCGACGTGGGCGTTGCCCTGCCAGGTGATCAGCTGTGCGGAGTCGAGCTGCTCGGCCAGAGCCTCAGACCACTTGTAGGGAGTGGCGGGATCACCGGTGGTGCCGACCACGAGGATCGGCGGAGCTCCCTCGGCGTGGACGTTCTGCGGGATGGGGTCGGTTTCGGAGTAGTGACCCCACGCCGCACAGATCATGTCAAAACCGCCACCAGTCGCAAAGGTGGGAGCGACCTCCTGGGCCTTCTCATACTGGGCCCTCCAGGCATCCACCCCGCCCTGCGTGGGACGATCCTGGCACAGGACAGCCAGGGCTGCCATCACGTTGAGACCACCCGAGGACTGCTTGAGGGCCTCGGTGAAGCCGGAGGCATCGCCTTGGGTGATGACCGGCGTGAGGGCTGTGGTCAGCTGCTGCCACTGGCCAACGTGCAGATAACCCTTGATGGCCTCCTTGAGCTGGGCTCCGGTGAACTTCACATCGGGGTCGGAGGTTTTCAGCGGTGATTCGTTGGCGGCGGCGATGAGGTCACGAATCTGCTGCACCCCATGCTCCACGTCACCGGTCAGCGGGCAATTGTCGCCGGCTTTTCCTTCCAGACAGGCCTGCACATAGCTGTGCAGGGCATTCTCATACCCCTCAGCCCTGTCGAGGTCGAAATCCTGGTGAGAGATGGTGGAATCCACCGCACCGTCAAGCACCAAGCGGCCGGCATTCTTCGGGAAGAGCTCGGCATAGGTGTAGCCCAGTTCAGTGCCATAGGAAAAGCCGAGGTAATTCAGGGACTTCTCCCCTGATATCGCTCTCAGCACATCCAAGTCCTTCGCCACCGAGACGGTGTTCACGTGATCCAGCAAGCCGGGCTCGGAGTGGGCCTCGCACTGCTCCCGGGCTTCACGGACTTTCGTAAGGTAGTTCGCAGCCCACGTCTCAAAGGCCTCCCCCGGCTGCGGCTTCTCCTCGCTGGCCTCCATGCCCAGAGTGGCATCTCCACACTTGATGGCGGTAGACGAACCCACACCCCGCGGATCGAAACCAACCACGTCATAGCCGGCCAGCAACTCCTTCGAGAAATTCTTATCCACCGCCTCAACCAACTGGACACCGGACCCGCCCGGCCCGCCGGGATTGATGAACAGTGAACCCCGAGACTCGCCATCCGCCGCCCGCTTCTTCACAGCAATCTGGATCGTTGTGCCGTCCGGGTTGTTGTAATCCATCGGTACCGTCACCATGCCGCAGGAAAATTTGCCCTGCTCATCGGTCTTCTCCATGCCCCCGGTATCGCCGCACGGATACCACGAGACCTCCTGGCCATAAAAAGACTCCAGCCCCTCCGGCACCGCCGGACTACTCCCCGGGTCATCCGGGGCAGAGGTATGAGAGCCGGATCCCTGCGGCACGGCATAGGCAGGCAGAGCCGATATCGCCGGACCCGCCAGCAGCGCACCTCCCACCAGGGCAGCAGCCAGGGACCGTTTCCTCCGCCAACCGGAATGAGCCGAACCCGAATCAGTTTTCCTCATTGTCATTGGTTTCCTTTCTCTTTTTCTCACCTGGACGATCTCCTAGCCGGATCGCCCAACTGCTTGGGTGTTGTCACCATCCCGGAGCCAGACGCCCGTATTGCCCCTGGTCGAACGCGCCACGGACCGCTCATCCCTTGGGCATGACGACGAGCAGGACCAGGACCGCGAAAGCCACGCACGGAACCAGGCGCGCCCACAGCCACCAGCGCAGCTTGCCGGGACCGG
>ERZ773075.264-NODE-264-length-45030-cov-6.47191_pt1 | contig 45030 bp, 33 predicted proteins | sample MGYA00580614_ERZ773075 | MGnify/ENA primary metagenome ERZ773075 (study PRJEB29015, sample SAMEA2738021) | human oral metagenome | biome: human oral; feature: human-associated habitat; material: dental | place: China | collected 2043 ...
GGGCCAGGAGCGAAACCCGTCCGGCCCGCCACACACCCGCAGCCGCCGACAGCCATGCCAGGCAGGCCGGTATCCGGGCTTGCGGATTGCCAGATGCCCCTTCATGAGGGCGCTGGCGCAAGGCCGCCGGGCCTTCCCGCCCCATGAAGGGGGCAGTGACCGCCTTTGCGCATGGCGCGCGCGGGCTTCAGAACCTGTTCACCACCTGTCCGTGAGCGCGAAGACGCAAGCCGGGCGCGGCCCGGAGCTGGCGCGTTTTACTTCGCTTTTGAGAGCAAATTCAGGGCCATGAAAACGCCTTTATCGCACATTCCTACGGGACCTCGAACTATTGAATCAATAGCAAAAAGGGCCAGTGGCTTTCAGAGCAGTTCGACGGCCGGGTTCTCTCACGGACAGGCATTGAACGGGTTCTTGGCAGCGTTGCTGATCCGCTGACCGTTGCGGGGGCAGCGCAGGCTTGGTTCACCTGCTTCCCGTTTAACTCCGTGGCATGGCCGTGGAGCACCTGTCAGGCAGAACGCCAGCCATCTGGAAGATGGCTGGCGAGCGGCGCGGATTGTGGCACGGGCGAAAGCGCGCGGCTTCAGCGCACGATGCCACGGCTGGCATTGGCGAGAAAGCCGAGCATGAGGCGGGCGTCTGCGGCCATATCGGCATCACCGCTGGCGGACTGCGCCTGAATGGCCTGCCGGGCAGCATCCAGCGGCAGGCCCTGGCGGTAAATCAGGCGGTACATGTGCTTGATGGCAGCGATGCGCTCTGGCGAGAAGCCCCGGCGGCGCAGGCCCTCGGCGTTGATGCCCTGGGCGGCGGCGGGATTGCCGGATGCGGTGATGAAGGGCGGCAGGTCTTGCGAGAGACGGGTTTGAAAACCCGCCATGGCGTGCGCGCCCACACGCACGTACTGATGCACGCCGGTGATGCCGCCGATGACGGCCCAATCGCCAATATGCACGTGGCCCGCGAGCTGGACGGCGTTGGCCAGGATGGTGTGGCTGCCAAGCTGGCAGTCATGGGCGATGTGGACGTAGGCCATGATCCAGTTGTCATCGCCCAGGCGGGTGACGCCGGCGTCTTGCACGGTGCCGGTGTTGATGGTGACGAACTCGCGGATGGTGTTGCCCGCGCCGATTTCCAGACGGGTGGGTTCGCCTGCGTATTTCTTGTCTTGCGGCGCTGCGCCAATGCTGGCGAACTGGAAGATGCGGTTGCCGGGGCCAATGCTGGTGCGGCCTTCAATGACGCAGTGCGCGCCAATGCAGCTGCCCGCGCCAATGCGCACATGGGGGCCAATGACGGCATAGGGGCCAACGGCGACATCTGCCGCCAGCTCAGCCGCAGGGTCAACGAGGGCGGTGGGATGAATGGCTGCCACGGCGCGCGCTTGGCAAAGGCGTGAAAAGGCCGGAAAAAAGAGGTTCAGCGCACGCGGCGCATGGTGCACATGATGGAGGCTTCCACAACCAGCTCGTCGCCCACGATGGCTTTGCAATGGAATTTGTAGATGCCGCCGCGAACGCGGTCAAATGTGGTGTGCAAGGTGAGCTGGTCGCCCGGTTCAACGGGACGCTTGAAGCGCACGCCATCCGCGCCGACAAAGTAGAAAAGCGTGTCGTCATCCAGCGAAATGCCTTCGACCATGAAGCCCAGCAGCGCCGAGGCCTGCGCCAAGGCTTCGACCATGAGCACGCCCGGCATCACGGGACGCGAAGGAAAGTGGCCAGTGAAAAAGGGTTCGTTGATGGTGACGTTCTTGAGCGCGCGCAGGGACTTGTTTTCAAGATCGACATCAAGAATGCGGTCAACCAGCAGGAACGGATAGCGGTGCGGCAGCTTTTCAAGGATGTAGTGGATGTCCATGATGTCGTTGAATCTTTTTGGTGATGGGGCAAAAAGCCCGGCCGCCGCGCTGCGGCGGCCCTTCAGCCGGAAAGCCGGGCATTGTCGCCGTTTTCCGCCAACTTTTTCTCAAGTTGTCTGACACGTTCGCGCAGAGCATGAAGATGCTTGAGCGAGGCGGCATTCTTTTCCCATGCCGCGTTGTCGTCGATGGGGAAAAAGCCGGTGTATTGGCCCGGCTTGGTAATGGAGCGCGCCACCATGGAGGCAGCGGAAATGTGGACGTGATCGGCGATATCGAGATGCCCCAGGATCATGCCCGCCCCCCCCACCGTGCAATGCGCGCCAATGCGGGCGCTGCCCGCCACGCCCACGCAGCCGGCCATGGCCGTATGAGCGCCGATGTGCGTGTTGTGGCCAATCTGGATGAGGTTGTCGAGCTTGACGCCGTCTTCAATGACGGTGTCGTCCAGCGCGCCACGGTCAATGCAGGTGTTGGCGCCGATTTCGACGTCATTGCCAATGCGGACGCCGCCCAGCTGTTCAATCTTGACCCATTGGCCTTGATGCAGCGCGAAGCCAAAACCATCGCCGCCAATCACCGCTCCGCTTTCAATCAGACAGCGCTCGCCAATCGTGCAGCCAGATGCCACCGTGACGCGCTCGCGTAAGACAGTGTGCGCGCCAATCCGTGTGCCGCTGCCCACAAAGCATAAAGCGCCCACACGGGCGGTCGGATGAACTTGCGCACCTTCCTCCACCACAGCGCTGGGGTGAATGCCTGCCGGCTCTGGCGGCAAGTGCGTACGCTTCCAGAGCTGGGTCAGGCGGGCGAAATAGAGATAAGGGTCTGAGGCAACAATGCAGTCGCCTCGCGCGCCTGCCGCCTCTTGCATGGCAGGCGCGACGATGATGCACCCGGCCTGCGTTTGTGCCAGCAAGCCTGCCAGCTTCGGATTCGGCACCAAAAAGCTGATGTCGGCAGGCGTGGCTGTTTCCAATGAAGCCAAACGCGCCACTTCGCGCTCTGGATTTCCTCGCAACTCGCCACCAAGGGCCTCAACAATGGCGGCGAGAGAAAGGCTCACAGCGCTCGAAGTGTGCGATCGTTCAGCAAAAGCACTTATTTGGATGCATTAAGGGCCTTGATGACCTTGTCAGTAATATCCAGTTGGGGATTCAGATAGACGGCTTCTTGCAGAATCACGTCATATTTTTCAGCTTCGGCCACTTGCTTGACCACGCGGTTGGCGCGATCGAGCACGGCTTGCAGCTCTTCATTGCGGCGGGCATTGAGGTCTTCCTGGAATTCACGCGATTTGCGCTGGAATTCGCGGTCTTGCTCCAGCAACTGGCGCTGGCGCTGGCTGCGCTGGCTTTCGGACAGGGTGGGCGCGTCACGCTCAAATTTTTCAGAAGCAGCGCGCAGCGCATTGCCTGCGTCGTTCAGCTCTTTCTCGCGGCGTGAGAACTCCTGCTCCAGTTTGGCCTGAGCGGCCTTGGCTGGCTCGGATTCGCGCAGCATGCGGTCAGAATTGACGAAGCCAATGCGCGCGCCTTGCGCAAAGGCTGGCGCAGCCAGAACAATGCTGACGGACAGAAGCGAAGCGCGCAGAAGATGGCGGGCGAGAGTGGTGGTCTTGGTGGTCATATCTTGAGAAGGTGACAAAAACGATTTCGGATTTCAGAAGGAAGTGCCAATCTGGAACTGGAATTTTTCAATTCTATCGCCCGCTTTTTTGCGGACAGGCACAGCAAAGGCAAAGCGCAGCGGCCCCATGGGCGATATCCAGCTGACGCCCACGCCTGCGGAGGCCCGGAAGGCATCGCGCTCGATTTTTTCGTGCTCTCCCAGCAGCGCGCCTACGTCCACAAAGCCGAACAGGCGCAAAGTGCGGTCATTGCCCGCGCCCGGAAACGGAGTGATGAATTCGGTGTTGAGCGTGATTTTGCGCGCGCCGCCAATGAAGGAGCCGGTGACGTCACGCGGACCGAGGGTGGCCTGCTCGAAGCCCCGCACGGAACCCAGGCCGCCTGAATAGAAATTCTTGAACACCGGAAACGGCTGCCCGGAAAGGCCCTTGCCCCAGCCCAGCTCGCCATTGAAGGCCAGCGTGTATTGCTTGGAAAGCGGCACGTATTGCTGGTACTGGTAGTTGGTTTTGACGTAGCGCGCATCGCCCAGCAGGCCCAGTTCGCCGAACAGGCGCTGGTAGCGGCCCTCATTGGGCGCCAAGGCGCTGTCGCGCGTGTCGCGCGACCAGCCCACCGTGAACGGAAAGGAAGTGCTCTTGTAGCCAAAGCGTTCGGCATACGCCAAGTAGGCCGCCGGGATGTTGGTGCCCGTGCGGATTTCAGTGCGCTCCGCATTGACGCCCAGGTAAACCGTGTCCTGCTCCGTGACCGGCACGCCGAACTTGAGGCCCGCGCCCATCGTGATCAAACGATAGTTGCCACCCTGATCCTGGTAAGGCTTGGCGCTGCGGTAGTACGCCTCAACGGTGCGCGAAACGCCATCAGACGTAAAGTAAGGATCGGTCGTGCTCACCACCACTGTGCGGTTGTACTTGCCCGTGTTCAGTTGCAGATCCAGTTGATTGCCGGAGCCAAAAGCGTTGTCTTGCGACAGGCCGAAAGTAAAAGACAGCTTTTCAGCCGATGAATAGCCCGCGCCAATCTGCACGCTGCCCGTGGGTTTTTCCTTTACGGTCACGACCAGATCCACCTGATCCGGCGCGTCAGGCACTTCGGCGGTGCTCACGCCCACGTCAGTGAAAAAGCCCAGGCGGTCCACGCGGTCGCGCGAGAGGCGGATTTTTTCGCCGTCGTACCAGGAAGACTCGAACTGGCGGAACTCGCGGCGAATCACTTCGTCGCGCGTCTTGGTGTTGCCTTCGATATTGATGCGGCGCACGTAGGCGCGGCGGCCCGGCGCAGCCTTGATGACGAAAGCCACGCGGTGATTGCCGGAATCGACTTCGGTATCCGCATTCACCGTGGCGAAGGCATAGCCGTAGTTGCCGAACTGCTCGGTAAATGCCTTGGTCGTGGCTGTCACTTCGTCTGCGTTGTACGGCTCGCCCGGCTTGATGGTGACGAGCGACTTGAATTCGTCTTCGCGGTCCAGGTAGTTGCCCTCCAGCCGCACGCCGGAGACAACGAAGCGCTCGCCCTCGGTGATGTTGATGGTGATGGACATGGACTCCTTGTCGGGCGACATGGCCACTTGCGTGCTGTCAATCTTGAAGTCCAGGTAGCCGCGCGTCAGGTAGTAGCTGCGCAACGCCTCCAGGTCGGCATTGAGCTTGGCGCGCGAATACTGGTTGCTCTTGGTGTACCAACTCAGCCAGCCGCCTGTATCCAGGTCGAACAGATCCTTGAGCTTGCTTTCGCTGAAAACACGGTTGCCGACGATATGGATGTCCTTGATGCGCGCGGGCTGCCCTTCGGTAATGTTGAAGGCCAGGTTCACCTGATTGCGCGCCACGGGCGTGACGGTGGTCTGCACTTCAGCGCCATACAGGCTGCGGTTGATGTACTGGCGCTTGATTTCCTGCTCGGCGCGGTCAATCAGCGCCTTGTCATAGGGGCGGCCTGCGGTCATGCCCGCGTCGCGCAGCGCGTTTTGCAGAACCTCCTTGGTGAACTCGCGGTTGCCCGCGAAATCGATTTGCGCCACCGTCGGGCGCTCCTGCACGATGACCACCAGCACATCGCCTTGCACATCCAGCCGCACGTCGTTGAACAGGCCCAGCGCATACAGCGCGCGGATGGCCGCCGATCCGGTTTCATCCGTGTAGGTGTCGCCCACGCGCAAGGGCAAAGAGCCAAACACCGTGCCCGGCTCCACACGCTGCAAGCCTTCCACGCGGATGTCGCGCACGGTAAAAGGGTTGATGGCCCACGCCATTTGCGATGCCAGAGCGGCCGCCACCAGCGTAGAGAGAGTGCGCAAACGCGCGCGATGCAACAGGGTTGTCATGCAAGAAACTGGTAATTCAGAGAGAAGGCAGTCCCAGCCAGCCTTGACTGGCAATATCGTTGTACAGGGCCAGCAGCATCATGGCGAAAAGCAAAGCAGCGCCTCCTTTTTGCAGGCGCTGCATCCATGCATCTGTAACCGGCCGCCCTGTTACAGCCTCCCAAAGATAATACATGAGGTGCCCTCCATCCAGAACGGGCAGCGGCAGCAGATTGAGCACGCCCAGGCTCACGCTGACAAAGGCCAGCAGCCCCAGAAAGTAGACAGGCCCCAGCCGCGCAGCCTGCCCCGCGTATCCGGCAATCGCCACAGGCCCGCTGATGTTGCGCAGTGAAATCTGCCCCATCACCATGCGGCCCATCAGCCGCAGCGTGAGCGCGGAGGTTTCCCACACTTTGGCCACGCCCTTGACCGCTGCCTGCACCGGCCCATACCGCACCAGCGTCATTTCAGGTGCAGCCCCCACCATTGCGCCGATGCGTCCAATGGGCTGCCCTTGTTCCTGCGCCGGCTCGGGCTGCACGCTCAGGCTCAGGCGCTGGCCGTGGCGGTCAATCAGCCACTCCTGTGCAGGCGGCGCGCCACGGGCGCCGCTTTCGCGAATCAGCTCGCGCAGCTGTTGCCCATCCGTGACCGGCACATGGCCCATTCGCAAAACCCGGTCGCCTTCCTTCAGGCCGGCTTTTTCCGCTGCGCCGCCTGGCAGCACGCTGCCTATCAGAGGCTGGCGCAAGGGCGAGGCGATGCCGATTTCGCGAAACATCTGCGCGTCAGGCTCGCGGCGCGCCAGTTGCGACAGGGGCAGCTGCACTTGCCTTTCAGCGCCATCGCGGCTGATTTGCAGCGTCACGTCCACGCCATCCACCGCGCCCTGCGTCAGCAGCCAGCGCACGGTTTCAAACGAGGCCACCTCTTGCGCGCCGTCGCCAGCCAAGGTGATGCGCCGCACCTCATCGCCCGCCTGCAAGCCGGCCTTTTGCGCCAATGAACCGGCGGCAGGCGGCGCCAGCAGCGCGCGCGGCTCGTCAATGCCAACCCAGCCAATCAGCGTGTAAAGCGCCGCTGCCAGCGCCAGATTGGCCACCGGCCCGGCCGCGACGATGAGCGCCCTCGCGCGCAGCGGCTGCGTGTTGAAAGCGCGATGGCGCTCCTGCAGCGCCACTTCGCCTTCGCGCTCGTCGAGCATCTTCACGTAGCCGCCAAAGGGAATGGCGGCAATCACGAATTCGGTGTCCTGCCCGGGGCGCGGCTTTTTCGGCTTCCAGCTCCAGAGCGTTTTGCCAAAGCCTATGGAAAAGCGCAGCACCTTCACTCCGCAAGCCACGGCCATGCGGTAGTGCCCCCATTCATGCACGGCAATGAGAACGCAGATGACAACGAGAAAAGACAGAAGAGTCAGCATGGAGGGAGCAAGTAGGGAACGCGCGAAACAATTTCAAGGCGGCACCGCTGCCAGACTGGCCGCGAAGAAAACGAATTGGAACAGCAAGGCATGAACAAGAAGCAGGTGGTGCAATTCAGCTACTGTTTCAATAGCATTAAGTCCTAGTACAAATTGCGCCAGGCGGCATTTGAACGCATTCAAATCCGCTCCTCTTTTTAAGGCTTGATACCGGCCAGCTTGTGCCGGGGAGCGTAGCCGTGAGCAGGCGCGTTGGCTGGGCCGCTGCTGGGCCGCTGCTGGGCGGCGGCTTCGTTTGCGCAGGCCGCTGAGCGCCAGGTGGCTTTCAAACTCGCGCGGCGGTCCGGTGAAAGGGTCGGCAAAGGCCAGGCGGCGCGCCAGCAGTTGCAGGGGCGCAAGGCGGGCCATGCGCGTTTCGCTGCTGGGAGTGCCTTCAGCCTCCGTGCATGGTGAAAAAGCGCTCATGGCGCAGCAGACGGCTGCGGCGCGCGGACGGCGGAGCAGGGCGGCCAGGCAGGCCGGGAGCGTCGGCGCGATGGACTCGCATGTGCGGCTGACTTGCCGCTGGCTGAGAACCTGTTCAGAAAAGCTGCTGGCAGGCGGCGCGGGAAGCTGCACGGCGAAGGCCACTAGCCCGGCGGTATTGCGGTCAATGCAGTGAATGGGGCTTGACACGGGCAGGCCCAGCTTGCGGCGAAGGCGGGCCAGCAGGCTCTGCCGGACGAAGGGGGCCGCTGGGCGTGACGGGCATGAAATGAGGCTTGCCAGCCACGATGAGCCATTCGTCCTGGCAAATGGCAGCTTCTTCGGCAGGCAGGGCGGCTCGCCTGCTGGCGCGCGCCGCCAGTAGTGCAGCCCGGGGCGGCGGGCGGCTCAGGGCGCGGATGACAGGCGCGGAGTTTGGGCGCGGCGCAGACCGCCAGCTTGCCGCCCGGCCCCTGCCGCGCCAGCGCCGCGCGGCTTTCACCTTCAGTCCCGCGCTTTCAGCAGCGCCATGCGGCGCTCCACGTCATCCAGCACATCGGCCGCGCGCACATCCAGCGCCAGGCACAGGCGCAGCAGCATGCGCACGCTGGGGCTGTTGCGGCCCAGCTCGATCAGCGAAAGGTAGTTGCGATCCATGTCAGCGCGCAAAGCCAGATCGGACTGGCTCCAGCCCCGCTGCGTCCGCAGCTTGCGCAGCGCCTGCCCCAGCGCCTGATCGACCCCATCCGCCATGCGCATGAGCGTGCAGCCAGGCATGCCGCCGGAGCCGCACGTATCCGGCACAATTAAAAAGATACATGCGCTAACATATTCACGAAATTCAAGCTATCTCCCTTCTGCATATGCGACACAACTTGTCGCAACCTCTTCCTAAACTGCCCGGCATCGCAACTTCAATCCCTCTCGCAACACCGCCATGCCCCGCGCCAAACCCAAGCCTGCCGCCGCACCCGCTGCGTCAGCGGTATCGCCCGCCGCGCCCGCACCCGCCGCTGCCCGCCCCAAGGGCGAAAAACTGGCCCAGCGCCTCTCGCACATCATTGCCCTGCTGCACCAGGGCGACATCCTTGACAAACAGCAACTCGCCCAGCAATTCGGCGTGGACGTGCGCACCATCGAGCGCGATTTGTTCGAGCGCCTCAAAGGCATCGCCGAGCGCACGCCCGAAGGCGAATGGCGCATTGCCTCTGCCCGGCGCAGCACCATCCCCGCGCGCTACCTGAGCGAATACAGCCAGCTGGCAGGCGCTGCCGCACTGTTCCCCGACGCCAGCCTGCCCTGGCTGATCGGGTAAATCGAAACCCGCCCCGCCGAGCGGAGCCTGCATGTGCAGCCCGTGCCGGAAGAAGACTTGCGCGGGCAAAGCCGCACCTTTGAGCAGCTGCAAACAGCCGTGCAACAGCACCGCCCCTGCCAGTTCATCTACAAGGGCAAGCCGCGCCAGACGCACCCTTACCGCCTGATTCACAAAAACGGCATCTGGTACCTGGCCGCCGCCGAGCTGAACGCGCAAACAGACACGCAAAAGGGCACAAAAACGGGCGCGCAGCAGCTCAAAAACTTCAGCGTCGCCCGCATCGAAGCGCTGCGTGTGGACGAAAGCGCGCGCTTTGCCCCGCAGCCCGAGCACATCGCCTACCTGGAGCGGCAGCCCGACATCTGGTTTACCCAGCAGCCTGTGGAAGCCACCTTGCGCGTGGCCGCCGCCGTCGCGCACTACTTCACCCGGCGCGATTTGCTGCCCGGCCAAATCACCCGCGCCGACGCCGACGGCAGCCTGCTGGTCACCGCCACCATCCACCACCCGCAGCAGCTGCTGCCCATCGTGCGCTACTGGATGCCCCACGTGCGCATCCTCGAACCCCAAGAATGGGAAGAGCAACTCATCCACAGCGTGCAGGAAACCCTGCGGCAATGGTTGCCCGAAACCCGCACCGAAACCCGCACTAAAACCCGTTCTGAGACGCCGTCAAAAACACGGGCCGGGAAAAAAGCCGGGAAAACCGCTGAAAAACAAACTGCAAAGCAAGCCAAGGAGCAGCCATGAATTTTCTGACCGCCTTGATTCTTGCCGTGGCCCTGTTGCTGCTTTGGCGCTTTGTCATTCTGGGCATTTTTATCTTCATGCTGGCCTGCACCATCTGGGGCATTTTCATGGCGCTCAAAACCGCGCTGCGGATATTGAATCATTCCCAACAGTAAATGCAAGGAGAAAACCATGCCCATCAAACCCCCGCCCACCACCTGGCATTGCCCGAAATGCCAATGGCGCAAAACCGTCAGCCCCAAAAGCGACGCCCTGCAAGCCGGCGTGGAATGGTTCGACCATTGCCCCCAATGCGGCTGCCGCGAGATTGAATCGCGCGAGGCCACAGCGCTGGAAAGAATCGCCGCCAGCCTGAAACTGTAAGCCACAGGCGTTCAGGCATTTTCATTTTCATCAACCAGCCTTTTAAAGGGGAAACAAGCCATGAGCCATGAAGCCCCCCGTTCCGAAGAATCAGGCGATAGCGGCGCCTTGCATTCTGCCATCAATTCCGCTTTTGATTATGTCATTGAAAACCGGGCTGATTATTACAAGAAAAATCCCAATAACCTTCAGCAGCTCGATAGCGTCTCCGGCCTGATATCAAGTTACACCCGAAATAATGCGGCCATTTCGGGCGGCGCGAGCCTGATTCCTGGCCCCTGGGGCATGGCTGCCGTTATTCCCGAGCTGACGCTGGTGATTCGCAACCAGATTCAGATGGTTTATGACATTGGCGTGGCCAATGGCAAGCAGGCGCAATTGACCAAGGAGTTGCTGATTGGCATTTTTCTCACCGCCATGGGCAGCAGCGCCGGAAGTCTTTTGACCATTCATGGCGGAAAGATATTGGTCAGGCGCGCATCCTTGCAGGTTATTCAAAAGATTATTGCCATGCTGGGCGGCAGGGTGACGCAGCAGGTGATTAAATCAACCGTCAGCAAATGGCTTCCTTTCGTAGGTGCGGCAGCCATGGCGACCTGGACGGGTTACATGACCAAAAATATTGGCGAGAAGGCCAATGAACTTTTCAAGCTTGAAATCGAGGATGACCCGCAAACCCTTGATATCGAACTGAAGCCTGAATGAGGAAACAGGCATGGATAGGCCCGCAGGCCGCCGGGCGATGCGGCCTGGAGATTCCATCATCAGCCTGATGGCATATCTGATGGCGGGTTTTTCGGGTTTTCTGTAACGGAAGCTGCTTTGGGGAGCCTGAATGGCTCTTTTTTCTGCTGTCCGCCTTGCGGCATTCATCGGTTTACCGTGGCGGCATCCGCTCGCGCCGCCCGCCACGCTTGCAGCAGCGGCTGGGCGAAGGGGGTCCAGGCCACGGCGGGCAGGCCGGCCTGGCGCAGGCGGGCGTTGGTCCAGGTGTTGCAGGTGCTCAAGAGGCTGTAGCGGCCGTGGGCTTCGTAAAAAGCGTCGGTTTCGCCATAGGCGCTGGCGGGGATGGGGCGGGCCAGGCCATTGGGGGCGGTCTGGAAGTAGGGGCGGATGCCTTGCGCCAGTTTCAGATATTCGGCGGGGGTGATTGGCAGGGCCGGGCTGTGCGCGGTGGCGGGCGGGGCGTGCGGCAGGTAGGTGATGTGCAAGGTGGCGCGGCCCAGGCCGCTGATGGCCTTGAGCGCGGTGCTGGCGCGCGCTTGCGCCCAGGTGGGGGTTTCCAGATAGAAGGCGCGTTCGCCCCAGCCGATGGCGATGTGGGTGGCGGCCAAAGATGCGCTTTGCGGGCCGAGCAGGCTGCGCCAGTCCAACCATTCGTTGCTCAAAGGCACGACGATGTCGGTGTGCAGGCCGTTGCTGAGAAGGTAGATAGTGATACGGCTTTCAGCCACAGGCGGGCGGGCGGTGTTCAGGCGCACGCAGCCCAGCGCGGCGGCGGCCAGCAGGTACAGCAGCGCCAGCGCGAGAAGAGTGCAGGCGGCGCGAAGGAGCAGGCGGGCGGGGAGCGGCAGGCGGCGGTTCATGGACGGCAGGCGGGCGCGCTGGCGAGGGCGGCGCGGCTCGTGGCGCTGGGCCGGGGCTTATCAGAAAGAGGAGCAAATTCAGGGGTTCCAACCGCCGCCTTGCGCAGGTTTGACTAGGACATCTTGCTATCAATCAAGGAGCGAAAAATAGCAAAGATGGCAAGGCGGCGGCAGGCCCTGCTTGGGGCTAGCCCTGCGCCGGGGCGGGCTGGCAGGCCAGGCGCTCCAGCATGCGGCGGTAGATGTTCTTGAGCGGCTCCAGGTCGGCCAGGGCGATGTGTTCGTCGATTTGGTGGATGGTGGCGTTGGGCGGGCCGAGTTCGATGACTTGCGGGCAAATATGGGCGATGAAGCGACCGTCGCTGGTGCCGCCGCTGGTGGATAGCTCGGTTTGCAGGCCGGTTTCGGCGTGGATGGCGGCGCGGGCGGCATCGACCAGCGGGCCGGGGCGGGTGAGGAAAGGCTGGCCGCTCAAAGTCCATTCAATGGAGAAGTCCAGCCCGTGCTTGTGCAGCACGGCTTGCAGGCGCTGCTGAAGGCTCTCGGGCGTGGATTCGGTGCAGAAGCGGAAGTTGAAGTCCATGACGGCTTCGCCGGGGATGACGTTGGTGGCGCCCGTGCCGGCGTGCAGGTTGCTCACTTGCCAGGTGGTGGGGGGAAAGCTGTCGTTGCCTGCGTCCCACTGCGTGGCGGCCAGCTCGGCCAGGGCGGGGGCCAGCTCGTGCAGGGGGTTGCGGGCCAGGTGGGGGTAGGCAACGTGGCCTTGCACGCCGCGCACGGTCAGGCGCCCCGAGAGGGAGCCACGGCGGCCGTTTTTGATCATGTCGCCCGTGCGTTGCACGGCGGTGGGTTCGCCCACGATGCACCAGTCGAGCCGCTCGCCGCGCGCCTGAAGCTGGCGGCAAGCGGCCACGGTGCCGTCGGTGGCGGGGCCTTCTTCGTCGCTGGTGAGCAGCAGGGCCACGTTCAGCGGCGCTTGTGGCTGTGCCCGAAAGAATTCTTCGGCAGCGACGATGAAGGCGGCGATGGAGCTTTTCATGTCGCTCGCGCCCCGGGCGTAGAGCTTGCCGCCGCGCACTTGCGGCTCGAAAGGCGGGCTGCTCCAGCGCTCGGGCGGGCCGGGGGGCACCACGTCGGTGTGGCCCGCAAAGACCAGCGTGCCTGCGGGCTGGGCAGCGGCGCGTCTGGCCCAGAGGTTGCGCACGCGCGCGCTGGCGGGGCCGCTGCTCATGTCTTCGCAGACAAAGCCCAGCGGTTCGATGCGCTGGCGGATGAGGTCCATGCAGCCCGCGTCATCGGGCGTGACGGAGGGGCGCGCGAGCAGGGCCTGGGCCAGCAGCAGGGTGGGTGAGGAGGGCAGGGCGGTCATGGCGGGGTTGTGGCGCGAGTGGCTTGGCAAGGGGTGGAGGAAAGAGCGGGGAAAGGGCGGAGAAAAGGGCAGGGAAAAGGGCAGGGAGCGCTGGCGGCGGCCCGGCGCTGAAGACCCGCCTGCAAGCCGCCCGCAGGTGTTGGAGCGTGCGGCTGGGTTATCCACAAGAGGAGCAAATTGAAAGGGGCTGAAAAGGCATTCCGCGCTGTTTCCACTAGGACATCATGCTATGAATAGAGGAGCGAAATGAAGTGGCGTATTGGGCTTTTTCGCCCGCTGCTTGAGCTTTGCCGGGGCTGTTTTGCCTTTTGGGCTGCCCGCAGCCGGGCCATGAGCAGGGGGCTGGCGCGGCGCGGGCGGCCTCAGTCGCGCGGGGGCACGAGGATGGTGCGATTGTTGCGCTCGTCCATGGGGCTGACCAGGCCCGCTGCTTCCATGGAGTCAAGCAGGCGGGCGGAGCGGCCATAGCCGATGCGCAGGGCGCGTTGCAGGGCGGAGATGGTGGCCTTGCGCTGGGTGAGGACGAATTCGACGGCGCGGTCGTACATGACGTCTTGTTCGTCGCCGCCGCCAAAGCCTTCGCCGCTGTAGGAGGCGCTGCCGCTGTCTTCGCCATCGGCCACGCCGCCTTCGAGCACGCCTTCGATGTAGTTCGGCTCGCCCTGGGATTTGAGGTATTCGACGACGCGGTGCACTTCGTCGTCGCTGACGAAGGCGCCGTGCACGCGCTGGGGCAGGCCCACGCCGGCGGGCAGGTAGAGCATGTCGCCCATGCCGAGCAGGGTTTCGGCGCCCATCTGGTCCAGGATGGTGCGGCTGTCGATCTTGCTGCTGACCTGAAAGGCGATGCGCGTGGGGATGTTGGCCTTGATGAGGCCGGTGATGACGTCCACGCTGGGGCGCTGGGTGGCCAGGATGAGGTGAATGCCGGCGGCGCGCGCCTTTTGCGCCAGGCGGGCGATGAGTTCTTCAATTTTCTTGCCCACGACCATCATGAGGTCGGCCAGCTCGTCAATGACGACGACGATGTGGGGCAGGCGCTCCAGCGGCTCCGGGTCGTCGGGGGTGAGGCTGAAGGGGTTGTAGATGAACTGGCCCTGCGCGCGGGCTTCGTCGATTTTTTTGTTGAAGCCGGCCAGGTTGCGCACGCCGGCCTTGCTCATGAGCTTGTAGCGGCGCTCCATTTCGGCCACGCACCAGTTCAGGCCGTGGGCGGCCTGCTTCATGTCGGTGACCACGGGGCAGAGCAGGTGCGGAATGCCTTCATAGACGCTCATTTCCAGCATCTTGGGATCGACCATGAGCAGGCGCACGTCTTTCGGTTCGGCCTTGTAGAGCAGGCTGAGGATCATGGCGTTGATGCCGACGGACTTGCCCGAGCCGGTGGTGCCGGCGACCAGCACGTGGGGCATCTTCGCCAGATCGGCCACGACGGGGTTGCCGATGATGTCTTTGCCCAGGCCGACGGTCAGCAGGCTTTTGGCTTCGTGATAGACCTGCGAGCCGAGGATTTCGGAGAGGTGAATGGTCTGCCGCTTGGCGTTGGGCAGCTCCAGGGCCATGTAGTTCTTGCCGGGAATGGTTTCAACGACGCGGATGGAAATGAGGCTGAGGCTGCGGGCCAGGTCTTTGGCGAGATTGACGACTTGCGCGCCCTTGACGCCGGTGGCCGGTTCAATCTCGTAGCGGGTGATGACGGGGCCGGGCGAGGCGTGCACCACGTGCACCTGCACGCCAAAGTCCTTGAGCTTTTTCTCGATCAGGCGGCTGGTCATCTCCAGCGCGTCGGCGCCCATGTTCTCGCTTTGCACGGGGGCGACGTCAAGCAGGCTCACCTGCGGCAGGGGGCTGTCGGGAATGTCGGCGAACAGGGGTTTCTGGCGCTCTTTGGCCACGCGCTCGCTGGGCTGCAAGGGAGCGGGCGCCGTGATAGCAGGCCCCGCCGGGCGGACGGCGAAGGCATCGGCCAGGGCCGGGCCTGGCGGCTCGTCGGGATCGAAGGGCGGAAGATCGTCCAGCGTGGGTTCGTGCCGGGCGGCAAAGGCGGCAAAGGCGCCGTGCTCAGGCGTGGCTTCGCGGGACTCGCGCGCAGGGCGCGGCTCCACGGTTTCAACCGGCCCGGCGGCGTCGCGCAAGATGGCGCTTTCAGCGGGTGCGGCGGCAGAGGCCGGAGCGGGCGTGGCGGCGGGCAGTTCAATGACCTGCGGCTCCACGCGCCGCGCGGTGGGCGCTTGCGCGGCCGGGGGCGGCGCGTCGGCGGCGGGGGGAACGTCGGCGGTCTTGTGCAAATCGTGCCGCTGGCGGGCGGCGCGGTAGCCCACGTAGCCGTCTTGCAGCCGGGCAAGGTGGGAGCCAAAGGCGCGGCCCAGGGCGCAGACCAGCGCGCCCACCCGCTCGGCCATGCGGCCCCATGAAAAGTCCAGCGCCAAGGCCGCGCCCACCATGACGCCCGCCACGCCCAGCAAAGTGGAGCCGACAGGCCCCAGCCATTGCGTGGCCAGCGGCCCGCCCAGCGCGCCCAGCGCGCCGCCCGCCTTGCCGGGCAGCAGGCCATCCCACTGATAAAGGCGCATCCACTCCAGGCACGAGCTGGCCAGCAGCAGCAGCCCCAGCCCCAGCCAAAAGCCCACGCGGCGCGGCAGCAAGCGCCGCCAAAAGCCGCGCGCCGGCGCGGGCTGGGGCGCGCCGCGCATCCACGCCGCCACGCCGCTCAGCCAGGCGCGCAAGCCAGCGGCCACGCACCACCAGGCGGAAAAGCCCAGCAGCACGTAAGACAGATCAGCCAGCCACGCGCCCAGCTTGCCGCCCGCGTTGCGCGCCGGGCCGCCCGCGCCGGAAGTGGACCAAGCGGCATCTTGCGGCGAGTAGGTTGTGAGCGCGAGAACGGCAAACGCCAGCGCCACCGCGCCCGCCAGCAGCAGCAGCTCTTGCGAGACGCGCGCCAGCGTGGCCGGCGGCCTGCCCGCAGGGGAATCCAGGGTTTTGAGGGAATAAGCCATGTTCAAAAAAACAGTATCGGGCAAGCTTACCGCAGCCTGCCAGGCCGCATGGCAAACCGCCTTCAGCAGCGCTGCCGACACTTGCCGGGCCTCTGGCCAGACGGAAATAAACGCAAAGCGGACAAGCGCAAAACCTGGCCGCGCCTGTGGTTCCAGGCAATAAGCAAGTCTTCAGGGCTTGTTCGCGTTTTCCAGAAACTCCGTGCGCAGCCAGCGCGCGCGGTCTTCGGTCATGCGCGCTTTGGCATAGGCGTATTCCATGAAATAGACCGATCCATATTTCGCCTGCGGGTTTTCATTGAGCGCCAGCGAAAAAAGCGCCTTCAAATCCGCATCGCGCTGCTTGAGCCACAGCTGTTGCGCTGCCTGAAGCTGCCGCAGCCGCACTTTGTCGTCACGGTTCGCTTCCCGGATGCGCCCGTAAGTCTCATTGAGTTCCGCATCCGCCCGCTCCAGTGTCTGCACGGCACAGGCATTGAGTTCGGCTTGCGTGCCTTCCGGGTTGCACGAGCCGCCCGCCGCCCACAGGGGCGTAGCCAGCAGGGCGGATGCGGCCAGGCCCAGGCAGGCCAGCAGGCGGCCTGCTCTGGCCCCTGCTTTTGATATTGCGCGGGTTGCACAGGCGAAATGGGGCATGGCTTGATTCCTTTCAGAAGATCGAAAAAGCATGGTTATAAGGCAACGGCGCAGAGCGGCCTGAAATCAGGAGCCGTCATGTTCAGCGATTGCGCCAGGCAAAGGAATTTCAGACGCCTCTTTTTTAATTCAGTCGCATATTGCTCCATTCGCGCCGGTATTTTCTGTATTCATTCAGGTAATCTGCTTGAATGCTGAATGGATTCAGCGTTTTCAGCCTTTGCTGACGTGCGCCGCAATCAAAAATCCGGCGGCTGTTTTCAGGGGCAGGGCGGCGCAAGGGGCGCTTGCTCGCGCTGCAAGGGGCATCAGAATTATCAGAACAGGAGCGAATACAGAGGGTGGAAAAGCCGTTTTGCGCACATTCTTCTAGGACATCATGCTATGGATAGAGGAGCAAATGAAGTCTGCTGGGCCTGCCTGCTGGCGGCCTTTGCTTTGTCCGCTTTTCTCCGCTCGCTTGCTTCGCTCTTGCGTGCCGTTTGCGGCCAGGACGTGAGCGGGTTTTCGCTTGCGGGCATGGGGCGGGGCGCGCCAGGCAGGCCGTGACGGGCGGACCCGCTGCCTAGAATTCCCGCTTTTTTCATCTCTGCGCCCTTCTCCCCATGACCGAGCACATTCATTTTTTCGAGGGCGGCAATGCCCTGAGCGAGTTCCGCGCGCGGCAGTTGCTGCCGCGCTTGCAGGCGGTGGCAAAAGGGGTGGCGGGCGTGCAGGCGCGGTTTGTTCATGTGGCGGCGTTTGACGCAGCGCCCGGCGAGCCTGTGCTGGAGCGGCTGCGGGCGCTGCTGACGTATGGCGAGCCGGCAGCGGATGGGGCGGATGCTGCGGGCGCGGAAATCGTTGTCTCGCCCCGGCTGGGCACGGTGTCGCCGTGGGCGAGCAAGGCCACGGACATTGCGCGCAACTGCGGCTTGCCGGTGCGGCGTATCGAGCGGGTGACGCAGTGGCGCTTGCGCGGCGCGCTGGCTGGCAGCGAGCGCGAGGCAGCGGCGGCGCTGCTGCATGACCGCATGACCGAGAGCGTGCTGCCCGGCGTGCAGGCGGCGCGCGCGCTGTTCGAGAGCCTGCCGCCGGAGCCGATGGCGCATGTGGACGTGCTGGCGGGCGGGCGCGCGGCGCTGGAGCGGGCCAATGACCAATGGGGGCTGGCGCTGAGTGGCGATGAAATGGATTACCTGGCCGAAGCTTTCGTCAAGCTGGGGCGCAATCCCACGGATGTGGAGCTGATGATGTTCGCGCAGGCCAACAGCGAGCATTGCCGCCACAAGATTTTCAATGCCGAGTTCGTGATTGACGGCGTGACGCAGCCGCAGAGCCTGTTCGCCATGATTCGCCACACGCACCAGCAGCAGCCCGCGCATACGGTGGTGGCCTACAGCGACAACGCGGCGGTGATGGCCGGGCACGAAGTGCAGGCGTTCGGGCCGGTGGTTGCGAGTGCTGGTTCAGGCATGAAATCGGCCTCCAGCCCTTTAAAACCGTGCGATGGCAGCTATCAAAAGAGAAGCGAGCTGCGGCATGTGCTGATGAAGGTGGAAACGCACAACCACCCCACGGCCATCAGCCCTTTTGCGGGCGCGGCCACGGGCGCGGGCGGCGAAATTCGCGATGAAGGGGCCACGGGCCGGGGTGCAACGCCGAAGGCGGGCCTGACGGGCTTTTCCGTCAGCAAGCTCTGGGGCGGCCTGGCCGATACGCCGGGCGGCAAGCCGGAGCACATGGCCAGCCCCTTGCAGGTGATGACGGAAGGGCCGCTGGGCGGCGCGGCGTTCAACAACGAGTTTGGCCGCCCCAATCTGGCGGGCTACTTTCGCGAATACGAGCAGTGGATAGGCGGCGTGCAGCGCGGCTATCACAAGCCCATCATGCTGGCTGGCGGCGTGGGCAGCATTGACGCGCGGCTGACGCGCAAGACCGAATTTGCCCCCGGCGCGCTGCTGGTGCAGCTGGGCGGACCGGGCATGCGCATTGGCATGGGCGGCGGCGCGGCCAGTTCGCTGGCGGGCGGGGCCAACGCGGCGCATCTGGACTTTGACTCGGTGCAGCGCGGCAACCCCGAAATGCAGCGCCGCGCGCAGGAAGTGATCAGCGCCTGCCAGTCGCTGGGCGAGGCCAATCCCATTCTGGCCATTCACGACGTGGGCGCAGGCGGCCTCTCCAACGCTTTCCCCGAGCTGGTGAACGATGCAGGCCGTGGCGCGCGCTTTGACTTGCGCGCCGTGCCGCTGGAAGAAAGCGGCCTGGCGCCCAAAGAGATTTGGTGCAACGAGAGCCAGGAGCGCTACGTGCTGGCCATTGCGCCCGAGTCGCTGCCGCTTTTCGAGCAAATCTGCCAGCGTGAGCGCGCGCCCTTTGCCGTGGTGGGCCAGGCCACGCAGGAGCGCCAGTTGCAGGTGACGGATGCCGGCGCGCAAAGCCCTGTGGACATGCCGCTTGATGTGCTGCTGGGCAAGCCCCCGCGCATGAAGCGCGACGTGCGCAGCGTGCCGCGCACGAGCGCCGCGCTGGACGTAACGGGCGTGACGCTGCAAAACGCCGTCATCCAGGTGCTGGCGCACCCCACGGTGGCGAGCAAGCGCTTTCTCATCACCATTGGCGACCGCACGGTAGGCGGCCTCACGCACCGCGACCAGATGGTGGGGCCGTGGCAAGTGCCCGTGGCCGACTGTGCCGTGACGCTGGCCGACTTGGACGGCTTTGCGGGCGAGGCCATGAGCGTGGGCGAGCGCACGCCGCTGGCTGCGCTCAACGCCCCCGCCTCAGGCCGCATGGCCGTGGCCGAGGCCCTCACCAACTTGCTGGCCGCGCCCATTGAGCTGCCGCGTGTGAAGCTGAGCGCCAACTGGATGGCCGCCTGCGGCGAGCCGGGCGAAGACGCGGCGCTGTACGCCACCGTCAAAGCCGTGGGGCTGGAGCTGTGCCCGGCGCTGGGCGTTTCCATTCCCGTGGGCAAAGACAGCCTGTCCATGCGCGCGCAGTGGACGGATGCCGGCGGCGCGGCGCACAAGGTGGTCTCGCCCGTCAGCCTGGTCATCAGCGCCTTTGCCAGCGTGGATGACGTGCGCGGCACGCTCACCCCGCAGCTGAACCGCGACGAGGCCGACACGACGCTTGTTCTCATCGACCTGGGCCGGGGCCAATGCCGCATGGGCGGCTCCATCCTGGCGCAAACGCTGGCGCAAGGCGGCGGCGACGTGCCCGACCTGGACGACGCGCAAGACCTGGTGCGCCTGGCCGCCGCCATCAACGAACTGCGCGCCAGCGGCCAGATACTGGCCTACCACGACCGCAGCGACGGCGGGCTGCTGGCCGCCGTGTGCGAAATGGCCTTTGCCGGCCAGGTGGGCGTGGCCCTGAACGTGGACATGCTCGTGACCGAAGGCGACGGCATTGCCGACAGCCGCATGGACGCGGGCGACGCCAAAAACTGGGCGCAGCAAATCGGCGCCCGCCGCGAAGAACTCACCTTGCGCGCCCTTTTCAATGAAGAGCTGGGCGTGGTGCTGCAAGTGCGCACCGCCGGGCGCGACGCCGTCATGCAAACCTTGCGCGCGCACGGCCTGAGCCGCCACAGCCATTTCATCGGCAAAACCCGCCCCGACAGCGCCCCGCTGGACGTGGGCAAAGGCCGCATCAGCATCTGGCGCGACACGAAAGAAGTCTTCTCCGCCAGCCTGCGCGACTTGCAGCAGGTATGGGACAGCGTGAGCTGGAAGATCGCCCGCGAGCGCGACAACCCCGAATGCGCCGACGCCGAGCACGCCGCCGCTGGCGCGCCCGGCGACGGCGGCCTGCACGTGCACTTGAGCGAAGGTTTGGACAAAGCCCTGGCGCAAGCGATGCAGCCAGCGCCTGCCGCCCCCGCCCTGGCGCTGGCCCGCCCCAAAGTCGCCATCTTGCGCGAACAGGGCGTGAACAGCCACCGCGAAATGGCCTGGGTGTTTGACGCCGCCGGCTTTGAAGCCGTGGACGTGCACATGAGCGATTTGCACGCGGGCCGCACGCGGCTGGACGATTTCAGGGGCCTGGTCGCCTGCGGCGGCTTCAGCTATGGCGACACCCTGGGCGCGGGCATCGGCTGGGCGCGCTCCATCACCTTCAGCCCCGCGCTGGCCGGGCAGTTCCGCGCCTTCTTTGGCCGCAGCGACACCTTCGGCCTGGGCGTGTGCAACGGCTGCCAGATGTTTGCCGAGCTGGCCGGCATCATCCCCGGCGCTGAAAACTGGCCGCGCTTTACCACCAACCGCAGCGAGCGTTTTGAAGCGCGCCTGAGCCTGGTGGAAGTGCTGGCCTCGCCCAGCCTGTTTTTCGCAGGCATGGCGGGCAGCCGCCTGCCCATCGCCGTCTCCCACGGCGAGGGCTTTGCCAACTTCAGCGCGCGCGGCAACGCCGCCCAGGCCATCGCCGCCATGCGCTACGTGGACCACGCAGGCCAGCCCACCGAAACCTACCCCTGCAACCCCAACGGCAGCCCCGGCGGGCTGACCGCCGTGACCACGCCCGACGGGCGCTTCACGGCCATGATGCCGCACCCCGAACGCGTGAGCCGCAACATCCAGATGAGCTGGACGCCCCTGGACCCATCCGCCCCCAGCCCCTGGATGCAGATGTGGCGCAACGCCCGCAAATGGGTGGGCTGACCCCGCCTTTGGCCTGCCGCATCCGCACCAATTCAAAAACCTTTTTCCGCTGAAACTCCATGAGCACCGAAAAAAAAGAACGCCAAACCTGGTCCAACCGCCTCACCTACGTGCTGACCGTGGCGGGCGCCACCGTCGGCTTTGGCGCCACCTGGCGCTTTCCCTACCTTGTGGGGCAAAACGGCGGCGGCGCTTATGTGCTGGTGTTTTGCCTGGCCATGTTTCTCATCGGCATTCCCATGATCCTGGTGGAAAACGTCATTGGCCGCCGCCTGCACGTCAATTCGGTGGATTCATTTGGCGGCCAGGCGCAAGGCAAAAACATACCTGCCGGCTGGAAAATCATTGGCTACCTGGGCCTGCTGGGCGCATTCGGCATCATGGCCTATTACATGGTGCTGGGCGGCTGGGTCATTTCCTACATCGTCCATCTTGCCAGCGGCGCGCTGGACATTTCAGCGCCCATTACCCGGGAAACCGCGAAAAATTTCTTTGAAAACAGCGTGACGAACAGCCCGTGGGAAATCATGGCCTACACCTTCGCCTTCGTCATGGTGAATTACTACATACTCGCCAAGGGCATTATCGAAGGCATTGAAAAATCAGTGAAATACCTGATGCCACTGCTGTTTCTGTTTCTCATCGGCATGGTGATTCGCAACATCACCTTGCCGGGCGCGATGGAAGGCATTGTTTTTTATCTCAAGCCCGATTTCAGCAAAATCACGCCCCAATTGTTCATTTACGTGCTGGGGCAGGTCTTTTTCGCGCTGAGCCTGGGCTTTGGCGTGCTGATCACGCTCTCCAGCTACCTGAACAAGGAAGAAAACCTCATTCACACGGCCGTGCTCACCGGCATCGTCAATACCGCCATCGCCGTGCTGGCCGGGTTCATGATTTTCCCTTCGCTGTTTTCCTTTGGCATTGCGCCCGATTCCGGCCCCACGCTGGTGTTTCAGAGCCTGCCCATCGTTTTTTCCCATTTGTGGGCGGGCAAATTCTTCGCCATCATCTTCTTTGGTCTGCTGCTGATTGCGGCGCTGACCACTTCCATCACCATTTATGAAGTGCTCGTGACCGTGCTGCATGAAAAATTCGGAATGAGCCGCATCTGGGCCATTACCCTGACGATGGGCGGCATATTCATTTTCGGCAACGTGCCCACCATACTGGGCGACAACCTCTGGAAAGACGTCTCCATTTTCGGCAAAAGCATTTTCGATGCCTTTGATTTTGTCAGCGGCAATATCCTGTTCATGCTCACCGCGCTGGGCTGCGCCATTTTCGTGGGTTTCGTGCTCAAGGACGAAGCCAAAAAAGAGTTGTCGCCCACGCCCGATTCCCTGTTCACGAAAATCTGGTTCAACTACGTCAAATACGTGGTGCCCGTCATCATCGTGGTCATCTTTGCCAGCTTGCTCTGAGCCTGTCTGCGAACGGTTTTGCAGCCGCCACACCCCGAGAATCATGGTCTATTTCGCTGCTTTTTTGATAGCATAGAGTCCCGTAAAACTGTGCGACAGAGGCATTTTTATGGGGCTTGAATTTGCTCTTGAAAAAAGAGCAACACACACCAGGTTGAAGCTGCGGCTGGCTTGCGCATCAGCATGACCAAGCAGGGCACTTTCAACCGCCCCCCTTTTTTATAAGCCATAAAATAATGTTTCTCATGATTGCCAGTGGCCAACAGATAAATGTGACATCAAATAGCAGAATCGCCATCTTGTAATTCAGGTTTTTATTCAGCAAGAGGCAAACTCCTGTCATCAGCAGCACTCCGCCAATAAATGGCACCGTCGAGCCTGTGATGCCATAAACATAGTAACGGAATAGCACCTTGATGTTATCCAGGCAAATGATGGCGCCAATTATAAAAATCATGACAGGGCCAATGATATTCATATTGATCATCAGATTTCCAAAAAAATATATATACCCCGTTTGCCCTGAATATAGATGCTTATTTTCAGGCTGAAATCCCTGCTCTCGTGCTGATGCCGCCCCAATTTCTGCATCAAAGTATTGGCCGGATGGAGCTTGAACAGGCCTAAAGCCTGGCCGCAAACCGGTTTTGCAGCCGCTCACACCGCGCGAATCATGGCTTGTTTCGCTACTTTTCCAATAGCTTCAGGTCCCGTAAGGCTATGTGGTAGAGGCGTTTTCGGGCCTCAAATTTACCCCCGAAAACAGGGCGCAATACGCCCAATCCGGGCTGCGCCTGGACGGGCGCGGGCATACCACCACTGCCAGTGCAGCAACTGGGCTGATGGATTGACACGGCGCAGGGCGCTTTCTACCCTGCTGGATCTATTTTCTTGACTGGAGAACTTTCCCATGAGCCTCACCATTGCCGATTTGCTGGTTCAGACCCTTGCCAACGCGGGCATCAAGCGCGTGTGGGGGGTGACGGGCGACAGCCTCAACGGCATCAACGACAGCCTGCGCCGGGACGGGCGCATTGAGTGGATGCACGTGCGCCACGAAGAAGCGGCGGCTTTTGCCGCTGGCGCCGAAGCGGCCCTGACGGGGCAGCTGGCCGTGTGCGCGGGCAGCTGCGGGCCGGGCAACCTGCATTTGATCAACGGGCTGTTTGACTGCCAGCGCAACCATGTGCCGGTGCTGGCGATTGCCTCGCACATTCCGTCATCCGAAATCGGGCTGGGCTACTTTCAGGAAACGCATCCGCAAGAGCTGTTTCGTGAATGCAGCGTGTTTGCGGAGCTGGTGACCAACCCCGCGCAAATGCCCGAAGTGCTGCACCGCGCGCTGAATGCCGCCGTGGGCCAGCAGGGCGTGGCCGTGCTGGTGCTGCCGGGCGACGTGAGCCTGCTGCCCGCGCCTGCGCCGCACACGCACTGGGCGCCGCCGCGCCTGCCGCGCCTGGCGCCCGCCGAGGCGGACGTGGACGAGCTGGCCCGCCGCCTGCAAGACGCCAAGGCGCTCACCATCCTGGCCGGCAGCGGCTGCGCGGGCGCGCATGACGAGCTGGTGGCGCTGGCAAGCAAACTGAAAGCGCCCATCGTCCACACCTTGCGCGGCAAGGAATTCGTGGAGTGGGACAACCCTTGCGACGTGGGCATGACGGGGCTGATCGGCTTTTCATCCGGCTACCACGCGCTGCTCAACAGCAGCGCGGTGCTGATGCTGGGCGCCGACTTTCCCTACCGCGCCTTCTACCCGAAGGACGCCGCCATCTTTCAAGTGGACCGCAACCCGCAGGCGCTGGGCCGCCGCGCCCCGCTGGCGCTGGGGCTGGCCGCCGACGTGGGCGAAACCTTGCGCGCGCTGCTGCCGCGCATCTCTGAAAAAAGCGACCGCCGCTTTCTGGACAACGCCCTGCGCCACTACGCCAAGGCGCGCGAGGCGCTGGACGATCTGGCCCAGCCATCGGCCGCCGGCCGCCCCGTGCATCCGCAATACCTGGCCCGTCTGATCAGCGAAACGGCGGCCGACGACGCCGTATTCACCGCCGACGTGGGCACGCCCGTCGTCTGGGCCGCGCGCTACCTGAAGATGAATGGCCGCCGCCGCCTGCTCGGCTCGTTCAACCACGGCTCCATGGCCAACGCCCTGCTGCAAGCCATGGGCGCGCAAGCCGCCAGCTTGCAACGGCAGGTGATCTCGCTGTCTGGCGACGGCGGCTTCACCATGATGATGGGCGAGCTGCTCTCGCTGGTGCAACTGCGCCTGCCCGTGAAAGTGGTGGTGCTCAACAACGGCACGCTCGGCTTCGTGGCCATGGAAATGAAGGCCGCCGGCTACCTGGACTACGCCACCGACCTGCAAAACCCCGACTTCGCCGCCATGGCGCAAGCCATCGACATCAAAAGCTGGCGCGTGCAAGACTCGGCCGCACTGCCCGAAACGCTGCGCGAAGCCTTCGCTCACCCTGGCCCCGTGCTGGTGGACGTGCACACGGCCAAGCAAGAACTGGCCATGCCCCCCGCCATCAAGGCCGAACAGGCCAAGGGCTTCAGCCTGTTCATGCTGCGCGCCATCCTCAGCGGACGAGGCGACGAAATCAAGGAACTCGTCAAAACCAACCTGCTGCGCTGACACCGCCTGGCACTGCCCAAAAGGCAGGCGCCCAGCGGCGGCCTGCCTTTGCGCCGCGTTGCCGTCACAAGAACGGCACGTAAAGCGGATACAGGATTTCCTCTTCGCGCCGTATGCGGTCTTGCAGCACCTTGCCCGCCTGTTCCAGGTCGGTCAGAAAAAAGCTGGCCAGCACGGAATCTTCGCCCAGGCGGGCGTAAGTGCGTCAGCTCATGATCTGGCCGTGAGGGGCAGAAGTGCGGATTGAGGTGGATTGCAAGACCCATCATCCGCCTAAGTCTGCGTTTTTCGCAACCACAGACAGATTGCAAACAGGTTCTGGGGCCGATGGTGAACATTTATGGCAAGACCTGCATGCTTGGCCGTCGCGCTGCCGCGCGAGCCATTCAATTATTCATCCTTTGACGGGGCAGGCGATTTGTTTTTGGGCTGCTTTGGATCATCCGGAATACGCTTGAATATCTGAAGCGTGGTAATCATCCGCTCGGAGGCGTCTGCGTCGTCTGGCACATCGGGGTTGTACTGGAAAATATGATTGACCAGAGTATCTTTATCGATGGCGAACATGAGATAGCTGCCAGACTTGTCGAAAAATGTCATGACATATCTTGATATATCCTTTTTCTGTGCTTTGATTCCCATTGACTTGAGCAAAGGAGCCAAAAGATTCATTTCATCATCGAACAAGGCCTCTGCTTCTGCGCCCATTTCTTGCGTTATCGGCTTGAAAGGAATGTTGGTGCCGTTGTTCTGGCAATCATATTTCCATCGTTCCTGCCGGCACATGGCGATTGGAAAAGGGGGATAGATGGTCAGAATTAATTGATTCTGTCCCTGGAAAACATCGTATCCTTCCTCTTCCATTACGCCTAAATCGGCGAAATAGATTTTCTGGTGCGGGAAAAATAAATCTTTCGTAAATTCCCTTGCTTCCATATTCACTTCAGGGATGCTTTGAATCAGCACATAAGTGCCTTCGATAGACGGAGGGGAAGATACTTCGCATTGGGCAGGTGCAGCCATGATCAGAGCGCTGGCGATGACCAGCGCCCATGAGGCTGGCTGTTTCCAGCTGATCATTTATTCATCCTTTTGCGGTGCAGATGATTTATTCTGAGGCGGCTTTGGAACATCCGGAATGCGCTTGAATATCTGAAGCGTGGTAATCATCCGCTCGGAGGCGTCTGCGTCGTCTGGCACATTGGGATCGTACTGGGGAGCATGATTGACCAGAGTGTCTTTATCGATGGCAAACATGAGATAGCCGCCAGATTTGTCAAAAAAAGTCATTCCATATCGAATGATATCCTTTCGTTCCGTCTTTGAATTTTGTGATTTCAATATGGGAGCCAAGTCTTCCATTTCATCGTCAAGAGGTGTGTCTGTTCTTACGCCCATTCCTTGCTTTATGGGCTCGAAGGGGATATAGGTGCCGTCGTTCTGGCAATCATATTTCCATCGTTCCTGCCGGCACATGGCGATTGGAAATGGAGGATAGAAGGTCAGCGTGAATTCCTCTTGTCCCTGAAAGACATCGTATCCTTCTTCTTCCATGACACCGTGATAACCAAGACGAATTTTTTGGTTTGGGAAAAATAACTCTTGCGAAAATTCCCTGGCTTCCATATTGACTTCCGGAATGCTTTGAACCAGCACATAATTACCGGCAAGCGGCGGGGGAGAGAATTCTTCGCATTGGGCAGGTGCAGCCATAACCAGGGCGCTGGCGAGGGCCAGCGCCCATGAGGCTGGATGTTTCCAGCGCATCATTTACGATGCCTCCGGCCTGGATGCGCTGAAGGAGTGGGGGTTTGCGGCTGCGCGGGCGTTTGATCTGCGGAAGCTGGCGCAGCCTTTTCATCGTCCTGTTTGACCTTGTACTCCTCGGCATTAATGGTATTGAACCAGGCCTGCAAATCGGCATGCTCCAAAGGAATACGATTTTTGTGTGAATCGTCCCTGTAATGCTTCGTGTTCAATTTATCAAGGGCATCTTGCACCAAGCCTTGCGCCAGAAATTTAGCGATTTCTTTGGAAGGATTAACAAATTTTATGTTGCCATCCTGATAATGCCTTGAAAACAAAATGGTCTGTTCTGCCGAAGAAAGCTCCTTGAATGCGCGGTGCTTTTTGATGTCTTTTACGATGTCGCCGTATTCTGCAATGGTTCCTCTCAGATGTTCATCTTTCATTTCGGCATCCAGCAAGTCCGCCTCCTCTTTGGTCACGGTCAGCGGATGCGCCAGCAGGTATTCCGCCGCTTCCGCCCGCTTGAGGTGCATGTAGGGTTCCAGTTTGTCAATTAATTCCTGTGATACTTTAAAGTCTTTCAGGCGCTCTTTATAAGCAGTTGGCTTTTGCTGCCCCAAATCCACGCCCGTGCCAATGGTCACGCCGGACTGGCTGGAACCATCCAGTATCTTGTAGCCGTCTTTCGTGGTGGCCAGGCTGCCATCATCATTTTTGTGGAAATTCAGCAAAACCGTGATGGCCCCATTCTTGCTGATGCTCTTGATAATGGGCCACCAAGGCACATAACCGCGCAGGGCCTGGCCGCCTTCGTAGTTGGCTATTTGTTCGAAGTTGATGCTGGCGCCGTGTTTCTTGTTGATTTTCTGGGCCATTTCATCGCTCATGGTGGATTGGCTGTTCGGATTGGGGCCGACGTTGTGGGTGGAAAGCCTGAGGTAATTTTTTGGCGTTTCCTCAGGTTTTTCCTTGAGCGCCTTGTCATAGGCGGCGCCAGCCAGGGCCTCCTTGTCGCCTTTGAGCGTGACGATGCCGTTGCTGAAGGTGGCGCCTTCCAGTTTCTTGGTGTTTTTGCCTATCTGGTAGAGCACTTGTGACCAGTCCTGCGGGTTCAGTTGTTGCCGGAGGTTTTCGTTGTGCTTGCAGGCCTGTTGCTGGGCGGGCGTGAGGTCTGCGCCTGCGGCCTGGCCTGCGGCGTGGGGGCTGGCGCTGTGCTGGCCGCAGGGGTTGAGCGCCATTTCAGTCAGGGAGCTGCCGCCGGATGCAGGCGGCTGCGGCACGGGGCCGCTGGCCGCAGGCTGCGCGGGGTCAGGCGGCGCGGCTGGCGCGTCTACTGCGGGCGGAAGAACAGGCGCGGCAGGAAGGTGCGGTATGGCGTTGGACAGGGTGCGGACTCCTTGGGAGTGGTTGAGATGGGCGGCATCGTGCGCCTTGGCATACGTAAAAACAAGCTGGTGTGATTACTGGGTGATGGCCGCCCGGCATGGTTGAAATAGGGGTTTTCACTGCCGTGAACCGTCAGGCAGCGCCAGCGTGCCGAACAAGCGCCCCGGCGCTCCATGCCGGGCGTATCCAGGCGCACAATTCCCGCCCGTTTTTCTCTGCCTGTTTCATGCACTACCAAGACCTGCGCTCCTTCATGGCCCTGCTGGAAGCCGATGGCGATTTGCGCCGCATTGCCCAGCCGGTTTCGCCGCATCTGGAAATGACGGCGCTGTGCGACCGCGTGCTGCGCGCGGGCGGCCCGGCGCTGCTGTTTGAAAAGCCAGCGGGCAAGGCGGGCGATACGGATGCGCAGCGCGAATACGCCATGCCCGTGCTGGGCAACCTGTTTGGCACACCGCAGCGCGTGGCGCGGGCGATGGGGCTGGCGGATGTGAGCGAAGTGCGCGCGCTGGGCGAGGCGCTGGCCGCGCTGAAGGAGCCGGAGCCGCCGCGCGGCGTGAAAGAGCTGTGGGGCAAGCGCGCGCTGATCAAAACGCTGTGGCACATGGCCCCGGTCACCGTGCGGCAGCCGCCGTGCCAGCAAGTGGTGTGGGAGGGCGATGAAGTCGATCTGGCCCGCCTGCCCGTGCAGCACTGCTGGCCGGGTGATGTGGCGCCGCTCATCACCTGGGGCCTGACCATCACGCGCGGGCCGGCCAAGGCGCGGCAGAACCTGGGCATCTACCGCCAGCAGGTCATTGGCCGCAATGAAGTCATCATGCGCTGGCTGGCGCACCGTGGCGGCGCGCTGGACTTTGCCGAGCACCGCGCGCAGCGGCCCGGCCAGCCTTTTGCGGTGGCCGTGGCCATTGGAGCCGATCCGGCCACGCTGCTGGGCGCTGTCACGCCCGTGCCGGATGCCATGTCGGAATACCAATTCGCGGGCCTGCTGCGCGGCGCGCGCACCGAAGTGGCCCCCGCGCTGGGCGTGCCGCTGCAAGTGCCTGCGCACGCAGAAATCGTGCTGGAAGGCCACATCCAGCCCGACGCCAGCCACCCCAGCGGCTGGCGCCACGCCACCGAGGGGCCGTATGGCGACCACACCGGCTACTACAACGAAACGGCCGAATTCCCCGTGCTCACCATCGACCGCGTCACCTTGCGGCAGGGCGCCATCTACCACTCCACCTACACCGGCAAGCCGATGGACGAGCCGGCCGTGCTGGGCCTGGCGCTCAATGAGCTGTTCGTGCCCCTGCTGCAAAAGGCGTTTCCCGAAATCCTGGACTTTTACCTGCCGCCCGAAGGGTGCAGCTACCGCCTGGCCGTGGTGCGCATCCGCAAGGCTTACGCAGGCCACGCGCGGCGCGTGATGATGGGCGTGTGGAGCCACCTGCGGCAGTTTCTCTACACCAAATTCATCGTGGTGGTCGATGAAGACGTGAACGCGCGCGACTGGAAAGACGTGATCTGGGCCATCACCACCCGCATGGACCCCGCGCGCGACACCCTGCTGATGGAAAACACGCCCATCGACTACCTGGACTTTGCCTCCCCCGTGGCGGGCCTGGGCAGCAAGATGGGGCTGGACGCCACCAGCAAATGGCCCGGCGAAACGCAGCGCGAATGGGGCCGCGTGATCCGCATGGACGAAGACGTGACGCAGCGCATGAACGCGCTGGCCGACACGCTGGGGCTTTGAGCGCCCGCCGCCCTGTTTATCAAAAAGAGGAGCAAATTCAAGGGGGGCAAAAAGCCGCTTCGCGCAGTTTCTACTAGGACATCATGCTATGAATAGATGAGTTGATTCATGGCCTTTTCACTCATTCAGTGAGACTGCGCACGATTTGCCGCGCTGCAAACCTTTTGCGGGTGCGAAAAGCGCGCAACGCTGGCCGGGGGAGGCTGGAAGCGGCGGAGGCGGGCGGTAAAGTCTGCGCCCGCAGGCGGGCCTGGCAAGGAGCAACGAATGGTGATTTGGGGACTGCTGTGGGGGATGTTTCTGGGGGCGTTGCTGGCGCGTGGCGGCGGCGATAGCAGAACCTTCATTCTGGGGGGGCTGATGCTGGGCGCGCTGATGGGCTGGACGTTGCAGCTTGTGGTGCGTGCCCTGGTGCGCAAGGAATGGGCGGCGCTGCATGAGCGCGATCGCCGGGTGCGGCGGGCCGCGAGAGGGGCGGAGGGCGAAATGGCCGCGCCTGCCGTGCCTTCCGTGCCCGCCGCGCCCGCTGCATCTTCAGCGGCGCCTGCCGCGTTTGACGCCACGGCCATGCCGCCGGGGGCCGAGCCGCTTGCGCCAGCGGCTGCGGCGGACTGGCCCGCGCATATGCCGCCGCTGCCGCCAGCGCCGCCGGATTTCCGAGATTCCTTCTTTGACACACCGCCCGTGCTGGCCGCGCCGCTTTCGGAACCCGTTGCGCCCGCGCCGGAATCTGCACGGCCCGCCCCATCCGCCCGCACCCAGGCCGTTCATGCGCAGCGCCCCGCCGTGGCGCAGCGCGTGCGGGCGCCGCACGGCGTTCTTCAAGAGGGCGATGGCGACGATTGGATCGCCCGCGCCGCTGGCTGGCTGCTGGGCGGCAATGCCATCGTGCGCATCGGGCTGGTGATTTTGTTCATCGGCCTGTCGTTTCTGGTGCGCTACGCGGCGCAGGCGGGGCTGCTGCCGCTGCCGCTGCGGCTGCTGGCGGTGGCGGCCACGGGGGCGGCGCTGCTGGCGGTGGGCTGGCGGCAGCGCTTGCGCAAACCGGGGTTTGGCCTCTCGCTTCAGGGCGCGGGTGTGGCGGTGCTGTATCTGACGGTGTTTGCCGCCTTCCGGCTGGGGGTGATGGCCTCGCAGATGGGCGCTTTCGCGCTCATGGTGCTGGTGTGCGCGGGCGGCTGCGCGCTGGCGCTGGGGCAAAACGCGCGGGCGCTGGCGTTTCTGGCGTTTGCGGGCGGCTTTGCCACGCCGCTGCTGCTTTCAACAGGGCAGGGCAGCCACGTGGCGCTGTTTGGCTACTACACGCTGCTGGGGCTGGGCATTGCGGCCATTGCGGCGCGGCGCGCCTGGCGCGAGCTGAACTGGCTGGGGGCGGTATCGACTTTCGGCATTGCCACGGTTTGGGGCGTGCTGCGCTACACGCCGCCAGAGTGGGGCACGGCGCAGCCTTTTTTGCTGGCGTTCATGGCAATTTACGTGGCCGTGGCGCTGCTGTATGCCCGCCTGCGCGCCGCGCAAGAGACGCCGCCGGGCCGCGCCGTGGTGGATGCCGCGCTGGTTTTTGGCGTGCCGCTGGCCGGTTTTGCCTTGCAGGCGGGCATGGTGCGGCATCTGGAATACGGCGCGGCCTGGTCGGCGCTGGGCTTTGGCGCGGCGTATCTGGTGCTGTGGGGCTGGCTGGCCAGCATGGGTGAGGCGGCGCGCTGGCGCTGGCATTTGATGGGCACGTGCTTCATGGCGCTGGGCGTGGGCTTTGTCACGCTGGCCGCGCCGCTGGCGCTGGATGCGCGGGCCACGGGCCTGGCCTGGGCGCTGGAGGGCGCGGCGGCTTTCTGGGTGGGTGTGCGCCAGTCGCGCTGGCTCTCGCGCGCCTTCGGGCTGGCTTTGCAGGCGGTGGCGGCGCTGGCGCTGCTGTCCGGGCTGGATGGGCCGCCTGAAGGCGCATGGCCGCTGGCGCATCCGGCCTTCATGCACGTGGCCACGCTGGCGCTGGCGGCGCTGCTGTGCGCCTGGCTGCTGCGCGCGCCGCTGGATGAAGGCGAGCCGCCGCACGGCAGCCGCTGGGAGCGCGCGTGGATGGAGCTGGAGGCGCAGCTGGGCCTGCCGCTGCTGCTGTATGGCTTTGCGCTGTGGTGCCTGGCCTGGCATCAGGAATGGAGCCGCGTGCCCGCAGCGGGCCTGCCGCCCGTGTTTTCAGACGGCGTGGCCTTGCAGCTGACGGTGCTGTCGGGCCTGCTTTCGGCCGCGCTGGCGCTGTGGGCTGCCGCGCGCTGGCGCTGGGCGGATGCCGTCTGGCCCAGCCGCCTGGCGCTGCCCGCGCTGTGGCTGGCCTTGCTGGTGCTGTGGGGCATGGACGAGCGCGCGCTGGACGGCCTTGGCCCCGTACTCTGGCCGCTGGCGCTGGCGCTGCAATGGCTGTTCATGTGGATGGGCGAAAAGCTGGCGGGCGAATTTGCGCGGCGCGATGAGCGGCCGGGGCGCGAAGGGCATGCGGGGCGCGGGGCGGCGCCCATCCGCGTGCCTGCCTTGCGCCACCCGGCCAGCGTGTGGCTGGCGCTGCTGGTGCTGGGCGATGCCATGCGGGACGCACTGCACCGCCTGAACCCGCCCGGCGACTGGCGCGTCGCGCTTGCGCTGGCCGCCTGCACCGCTGTGCTGTGGGCGCTGACGGCCTGGGCCAGCCGCCCGCCGCGCCAGTGGCCGCTGCGCCCGCATGCCGGGGCTTATTTGTGGACGGCCGCACGCCCCCTGGCCGTGCTGGCCGTGCTGCAAGCGCTGTTCGTGGCCTGCACCGCAGCGGGCAACGCGCCGCCGCTGCCCTATGTGCCCCTGCTCAATCCGGTGGATGCCAGCGTGCTGGCCGCGCTGGGCAGCGTGCTGCTGTGGCGGCGCGCCGTGCTGGCCGCGCGCCCGCGCATTGAAGGCGCGCGCCAGTGGCTGACTGCGCCGCTTTTCTGGGCCGCGCTGGGCGGCAGCGCCTTCATTGCCGCCAACACGCTGTGGCTGCGCGTGGTGCACCACTGGTTTGGCGTGCGCTGGTCGTCGCAGGCGCTGGGCGGCAGCTTTGTCGTGCAGGCGGGCTACTCGCTGTGGTGGACGCTGCTGGCGCTGGCCCTGATGGTGACCGCGCACCGCCGCCGCCAGCGCGTGCTGTGGATGAGCGGCGCGGGCCTGCTGGGCCTGGTGGTGCTCAAGCTCTTTGCGGTGGACCTGGCCAACAGCGGCGGCGGCGAGCGCATCTTTGCCTTCATCGGCGTGGGCGCGCTCATGCTCGTGGTGGGCTACCTGGCCCCGCTGCCGCCGCGCAAAGAAGACCAAGCGCCAGCCAGCCAGGCGGCGGAAGAAGACGCAGAAGAAGGCGCGGAAGAAGGCTGAAACGGCAGTCTGATTTCGCTATTTGATTCGTAGCATGAGGTCCTAGTCAAACGTGCGCAAACGCCCTTTTCTGGCCCCCTGAATTCGCTCCTCTTTTTAAAGCCATGCCCCCTGCCGCCACGCCCGCCCGCTTTGTGGAACACCGCAGCGAGCGGCTGCACTTGCTGGTGCGCGGCGCCGACCATCCGCCGCTGGCGCTGGGCGCGCACCCGGCGGCGCGCCAGGTGCAGGCGGGCCTTTACGTCACCGTGCTGGCGCGCGGCGGCCTGCGGCTGCACTGCGGCGACTGCGTGAGCGAGCCGCGCGCGCTGGGCATGCAAGTGCTGGCCGTGCGCGAGCCGCTGCCTTGGAGCGCGCAAGCCAGCGCCTGCGCCATACGCGTGGTCGGCGTGAGCATGCTGCGCCCCGACTTGCGCGCGCGGCAACTGGAAAGCTGGTTTGACAGCCTGTTCGCCCGCCACGAGCCGTTGCGCCAGGTGCAAGTGGCCGCCGACGCGCGCAGCCTGCAATTGGCCGGCGACATCCTGGACAGCGACCCGCGCCAGCCGCTGCAACTGCTGCGGCTGGAAGCGGCCGCGCAAGCCATCTTCGTGCAAGGCATTGCGGCGCTCACCGGCACGCGCGCCCCCTCGCGCCGCGAACGCCTGCTGCGCCTGGCCGCAGCGCTGCAAGCCGACCTGGCCCGCGCCTGGACGCTGGCCGATATGGCCGCCGAGGCCGGCATGAGCGCGCGCGCCCTGAGCGAAAGCTTTGGCCGCGAATTCGGCGCATCGCCCTTTGTCTGGCTGCGCCAGCAGCGCCTGCTGCAAGGGCGGCACCTGGTATTGGACGAGGGCCTGCCCGTGGCGCTGGCCGCCGAGCGGCTGGGCTTCAGCAGCGCGGCGCACTTTTGCACGGCCTTCAGAGCGCAATTCGGCGAAACGCCGGGCCGCCTGCGCCAGCGCCTGGCGCAGCAGGCAGGGCAGGGCGCCTGAAAGCGCGCCCCCAAGCCTGTTCACGGGCGCAAAAACCCCGATTTCACTGCAAAAACAGGAGCGAATGAACTACTCCTCAGCAAGCTGCGGAGTATCAGAATAATCTCAGTTGATGGTCTGAATACAGCTTCTTGAATTACCAATTTGATTCTTCACATCTTGGCCAATCATCGCTTCGTCTCCATATCTGCCCACCATCGAAACAAAATACTTGGCTGACCAAAACTTGCCGCCCCAAAGCTGCTTTTTAACTTGCGGACACGTCCTGAATATCTCCCTGGTCAAACTCTTGACCATTCGCACCAACTTCGTGACGTTCGCTGTACGCCGCTACTGCTGCTGACTGCGCAAAAGAATGCACGCGATCCTTGTCTGTGCCGATTTCTAAAATTTCAATTCATAGCGGCGCTTAATTTCCAAACACACGTCTTTGAGTGTCTCATCTAATTCACTATCAGATACCGCCCTCCTGTACTTGGTCGGAAATATCAAGTGATACAACAGTGCCATGACGTTGTGACTCTTGTGGAGGTATTCACTCATCACAAAAACTTACGCCGCAAGTGGCGGAAAATTTTTCCTCCAGATCCAAATGAATCCAATTTCTCCATCTTAAATCATTTTCGAATTGAGTTGGCAGACAATATCGCTTATTAATATCGTCAAAAGATAGTGATAAATCTCCCTGCAATACATTAGCAAGACAGGCTGGTTGCATTCTGGATAAATGCAGACAAATGAATTTATCTAGTTCTATTTTTGAAGCAAACCATTGCTGCTGAAAATTCAAAATTTGATTAATTTCATTTTGAATGAAATCTGCTCTATCTTGTTTGGAGAGCATCGTTTGGAAATATCTTACCAAGGCCCTATCCAGTATGCTCCGCCCAATTGAGCAGGTATTTCCAAAACCCCAATCTTTCCATTTTTCATAAGATAGTCTACATAAATGCTGAATTTTATCCTCAGTAGCATGAACAAAGAAGTATTCCAAGCACTCTTTGATGGACGCTTCATTTTCACTCAAGTGTAAACTGTCGATATAAAGGCATATCTTCTCATTGCTGGCATTTGCCAAGAATGCGCCAAGCCCTAACTGAAGGTAAGGATACCTGGCTGCATATTGATTAAAAATGAAAAACCATTCATCGGGGCAATCCTGCCAAATATCTAGTAATTGAATTTGCTCTTTATTCATTCCATCGCCACATAGATGCTGCAGTGCAAACAGTAAAAGAAATTTTGCTAAATTGTTGGTTGTTTGTAAAGCAAAAGGTTGACGATGTTTTTCTGGCAGAAGGGCGAGCCAATACAGAAGATTATAAATCTTGGTTTCCTGATTAATCAATGTCAAGATCTCATGGCTATGATGTTCAGATATAAATGAATATGATTGATGAGAATTTAGGTATAGATTTTTGTATAGCTCATTTAACAGCCACTGATTTTCTGCGATCTCTTTCCATTTTTGTTTTTTTAAATTTTCTATGAGGCAATCTATCATTTCCTTATCATTAATCGATGCGCCTGAGCGGATAGATAATCCAGCTTCCACGTGATATAAATATTCCATTGCTAATCTTTTGCTGGAGCAAGAAAAATCTATTTTTTCTTCATGGCTGATTGCCCAGAATTCAGGAAGAATGCAGGTCAATTCGAAAGCTATCTTTTGATTTTTTTCACTGGATTGCTCATCTTGTAAAATTTTGATCAGCCATGAAACGCTTTCTAATAGCCTACTTTTCTTGCCTGGATCATCAATATAAATAACTGTATCTTGATAATTGATGCTTGATGGGTAAAGATCATTAATATATTTATAAAAAAGATACTTGTTATCCCAACTCCAGCTGGAGAAATTAAAGTGTTCATCAAAGAAAGAGAGTATTTCATCAGGAATGGTGGATTGATAATCAAAAGATTGGACTTGCCGTAGCACCTGAATGGTAGTTAATTCTTCTTGGATTTCCATAGGATATTACCCTCGTCACTGATTGATTGCTCCCACATTTCTTCAAAGATATCAGCGATAATCTGCCCGTCCTCAACCTCTTGAATAATGTGGTGGCTCTTTCCCAGGCTATTAACTGATGTTCCCAGTGACCAGGCTCTCACAGGCTCATCTTTTGCTTGTGGAAAAATAATAAAACGGTCATGAAAATTTCTAACCCTAGCCTTGACAAAAGTCAAATTTAGCCAGCCAGCTTGAAGGATTGCCTGGTTAATTTCATTTTTAGGATCTGCGCTGGAAAGTAATGCCTTATTTTCCGGTGGGGCAATTTTTAGGCCAGTTAACGCTTTGATTGGCACATTGGCATATGGACAAAAAAATACTGTTTTTAATAAATCTTGTACACTCAAATAAGGGTCCCAAAGATAAATGCCATTTTGACTATATGTTTTAATTAATTTTCTGATGAAATCCAAGGCTTCTTGATGCATTTTCTGCTTAGCTTCTTGATGCATATTCTGTTTAAATTGTCTCAGTTTTAAAGAATCATGCAGCTCTTGTCTTTCTGTTTTGAGTAATCTATTTCTAACCCAATCTCTATGATTCTTGATATTTTTGCCAATTTGACTTTGTGATGCCTGGGTGGAAATATTAATTTTTTGTTCTGTTTCGTTAGATAATCTGAATATTCGTTGGTCATGCTCCTGCATATATGTAGAAAAATTAATGAACTCTATTATGGGTAGTATTTCTCCTCCAGCACAAATTATTTGATTGCCTTCATCCCAAATTGTATAATACCCTCTCCCGTTAATTTGCTGAAAGGGGATGATATTTCTTCCTTTGGCTAATGGAATTTTCTGAAAATCAATCATGCTTCCATGTTGTTCCCTCCAGAAAATTCCTGATAATTTCACCTCTTCCGAGATATGTGGGCTAACTGCCAAATTCGATAACAGTTGATGACTGTTTGGGTCCCTTCTTTCTATTACAAATGCCACGGCAGAGCAAGGAATTTGTAAGATTATATTGCCTAACCTGTCGGAGTGGCTGCCAATCTTAATAGGCAAATAATCTTGCAGCTTTTTAGAAAGTTCATCTAAGGATTTGAGATTTTCTATCAGTGAAGCAACATGCTCTTTGCTTTCATCAAACCATTCAAAAAGATGCGATCCTCCAAAAAAGTTATTCTTGAGCAAGCCCAGAAATTCATTTTTACCTTGCTCTAAAGCTGGTGCATGAACTGCAGGAATGCATTTTAGTCGGCCGTAAACAAGATTATTTTTGTTGTCTTTGTCCGTAATCTTGGTGTTTAGATCAGAAATTCTATTGAAAAAATCTTCTATGGAAATGATACTTTTAAAAACGCCAAACTTCAGAGACTTGTCGGTTTTTAATTGAACAAGCTTTGGTGTAATTTTTTCTTTGTTTATTAAACGCAAATCTGTTTCATGGGCAATTGCTAGTGTGAAAATATTGAAAGCCGGATTCTTGCTCCTTGTGCCAATCACTTCAAAAAGTTCGACGCATCTAAAATTGCCAATGGATGGTGTTGCTAATATTTTCTTTATTGATTCAACAGTCATCTAATTTCTCCGTGTAATATATCCACAATGAGTCTCTCTTAATCGTCTTTCCCACTATTCAAATCTTAATTCCATATAGGCTGAATAGGTTGTAAATTTGATCGTTACTGCTTTTGTGCCATTACATTGCATCTGAAAGCTCCCTGGAAATAACCCCGACTTTAGCGCACACTTTTCTGTCATTATCGATATTTTGATTGTCGCCTCGGAGGCATAAAATTATCCTATACATTTAGCAAGCCTTAAGGTGCCACGCACCACGGCGCTTGCTGATGCACCAGCCCATGCTCCAGACTCCACAGGGCCGTCAGCATCAACGCCAGTCTTGCCAGCCGCATGCTCCAGGGGCCGCGTCCATTCACGCTCAAGCGCAGCAAAAACCACAGCCCCTTGCTACGCGTCGTCCGTCAGCGCCTGCCCAATGACCGCGCAGGCGGCTCAGCCCACGGCTATGCGCAGCTCGCCCGTCAGGCCCAGCAGCAAGGCGTTGATCAGCATGGCGGTTTGCATGTGGCTTTCGGAATCGGTTCATGGTTTTTCAGTGGGTGCAAGAACGCGGTTTCGGACGGTTTGTGGCGCAGCAACTCCTTGATGAACAGTAAGAAAGTCATAAGGGTCTCTATCTGCGCCGTCTTCAGTTTGTGTGCGGTTTGTTTGCTCCTTGCGGCCAGGCTTGCAACAGGCTTTGAAAGACCTGCCGCGAACCGCCGCCAAACCCGCCGCCAAATGAAAATGATTCGCCGTTTTCTGCAAGCGCCGGGCCGTGCGCGTGCGCAGACTTTTCCTTTGTTGCAGCTGGATTCAATGGAGGAGAAACACCATGCACGCACCTGCCATTCGGGGCCGGTTTTTGCTTTTGTCTTGCGCGGCGGCGCTGGCCTGGCCTGCTGCGTCTGCTGCGGATGCGGCGGCGCCAGCGGGCGGGGCCGCGCCTGACAGGCATGCCACGCTGGATGCCGTCATCGTGCGCGAGCGCCCGGGCGGCGCTGAATACGACGACGGCCCCAATGGCCGCCTGCCCCGGCAGGCCGCCAGCGCCACCAAAACGCGCACGCCTTTGCTGGAGACGCCCCAGTCTGTTTCCGTGCTCACGCAGGCCGATTTGCAGGCCAGCGGCGCGGTCACGCTGGGGCAGGCGCTGGCCTACAGCCCGGGCCTGCACGCCATGCCTGGCGGCGGCAACGATTCCAGCCGCTATGACTTTTTCAGCTTGCGCGGGCAAACCTATAACGGCGCGCTGTTTCTGGATGGCATGCGCGCTTCGTTCGGCGTGGGCAATTTGAGCTTGCCGCAGTTCGATCCCTGGCTGCTGGAGCGCGTGGAGGTGCTGCGCGGCCCTGGCTCCATGCTCTACGGGCAAAGCCTTCCGGGCGGGCTGGTCAATGCCTTGTCCAAACGCCCGCAGGCGAAGGCGCACCGGCAGGCCAGCGTGACGCTGGGCAACTGGCAGCGGCGCGAGCTGCGGCTGGATGCGGGCGGCGCGGCAGGCGATGGACGCCTCACCTGGCGGCTGGCCGCGCTGGGTCGGGCGCAGAACAACCAGATTGATCACGTTTCATCGCGCCGCCTGGCGCTGGCGCCTTCGCTGCGCTGGCAGATCGGGCCGCAAACGGCGCTGACGCTGCTGGCCAGCTACCAGAGAGACCCGCGCGGCGGCTACTACGGCGGCCTGCCCGCGCAAGGCGTGCTGTCGCCCTTGCCGGATGGCGGTTACGTGCCGCGCCGCTTTTTTGTGGGCGATCCGGCTTTCAGCCACTTCAGCCGCACGCAAACCACGCTGGGCTACGACTTCGAGCACGCGCTGGGCGCGGGCTGGACGCTGCGGCACGCGCTGCGCCGCATTGCCTCGCAAGCGGCCGTGCAGGGGCTGGCCGCTGCCGCCCTGGTTCCGCCTGACACGCTGGCGCGCACGGCTTTGCATGCCGGCTCGCGCACGCAGGCGCTGATGGCCGACACCGCCATCGAAGGCCAGGCGCGCACCGGCCCCGTGGCGCACCGCCTGCTGCTGGGGCTGGATCACATGCAAAGCCGCCTGACGCAGCAAATGGGCTTCAGCTTTGCGGGCGTGCCGCCCATTCGCATCCGCAACCCTGTGTACGGGTTGGCCGTGGCCGCGCCCGCATCGCCCGCCACGGCCCATTTGTGGGCCGAAACGCTGGATCACGCCCGCCAGACGGGCTTTTATGTGCAAGACCAAATGCGCCACGGCCCTCTCGCCCTCACCCTGGGCGGGCGCTACGACACGGCCCGCACCCGCAGCCAGCGCGCCAGCCAGCTCATGGGGCGGGCCGCCAGCGCCGCGATTGGCCAGCAAGACGATGCCTTCACGGGCCGCGCCGCGCTTTCGTGGCACATCACGCCGCAGTGGGTGGCCTACGCCAGCCATGCCACATCTTTTTTGCCGCAGGCGGGGCTGATGGCCGACGGCCAGGGCTACCGCCCCCTGCGCGCGCGCCAGTGGGAAGCGGGGCTGAAATACGCCTCTGAAGACGGGCGGCTGCAACTGGCCGCCGCCGCTTTCAGCATGCAGCAGAAAAACGCCCTCACGCCCGATGCCGACCCCACGCACATGTGCATGAGCGCCACCGGCCCCGGCCCGTGCATGACGCAGTCGGGCCGGCAGCGCACGCGCGGGCTGGAGCTGGAAGGGCGCGCCGCGCTGGCGCAAGCCACGCACATCCATGCCAGCCTGACCTGGCTGGCGCCCCAAATCACCGCCAGCAACGGCGCTGATCTGGGCAAGCGCCCCGTCAATATGCCGCGCGCCACGGCTGCGCTGTGGGCCGAGCGCGCCTTCACGCCCCGGCTGCGGCTGGGCCTGGGCGTGCGCCACACCGGCAGCGCTTGGGCCGATGCGGCCAACACCTTGCGCGTGCCCGGCCACACCCTGCTGGATGCCGCCGCGCACTACGCCATTAGCCCGCACCTGACGCTTTCCGTGCGCGCCGCCAACCTGGCCAACCGCCGCTTTGCCGCCTGCTCCAGCGCCAGCTACTGCAACTGGGGCCAGGCCCGCGCCATCAGCGCCGAACTCGACTATCAATGGTGAGCCGCATGAACCCGGACACGAACATGAAAACGCAAGCCCCTGAACTGCCCCGCTTTCCCGCGCCGGGCGTGGACGGCTTTCAGGCCGACTTTTCCCTGTGGCCCGTGCTGCTGGCGCGCCTGCCCGGGCGCCAGCCGGGGCAGCCAGGGCTGGAGCGCGCCCGCCAGTGGCTGGACACGCTGGAAGCCGCCCTGCAACGCCAGCAGCCCTTTGCCGTGGTGTGCGACATGAACGCCTACATCAGCCACAAAGGCGAATCGCCCGAAGAAAAGAAAGCCGCCGCGCTCTGGATGAAACGCCACCTGGCGGCCTTTCACCAATATTGCCGGGGCAACGTTTACGTGATTGCCGACGATGCCGCCCGCGCCGCCTTGCTGGCATCAGGCCGCCAGCAGGCCGGCGCCAGCCCCGTGCGCGTTGCCGCCGCCGCCACCTTGCCCGAAGCCGTGGCGCTGGCCCGCCAGATGCTGGCGTAAGGCCCGTGGGGGGCATCGGGAAAGCTTGTTTTCAGCTCTCGAATCCATAGCGTGATGTCCCAGTGGAATGGGCGCTGGCGCCGTTTTGGCACCCTATAAATCAGCTCCTGTTTTTGATGGCCTGGCAGACGATCCAGAGGGTGACAGCTTCAAAGCGGACATGCTTCGCTGGCTTGCTTGGACATCCTTCAAAGAGCTTGCCAGGCAGCGGGCAAGGTTCGGCGGGGCCTTGGGTTCGCGCTTTGCCCGTTTTTCAATGAATGTGAAAAGGAAATGGGGAAATGGCGGAAATGGCGCGCCGCATCTTCCTGCAAGCCTTGCCGCACATGCCGCACAAGGCGGGCGGATTGGATGCCCTTAATGGCCATCGCTGCGCTTGAACCGGGCTGCCCGCAAGCCGAAGCAGCCATCCAGCCCTGCGTTGGGCGGAAGCATCCGCCGTTCGCGCATTTGTTATTTGCGCCGCTCTTCCACGGCAATGCCGTGGCCGTGTAGCCAGGCGCGCACTTTTTTCTCTACTTCAGGGTCGCGCGGCCCTGTGAAGAAATAGCGCTGGAAGGTATTGCCGGCCGCGTTGACTGCGCGCGGATCCACTCCCAGCTCCAGCAGACGCGGAATATCGGCAAAGCTGCCAATCATTGCGGCATGGTGCAGTAGCGTGCGGCCATCCTTCGTGCGTGCATGTACATCGGCTTTTGCATCTAGCAGCAGTTGCACGTTGGCCTGAGTGCTGGGCCCCAAAGCCGGGAACAGGAGTGTTTCGCCCAATCGGTTTTTTACTTCAGTGGGGAATCCTCGCTCTAGTAGCGCGGCCAGCCAGCGGCTGTCAGCCAGCTTGGCGGCCAGGTGCATGGAGGTGTCGCGCGCGTCGCCCAGCCAGGTGGGGTCTGCTCCCAGCTCCAGCAGGCTGTCAAAGGCGCGGCGGTTGCCTTCCACCATGGCAATGTCCAGCGGCGTCATTTTCCTGGCATTGCGGCTGTTGAGGCTCGCACCTTCGGCCAGCAGCTGGCGCGCTTGCGTCAAATCACCTTTGGCCGCCGCCTGATATAGCGCTGCATCCTTTGGGGTCGCGAATTTTTCATTGCTCATATCTGAACCTTGCTGACCGCAGGCCGAAGCAGCCATAAAGGCCAGCGTGGACAGAAGCATCCATCGTCTGCGCATCATGTTACGTAGGAAATAAAGGGAGAAAGCCATGGTAGCGGTTAAAAGAAAAGCGCCTGCGCGGGCTGCCAGGCGTCTTCTTTCTAATCAAATCTCAGAACCTGTTCAGCGGTTGTGAGAGGCGAAAAAGCGGCTCGGGAGGAGCTGCCAGGCACAAACCACAAACGGGCTTCGTGTTTCCACGAGGATTTACAACGCAACAGGGCGCCCGAGGCCGCTTCGCATCAACGGATAAATCGTGAACGGGTTCTCAGACCTGGCCTATCAAAACCAGCCTGCAATCGTTTTGCCGATACCGGCAAGGGCATTGCCCACCTTTTGCACGCCATGGCTGATGGCGCTGCCGATCTTCTGTGCGCCTTGCGTCACCTTGTCACCCAGCCATTGCGCGCCCTGAGCCAGCTTGCCACTGGCCCATTTCACACCGTTGGCGGCCTTGCCAGCGACCCATTTGATGCCATCGCCCGCCTTGTCAATCAGCACGGCAGCCTCGCGGCTTACGCCGTCAATCAATGCATTGGCACGCTCGCCCACTGATTCAACGAATGAGGCTGCTTGGCCGAACGGCTTTTCAAGGCCGAGTGCTTTGCCTGTATCGCGCAGCACGTTGCCAAAAAACGAGGCTCCTTCGCGGACCGCATCGCCCACGAAATCGCCGCCTTCTCTTACAACGCCAGCGCCTGCATCCAGAATGCCATCAGCCACTTCACCCGTTGCCTGGATGCTTCCAGACAGCACATGCCCCTTGGCGATTTCATTTTGGAAGATGGCGCCGACGGCCTGGCTCCTCTCATTAAATATCTTGCCCGCATTGAAACCGGCTTCAAAAGCATTACTCCCCGCCGATGTCAGCAAGTTGAATCCGGCTTCTCCGAGATGCTCTGTCGCAGAAAGAGGAAGCGGCTTGCCTGCTGGGTGATAAGGGGCGCCTTCGCGCATGGCTTCGACATAAGCCTGGCCATCGCCTCCGCCTCCATGCAATTCCACGGAATTCAACACAGGGATTTTGGAAGCGCCTTTTGGAGCTGCCAAGCGCCATTCATGCCCTACGGCGTCGGGTGCGAGCATCACCCCTTGCTGAATTCCCGTCAGCAATTCGCCTTCTATGTTGTAGCGGCGAATCTGGCCGTTGTTGGCCAATTCCTCACGAAGGGCATTGGGAGTCTTGCTCGGATCAAGACTGCGCAAGGTGTTGTCGCTCAAGCCAGCTGCATTGAAAGTCACGCCAGGCGCGCCTGTTGCCACCATGGCGGCTGACGCCAAACCTCCACCCAGAGAATGCCCCGTGAAAATTACGTTGCCTTCGCCAAAAGCGTCAATGGCGGTCCACGCCAGAAGTCTCGCCTGTTCATATTGTTTGGTTTTCAAGTTTGAGGCTTGACCAAAATTGGCTTTACTGTCCCAGCCTGGACCTTTTTCGCCAAACCAATTATCCGTGCCACGAAATGCAACGACATACTGCCCTTTGTCATTCTGGTAGATGGCGGCATCGAAACCACTCTGCTCATCACGCAGCATGTCAGGCGTAAGGTTGGAAATATAAACATTATTGTTATTGCCATCCAAAAAATGATCACCTGCTGGACGCAGGCGCTGCCACCCAGCATTTCTCAACTCCCTTTCGGATTGCGTATGAGTCAGCTCCGTTTTTTCTGATTCGTACGCATCATTGGCCATCATGGATAGTTGCAAATCCAGATCTTTTTGTGGCGCTATGCCCCTGGCGCTGTCGGCAAACGTGCCGTCGCCTATCGGATAGCCCCGGCTGTTGTCCACTTTGGCGGAAGCTGCCTGGGTGGGGCTGCAAAAATGCGCTTGGGAACAGGAATGGCCAGGGCCGTATGCGCCTACTCTCATGGTTTGAACTCCGTTGAACGTGTTGGAACAGCATGCAGCGTAAAAACACGCTCAGTCCTTGTCTAGCTAGGATGGCTTCTAGCTAGTAAGCACCCTAGCTAGGGTATCTACTAGGGTGGCTGTGCTCTGTCCCTGCATGTGCCGGTCAAAAAAACCGGGAGTGCCAACCTGAACCTGCTCTTCGAGTTGGCTATTTTTCGTAGTGAACGGGATGCGATAGCAGCAATTCGAAAAGCACTCAACCCTCACCCCGTGCTAGGGCCTGTTGAGAATTACCGAGATTGAATCACAGCCGAAGCCAGATAGATCAC
>ERZ773075.273-NODE-273-length-44266-cov-73.4756_pt1 | contig 44266 bp, 39 predicted proteins | sample MGYA00580614_ERZ773075 | MGnify/ENA primary metagenome ERZ773075 (study PRJEB29015, sample SAMEA2738021) | human oral metagenome | biome: human oral; feature: human-associated habitat; material: dental | place: China | collected 2043 ...
GGACCACGACGAACAGGGCCATGATCGTGCCCGTGACCGCCATGGTCGCCTTGAGAACCCGCTGCGAGGCCCATACAGGGGTGCGACGCCTGCGCCGGGGCGGCAACGCGTCACCGACGGGTCGAGCGACCTCGGGGGCCTGGGCGGCCATGGGCGTCATCGTCACCCGTCCTTCCCTCGCCGACGCAGAAGAACTCATCACTATGATAACGAAAACCTTGATACTGGCATAGAGTGTGAACGTTGTATTTCATAGTCCCGGCTCAGGCATGCGCTCGGACATCTCGCGCTCGCCGTCCGCCTGAGGCGCGGTGTCCGCGCCGGCGGCCTCTGTGCCCAGGGTGAACGGCCCGGCAGCGCGATAATCTTGCCCAGGAAGTAGGAACTCCCTGGACGAAAGGACCAGCCGTGCCCACCGAGGTCTCACCCCGCTGGCCCGGCCCCACCCGCCGCCTGGTCCTGGCCGGGGGCGCCGCCGGCCTCGCCTCGCTGCTGGCCGCCTCCGGTTGCTCCAGGAGCGCCGCCGGCCCACGTCTGCTGACGATCCCGCGCGAGGACATGGGCACCTTCACCCGCAACTTCAATCCCTTCACCACCAACAGCGCCCCCATGACCGGGCAGGCGATCTACGAGCCCCTCCTCATCGTCAATCCCCTCAGCGGCGAGATCACCCCCTGGCTCGCCGAGTCCTGGGCGATGTCCGACCACGCCACCTCCCTCACCTTCCACCTGCGCTCCGGCGTCACCTGGTCCGATGGCCGCCCCCTGGTCGCCAAGGACGTCGTCACCACCTTCGCCGTCCACCGCGCCGTCGCCGGCGGCTACGACTACCTCGACTCCGTCACCGCCAACAACGCCACCGCCGTCACCCTCACCTTCACCCGCCCCAACTCTGTCGCCCTGCAAGAGCTCGGCAGCCAGCTCATCGCCCCCGACCACGTGTGGTCCGCCATCACCGAGCCCGCCAAGTACCCCAACCCCGACCCCGTCGCCACCGGCCCCTTCACCAAGGTCACCAGCTTCCAGACCCAGTCCTTCGACCTCATGCCCAACCCCACCTACTGGGGCAGTAACCATCAGGACGACGACGCCAGCACCTCCGGTGATGACCCCACTAGCGCCTCCAGCACCGGCCACACCGCCGACCACACCTCGCTCCCCGGCATCCGCATGCTGGCCTTCGCCGGCAACGACAGTGCCAACCTCGCCGCCGTCAGCGGCGACGTCGACTGGGCGCCCCAGTACATGGCTGACATCCAGACCGCCTACATCGACAAGGACCCCGTCCACCGCCACTACTGGTTCCCCGGCGCCGACTCCACCATCCAGTGGACCCTCAACACCACCAAGGCCCCCTACAACGACCCCGCCTTCCGTAAGGCCCTCAGCCAGGCCATCGACCGCAAGACCATCTGCGCCACCGGCATGTCCGGCTACGCCCAGCCCGCCGACCCCACCGGCCTGGGGGAGGGCTTCCGGGCTTGGAAGGACCCGGCCGTGGCCGCCCTGCCGCTGTGCACCTATGACAAGGCCGCCGCCACCGCCGCCCTCGACGCCGCCGGCTACCGGCTGGGGGCCGATTCCAGCCGCATGGACCTGAACGGCAAGCCGTTGGCCCTGACGATCCAGGTGGGTTCGACGTCGTCGGACTGGCTCAGTGTCGCCCGGATCATTGTCCAGAACCTCGCCGACATCGGCATCAGTGCCACCGTCGACTCATCGGACTGGACCGAGGTCACCGCCGCCCTGGAGACCGGCATCTTCGAGACCGCCGTATGCTGGTCCTCCCTGGGCGCCACCCCGTACACCTACTACGAGGCGACCATGAGCACCCAGAAGGTCAAGCCCATCGGCACCCACGCCCTGGAGAACTACCACCGCTTCGGCGACGAGCAGGCCACCGCCCTGCTCAGCCAGTTCGCCGCCACCACCGATCAGGCCGGCCAGATCGAGATCTGCCGCCAGATCCAGCAGCGCTACGCCGACCAGCTGCCCGTCATCCCCCTGTTCCCCGGTCCCGTCTGGGGCGCCTACACCGACGAGCACTTCACCGGCTGGCCCAACCGGGACAACCCCTACGCCTCACTGAGCACCCGCGCCGCCACCACCGTCCTGGTCCTCAACGCCCTCAGGCCCCGCGGCTGATCCGCCCCGCCGGTGGCTGCCCCACGCCGCGGGGTTCGCGAGGCTACCGGCCACCCGGCCGGAACAGGGACACTATCCCGGGCGGCGGACCGAGCCGCCCACAGCAGCTTGCCGCTCGATGCCCGGGAAGGAGGCACGCGCCGGTGACCTACATCCTCAAGCGCCTGGGCTACTACCTCCTGGCCTTCTGGGCCTCGGTCACCCTCAACTTCCTCCTGCCCCGGCTCATGCCCGGCGACCCCGTCTCACGCATGTTCGCCCGCTCCGGCGCCCGCCTCACCGAGACGCAGGCCCTCCAGCTGCGCCGGCTGCTCGGGCTCGACGACGCACCCCTGTGGCAGCAGTACCTCGGGTACCTCCGATCCGTCCTCACCGGGGACCTGGGCGTGTCCATCTCCCGGTTCCCGGCCCCCGTCAGTGAGGTCATCGGCAGCCAGATCGGCTGGACCATCCTGCTGGGTGGCGTCGCCCTGGTCATCGCTGCGCTGGCCGGCAGCATGCTGGGGATCCTGGCGGCGTGGCGGCGCGGGGGAGCGGCCGACTCGGTCCTCGTGCCCCTCCTGGTCCTCCTGGGCTCCTTCCCCTACTTCTGGTTGGCCATGGGCGCCCTCTACGTCCTGGGCCTGGAGCTGGGTTGGTTCCCGCTGCGCCACGCCTATACGGCCGGGAGCGTCGTCGACTGGTCCAGCCCGGTCTTCCTGGCCGACGTCGCCCAGCACCTCGCGCTTCCGGCCCTCACCATCGTGGCGGTCTCCCTGGGCGGCTGGGCCCTGGGGATGCGTAACACGATGATCGCCACCGCCTCCCAGGACTACATCCTCCTGGCCGAGGCCAAGGGGCTCACGCGCCCGCGGATCATGCTGCGCTACGCCGCCCGCAACGCCATGCTGCCCACGGTGACCAGCATCGGCATGTCGCTGGGCTTCATCGTCGGCGGCTCGATGCTCACCGAGGTCGTCTTCGCCTACCCCGGCATCGGCTACCAGCTCTTCAGCGCCGTGGGCGCCCTGGACTACCCGCTCATGCAGGGAATCTTCCTGACCATCACCGCCGCCGTCCTGGCCGCGAACCTCCTGGTGGACCTCGTCTACGTCCGCCTCGACCCCCGCGTGCGCGCCGGCGGTCCGGGGGAGACATGAGACCGACCCGACCGCGCAGCAGCCCCCTGACCGACCTGCTCGCCTCCCTGATCGGCTCCCGACGGGCCCGGGCCGGGGCGGGGATCCTCGCTCTGCTCGTCATCGCGGCACTCCTGGCCCCCGTCGTCAGCCCCGGCGACCCCGCCCGCATCACGGATGCGCCGGCCGCCGCCCCGAGCCCCGCCCACTGGCTCGGCGTGACGCCCAAGGGGCAGGACGTGCTCGCCATGACCCTGTGGGGCGCCCGCTCCTCCCTGGCCGTGGGCCTGGACGCCGGAGTCCTGGCGACCCTCGTGGCCCTCGTCGTCGGCCTGGCCTCGGCCTACGCGGGGCGCGCGGTCGATGGCCTGCTGTCCGTGGTCACCAACGTCTTCCTCCTGCTGCCGGGGCTGCCGCTGCTCGTCGTCCTGGCCGCCTACATGCCGCCGGGGTGGGCCAGCACTCTCATCGTCCTCGTCATCACCGGCTGGGCCGGGGCCGCTCGTGTCCTACGCGCCCAGGCCATGAGCCTGCGCGGCACGGACTTCGTGGAGGCCGCCGTCGTCAACGGGGAGCGGCCGGTGCGGGTCATGGTGGGGGAGATGCTGCCCAATATGGCCTCGGTCGTCATGTCCACGCTGCTGGGCTGCGTCAACGCCGCCATCGGCGCCCAGGCCGGGCTCGAGTTCCTAGGACTGGGCCGCTCCGGCTCCGTGTCCTGGGGCACCAACCTCTACTGGGCCGCCACCGACGGCGCACTCATGACTGGACGCTGGTGGACCTTCGTGCCCTCTGGCCTCGCCATCGCGCTGGTCGCCTACGCCCTGGCCCTCATCAACGCCGGTGTTGACGAGGCCACCAACCCCCGTCTGTGCCGCGTCGATCCCGGGGAGCCTGACAGGCGGCGACCCCCGACTCGACCTGTCGAGCCGGACAGCGGTGACCGCGCTGTCCCTGAGCCGGTCCTGCACATCGAGGACCTGAGCGTCGAGTACGACGCCGGTGAGCGCTCCGGCGCAGGCGGCCGCGTCGTCGGCGTCGACCGGTTCAGCCTCACTGTAGGGCGCGGTGAGGTGGTGGGCCTGGCCGGTCTCTCCGGCTGTGGCAAGACGACGGTCGCAGCCGCGATCATGCGGCTCCTGGGTCCCACGGCGCGCATCACCGGTGGCCGCATCACGGTGAGCGGGCGCGACGTGCCGGCCCTGGAGACGGGCGAGCTGCGCCGGCTGCGCTGGCGGGAGGTCGCCATCGTCCCCCAAGCCGCCATGAACGCCCTCAACCCCGTCATCACCATCGGCGAGCAGATCGCTGACGTCCTCACCACCCACGAGGGCCTGCGACGCCGCCCCGCACTTGAGCGTGCCGCCGAGCTGCTCGACGCTGTCCGCGTCCCGACCGGCCGCCTGCGCTCCCACCCCCACCAGCTCTCCGGCGGGCAGCGCCAGCGCGTCGTCATCGCCATGGCCCTGGCGCTGGAGCCCCGTCTGCTCATCCTGGACGAGCCGACCACGGCCCTCGACGTCGTCGTCCAGCGCGAGATCATGGAGCTGGTCCTCGACCTCAGGGCGCGTCTGGGCTTCTCCGTCCTGCTCATCACCCATGACCTGTCCCTCATGGCCGGCACCTGCGACCGCATCGGTGTCATGGAGGCGGGCCGCCTCGTGGAGGAAGGACCGGCCGCCAGTGTCCTCGGGTCTCCTTCCCACCCGGCCACAAGGGCTCTTTTCGCCGGGCTGCCGGGCCGTCCCGGCCCCGGCCACAGAACGGAGGCGCCGGCCGAGCCGATTCTTGAGGTCGAGGGACTGTGCAAGGACTTCCCCGCCGGGGGACTGCTCTCACGGCGCAGTATCCGTGCGCTCGACGGCGTCGACCTGACTCTGAACCGCGGCGAGATCCTCGCCCTGGTGGGGCGGACCGGCTCGGGCAAGTCGACGCTCGCCCGCATCATCTCGCGCCTGGAGAGCCCCACCGCCGGGCTTCTCCTCCTGGACGGGCGCGACGTTCTGGCCAGCGAGCCGCACCGAGCCTCACAGCGATACCGCAACCGGGTGCAGATGGTCTTCCAGGATCCCTTCGCCTCCCTCAATCCCGCCCGTACCGTAGGGCACACGCTGGGGCGGGCCCTCGCCCTGCACCGGAGCGTGTCGGAATCCGACGGGGGAGCCGCCGAGCTGCTGGACGCCGTCGGCCTGGAGCCCGGCCTAGTGGGGGCACGCCCCCACGAGCTCTCCGGCGGGCAGCGTCAACGCGTGGCCATCGCCCGGGCCCTGGCCCGTGAGCCCGAGGTGCTGGTGGCCGACGAGCCCACCTCGATGCTGGATGCCCCGCTGCGCGCCGGCATCCTCGACCTGCTGGCACAGCTGCGTGACGAACGGGGCCTGTCCATCCTCTACATCACTCACGACCTGGCCTCGGCCCGCTACCTCGCCGACACGACGGCGGTGCTTCAGGCGGGCCGCCTCGTGGAGACCGGCCCCACGGCCGAGCTCATGGAGCACCCCACCCACCCCTGTACCCGGCTCCTCCTGGGCTCGGCGTTGGTAAGTCAGCGTGAGGCCTAGCGGCTATGACTTGTACCATAGGACGATGAGCATGATGACGGCTGAGACGGCCGCCCTTCGGCGGACGATTGACGAGCATCGGCAGGAGTTGGTCGAGGTACTGCACCAGTACGGTGCTAGTAACCCGCGCCTGTTCGGCTCAGTTGCTCGAGGTGATGCGACGGAGAACAGTGACATCGATGTCATCGTCGATCTCAATGCTGGTGGAGGCAGCGTGCTATTGCGCCTCGGTGGTATCACTGAGGGCTTCCGACAGGCGCTCAATCATCCGGTTGACGTGGTCTCCTCCGAGATCTTGCGAGACTCGGTTCACTCCACCGCCATGACTGATGCAGTAGCTCTATGACTCGTCCTGAGACAGAACGGATCGCAGACATCCTGGCGGCAATTCAGGCGTGCCGTACCTATCGTCCTTTTCTGGAGGAGGAGGACTCGCGTCTGGCGGAGATGGCGCTGGATGCAGTTCTGCGGAATCTGGCAGTCATCGGTGAGGCTGTGAACCATCTTCCGACTGACGTCACTGCGCGACAGTCCTGAGGTGGACTGGCGAGCCGTCGTCGGAATGCGGCATGTTCTGGTTCATCAGTACTTCGACATCAACGTGTCTGTAGTCCTCGATGTCGTGGACCAGGAGCTCACACCCTTGGAAGAAGCTCTGATCAAAGCCAGACGTGCGGAAGGGGGAAGTCCTAACTGAGTAGATCGACACGATGCGATCCACTGGCCAGGATCCCACTAGCCAGTAAGGAAACTGCCTCAGCGGCTCACTGGTTGGCGTGCAGCGCGGAGTTCAGCTCGATGCCCTTGCCGCCGCGGGCCAGCGCCTCGACGGCACCGGACTGGGAGTTGCGGCGGAACAGGACGTTGGAGGCACCGGCCAGCTCGCGGGCCGAGACCACGCGCGGCTCCTTGAACAGGCCGTGGCTTCCGGGCACCACGCCACCCTGCGGCATGAGCGAGACCTTCGTACCGGCCGTCAGGTACAGGCCCGCCTCGACGACGCAGTCGTCACCCAACGGGATCCCCAGACCCGAGTTGGCACCCAGCAGGCAGCGCTCGCCCAGCGCCACCCGCTGGCGTCCACCGCCCGAGAGCATGCCCATCGTGGAGGCGCCGCCTCCGACGTCGGAGCCGTCACCGATGACAACGCCCTGCGAGACGCGGCCCTCGACCATGGAACGCCCCAGCGTCCCAGCGTTGTAGTTGACGAAGCCGGCGTGCATGACCGTGGTGCCCTCGGAGAGGTAGGCGCCCAGTCTCACGTTCGCGGCGTTGCCGATGCGTACGCCCGAGGGCAGGACGTAGTCGGTCATACGGGGGAACTTGTCCACCGAGTGCACCTGGACGGGGCGGCCCACGGCGGCGCGAAGGCGCATGCGGGTGGTCTCGAAGTCCTCGGCGCGACAGGGACCGGCGGAGGTCCACACCACGTTGGGCAGCCGGGAGAAGATTCCGTCCAGGTTGATGGTGTTGGGCTTGGCCAGTCGGTGGGACAGGGCGTGCAGGCGCAGGTAGGCGCCGGCCACGGTCTGAGGGGCGTCGTCGAGGTCGGCCCAGGTGCGCACCACGGTGGTGTGCACGCCCCGGGCCTCGTCGCGACGCTCCATGGCGCTCAGGGTCCCCAGGAGATCGGCGTGCCCGTCCTCGGGCTCGTCGCCGAGGACCGGGCGGGGGTACCACACGTCAAGGGTGTTACCGTCGTCGGTCACGGTCGCCAGACCGAGACCCCATGCGCTGCGAGTCGTCATGAAGAACACCCTACGGGACCTGGAGGCTGACCGGCGCCGGTGGGCGTGCGAGAATCACCGCATGGCGCGCACGACGATCCACCTCATGCGGCACGGCGAGGTGCACAACCCCGAGGGCATCCTCTACGGCCGCCTGCCCGGCTACCACCTCTCGGCCCTGGGCCACCAGATGGCCCAGCAGGTCGCCGACGTCCTGTCCGCCTCCGGCCACGACATCACCCGGGTCACCACCTCGCCCCTGGAGCGGGCCCGCGAGTCCGGAGCCCCCACCGCCGCAGCCTTCGGCCTGGCGCCGACGACGGACCCCCGGCTCATCGAGGCCGGCAACAGCTTCGAGGGCGTCGCCGTCAACCGCAATCGCTGGAGCCTGGCCCACCCCGCCTACTGGTCCAGCTACGTCAACCCGCTGCGCCCCTCCTGGGGGGAGCCCTACCGCGTGATCGTCGAGCGCATGCGCGGCGCCGTCGTCTCCGCGCTCGACGCCGCCGAGGGCCACGAGGCGCTCCTCGTCTCCCACCAGCTGCCCATCTGGTCGCTGCGCCTCTTCCTGGAGGGGCGCCCGCTGGCCCACGACCCGCGCCGACGCCAGTGCGCTCTTGCCTCCTTGACCTCACTAACCTTCGAAGGCCGCACCCTGGTGGGGCTGGCCTACTGGGAGCCCGCCGGGGATCTGCTGCGCCAGGCCCGCGACATGGTGCCCGGTGCCTCCGCCGCCCAGGCCGCCGTCGGCCTTTCTCTCCGCGCCGACAGCGACAACAGCGCCGCCGGCGCCGAGGCGGCGCGGTGACCCAGCAGCCGCCCTCGCGGCCGGCCGGCGGTGAGCTGGTGCGCACCGGCAGCCAGATCGCCACGTCCGGTGAGGTCATCCGACCCGGCCGCCCGCGTCCCACCCCGCGTCGGCCATGGACCGGGCAGGACTTCGTGTGGTGGCACACCGCCGCCGTCCTGACCGCCACCCGCCAGGGCCGGCGTCCCAACCCGGTCTCGCCCACCATCGACCCCGTGCGCCCCGCCCTGGGATCCGGCGAGGTCATGCTGGCCACCTGCGACGCCGAGCTGCTCCTGTGGCGGCGCGGTGACGCCACCTACAACCCTTCCCGAGGTTTCTTCCTGGCCGGTGGACCGGTCGGCCTGGCCCTGACGGCCGCCTTCTTCGGCGGGCAGGCCTACCTCAACCACCGGCGTCGTCGCGCCGCCGAGGCCGACGCCGTCGAGAAGTGGCGCCACCTGGCAGGAGCCCGGCTGACCGTCTCCACCCACGGCATCTACCTGGGCACGGGGGAGGGCGTCATGCCCATCTCCTACGCCGACATCCAGGAGGTCCAGCTCACCGCCACCGGTGAGATCGTCATCGCCGCCGCCAACGCCTCCGGCTCGGTGCGCCTGAAGATCCGCGCCCAGTGGGCCGAGCTCGTCCTCATCCTGTGGGCGGTGCGCTACATGCCCGAGCACCCCCAGATCGTGGGGCGCACCTGGATCCCCGGCGACTGGCTCATCCACGCCGCCGCCCACGGCTACGACGTCGACACCGCCCCCTGGCCCCAGGCGCGGACAGCCCTGCCCTGAGATCCCCGAGACCGTCCGCGTCCGGGTGCCTCGGTCTCAGTGCTGGTCGGTACCCGAGCGGTCGGAGTCGCCCGCCTCCCCGGCATCGGGCTTCTCGGCGTCATTGCCGGCATCACCGCTGCTGGCGGACTCCTTCGGGTGGTGCTTACGACGGCGGATGTCCTGCTCCAGGTCCCGCAGGAACTCCGGGTCGTCGTCGGGAGCCATGGGCCGGGCCCGCTGCGGGCGACGGAAGGTCGTCCCCTCCTTGGACGACCACACGGTGGGCTCCACATAGCCGCCGCGCTCCTCAGCGGCCTTGACCCGCGAGACGATGATCCAGGCGATCGGACCGATGGTCGGGAACAGCACGATGAGGGTAATCCACAGGAACTTCGGCATCCGCGCCGGCATGCTCTCCTCCGGCGTGCGCGCGCAGTCCAGCAGGGCGTACAGCGTCAGGGCGAGCACCAGGACGACGAGGACGATACGCATGGGCCAACCCTAACCGAGCCGACTGGTCCCGCGACCCCTGCACCTGCGCATGCCCCTCCCTGCGAAGGCGTGGCACGATCATCCCGTGTCCAGCCCGCCCGCTTTTCGTCTCCTTGTCGGCGGAACCGCCCCCGACGACGTCGCCGCCCTGCGCGCCGCCCTCGCCGAGCGCCTGGCCCAGCGCAGCCTGCTCCCGCCCCATGGAGACCGTCCGGCCGCCGCCACCGGCACCACCGACCACAGGGAGGACGGAGGAGGGGGCACCGCGCGTCCTCTTGCGCTGCTCGTCCCCGTCGGCCCTGACGAGAACCCCGAACAGGTCCGGGCCGACCTGGCTGGCCGCATCGCTCAGGTGCCCCCGCGCGCTGACCTGGTCCTGCGCACCTCCGGCTCCACCACCGGCACCGGCCGGCTCATCGCCATGAGCACCGCCGCCTTGGCGGCCTCCGCCCACGCCACCCACGAGCGCCTGGGCGGCCCCGGCACCTGGCTCCTGCCCCTGCCCGCCCACCACGTCGCCGGGCTGCAGATCCTCGTGCGGTCCCTCCTGTCGGGAACGGCACCGGTGGTGGTCGACGCGAGCACAGGATTCAGCCCGACGGCGCTCGCCGAGGCCCTGCGCTCCGTCCGGGCCCCGACGGACCCATCGGTCGGCTCGGATGCCCCCCGCCTCTACACCTCCCTGGTCCCCACCCAGCTGGTGCGCGTCCTGCGGGACCCTGCGGCGAGCCGGGCCCTGGCGGAGGCCGACGCCGTCCTCCTGGGCGGCGCCGCCGCCGATCCGGCGCTGCTGGCCCGGGCCCGGCGGGCCGGCATCACCGTGGTCACCAGCTACGGCATGAGTGAGACCGGCGGTGGCTGTGTCTACGACGGCCGTCCCCTGGGCGGCGTCGAGCTCGCCATCCAGGATCCCGGCGCCGACGGCGCCGGCCGCATTCTCATCTCCGGACCGGTCCTCGCCGAGGGCTACCTGCACCCCGCCGACCGGATGCCCGGCGCCGCCGAGGACTTTCATGAGAGCGCCGGCAGACGCCTCCTGGCCACCTCCGATCGTGGCCGCCTGCGCCCCGACGGGCGCCTGGAGGTCCTGGGGCGCCTGGACGACGTCATCATCACCGGCGGTGTCAAGGTCGAGCCCCGCCGTGTGGAGGAGGCCCTCACCAGCATCGACGTCGTTGCCGAGGCATGCGTCGTCGGCCTGCCTGATGAGCAGTGGGGCAGCGTCGTGGCCGCCGCCGTCGTGCTCGAACCGGGCGGGCAGCGGGGCGGCTCGAACCGGTGGGACAGTGCCGCCCTGCGCACGACGGCCCGTGGCCGGCTGGACGGTGCCCACACCCCCAAACGGGTCGTGGCCCTGGAGGCCCTGCCGCTGCGTCCCAGCGGGAAGGTCGACCGGCGCGCGGTCGCCCGGCTCATCGCCGCGGCTGCAGCCGACGGAGCTGCGGAACCCTCTACACCAGGGCCCTGATCTCGCCCTCGCTCGGGCAGGTGGCCGGGCCGAAGCGCGTGGTCGTCAGGGCACCGGCCACATTCGCCCAGCGCAGAGCCGACGGCAGGTCGACGCCGCGGGCCAGGGCCGCGGCCAGGACACCGGAGTGCGCGTCCCCGGCCCCGTTGGTGTCCACCGGGGTCACCGGGATGCTCGGGGTATGAGCCGTCTCGCCGCCGTCGGAGAACCAGGAGCCCTGTTCCCCGGCCCGCACCAGCACCGTGCCGATCCGACCCGATAGCGCCTCGCAGACACCGGCGTGGTCACCGGCCTCCACCCGCAGCCCCAGGCGGTCGGCGAGCAGCCCGGCCTCACGCTCATTGAGCGACCAGATCGGCCCCAGCGCACCGAGGCGTTCCAGCGAGCTCATGGGGACCGAACCGACCATGGGGGAGACGTCGAACAGTGCTGTGCACCCCGTCCGGGCCTCGGTCAGTCTCCCGGCCAACCGCTCCAGCGCGGTCCTGGAGGCCTCGTCGGCCAGGGAGTAGCCGGAGAGGTAGACGACGTCGTCGCCGGCCACCTCCAGGTGATCGAAGGCGTCGACCGGGCCTCGGGTCTCGGCCCCGCAGGTGGAGATGAAGGTGCGCTCGGCCCGCGCGTCGGTTATGGCCACGCAGTAGCCCTGGTCGCCCGGTGCGAGCGGGCCGATGTGGTCCACTCCGATCTCCTTCAGCGCCTGACGGGCCGCCTCGGCGAAGGGGCCCGCGCCCAGCGGCCCGGCGTACAGGGTCTCAACGCTCAGCCTGCGGGCAGCGGCCAGCACGTTGAAGCCGCCGCCGACGGCCATGGCGGACTCGTCGGCGAACACGTCACTGCCCGGCTCGGGAATCGCCTCGATGCGCAGGGTCAGATCGATGACGACCTGACCGGTGTGAATGATCCGTCCCGTCATGGCTGCCTCTGCCCCGCAACGGTCTCCCGGGGCCTCCCGGCGCCGCGACGGATCGCCAGCAGTGCCTCGCAGAGCAGGCCGAGGTCCAGGTCGGAGCGCTCCAGCACCCGATGGACCGGCTCGGCGGGAAGAAGACGGGGCGCGCTCGCCCCCAGGACCGCACCGGCCATCGCGGCGATGGTGTCGGTGTCGCCCCCGAGCTCGGCGGCGAAGCACAGCCCGTCCAGGGGCCGCCGCGCGAACTCGCGCACGATGACCAGGGCACAGGGGACCGACTCCGCCGACTCCACCGAGGTTCCGACGTAGGCTCGCAGGTACTCGGCCAGGGCGTCCCCGTGCAGGCCCTGACTCGTCTCCAGGGCCAGACGGGTGCGGGCAGCGACGGAGGCCTTCTCCGTCCAGTGGCCGTTTTGAAGGTGAGCGGCCACGAAGTCCAGCGCCGCCTCCAGGGCCCTGGCGGCGTCGGCTCCGTCGATGGCCGCGCTGACCGCTGCGGCGATGAGTCCGGCCGCCTCGAAGCCCTGCCGGGTGTCGTGGGTGACCAGGCAGGAGGCGTGAACGGCCTGGGCCAGCGCGTCGCCGTTGGTGGTCAGGGAGAAGGCGATACCCACCGGGGCGACCCGCATCGCGGCGCCGTTGGTAGTGCCCTCCCGACCGGTGCGGCGAGGGTCGGCGCCGGCGCGCACCTGCTCGAGGGCGTGCTTGGTGGAGGGCCCCAGCAGGTCCAGGGAGCCGCGGGCGCGCATGTCGTCCTCCCAGGTCAGGAGGGCCTCGGCGAGTCGGTGGGGGTCGATGCGGCCGCCGCCGTCGGTGAGGAGACCGGCTAGGATGAGGGCCTGCTCGGTGTCATCGGTGACGCTGCCCGCAGGCATGGAGGGGGCGACGGGCTGCTCGGCGACGGCGTCGTGCAGCCCGGTGATCGCGCCGTAGTACCGGCGTATCTGTGCCGGGCTCATGGACTGGGTGGGCATGCCCAGTGCGTCGCCGAGGGCCAGGCCGGTCAGCGCCCCCAGGGCGCGCTCGTGTATCGAGGACCCAGTCGCCTCGGGGGCGGGCCCGTCTGCGGGAGTGCGAGGACTGGGATCGGCTTGTCTCACGGAGGTCTTCCTGATGGCGAGGGGCGCCGGCTGCTTCACCGGCTGAGGTGCGGGTCCCTGCGCCGGCGCCGGTACCGGCCACGGCGCTGGTAGGGTCGCTGCCGCCCACCCTAGAGGAATGTTGGAGGATCGGAGGAAGCCGTGAGCGGCGACAACGGCGGAAGAGCGCAGGACGGCGGATCCCGCCGCGCCACCGGCTGGGCCGAGGTGGTGCGCCTGCGCACCCTGCCGGCCGCCGTCGCCCCCGTCATCCTGGGCGCAGGGGCCGCCGCCGCGACGGGGGACCTCGTGGCGGTGCGAACCCTCCTGGCTGCAGGCGTGGCCCTGGCGCTGCAGATCGGCTGCAACCTGGCCAACGACTACTCCGACGGCGTGCGCGGCACCGACGATGATCGCACCGGGCCGCCGCGTCTGACCGCCTCCGGCCAGGTCGCCCCCGGCGCAGTCAAGCTCGCCGCCTTCGGCTGCTTCGGGCTGGGAGGTCTCCTGGGCCTGGTCCTGGTGGTGCTGAGCGGCCAGTGGTGGCTGCTCGCCGTCGGCGCTGCGGCGATCGCGGCCGCCTGGTTCTACACCGGCGGCGCCCGTCCGTATGGCTACGCCGGCCTGGGGGAGGTGTTCGTCTTCATCTTCTTCGGCCTCGTGGCCACTGTGGGCACCACCTACGTCCAGGCCGATACGGTACCGGGGTGGCTGTGGCCCTCGGCCTGTGGAATCGGCCTGCTCGCCTGCTCCCTGCTCATGGTCAACAACCTGCGCGACATCGATACCGACCCCGCCCACGGCAAGATGACCCTGGCCGTCCGCCTGGGGGAGGCGGGTGCGCGGCGCGCCTTCTCAACCATGCTCCACCTCCCCCTGCTGCTGGGGGCCGTCTCCCTGGTGTGGGCTCGTGAGACCGGATCGGCCAGTCCCGCCGACGGCGGAGGCCACATCAGCCCGCTGCTGACGCTGGTCATCGCACTGGCTGCCCCGCTCCTGCTGCTTCCGCTGGTCCGGCGTGCGACCGCCCCGGTCCGCGCCGGTGCCAGGGGCCGCGACCTCATCGGCTCCCTGCGTGACGCCGGGCTCCTGGAGCTCGCCTACGGCATCGTCTTCGCCGCGGCCACCGTCCTCATCACCCTGTGAGCCCGGGACCAGTTGAGCATCGATCTCATGGGCGGGGACCTCAGGCAGTCAACGAAGTACATCGACTGGGCGCCCGTTCCGTCGCGCTGGATCGAGCGACGCTTCCTCGTCTTCACCGCGCTGCGTAGCCCGGGGTTCTTTCTTCTGCATCTTGTTCTTCTGCCGATCATGCTGTTGTCGGTGATGTTTGCTGGCGGCATATTCTCTAATGCTGGCGTACCTGTTCCGATGCTTCTCGTGTTAATTCTTCTCGCCTGGACTGCCATTTTTGAATTTATTATGTTCCGTCTTGTGAGTTTCACCATGGCCAACGCTTCAGGGGTTCATGTTTTCCATTTTTATCTATGTTGGTGGCGGCGGACTGACGTTGCGTGGATTGACTTTCGTGAGATGGCCTGCGTTCTGGACTTTGTGGCCCCGACTGTGTGGTATGGCGGGTATGGCGCTAAGGGGCCTGACACCCTTAATCTGGGTCTGCGCCTGAAGACCAAGGATGAGTGGCTCCAGTTCGTGAGGGAGAGGGGGAAGCGTGGCTCCAGTGCTACTCAGGCGTCGGACGTGCTCCAGAAGGACTGGATGGAACGTCTGAGAGAGTTCGATCGGCAGGCGGAGTGGCGATTCGACGACAAAGGAACTGTCGTCCCTGGATTTGCTCGTCTTGCCCGTTCCATGGAAAGGCGACAGAGCGCTCAGGAACGCATCGCTCACGACTGGCGCGCCCTTATTGAGTGGGCGGAGCAGAATCAGTACCTTCCCAGGCGCCTCTACCCCTTCGAGTCCTTCCCAGGATTTCTTCCCTGGTAGCCGCACTTTGAGGTCTATTTTCGGATGTGCGGTCGGATCCGCCCTTGCTCCTATGGCGCGGTAGTGCTTGGTATCCACGCTGCGGACATGTCCGGCCCCGCAGCCGATGAGCCTGACAAGCCCCGTGGGTGTGGGGCCGGCTACTCCACGAGGGCCGGGTTAGTGCCGACCAGAGGGTGGACAGCACCGCACCCATCGAGTGGGGGCATGAGGGGGATGCTCAGTGACGAAACACCCGGTCTACTGCCGCCAGGAGGGCGCGTTTGGGAAGGACGCGGGTGATGAATCGTGCGACGACGGCGTTCCCCAGTCCATCGACAATGCTGGGCCTGCTCGTCCTCAGGGCCCGCATCGTCGTATCGAGGACCTGGCGCGTGGAACGCATCCTGCCGACGACAGTGCCCTCGTCGGAGACCTCGAAGAAGGGGGTGTCCGTGGATCCCGGGCACACGGCCAGGACACGAATGCCGTCCTTCCTGGTCTCCCGCCAGAGCGCCTCGGTGAATGAGAGCACGAACGCCTTGGTGGCACCGTAGACGGCCATGTGGGGCATCGGCTGGAAGGCCGCGGCGGAGGAGACGTTGATGATGGTCCCGCCTCTGCGCTCGCGCATCGCCGGCAGGTACCTGGCCGTCAGCCCCACCACCGCAAGACAGTTGAGGCGCACCTCCTGCTCCAGGCGCTCAGGATCGTCGTCGACGACGTCCTTCCCGGTGCCGAAGCCGGCATTGTTGACCAGGACGTCAACGCGCAGACCCATGCGGCTCGTCTCGTTCCACAGGTGCTCGGCGGCGTCCGGCTCGGACAGGTCCGCAGGGATGACCGTCACCTCGACGCCATCCCGGTCGCGGAGCTCCTCGGCCAGGGAATCGAGCCTGTCCCGTCGGCGTGCCACCAGCACCAGGTCATGCTTCTTGGCGGCGTAGCGGCGGGCGAACTCCTCGCCGATCCCCGACGACGCACCGGTGATGAGAGTGACCATGGCTCCTCTTCCTGCTCGGGTGAATGGGCGTGTGGCGACGAAACAGCGTGGGCTGCACCGCCACCCGCGGTGCAGCCCACGCTATGAGAGACGTGACGAGGTCTGACGGCTCAGCGGGCCGGTTCGGCGTCGAGCGGAACCCACGGGTCGGGCTGGTGGGTGATGCGGTTGCGCACGTCTCTGCGCACCAGCTCGATGGACCACAGCCAGACGACGTGCCCCAGCGCCTCGGAGAAGTGCTCCGCCCAGGTCTGCCCGCCGGCGACCCACGGGAAGGGCGAGGGAACCGTGCCCGTCAGCGGCATGAGCACCAGGTGCGCCCCCACCCACACGAGCAGACCGAAGGCGGCCCCCTGCCACAGCGTGATCGACTTGTAGTACTCCGCCATGACGCAGTAGAAGAGGGCGAAGACGATCGCGAAGCTGAAGTGGATGATGAAGGAGTAGATCGGCAGACCCTCATTGCCGTTGAAGGTGACGCCGGTGTGGGACTGCTCGGGGCTCATCCCCAGCTGCTCGAGGAGCCTCTGGGGTGGGTTGGTGGCATTGCGCTCCGGGGTGCGGGGCGGGAAGGGGACCTCCCAGCCGAACTTGACGATGGCGGAGAGGAACCCTCCGATGATGCCGACGACGATCGCGGTCCCGATCCGTCGTCGTGCGGGGTCGGTCTTCTCCAGCAGGGTGGACAGCATGGGTGTCTCCAGATGGTGGGGAACAAGCATTGTGACCGGGTCGGTGGACGGCTTGCAGATCGAACGGTGTCTTAATCGTCCGTTGTCCACCGACCCGGCCTCGGGAAGCCTGGCACGGGAGACAGCCGGGCCGCAACGTTGTCATGATCCGCGTCTGGCTGCATCGCAGGTGCAACGTGAGAACGTCCGGACGGCTGGGGCCTGGAACGACGCGGAGCACGACGAGGACCCCGCCGCAGCTGCCACTGCGGCGGGGTCCTCGACAGATGGGTGTCAGGTCTACCGGCTCAGTTGCCGCCGCCCTGCTGGTTGTCACCCTGGATGGAGCCGCTGCCCTCGGAGGAGCCGGAACCGCCCTGCTGGCTGTCCCCACCCTGCTGGTTGTCGCCGCCCTGCTGGCTGTCGCCACCCTCGGCACCGCCGGAGTGGTTGTCCCCGCCCTCAGCGCCACCACCGGGCTGGCTGGCTCCGCCCTCGGCGCCGCCGCCGGGCTTCGACGAGGCACCACCGGCGGCGCCACCCGTGCTGCCAGCGCCGCCGGAGCCCTTGCTGTCAGCGCCGGGAGCGGCGGAACCGCCGTCGCTGGTCTTGCCCGCGGTCTGCTGGGTGGCGGGGGTGGTCGAGTCGCTCGAGCCGGAGCCGGAGCAGGCGGCCAGACCGAGTCCGGCGGTGACGATGAGCAGTGAGGTGGCGAGGGTCTTGGCACGTGTAGCGGTGAATCGCATGAGATCTCCTTATGCGGTTGCTGGTGCAGTGTCAGTGCGGGATGGCCCGCTCTTGCGGATCCGGAGTCGCCGTCGTCCACGTCCACAGAGCTCGTGGAGGAGTCCGACGGCGCCCGTCGTGAGTGACGATCGTCATAGACGGCTATGTGGTTATTCGACAATCCCTGTTGCCGATGGCTCCGAACCTCTTTCGAGACTAGCAACAAGAAACGGACCGAAAGGGTGAATCATCGTGACAACTATCTCTAGTCTGGTGGTCATCGGACTGCTGGGAGGGCTCATCACAGGCATCTCCCCGTGCGTCCTGCCCGTACTCCCCGTCATCCTCCTCTCCGCGGGAGCACAGGGCGCACGCGGCGACGAGCAGGGGCCCGACGGCGGCCTCGCCTCCCGCTTCCATCCCTATCTCATGGTGACCGGCCTTGTGGTCAGTTTCACGGTGTTCACACTCCTGGGATCGACCTTGCTGAGCCTGCTCCACCTGCCGCAGGACTTCATCCGATGGGTCGGAATCGTCATGCTCGCACTCATCGGCCTAGGCATGATGGTTCCGAAGGTCATGGAGGTCCTGGAACGTCCCTTTGCACGCTTCCAACGTTTCGGCGGTTCGAGAAACCCTTCGAACGGATTCCTCCTCGGCCTGGTGCTGGGGGCCGCCTACGTGCCCTGCGCCGGCCCGGTTCTCGCGGCCGTCGCTGTGGCGGGTGCCACTGGGCGGATTGGTGCTGACACGGTGGCGCTGGCGGTGTCCTTCGCCGTCGGGACGGCGATCCCCCTGCTGGGCTTCGCCCTGGCCGGGCGCGGCATCACGGAGCGGATCCGGGCCTTCCGCACTCGCCAGCACGCCATCCGCGTCACCGCCGGCGTCGTCATGCTCGGCCTGTCCGTGGCACTGGTCCTGGACGCCCCGGCTGCTCTCCAGCGGCGTCTGCCCGACTACACGGCCTCTCTTCAGGCCCGCACCGACACCTTTCTGCACGGTGACTCCTCCTCCGAGGCCTGCCGGCCCGGATCTGCCACGCTTGGAGACTGCGGTCCTCTGCCCGCCATCGACGGCGCAGTGGCCTGGCTCAACACTCCTGGTGAGCAGCCCCTGGCCCAGAAGGACCGTGCCGGCAAGGTCACTCTGATCGACTTCTTCGCCTACTCCTGCATCAACTGTCAGCGCTCCGTACCCGGCATTGAGAAGCTGCACCAGACCTACGCCAGGTACGGCCTGCAGGTGATCGGCGTCCACTCCCCGGAGTACGCCTTCGAGAAGGAGGTTGACAACGTGCGCGGCGGCGTCGAGCGCTTGGGCATCACCTACCCGGTGGCCGTCGACTCCAACCTGACCACTTGGACCAACTTCAACAACCACTACTGGCCCGCCCACTACCTGGCCGACGCCCAGGGCAACGTTCGCCAGACCCACGTCGGCGAGGGCGGGGAGGCCACCACGGAGAAGCACGTCCGCGAGCTGCTCAAGCAGGCCAACCCGAGCGTCTCCCTCCCGGCCCCCGTCTTCTCCGATGCCGACGACGACGCGGGCGCGAACAGCCCCCGCACCCCCGAGACCTACCTGGGCGCGGAGCGGGCCTCCGGCTTTGCCCAGGGCTCCCTGCAGGAGGGGCAGCACGCCTTCTCCTTCCCCGCCGGCCTCCAGGCCGACGCCTTCGCCCTGGATGGCACGTGGAGGGTTGAGCGGCAGTCCATCGCTCCGGTCGAGGGCAAAGGCCGTCTGCGCCTGTCCTACCGCGGTAAGCAGGTCAACCTCGTCATCTCTGGAGAGGGTGATCTGACCTGGACGGTCAACGGCCAGACCCGCACCGCCCATGTCTCCGGCGTGCCCAACGGGATGGAGCTGGTCAGCACCGACGAGGCGGGCTCGGGCGTGCTCGAGCTGGAGGCCTCGCCGGGGCTGCAGCTCTACTCCTTCACCTTCGGGTGAGGTGAGGATGAAAGAGGTGGTCTCAGGAGATGACCCGGGAGATATGGCGGAGATGAGGCAGTGAGTGTGGCGACGCTGAAGCCACCGGCCGTAGCGCGCACCGTATGGGCCTACCATTCCCCTGTGGCAAGCAGTATTCCCAGCTCTGAGGAGGAGTGGATCGCGCAGGTGGCCGACGGTGACGCCGACGCCTTCGCCCGCCTCTACGACGCCTGGTCAGGTCGCCTGTTCGCGCTGATTCTGCAGATCGTCGTCGACCGTGCCCAGAGCGAGGAGGTCCTCCAGGAGGTCTTCCTCGAGGTGTGGCGCACCGCCGGCGCCTTCTCCCCGGCTCGGGGCAGTGCGCGGGCCTGGCTGGTGACCCTGGCCAGGCGCAGGGCCATCGACCGGGTCCGCTCCGCCCAGTCCTCCCGGGATCGGGAGAGCCGGTGGCACAGCTACATGCCCGACGTCGACCTGACGGTCCAGCAGGTTGAGGACAGGCTCATGGGCGAGCAGGTGCGTCGGGCGCTCGAGGCTGTCGGGGAGCCCTACCGCTCCACCATTGAGCTGGCCTACTTCACCGGCCTGACCCACCGGGAGATCGCCCGCCGCACGGGCACACCACTGGGAACGGTCAAGACACGCATCAGAGACGGAATGACACGGTTGCGACGAGAGCTGGGGGTGCAGTCATGACGGACCGCGACAACACTCACGAGGACGCCATCGACGGTGCCGCCGGTGTGCAGGGCGCTGAGGATCCCGACGGCGCTGCCGGCGCCGACGGCACAGGTGAGGAGCTCGACTCGGAGGTGGCCGCACTGCTCGGAGCCTCACTCAGACCGGTAACCCCTCCCGCCGGGATCCGCTCCGCCCTGCTGGAGGCGATTGCGCGTGAGCCGCAGATGGACCCGGTGGCCGGTGCCGTCATCGCCGCCTCCGACGGCGATGCGGCAGAGGCCGGCGGTGCTCCTTCCGCCGGCCCAGCCGTGGATCCTGATTCTGCCGCCGACCGTGTGGCGGGTGCGGACTCAGCAGGCTCAGTGCGCTCAGCCGACCCGTTGGATTCTGAGGATTCCGCCGTCGTGTCTCTTGATGCGCGCCGTAGGCGCCGCTCCGCCTGGCGCACCGGCCTGGTGCGGGCGGCCGCCGCCGTGGTCCTGCTCGGCGTGGGTGTCGGCGTGGGGCGCTGGAGCGCGCGAGGCGCGGTCGATGAGGCGATGGACTCCATGGCCCCGACCCAGCACTACGCCCATCTCAACCAGGCCCAGGACGTCCAACGGGTGACCGACACGATGCCGGACGGTCATGTCGCAACCCTCACCTGGTCGCACGACATGAGTATGACCGCGCTGACCCTGCCAGCCGCGATGAAGGAGACGGCCGGCGACCGCAGTCTCCAGGTCTGGCTCAAGGAGGAGGACCGGACTACCTCGCTGGGCGTCTATGACCCCCGGGGCGGAGCCGGCTTCTCCTTCCTGGACATCATGCCCAAGCCCGGTCAGCAGATCGTCATCACCCTGGAGCCGGCAGGTGGGTCCGCCCAGCCGACGACGCCGCCACTGGTCATCCTGCGGGTGGGCGAGGACGATGGGCAGTCAGGTACCACGACCGGCTCCCCGGCCCCCGGGCCCTCGCCCAGTCCCGTCGGGGACTCCGCTTGACAGACGGGAAAGGGAGTCGACCCATTGCTGTGATGTACACTACATCAAACTGGCCCTCGAGAGGGTGAGCGCAACCCCTGACGAACGTCAGGGGTCGGGGTGTGATCGCCTGTTCTGACGCGGCTTCCCGCATGCACATCAATAGACTGTGAGGAATAGCCCTGTCGCTCGGAGTGGTCCGGAGAAAGTGGTGGACATTTTCTCATTCGTCTCCGGCAAGACGCTGTGGAAGACGCTGAAAAACTTTGTTCTCCTCTTCACTCTTTCTGTTCTGGTGCGCACCTTGATGCGACATTCCGAGGTCCTATTCACCATGAGGAATCCAGTCCCATGGTTGATGGCCGCTCTCGGCGCTCTTGGTTACTGGTGGTCATTACGAACTGGGCACGAAGAACAGCTGTCGATTCTGCGTCAGAAGTAGTACGGGAAAGGTGACCAGTCGGGGGTGCGGCGTTGGAGGAATGCGTCGCGCCCCTCGACGGCTTCATCGGTCATGTAGGCCAGGCGCGTGGCCTCGCCGGCGAAGACCTGCTGGCCGGCCAGGCCGTCGTCGGCCAGGTTGAAGGCGAGCTTGAGCATGCGGATGGCCTGCGGGGACTTGCTCGCCACGGTGGCCGCGTACTCCAGGGCCCGCTCCTCGAGCTCGGCGTGGGGGACCGCCTCGTTGACCACTCCCCAGCGCTCGGCGGCGACGGCGTCGTAGGTGCGGGCCAGGAAGAAGATCTCGCGGGCGCGCTTGTCCCCGACCTGTCGGGCCAGGAGTGCTGAGCCGTAGCCGGCGTCGAAGCTGCCGACGTCGGCGTCGGTCTGCTTGAAGCGGGCGTGCTCGATGGAGGCCAGGGACAGGTCGCAGACGACGTTGAGGCTGTGTCCGCCCCCGGCGGCCCAGCCCGGAACGGCGGCGATGACGGCCTTGGGCATGGTGCGGATGAGGCGCTGGACCTCCAGGATGTGGAGACGACCGGCCCGGGCGGTGTCGAGACGGGCCTGGGCGGCTGCGACGTCGGCCTCATGGCTGTAGGTGCCGGCACTCGCGTTACCAGTGGCCGTGGCCGGTGCATTGGGCGTATCGGGTGCCTGATCCCGCTCGTAGCGGTAGCCGTCCCGGCCGCGGATGCGCTGGTCGCCGCCGGAGGAGAAGGCCCAGCCGCCGTCGCGCGGGGAGGGACCGTTGCCGGTGAGGATGACGGCGCCGACGTCGCCGCTCATGCGTGCGTGGTCCAGGACCCGGTAGAGCTCGTCGACGGTGCGGGGGCGGAAGGCGTTGCGGACCTCGGGGCGGTTGAAGGCCACGCGGACCACCGGCAGGTCCTTGATCCAGGTCCCGTTCTCATCGCGCAGGCAGCCCCGGTGGTAGGTGACGTCTGTGAGGGCGTCCGCCAGAGGCCCCTCAGCGGCCCTCTGAGTGCCGGGCTCGGCATGGGTGAAACCGGGCACCTCCCGCCAGCGAGCGGGGTCGAAGATCTCTGAGACGCGGCGCGGCAGCGGGTGGGTCGGGGTGGGGGTGGCGTTCATGACCTCAGCGTAGGGCGTGGGATTCCTCCGCCCCAGGTGGCGGTGCCGACCGCCGTGGCGTCCTAGCCCCCCAGGGCGGCGGCGATGAGCTCGGTGCGTGAGGTGTGGCCGAGGCGGTGGAGGACCTCGGAGACGTAGATGCGCACGGTGTTCTCCGAGATACCGAGCTTGCGGGCGATCCGCCGGTTGGTCAGGCCCTCCAGAAGACAGGTGTAGACGTCCTGGAGCCGGGGCGGCAGCTCGTTGACCAGCTCCTGGATACGAGCCTCCGCGGTGGCGCGTTTCTGCTCGGACTGGTAGGCGTCGACAAGCATCTTCGTGGGGCGTGAGGACATGACGGGCTCGCCGCGGCTGGCGCGCAGGAGGGCGGCGGCGACGTTCTCTGTGCTCTCATCCTTGGTGATGAACCCGTTGACGCCCTCGGCCAAGGCGTCGGTGAGCATCTCGTCGCGGCTGAAGACGGTGAACATGACAATGGGCATCCTGGGGAAGCGCTCATAGATCGCTCTGGCCGTCCGGGCGCCGTCCATATCCGGCATGTCGCTGTCCAGCAGGACGACGTCGATGGGCTGCTGCCCGGTCATGAGCAAACTGATGGCCTGCCGCCCACCGGAGGCGGCGGCGACGACGGTAATGGCCCGCTGTGAATCGAGCTGCTCGGCGAAGGTGGTACGGATGAGAGGATCGTCGTCGACGATGAGGACTCGCAGGGAACGCAGGGTGTGACTAGGCATAAGCGACTCCGTCCGGCGGTGAAATGAGGGATCTCGCATTAGTGGCTGGTATGGCGGTCTCACTCCAGGGGAGACTGGCGAGAACGGTCCAGGAGGTTCCGATCCGGTTGGAGCTCAGCGACCCTCCGGCGTTCTCGAACCGATCCCGAAGCGCCCATAAACCGTACCCTCCATGCATCTCCTCGGGGACCTTCTGCTCCCGCCAGGGTGAGCTGCAGCTGATGAAGAGGGTGTCCCGCTCCTGCTCCACGAAGAGGGAGACCAGATCGTGCGGGGAGTTGTACTTGAGGGCGTTGAGAGTGTTCTCGCGGATGAAGGCGACCAGGAGCCGGCCGGGCTCGGAGCGGTGCAACGAGGGAATCCTCTCGATACCGTCGAGGTCCGCGTCCAGGACGATCTCACGCTGAGCCAACGTGGAGGCGCTGGACTCGACGATCTCCTGGAGGGTGGGCTCCTCCTTGGGCGGTCCCTGGGAGACAGCGAGGTTGTGGATGAGGAGGCGCAGGTGGGTGAGGGCCTGTTGGGTCCGGTCCTGAAGATCGAGCATACGATCGCGGTCGTCGCCGTGGGGGAGCCTGATGGAGCGGGAGATGATGAGCATGCGGGTGAGGTCGGCGGCCAGGTCGTCGTGGAGGCTGTCGGCAATGTCGCGGCGCAGCTGCTGAATGAGCTCGGCGGCGATTTCCTTGGAGCGTTCCGCCTCGCGTTGCATCTTCTCAAGACGTTCCCTGGCGTCGCGAATCACGATGCTGGCGGATGAACACACCAAAGCAGCGAAAAATATAGAAACAGTGGCCACAAGTGGTCGATAGCCGGCTAATAATTGTGCAATGTACAGTACAAGGAACTGAATGATGGCTAGTTTTGTGTACTTAGAGATGAGGAGGTCGATAACAACAGCAAAAACAAGACACCAGCTCCATCCTGGACGTAATGTAGGATGGATGAAGCCGAACAGCAGTGTCGCCGAAAAAATAAATGCGCCAACGTTTCGTTTTTTTGTGGCACAATATATAAAGAAGGTAGAAAGTTGAACGGCCTCCAGAATTAAAAAAGATCGATCGCTGTAGTTGGCTAAGATAATTAAGTCTAAAGAAAATATTGGCAGCACGGACGACAAGAGAATGGCGATCCTTAGGTGCGGCAAGAACTTGTTAAGTCGCACCCAGGTCGCGTAGAATAAACTAGTACTCTGCATTCTGCAATAAAACGATATTGTGTTGCCGAAAAATTAGTGTATGAACGTCAAATTATATAGATGTCGACGCCTCTGAGCTTACCATCACGAGCAGGCAAGCCCAGAGGCGTCGACCTTCCATGTCACCAGTCATGCCACGGCTTCCCCCAGGGCTCGTAGCAAACTCCTGGGTTGATGAGGCAGTAGCCCGGGTACATCCTGGCTCTGGCGAATGTCGTTGGTGAGTCGTCCTGGTTCACAGGAGCGGCGGCTGGTGCGGCGCTGGCCGGTGCGGCGAGGCCCGCTAAGAGCAGAGCAACAAGGGTGAGGCGGGCGGCGGTTTTCATTAGGGGAACTCCTGTCTGGAAAGAGGCCTCAAAGGACAATTTATCTTACCATTCTTGCGGTTTGCGACAAGTATGCATCTTTGACGCCCCAGTTGATTCGTCGCTCAACAAAAGCCGTTGACGATGGCAGCGACCGCTCCATGAGCCGCCCGGCCGGGAGGCGGGCGCGCCCTCTGCTTCCCGCTACCTCCCGCTACCCTGTGACCATGACGCAGACCGGTGAGACCGCCAGCCGCCCCTTCATTCCCGTAGCCGACGGCGGGGGGCGAGTCGACTCCGAGACCGGCGCCCTGCGCGAGGTGATCGTCCACCGGCCCGGCGGGGAGATCGCCCGCCTGACCCCCATCAACGCCGACTCCCTGCTCTTCGACGACGCCCTCAACATTCCCCGGGCGCAGGCCGAGCACGACGCCTTCACCGCCATCCTCCGTTCCGAGGGCGTCATCGTCCACGACTTCCGCGAGCTGTTCACCGAGGTTCTCGCCGTCCCCGAGGCCCGCGGCCTCGTGCTGGACGAGGCCGTCGGCCCCGACGTCGTCGGCGTCTCAGCCTCCGAGCTGCTCATCGACTACTTCCAGTCCCTGCCCGACGCCGAGCTCGCCGAGGTGCTCCTGGCAGGCATCACCCGCACCGAGCTGCGTGAGCGACTCAGTTCGGCCGATGGACGCGACCTGTTCTCCTCCACCTACTTATCCACCCTGGAGGGGCAGTTCGTCGTCACCCCCCTGCCCAATCTGCTCTTCACCCGTGACACCTCCGCCTGGCTCTACGGCGGGGTCTCCGTCAACTCCATGGCCCTGGAGCCCCGCCGGCGCGAGGCCGTCGGCTACGAGGCCGTCTACCGCCACCACCCCGCCTTCGCCCCCCGCCTGGCCGAGCTCGGCGGCTCCACCGACCCGGCCGCCCGTCTGTGGCGCGAGCAGGGGCGGGTCTCGGCGGCCTCCACCATCGAGGGCGGCGACTTCCAGATCCTGGGCAACCGGACCCTCGTCATGGGGCTCACCCACCGCTCCACCGCCGCCGGCGTGGAGCGCCTGGCCTCCCAGCTCTTCGAGGCCGGGGTGGCGGACAGGGTCATCGGCGTCCACATGCCCGACGCCGCCTTCTACACCCAGCTCGAGGCCGTCATGCACCTGGACACCCTCATGACCAAGGTCAGCCCCGACACCTACCTGCGCTTCCCCGGCTTCACCGAGGTCACCACCGTGGAGATCGAGCCCGGAGAAGCGGGCAGGGCTCTCAAGGTGACGGTCCACGACGGCTCCGAGATGGACGCTGTCCTCGCGCGCGCCGCCGGCATCGACTCCTTCCGCGTCATCAGCCCCGGTGCCTCCGATGAGGCTGAGGCCCTGCGCGAGCTCGCCCGCGACTCCTGCAACGTCGTCGCCCTGGCGCCCGGACGGGTCATCGGATACGCCCACAACCAGCGCGCCAACGACGCCCTGCGCAAGGCCGGCATCGAGGTCGTCGAGACCCCCGGCGTCGAGCTCGTGCGCGGACGCGGCGGCTCGCACTGCATGACCTGCCCCGTCACCCGCGACGCCGTGTGAGCACTGCCGCCGGTCACAGCAGCCGGCAGGCCCCCGGGCCCGGCCTGGTCACGATCGTGGCGGCCCGCTCGGCCTCCTGCTCGCGATCCCGGTAGGCCTGGAGCCACCGCGAGGCGAAGTCCCCGGCGTCATCGGCCGGAACGAGGGCGTACACCGACCCGCCCCACCCAGCACCGAAGGAGGAGGCGCCGATGGCCCCCATCCCACGAGCCAGGGACGCCATGAGCCGGGTCTGCGGCACCTGGTTGCGCAGCCCCCGGTCGGCCAGCGCCTGGGAGCGCTCCAGGATCTCGCCGACGCCTGGATCTGCCGCGGCGATCAGCCGGGCGCCGGCCGGCACCAGCACGAGTGACTCGATGAGGAACTGCTCGATCCTCTTCCGCTCGTAGCCGGACTCGCACAGCCCCAGCAGGTCCCGCAGCGCGGGGTCTCCGGCCGCCTGGTCGCCGGTGGCGTCCCCGACCAGGTGCCGGACCGCGCCGGCCAGGGAGGCGTCGGCGCGCCCGGTGGCTCTGTTCCACCTGGCCAGCACCGACTGGACGGTGCTCGGTCCGCGGTTGTAGTCCTCCAGAGCCGCGCCGGTCTTGCGCGCCAGCACCCCGCTCACACCGATGACGAGTGCCCACTGCGAGGGGAAAGGGAGGCTCTGATAGATGCGCATCGGGTTGAAGCCGGCCAGGAGCAGCCGGTCCTGGGCGCCGCACAGCATGCCGGTGTGGTCCTCGCTACCACCGTGGGTGCCCACCCCGCTGGTCCCCGGCAGGTCCCGCCAGCTCCGTCTGCCCTCCACGTCGGCGAGGTAGCCGGCCAGGGACAGCCGGTCGGGCATCGCCTCGATCCACCGAGGATCCCGGTCCCAGCCATTGAGGGAGGCCAGGGTCAGAGCGGTGGCGCACACGAGCGCGGAGGACGAGCTCATCCCGGAGGCCGGCGGCAGGTCCGAGGAGACGGACACATGTGCCGCCGCTCCGGCCCCGAAGTTGAGGGTGAGGCGGTCCAGCACCGTCTGAAGGTAGTGCCCCCAGTGGCCCGGCTCCAGAGCGGGGTCCACCCCGGCGCGCAGGGTGATGGGATCGCCGCCGTCGGTGGTGGCGGTCAGGGACGACTGCGGTCCCCGAGCGCGGCGCGCACGTGCCGTGATCGCCCGGTCGACGGCGCCGACCAGGACCGGGCCGCCGGCGTAGTCGGTGTGCTTGCCCAGGACCTCGATGCGACCGGGTACCCTCCACGCGACCTCCTCGGGGCCCTGGCTCTTTTCCTGACCCACCTCCTGGTTCATAGGGACACCTCCACGTCGGCCAGGCGGGCCTCGACCTCACCGATGTCCTCGCGGCGCGACAGGTCCAGGACCGCACCGGTGGCGGGGAGGACCGACACCGGGCCGCGTAGGGCGCGTACGGCGTCGACGATCTCCAGCTCGCCGCGCGGCGAGGGGGTGATCCGGCGGCAGGCGGTGAAGATCTCAGCCGTGAAGCCGAAAGCGTTCATCGACACCAGGGCGTGGGCCCCGGCGCCCTGGACGGCCTGGGCGGAGGGCTTCTCGACGATGTCCTCCAGCAGTCCGTCGCGGGCGCGCACGAGGGCGAAGGCGGCGATCCGCTCCGCGGGGATGTTGGAGTCGGTCACGAGCGCGGCGCGGTCGAAGCCGGCCAGCGCGTTGCCCCGGTGATGGGCCAGGTCGCGCAGCGCCCGGCGGGGGTAGTAGTTGTCCCCGTTGACCATGAGGAAGGGCTCCCCGCCCACGGCCGACTCGGCGGACAGCACGGCGTCGGCCGTTCCCAGGGGCTCTCTCTGGACGGCCAGGTCGATCGTGAGCCGCCTGAGCTCCAAGGAGTCGATGTGACGGCGGAAGTCCTCGTGCTCAGGGCCGACGACCAGGACGGCCCGCTCGATCCCGGCATCGGCCAGGGCCACCAGGCCGTAGTCGATGAGCCGGTGCCCGCCGATGGGCATGAGGGCCTTGTAGCCGCTGGCGGCGGCAGCGGCCTGCTGGGAGGTCAGGCCGGAGCCGGCCGGGCCGGCCGCCCGCATGCGGGTCCCCAGACCCCGGGCCAGGATGACGGCGGTACGGGTCCGGTCCGCTGCGTCAGTCATCGCGTCAGTCATGTGGATCCTCTCCTCCTGCTCGTCTCAGGCGTCCAGGCCGTAGTGGCCCGCGACGGCGGCCGCGGTCGTCCGGGCCTCGTCACCGGTGGACATCTCGGCGAAGACCCGTAGGAGCGGCTCGGTGCCCGAGAAGCGGATCGTCACCCAGCCGCCGCCCGTGAAGTAGACCTTGCAGCCGTCCTCCCACGAGACGCGCTCGACGTCGTGGGCGAAGGCGGGAAGATCGTGGGCGCAGAAGATGCGCTCCTCCAGCTCGGCGTCCCCGGCGTCGAAGCGTCGGCGCAGGATGTCGATGCACTCCTCCAGGGCGGCGGTCTCGTCGCGCACCGTATCGTCTGGCGGATACACCGAGGTCAGCGCTTCCGGGCCGGAGCGGGTCTCCCAGCAGCCGCGTCGTCCGCACCGGCACAGCAGGCCCTCGGGCTCCACGGGCATGTGCCCGACCTCGCCGATCAGGCCCAGCCAGCCCCGAAAGAGGTGGCCGTCGGCGATGATGCCCGCACCGATGCCCTCTCCGCCCGACAGGTAGAGCAGATTGCGTACCCCGGCCGGCGCATAGCGTTCGTAGGTGGCCAGTGCGGCGAGCTCGGCGTCGTTCTCCAGCGTGATGACGGGGACGTCCCGGCCGGAGCCCGTGCGGCGGGCGATAGCGTCGCGAACCTTGTCCATCAGGGCGACGTCGTACCGTCCCAGGGTGGAGGAGTAGCGCACGGTGTCATTGGCGTAGTCGATGATCCCGGGGTGGGCCAGGACGATTCCCGGAACCGTCGTCCCCTGCCGTGTCAGCTCGTCCAGGGCCTGGGACAGCATGGCCGCCACGTGCTCGATCATCCTGTCGGGGTGGCGTCCGGTGTCGCCGACGAGCTCGGAGCTGCGCAGGATGAGCGACATGTTCGAGATGCGCACATCGGCGTGAGCCTTGGGACCCTGTGCCTGCGGGCCTCTGAGGATTCCCTGGGGCCCGCCCCGTCCGCCGGGATCCATCCTGCAGCCGGCACGCCGGTCTCCTCCGTTGGTTGGCTCGCTGAGTTGCGATCGCGCCCCTCAGCCTAGTGATTCGCAAGGACGGGCGGCCTTGGTTCGCAGGAGATCCGCGTGATCGGTGACTGTTCGCTCACATCCCGCCGGCAGATGCGGCCGGGTGGGTAGGCGATCTTCATGCTGCTCACCGTCCTGGAGACAGCAGGATCGGAATCCAGAACGAAATGTGATTATATTCACTTACAGTCGTCTTGAAGAGTTCCAGTTGCAGATGCTCGAGTTGTTGGTTATGTGCCAGGCCTGTAGTCCTGATGGGCATGGCCCGTGCGAGTTCTCGTTATCCGTGATGATTTCAATCATTTCTGGTGTTGCGAAGCGGTGGGGTCCGCCTCTGCGTCCGAGGTGATCTCCGCCCCGCCTTCCAGGCGTGTCCCCGGCCACGCCCTCAGGCGTGTCAAGGCCTGAGGGCCTGCAAATCAACGAATTTGTACATACCGTCAAATTGACCACCTGAATGCTCCGCAGCACTATAAAACGGGCTTGCGGCCGCCTGGAGGCCCGAAGTGGGCGACACAACTCGCCTCCGGATCCTCGCGGCGCAGGCCCAGGAGCTAGATCGCGAGGAGTGCTGTGAAAGTCATAGAGGCCAACCATGTCTACAAGGTCTTCGGGCGGCGACCGTCCGACGGCGTCAAGAAGCTTAAAGCCGGCAGGACGCGGGACGAGCTGAGGAAGTCGGGGCAGACCGCGGCCGTCATCGACACGTCCTTCGACGTTGACAAGGGCGAGATCTTCGTCGTCATGGGGCTGTCGGGCTCAGGCAAGTCCACGCTCATCCGCATGGTCAACGGCCTGCTGCCCATCACGTCGGGAAGCATGACCCTCTACGGGGAGGACCTGGCCGATATCTCCAAGCCGAAGCTGCGCGACCTTCGCCGCGAGCGCGTCTCCATGGTCTTCCAGAACTTCGCCCTCCTGCCTCACCGGACGGTGGGGGAGAACGCAGCCTACGGTCTGGAGATCCAGGGCGTGAGCCGCTCCGAGCGCGAGCGCCGGGCCGAGGAGGCCCTGTCCATGGTTGGCCTCGAGGGGTGGGGCGGCTACAAGCCGGGCGAGCTTTCCGGCGGGATGCGGCAGCGCGTGGGCCTGGCCCGCGCGCTGGCCGCTGAGACCGATATCCTGCTCATGGACGAGGCCTTCTCCGCACTCGACCCGCTCATCCGTCGTGAGATGCAGGACCAGCTCATCGACCTCCAGGGCAAGCTCGGCAAGACCATCCTGTTCATCACACACGACCTCAACGAGGCCATGCGGCTGGGGGATCGGATTGCCATGATGCGTGACGGACGCGTCGAGCAGGTCGGCACCGCCGAGGAGATCCTGCGTGACCCCGCCTCCGACTACGTCTCGCGGTTCGTGGCCGACGTCGACCGCACCCGGGTGCTGACGGCCGGCTCCATTGCCGAGCCCCCGTACGCCGTCCTGGGCTCGGACCGCAGCCCGCGCGCCGCCCACAAGCTCTTGCGGGAGAACCAGCCCCCGTGGCTGCTGGTGCAGAACCGTGACCGGACTCCTTTCGGATACGTCTGGGAGGACGACGTCGCCCGTGCGGTCAAGGAGGGCTCCGACGTCCTTCCGCAGTCCACGATCCACGAGATGCCGGTGGTGTCGCACTCGACTCCGATCAACGAGCTGTTCGCTCATGCCGCGCAGCACGCCGCCCCCATCGTCGTCGTCGACGACGCCGGCCACATCTCCGGCGTCATCCCGCGTGTCACTCTGCTGGCGGCCATCAGCGAGCAGAGCCTGGACGTGAGTGCCACCAGCGATGACGTCCCCGAGAGTGTCGAGCGGGACGCTGCGGCGGGGCAGACCGATGAGCAGGCCGGAGAGGCCAGTGAGACCACCGAGGCCGAAGGAGCCGACGCCTGATGATTCCCGTACAGACCTTCATTCCCAAGATTCCTCTGGGCAAGCTGGTCGAAGGCCTCATTGACTGGATCCAGAACCATCTTCACGGCCTCCTCACCGTGGTCTCCCATGCCGGGACCTCGGTCAACGACACGCTCGTGGACCTGCTCTTGGCCGTGCCACCGTTGCTCATGGTGATCGTCTTCGCGCTCATCGCCTGGGTGGCGAAGTCATGGAGGCTGGCGGTGGGAACCGCCGTCACCTTCCTGCTCGTCATCTCCCTGGGGCAGTGGGACAACGCAATGGAGACATTGGTCCTGGTCACCATCGCCACCCTGACCGCTCTCATCTTCGCGATCCCCTTGGGGATCTGGGCCGCCCGGAACAAGTACGTCAGCGCGGTCATTCGCCCGGTCCTCGATCTGATGCAGACGATGCCCGCCTTCGTCTACCTCATCCCCTCAGTCCTGTTCTTCTCCATCGGAGTGGTTCCCGGCATGTTCGCCACGCTCATCTTCTCCATGCCCCCCGGGGTGCGGATGACCGAGCTGGGCATCAAGCAGGTGGACAAGGAGACCGTTGAGGCGGGTCGCTCCTTCGGTGCGACCGACTGGCAGATCCTCCGGGGCATCCAGCTGCCCCTGGCCATCCCCACCATCATGGCCGGCGTCAATCAGGTCATCATGTTGGCCCTGTCCATGGCCGTCATCGCGGGCATGGTCGGCGCCGACGGCCTGGGCAAGGAAGTCGTCAACGCCCTGTCCACCATCGACATCGCCAAGGGGACCGAGGCGGGACTGTCCATCGTGTTCCTGGCGATCTTCCTGGACCGGGTGACCGCGGCTCTCGGAGCGCCGCGTGAGGAGGGTTCGTTGCTCTCACTCATCAAGAAGCGGTGACTCATGACTCGACGACGCTTTTCCGCCCCGTCCTCACCGGCGCCGGGCGCACATCGAAGGAACGCCATGCAAACCTCCCGCCGCACGTTCACCACAGCCCTCGCCTCTCTGACGGCAGCGGGCGCTCTGTCCGCCTGCGGTAGGAGCTCCGGCGGGGGAAAACGGCTTCGGCTCGGTTTCCTTCCGTCCTGGAGCGATGGCCTGTCCATGACCCACCTGCTCAAGACTCAGCTGGAGAAGGCCGGTTACCAGATCAAGCTGACCGACCTGAGCGAGGCTGGACCGCTCTACGCGGGGCTGAGCCAGGGGGCGGTCGATCTCTTCCCCTCTGCGTGGCCGGACGTCACCCAAAAGGACTACATGGACAAGTACCGCAAGTACATCGAGGACTTGGGGAGCTACTACGACTCGGCTGCGCTGTGCTGGTCAGTCCCCGACTACTCGGAGATGACCTCGATCGAGGACATCAAGCCCCACGCCTCCCAGATCGACAACCGGATCGTCGGCATCGAGTCGGGGTCCGGCCTGGTCAAGGTCTCCGAGGGGAAGGTGATTCCGACCTACGGACTGCAGGACATGAAGTTCCTGACGTCCTCGACCACGAGCATGCTCACCGAGCTCAAGAAGGCCGTTGATGCCAAGAAGGAGATCGTTGTCACCTTGTGGCACCCCTTCTGGGCGAACACGACCTTCAACATGCGCGACCTGGAGGACCCCAAGGACGCCTTCGGAAAGGGGGAGGGGCTCCACTTCCTAGGACGCGAGGGGTTCGCTCAGGACTATCCCGAGATCGCCTCATGGCTCGGCTCCATCAAGATGGATGAGGCCACCTACGGCAACCTCGAGGACCTCGTCGTCAACACCTACGGCAAGGGCAAGGAGGACCAGGCCGCCATCGCCTGGTCTCAGAAGTACCCGCAGTACGACTTCAGGAAGTCCTGACGCCTGCGATCGCCGGCCCGTCCTGAGTGTGGTACTCGGGGCGGCTCCTGACACGCCTGTGATCCCGCCGCCGAGCATGTCGACGGCGGGATCACTGTCGAGTCAAGGAGTCTCTTCCGATGGGGAGCCCTACTCCTCGATGCGGTTCCCGTCCTCGTCGAGGTAGTAGCCCTCGTCGTCGATCGGGTGGAGGGTCATCCGGCCGTCAGCGATCTCCTCGGTGAAGTGCTCCCGGGTCATGAGGCGGGTCTGTCGGCCACGCTCCCTCATCTCCTCGTAGGACATCGCGGTCTTCCACGGCTGTTCCAGTGCGCAGGTCGAGACGATGGAAACGATCCACGTCAGAGCGGTGAGGGGGATGAGGAGTACCGGAGCGAAGAGCATCGCCGCGACCGCGCCCCCGGCGGCGGGGAAGATGATGGCAGCGGCGACTCTTTCGGCCCTGCTCATGTCGTTAGTCCGCAGGATACGCATGGTCAGGCGCATCGAGGAGGCGTCGATGGTCTCGCGTACCGCGGTGGCCAGGATGGCGAATCCTGTGATCTGGTCGGAGGTGAGCCCGGAGTGGGTGAGAGCGGACCAGATGGCCACCGCGGCTCCGACCACGAGTGCTCCGAAGACCCCCAGGAAGACTCTTCCTGCGACGACCCCCGACAGGGGGACGGCCGGTGTCCAGCGCCGGTGGTCCGACGCGTGAGCGATGCTGCGCGCGCTCATGTGCTCCTCCTACCGCTTCGCAGCCCACGGGTGACGCACCCTCACCCTAACAAGGCTGTGATCGTCGTCGCAGTTGATGTCTGTCGAGGTGGTGAGGACGTGCTGTTCCACGGGCGCTGACTCAGTCTGCGGCGGTGCCTCGGCGGCTACGGCGCTGTGTGAGCCAGTGCGACCCGTCTGAGCTCGGGGAGGAACCTGCGGCCGTCGCGGAAGTCGGCGGTGACGTACTCCGGCGGGATCGGCTGGGGCTGGTGGATGCGCTCCTGGACGGCGTCGTACCCGAGCGAGGTGTCCCACGGCCTCTCGACCATGGCGACGAAGGCCATGAACGGCAGCCACGTGAGAACCGTCAGCGCCGTCGTCGATGCCGGGGCGAGGAGGCGGGCGGCCAGGAACCCGGCCACCGCTGGGCAGAGCACGGCAACGAGGGTCAGCAGCAGGCCGTGAGCGTCCCGGGAGCGCCAGGCGCGCATGATGAGCCGGTGCGCGGAGGCGTCGATGACCTCGCGCACAGTCACCGCCACCAGGGAGAACAAGAGTGCTCGGCCGATCCCCAAACCCTCCCCGGTCATCGCGGACCAGGCCAGCACGATGACCGTCAGCCCGATGACTCCAGGCACTCCGAGAACCAGGCGGCCCACCACCATCGCTGAGACGGGGGTGACGGGCCTCCAGCGACCATGCTCTGTGTCGCCCCGTCCTGTACTGCCTTCGATCATGTCGTCCCTTCTGTCCGGGGCCCTTCTGTCCGGTCTGATCGTGAATTCAACCGTTCGAGCCATTCTACAAAGCCTGTGGAAGGCGTCTCGCACCAACGGCTGTGGTCGGTGTCGGCGTGGGGCGTGCCTTACCATCATCCCGGCTCACCGCACTGAAAGGACCCCTATGACCGCGCTCGCCGCACCCGACTCCACCGTCCTCGCCGGCCTCAAGGGCCGCAGCTTCCTCAAGGAGCTCGACTTCGCGCCCGCAGAGTGGATGGCGCTCATCGAGCTGGCCGCCCAGCTCAAGGCGGCCAAGAAGGCCGGCCAGGAGGAACGCCGCCTGGCGGGCAGGAACATCGCTCTCCTCTTCGAGAAGACCTCGACGCGCACCCGCTGCTCCTTCGAGGTCGGCTCGCACGACCAGGGAGCCCACGTCACCTACCTGGACCCGTCGGGCTCCCAGATGGGCCACAAGGAGTCCGTGGCGGACACCGCCCGGGTTCTGGGGCGCATGTTCGACGGCATCGAGTACCGCGGCGACAAGCAGTCCAAGGTCGAGGAGCTCGCCGCCCTGTCCGGGGTGCCGGTGTGGAACGGCCTGACCGACGAGTGGCACCCCACCCAGATGCTGTGCGACTCCCTGACCATGCTGGAGCACGCCGGCAAGCCCGCCGGCGAGATCTCCTACGCCTACGTCGGCGACGCCCGCTTCAACATGGGCCGCTCGCTGCTGGTCAACGGTGCGCTCCTGGGCGCCGACGTGCGCATCGTGGCCCCCAAGGAGCTGTGGCCCGATGAGGAGTGCGTCGCGGCGGCCCATCGGGTCGCCGAGTCCACCGGCGCCCGTATCACCCTGACCGAGTCGGTCGAGGAGGGTGTCGCCGGCGTCGACTTCGTCCACACCGACATCTGGGTCTCCATGGGCGAGCCCAAGGAGGTCTGGGACGAGCGCATCGCCATGCTGCGCCCCTACCAGGTCAATACCTCGCTCATGGCGATCGCCGGCCCCCAGACCAAGTTCATGCACTGCCTGCCCGCCTACCACGACCGCAACACGACCGTGGGTGAGGAGATCTTCCAGGCCACCGGTATGGATGGTGTCGAGGTCACCAACGACGTCTTTGAGTCCGAGGCCTCCATCGTCTTCGACCAGGCCGAGAACCGCATGCACACCATCAAGGCAGTCATGGTCGCCACCCTGGGCGACTGACCGGCGAGCCGGACCGGGACGGGGTGGGGCCCTGATCGACGACCTCGGACGGAATCCGTCGGACGTTTGTCGAGGTGGGGCCCGCCACCCTTGTCCCGGTTTCATCATGTTGATTGAAGATCGTGCGTATTCTGTCCCAGTGAGTCCGGACCATCAGCATGCCAGCGGCGAGATCGACATCGCCGCTCTTCATGCGCAGGACTCCACCGGTCTGCTGGACCGGATCGACCGCGCCGTGGTCTGGGACATCCCCCTGACGACGCCGTTTCGCGGTATCACCCGCCGCGACGGTGTCCTGCTCCACGGCCCCGGCGGCTGGGGCGAGGTCGCGCCGTTCTGGGACTACGGGTCGGAGGCCAGCGCGCCCTGGCTCGCATCCGGGCTGTCCCAGGCCCTGGGCAACTCCGTCCTGCCCCGCTACCGCGAGACCATCCCCGTCAATGTGACGGTCCCCGAGATCGGCGCCCAGGAGGCGGCCGAGGTGGTGCGCGCCTCCGGGGCCAGAACCGCCAAGGTCAAGGTCTCCGGCAGCCGAGAGCAGCGCTCCGCCGACCTGGCTCGCCTCGAGGCGGTCCGCTCGACCCTGGGGCGTTCGGGGAAGGTGCGCATCGACGTCAACGGGGCCTGGGACCTGGAGACCGCCCGCGAGAACCTTCCACGGATGGACCGGGCCGCGGGCGGGCTGGAGTACGCCGAGCAGCCCTGCGCCACCGTCTACGACCTGGCCGACCTGCGCCGCGCCGTCGACGTCCCCATCGCCGCGGACGAGTCCATCCGGCTGTCGGCCAACCCGCTGGAGATCGTCCACCGGCGCGCGGCCGACGTCGCTATTCTCAAGATCGCCCCGCTGGGCGGAGTGCACCGGGCCCTGGACATGGCCGAGCGTCTCGGGCTACCGGCGGTCGTCTCTTCCGCCCTGGACACCTCTGTGGGCATCATGGCCGGCGCCACCCTCGCCTTCAGCCTGCCGACCCTCAGCCACGCCTGCGGTCTTGGCACCGCCCGCCTGCTGACCCGGGACGTCGCCGAGCCCAGCGTCCTCCCCAGCAACGGGGCCCTACGCGTCGATGACGCCGCGCCCGTCTCCGAGCGCCTCCTGAACGAGGCCAAGGCGGGCCCCTACCTCACCAAGCACTGGCAGACGCGCCTGCTGCACCTGGCCGGGGCCCTGCACGCCCGCCGCCAGCGCGAGGCCCGCGACCCGAGCCGGGCCGTCGCCGGGCTGCCGCTGTAGAACCCGCTGATCGGTGCGGGAGCCCCGCCGAACTGTGACGAATCGCTGCGGAGCACGGGCCGGACGCTCTCGTATCCTCACCCCTGTGACCGACTCCCCGGAGTGCCCGAAGCTCCCGCCCGCCCTGGCCGACGCCCGCAGCATCGTGGTCGCCCTCCTGGCCGAAGGCGTCAGCGAGGTCGTCCTGTGCCCGGGGTCGCGCAGCGCCCCGCTGGCGGAGGCCCTGGCCGACGCCGCCGATGCCGGGGCACTCGCTCTGCGAGTCGTTCTCGATGAGCGCAGCGCCGGCTTCATCGCACTGGGCGCCGCCCGCGCCCACGCCCTGGCCGGGCGCAGCCGGTGCGCCGCCGTCGTCACCACCTCGGGGACGGCCGTCTCCAACCTCCACCCGGCCGTCAGCGAGGCCGACGCCGCCGGGGTCCCCCTGCTCGTCATCAGTGCCGACCGGCCCCACGAGCTGGTCGGCACCGGTGCCAGCCAGACCACTGAGCAGATCGGTCTTCTCGCCCCGGCCCTGCGCCTGGCCGTCGACCTGCCCGCCGACCTGTCCTGCGACCTTGGCGGTGACGCGGCCCGCGCCGCCATCGCCGGGCAGGTGCGCCGCGCCGTCGCCGCGGCCACCGGGACCCTCAGCCGAGACCCTGGTCCCGCCCAGATCAACGCCCGCTTCCGCCCGCCCCTGGCGGTGAGCGACGCGGCGCCGGCGGCTGTGCCGCTCCCGACGCCGTCGACGGCTCACGTAGTGCGGGGCGCCGAGCCGCTGCAGGTTCCCAGGGGCATCGAGCAGGTCGACCGCAACCGACCGGACGGGGGACGCCCGGGTGTCGTCGTCGCCGGGGATACCGCCCGTCCCGCCGTCGGCGCCCTGGCCAGGACCGTGGCCGAGCTCCTCGACTGGCCGCTTCTGGCCGAGCCCACGTCCCATGCCCGCAGTGGCCCCCAGGCCCTGACCCGCTACGCCGAGCTCCTGGCCACCGGACCGGGACGAGATCTCGTTGAGCAGGCCGGACACCTCATCGTCGTCGGCCACCCCAGCCTCAGCCGATCCGTCACCGCGCTCCTGGGGCGTGATGACCTGGAGATCACCGTCCTGTCCGAGCGTGCCCGGTGGACCGACGTCTCCGGGTGCGCCGACCGCGTCATCCCCCTTGACGGCACCGGGCTCGCCCCCGCCGAGGAGGTCGGCTCCCGGGCGGCCCGCCTGATCGCCGGCCTCGGCCTGGTGCGGGCCGACGCCGCCTGGACCGCGGCCTGGCGCCGGGCCGTCGCGGACCTGCCCGAGCCGGAGCATCCCGGCAGTGCCGACGCCGTCGCGAACGCCGCGGTGAGTGCCGTCTGGGAGGCGAGTCTGGCGCCCGACGCCCCCGCCCTGCTGGTCGGCTCCTCGATGACGGTGCGTCGCCTCGACCGCCTCGCCCGTCCCGCGGATGCGGCCCCGAGGGCCACCGCCAACCGCGGCCTGGCGGGAATCGACGGCACCATCGCCACCGGTATCGGACTGTGGATGGCCTCGGGCAGGCCGGTTCGTGCCGTCATGGGAGATCTCGCCTTCCTGCACGACGCCATGTCAATGGGGAGAGGAGTCCGTGAGGCGGAGGCCGACCTTCAGGTTATCGTCGTCGCCGACGGCGGAGGAACGATCTTCTCCCACCTCGAGTATGCCCGCACCACGGCATCCGGTCGGTTCGAACGCCTCTTCGCCGCCCCGCAGTGTGCGAGTATTTCTGCACTGGCCACCGCCCTGGGGGCTCGTGTCGGCATCCCCGAGGATGCCGCGGCCCTTCAGACGCTCCTGGCAGAGCCGGTCGAAGGCCTCAGCGTCGTCGTCTGGGCGGTCGAGGATGCGCACGCTTCACGCTGAGACAACATGAACGACGATAGAGATAGACACCACCGCGCACGATGAGATCCGTAGAGGGCGATCGTCGGCTCACTCCGGGCCCGCGCCCCTCCGTCTCAGCGCGCTGCGACACAACGGTTACACGATCCACAGCAGAGCCTCAGGAAATAGTCGGAAACGGCGCAGAGCCCTGATGTTGTCTACCTGCGGATCTGGACAGGGCACACGGCCCGAGGAGGAACACACAGATGAGCGGATACGACGAGACGAACCCGGAGGCCTACCGGCCCGCTGAGCCCGGACAGGCGGCAGAGGGCAGTCACACCGGTGTCGGCTCCCCGTCCGCGTTGAGCCAGGGCGGATCGGCCGCAGCCGCCTCCGGCAGTGAGCCCCCGAGCGTGCCCCCGCACCAGGCCGGCTATGAGGATCTGTCACAGGCCTACGGCGCCGGCGCCTCCCAGGACGCACCGGCCCTGCCCGGGGCCGCTCCGGCCGTGGCCGGCGGGCGCACGGAGTACACCCAGCAGCTGCCCGCGGACCAGGCCACGTCGCAGATGCCCGCCGACCAGCCGACGTCGGTCTACGCCGCGTCCCAGCAGCAGGGCCAGTACCCCGCCTACTCCCAGGGGCAGCAGGCGCCCTACAACCAGTCAGCCTCCCAGCAGTCCCACCCGGGCCAGCAGGCCCACCTCGGCTCGCCCTACACGAGCGTTCCGACGACGCCCGGTGGCTACGCGCCGGCCGGCGCCAGGGAGTCCTTCTACGCGACCTCGAACGTCACCGGCAGCGAGAACGGGTCGAAGCGGCGCCGGGGACCGGGATGGTTCGCCCTGGTCGCCTCCGTGGTGGTCGCCTCCCTGCTGGGGGCCGGCGGTGCCGTAGGAGCGATCAAGGCTCTCGACGCCCGGGACGGCGGCGCGTCACAGCGCTCCTCGGCCGCCCCCACCGCGATCGCCACCGGAGACACGACCAAGACCGTCAACAGCGCCGGCCAGGCCCCCGACTGGGAGGCCGTCTCGGCCGCGGTGTCCAACGCCGTCGTGTCCATCGCCATCGCCACGGACAAGGGCACCGCCCTCGGCTCCGGCGTCATCTTCGACAAGGAGGGGCACATCATCACTAACAACCACGTGGTGGCCAGCGCCTCGCAGATCCAGGTGACGCTGGCCGACGGCCGCGTCTACGAGGCCGAGACCACTGGTACCGACCCCGCTACCGACCTGGCGGTCATCCAGCTCAAGGACGCTCCTGACGACCTCACCGTCGCCCAGCTCGGTGACTCCGACAAGCTGACCACGGGGCAGGACGTCATGGCCATCGGTAACCCGTTGGGTCTGTCCTCCACCGTCACCACGGGCATCGTCTCGGCCCTCGACCGCCCGGTCGTCAACGCCCAGGGGGAGGGGGGCGAGGGAGACTCGGGCGGCGGCTCATCGGCCTCGGCGGTGTACACCAACGCGATCCAGATCGATGCCGCCATCAATCCCGGCAACTCCGGCGGCCCCCTGTTCGACGAGAAGGGCCGGGTCATCGGTATCACCAGCTCGATCGCCACGATGGGTAGCTCCAGCTCCGGGGAGGCCGGCTCGGGCAGCATCGGGATCGGCTTCGCCATTCCCGTCAAGCTGGCAGACAAGGTCGCCAAGCAGCTCATCGAGTCGGGGTCGGCCACCCACGCCTACCTGGGGGTCAGCCTCGACACCGACGCCGCTGAGGCCGACGGCGCCAAGCGAGCCGGTGCCAGGATCACCTCGGTTGAGAGCGGCTCGCCCGCCGACAAAGCCGGCCTCAAGAAGGGCGACGTCGTCATCGCCATCGATGGCAAGACCACCTCCCAGGGCTCGGCACTGACCGGCTACGTGCGTCAGTACTCCGCCAACGACAAGGTCAAGCTCGCGGTCATCCGTGACTCCAAGAAGCAGGACATCGATGTGACCCTGGCTGAGCGCAAGGACTCCTGATCAGGGGAGTACGCCCAGCGCGCCCAGCACGGGGCGCATCTTGGCGGTGGTCTCGGCCAGCTCATCGACCGGATCGGAGTCCGGCATGATGCCGCAGCCCCCGAAGACCCGAGCGGGGGCGTGCGGGCCGACGCCGTCGGCGGGCAGCTGGGCGCTGCGCAGCGCGATGCACCACTCGCCCTCGCCGTGCCAGTCGACCCAGCCCACGGGGCCGGCGTAACGCCCCCGGTCCATGGACTCCGCCTCCTCGATGAGGCGCGCGGCCGCCGGCGTCGGTGTCCCGCACACGGCCGCCGTCGGGTGCAGAGCGTCCACCAGTGCCAGGGCGCCGGTGTCCCCGGCGACGACCCCGGTGACGTCACTGGCCAGGTGCAGCACGTTCGGCAGCGTCAGGACAAAGCGCGCCGGGGCCTCCACCACCGAGCACAGCGGCTCCAGCGCCGTGATCGCCGAGGCCCTGGCCAGCTCGTGCTCCCGATTGTTCTTCTCCGATCCCTCCAGCCAGGCCGCTAGGCGGGCTGTGGCCAGCGCGTCCTCACCGGTGCGTCGTCGGGCGGTACCGGCCAGCACCCGGCTCATGAGACGCCGGTCGCGCAGCCGCAGCAGCAGCTCGGGACTGGCTCCCACCATCTGGTCGACAGCGAAGGTCCAGGTGGAGGGGTAGTCGGCGGTCAGGCGCCGCAGTACCGTGCCGGTGGCGACCGGTGCGGATGGGTAGGTCAGGACGTCTCGGGCCAGGACCACCTTGCGGGCCCGCCCCGAGTGCATCCGCTCCTGGACGTCCGCCACCGCTCGGCACCACTGCTCCTCGCTGAGCGCCCCCGTCTCGACGGCGGCGCGAGCCTCGTCCGGGTCGCTGCCGCCGTGCGCGTGCTCCTGGCCGAGGGCGGTGCGGGCCCTGGCCACCAGCGTCTTGATGAGCGCCTGGGGATCCGGGTGCTCCGGTTCCGTTCCTTCGGATGCCGCGGACATGACGGTTGTCAGCCAGGCGCCGTCGTCATCGCGCCCGATGAGCACCTCGGGGACCAGGATCACCGAGGCCAGCTCTGAGGCGGGGGAGAAGGTGATCGCGCCCAGGGCGACCGGCCCGGTCCCGGGGCGTACCAGCGCGTCGCGCCACCAGGCCGCGCCGACGACGGACCGCCACGCCGTCCTCAGTGCCTCGATGCGCTCGTCGCCGCGCGCCTCGACCGTCAGGACGCGTCCCAGACCGATGAGCCCGTGCCTCTCGTGGACCCAGGAGCAGACATCGGTGCGGCCCGCCAGCAGGTCAATGAGCTCGAGCCCCTCCAGTGCTCCGTCAGGCAGCTCGTGGGTGCGGAAGGACAGCCGCGGCGGAGCTGCCCGGCAGTGATCGGCCCTCACGACTCGGCTTGCGCGGTCTGCGCGCCGCGAGTTGCCCGGTGGACGGCGACGATTCCGCCGGAGAGGTTCTTATACCCCACGCCTCGCCAACCGGCCTCGTGCATGAGACCGGCCAGCTCCCTCTGGTCCGGCCAGGCCAGGATCGACTCGCCGAGGTAGTCATAGGCCTGCGTGTTCGATGAGACCAGGCGCGCCGCGGCCGGCAGGGCGCTGCCCAGGTAGAAGCGGTACATGCGACGGAATACTCGCGAGACCGGGGTGGAGAACTCCGCGATGACGATCCGTCCGCCCGGGACCGTCACCCGGTGCATCTCCGCCAGCGCCCGCGCCGTGTCCTGCACGTTGCGCAGCCCGTAGGAGATGGTGACGACGTCGAAGGTCTCATCGGCGAAGGGCAGAGCCGTGGCGTCCCCGGCCACGAAGGCGATCTCGGGGTGGCGGCGCTTGCCCTCGGCCACCATGCCGGTGGAGAAGTCGCAGGCCACGACCTCGGCGCCGTCGGCGGCGTACTCCACCGAGGAGGTGCCGGTCCCGGCAGCCAGATCCAGGACCCGCATCCCCGGACCGGCGGCCACGGCCGCGCGTGTCACCGACCGCCACATGTGCACCTGGAACAGGCTCATCACGTCATTGGACAGGTCGTAGCGGCGCGCGACGGCGTCGAACATCCCGGCGACCTCGCGCGGGTCCTTGGCGAGGGTGGCTCGAAGAGGCGATCGGCTCATGGGGAGCATCATCGCAAATCCCGGCCGCGGCACCGCGCTGACAGTACGGCGGGCGAGGTTTCGGGAACCCCTATTGACGGCCTAGGACCCAGGTCCCGTCCAACGACGTTGAAATTCGTCACTCACTTGCAGCGTAATTCTGGAATCGCGCAGCCGCCGGTATCCGCGTAACTCCGCTCCAGTAATGCCGTCACAGCAACGAAAACCCCTGGTTGCCGTCTCAACCGGTAGCCTCGTCCAAGAGGTGCCCGCCCCCTGAGTACAGTCGGCACAGGCTCCGACGAGCGCGGGGCCTGCATTACCGTGCCAACTGTGATGCCTACGACAACACCTGCCGTACCAGATGCACCGAGGAGGGGAGCCCGAGTGACTCAGGCAGCTGCCCAGTCCAGCGCCTCCGCCACGGCCGACGTCATCGTCGTCGGCGCCGGTCCCGCCGGTTCCTCAGCAGCCTTCCACATGGCCACCCTCGGCCTCGACGTCATCCTCCTGGAGAAGCAGGAACTCGGCCGCGACAAGGTATGCGGCGACGGCCTGACGCCCTCGGCCGTGCGCGAGCTCGTCTCCATGGGCGTGGACACCTCCGGCTGGCAGCGCAACCGCGGACTGCGCGTCATCGGCGGCGGCCATCTCCTCCACTTACCCTGGCCCGAGCAGGCCTCCTTCCCCTCCTACGGGATGGCCCGTCCCCGCGCCCTGCTCGACCGGGACCTGGCCGAGCACGCCGCCGCGGCCGGCGCCCGCCTGCTCACCGGCGTCACCGTCACCGGCCCCGTCACCTCACCCGCCGGTCGGGTCACCGGCGTCGAGGCCCGCCCCACCAACCGGGTCGCCTTCCCCGGCATCGAGGGCCCCACCACCTTCACCGCCCCGCTGGTCGTCGACGCCGGAGGGGTCTCGGCCCGTCTGGCTACCGCCGTCGGGCGCACGAAGAACGAGCGCCGCCCCATGGGCGTGGCCGTGCGCGCCTACTTCCGCTCCCCGCGCGCCAAGGACGCCTGGATGGAGTCGCGCCTCGAGCTGTGGGACGGCAAGCCCGGCAAGTCCGATCTCCTGCCCGGCTACGGGTGGATCTGGTCCGTGGGGGAGGGGCTGGTCAACGTCGGGCTCGGCTCGGTGTCGTCGCGCGCCTCGGCCACCGCCATCGACTACCGGGCCGTGTTCAACCGCTGGATGGACAATGTCCCGGCCTCCTGGGGCTTCACCAAGGAGAACCAGGTCGGCGGCCTGGTCAGCTCCGCCCTGCCCATGGCCTTCAACCGCAAGCCCCACTACGCCGAGGGCCTCATGCTGCTCGGCGACGCCGGCGGCATGGTCTCGCCCTTCAACGGCGAGGGCATCGCCCAGGCCC
>ERZ773075.274-NODE-274-length-44249-cov-42.1371_pt1 | contig 44249 bp, 36 predicted proteins | sample MGYA00580614_ERZ773075 | MGnify/ENA primary metagenome ERZ773075 (study PRJEB29015, sample SAMEA2738021) | human oral metagenome | biome: human oral; feature: human-associated habitat; material: dental | place: China | collected 2043 ...
ATCGCCCCGAAGAGCAGGTGGTCCACGGTGGTGACGACGAAGTCCGACAGCATCGACTTCTTGCGCCCGCTGAACCAGGCCAGGATCGCCAGGTCGGCTCTGCGGCCGTCCTCGGAGTCTGCGGCACGGCCCGTTCGAGCCTCTTCCTCATCCCATCCGATCCCGATAGGGCGTGGGGTCTCGCCGGTCGAGTCGTCGAGCGATCCGAGGAGCCGGTCGCGGATCTCGTAACCGCGGCGTCGCAGAAGCTGGGCCTCCTTGTTGAGGCGAGACCGTCCGTGCAGGAGCTGAGCGGCGAACTCCGATGGCGCCCCCTCGTCGGCGTAGGCCTGCTCAATGCTCTCCAGCCAGTCGAGCTCGCGGGAGAACATGGCGTCTGTCGTCGCCTGGGTGGGTAGGGCGAAGAGGATTCCGGAGCGGCGAGTGCGGGCGGCGAGCACCTCGGCGGCCATAAGGGCCGCCTCGGTCTTCCCTCCCCCCGTGGACTCCTGGACGATGAGCATGCCCGGCAGGCCCATAGAGCGGGCGGCCTGGAGTGTGCGCACCTGGACGTCGGTAGCGCGGGCATCATCGGGCAGGTTGAAACGGCTGGTGAGCAGGCAGTCGGGAGCGGTGCCCTCGTCGCGGGGACACCATGGCGCGGGGATCTCCAGACGCGACAGGCCGGTGGCCGCACGAAGGGCATGGGCGTCGGGCGCGAGCAGGCGCGCACCATCGTCCTGGAGGGACAGCAGCGGGAAATAGGCTTCGGTCGAGGCGATCCAGTCCGAGACGATGAGCAGCCCCGAGAGCTCCACGAGGAAGTGCTGGGACCACGTGTGCCGCCGCCAGTGGGGGAGAAGGCCCGCAGCATCGGTGCGTCGCGCAACGAGGTCGAGGAGCTCGTGGCGGGTGGCGTTCCACGCCTCATCCTCGCCGAGGAGGTGCTCATGCCCGCAGTAGTCGGTGGTGAGAGCCGCCGAGGTGGGCGGGATGCCATGATGGGCGCCGACGACGGAGGCGAGGGCCTCGGCGGGGTCGAAGTCCCAGTCGTGCCCGTCCATGAGCCAGTTCTCCAGGATCAGGTGCCCAGCCAGGGCGTGCGGGACCTTGCGCCGCTCGAGAAGATCGATCGGCCCATGGGACAGTCCCGCCTCCTTCATGCGATCGTCGAGGCCCTTGGCCTGGACGGAGAAGGCCGGGGTGCACTTGCCGATGTCGTGAACGCCGGCGATCCAGGAGGCGAGCAGGCAGAGCTCCTCCACCGGGGTCAGTTCTGAGGCGGAGTCCGCGAACTCGCGCTCAATGAGATCGCGGGTGGTGGGGGCCAGCCAATGTCGGGCAAGGTGCTCGGCCACCGCGGCGGCGTCGAGCAGGTGCAGCCAGAGCGGCAGCCAGTGGTGACTCTCGGGGTCGTAGCCGAACTTCGCCCACACGGAGCGTGCGCGGGTTGAGAGCTCCATCGGGACTTCTTCCTTGGAGATTCCTGGAGACCGGGATAGATTATTGCCTCCGTCACACCGGCATGCTCGCTGTGTCCGAATCGTTACGCTCTCGTGCGATGACGGAGACTGCGCTCCGCAATCTCGCCCCCGCTCGTCCCCTCAGCCCACCCCGGCGGCGCGGCGCGCCGTCTCGAGTGCCGCGGGCAGGGCAGCGAGCAGCCGGTCGACGTCCTCGGCGGTGGTGCCCGGCCCCATGGAGCACCTCAGCGTCGAGCGCGCGGCGCCGTCGTCCAGGCCCATGGCCAGCAGGACGTGGCTGGGCCCGGTGACCCCGGCATGGCAGGCCGATCCGGCCGAGACGTCGATGCCGGCGAGGTCCAGGCCCATGAGCAGCGCCTCGGCGTCCACTCCCTCGAACCGCAGGTGCGCCGTGCTCGGCACGTGGGCCGTGCCGGGCGGCAGGGTGGCGCGCACCCCCGTCAGCGCGCAGGCGCCCTCCAGTACGCGCGACCTGAGGCCCTCGAGCCGCCGGGACTCCGCTTCCTGCTCGCCCACCGCCAGCTCGGCGGCCAGCGCCAGGGCCCGGGCCGCCACCACGTCCTGCGTCCCCGAGCGCAGTCCGCGCTCCTGGCGCCCGCCCCCGGTCGGCGACACCAGCGTCAGGTCGCGCCGTGCGATGAGGGCCCCGACGCCCACGGGCGCCCCGATCTTGTGACCGCTGACCGTCATGGCGTCCAGCCCCCGGGCGCGCAGGCGCACCGGCACCCTGCCCAGCGCCGCCACGGCGTCGGAGTGCACCGGCACGTAGCCCGGCTCGCCGGGTCCGCGCACCCCGGTGGCCTCCCGCACGATCTCCACGAGCCCGCCGATGTCCTGCACGGCGCCGGTCTCGTTGTTGGCCGTCATGACGCTCACCAGCGCGGCTCGCCGCCCCGAGACGGCCTCGCGCAGGCTCTCCGGATCGACCAGTCCGGCGTCGTCGACCTCGACCTCGACGTGCTCGGCCCCCAGGTGCGCCTCCGCGGTGCGCGCCGAGTCCAGGACCGCGGGGTGCTCGACGGGGGAGGTGATGATCGCGGGAGTCCCCACGCCGTCGGCCCGCGCCGCCAGGACCCTGCCGGTGACGACCAGGGCGTCGGCCTCCGTGCCCCCGCTCGTGAAGATCACCTCGTGCGGGTCGGCGTCCAGCACTGCGGCCAGGCGGGCGCGCGCCTCGGCCAGCAGCGCCCCGACGCGTCGCCCCGAGGCGTGCTGGGCGGCCGGGTTCGCCCACCCGGTCGCCCGGTGGTGCAGGTCCGCGGCCACCTGCTCGGCCACCTGCGGGCGCACGGGGGCGGCCGCGGCGTGGTCGAGGTAGGCGCGGGGCGCTGCTGACGTGCTCACGCGTCAACTGTAGGAGTGCCGCGGGAGCAGTCCCGGGTCCCCGGAGACGACGCCCGGAGTCCCGGCGTGCCAACCGAATCAGTGGAACCGGTCCGGAGCGGCTACCATCCCGGCATCTACGGGCCCGGTGGGCGACAGCCGCCCGACCGCGGCGGCGAGGCGAGGAGGCCGACATGACTGAGGGGGCCGTGAACTTGACGCGCAAGGACGAGCTGTCCCTGGACGCGGCCCACCTGTACTACGGCGGGATGACCCAGGCGGAGGTCGCAGGGCGCCTGCACGTCTCCCGACCCACGGTCTCCAAGCTCCTGGCCCACGCCGAGCGCCGCGGCTTCGTGCACATCGAGGTCCTCGATCCCAGGGAGCACGACGAGCACCTCATCGCCTCCCTCCAGGAGCGCTACGCGCTCGACGAGCTCCGCCTCGTCTCCCCGCCGCGTCCCACGACGGGGAATCTGGCGCCCCTGCTCGGCGCGCAGGCGGCCCTCCTGCTCGGTGCCCTGGTCCGCGACTGCGACCGGATCGCCGTCACGGACTCGCCGGTCGTGACCGATGTCGTGCGCTGTCTCGATACGATGCCGCTGCACGGGGTCGAGGTGATCCGGATGAGCCGGGGTCTGGTGGAGCACGCTCCGCAACGATCGGGCGGAGGACGCTCGGGAGCCTCCGTCCACCGCCTCGCCATCGCCCTGCGAGCCCACGTGCACAGCCTGGACGCGCCGTTGGTCGTGGAGTCGGTCCCCAGGGCCAACCAGCTGCGGAGCCGCCCCGACGTGCGCAGGGGCCTGGACCTCGCGCGGACGGCGAGGATCGTCCTCTTCTCCGTGGAGGGGCCTCGTGCCCTCCTGGACATGATGGTGGATCGCCTGGGGCTGAGTCGGGCCGACCAGCGGGTGCTGCGGGAGCGCGCCGTCGGCGAGATCTGCTCACGGGTCGTGGACGCCGAGGGATGCGTGTGCCTCCCCGACCTCAACAACCGGACTCTGGGGCTGTCGCTGACCGAGCTCCGGCACATCGAGCAGAAGGTGCTCGTCGCCGGCGGGGTCATCTGCGCGCCCGTCATCCGGGCGGCGCTCGAGAGCGGCTACGCCAACCGGCTCGTGACGGACGTCGGCACGGCGCGGTGGCTGCTCGAGGCATCCGCCTGACTCTCCTCCAAAGGGGTGGCACGAAGGTGCCACTGCGGCACGGATGGTCGGTTCTCAGTCGGACCATCGGGCTGTGACGACCGATTATTCCCTCTATTCCAACGAATCCTTCACCGGCACCTTTGCTACCCCGCCCCTTTCCACCGAGTTCGGCGGCCGCTACCTTCCGTGCCGTCGGACGACGTCGTCCCGGCGGAGGCAGAGCAAACGAACAAAGGAGTTCTCGTGCCATCGTTGTCGCATCTCATCGATCACACCCTTCTCGCACCCGACGCGCGCGTCGCGGACATCGACCGTCTGTGCCGGGAGGCAGTCGACATCGGCGCCGCCGGCGTGTGCGTCAACCCCGTCCACGTGGCCCGCTGCGCCGAGAACCTCAAGGACGAGGACGTCAAGGTGTGCGCCGTCGTCGCCTTCCCCTTCGGCGCGTCCCTGAGCGAGGTGAAGGCCTGCGAGACCAGGGCCGCCGTGCGCGACGGCGCCCAGGAGGTCGACGTGGTCATCAACATCGGCGCGGCCAAGGACGGTCGGTGGGACGTCGTGCGCGACGACGTGCGCGCCGTCGTCGAGGCGGCCGGCTCGCGGGCCACCGTCAAGGTCATCCTCGAGACCTGCCTGCTCGGCGACGACGAGATCGTCCGGGCCTGTCGGAGCGCCCGCGACGCCGGAGCCCACTTCGTCAAGACCTCCACCGGGTACTCCGCGCACGGGGCCACGACCCGCGCCGTCGAGCTCATGCGCCGGACCGTGGGCGAGTCCGTGGGGGTCAAGGCCTCGGGCGGGATCCGCACCCCGGAGGACCTCGCGGCCATGGTCGCGGCGGGGGCCACCCGTATCGGCGCATCCGCCGGGCGCGCCCTGCTCGGCGGGGAGGCCCGGGCATGACCGCCGAGCCCCGTCCCGAGACCAGGCGCTTCGGGATCATCAAGGACCCCTCCCGCCAGTTGGGCGACGGCTACCTCGACCGCACGCCGATCGTGCAGTACATCCTGCTGTCGATCTGCTTCCCCCTGTGGGGGGCCGCAGCCAGCCTCAACGACATCCTCATCACCCAGTTCAAGTCCGTCTTCACGCTGTCCGACTTCGCCTCGGCCTTTGTCCAGTCCGCCTTCTACGGCGGCTACTTCCTGCTGGCCATCCCCGCCTCCCGCGTCATCCGCCGCTGGACGTACAAGACCGGCATTCTCGTCGGGCTCAGCTTCTACATCGTGGGCTGCTCGATGTTCTTCCCCGCCTCGCACGTGGCGACGTACTCGGTGTTCCTGGCGGCCCTGTTCGCCATCGCCGTGGGACTGTCCTTCCTCGAGACCTCCTGCAACACCTACTCCTCGATGATCGGGCCCAAGCGCCTGGCCACGCTGCGCCTCAACATCTCGCAGACCTTCTACCCGCTGGGGTCGATCTTCGGGATCCTGCTCGGGAAGTATCTCGTCTTCACCGAGGGCGAGGCGATCCACAAGCAGATGGAGGCGGTCTCCGGGGCCGAGAGGCAGGCGCTCGCCGGCGAGCTCCTCCAGCGCACGCTCGGGCCCTACCGGTTCATCATCATGGTCCTGGTGGCCATGCTCCTGCTCGTGGCGGTCACCCGGTTCCCGCACTGCAAGCCGCTGCGCGACGGCGCGCGCGAGTCCCGCGCGACGATCGGCGAGACCCTGCGCTACCTGGCGACCAACGGGCGATTCAGGCTCGGGATCGTCACCCAGTTCCTCTACGTGGGCATGCAGACGGCCGTATGGTCCTTCACCATCCGTCTCGCCCTGACCCTGGACGCCTCGCTCAACGAGCGCAGCGCCTCGAACTACATGGTGGCCGCCTTCGTCGCGTTCTTCCTCGGGAAGTTCATCGCGAACCTGCTCATGTCCCGCCTCGACGAGGACCTGGTCCTCGTCGCCTACTCCGCATTCGGCGTCGCCGCTCTCGTCTACGTCATCGCGGTGCCCAATATGACCGCGGTCTACGCGGCGATCCTGACCTCGGGCCTGTTCGGACCGTGCTGGGCGACGATCTACGCCCGCACCCTGGACTCCATCGAGGACAAGCGGCACACGGAGACCGGGGGAGCCGTCATCGTCATGTCGATCATCGGAGGCGCCGTCGTCCCGGTCATCCAGGGCCTCGTGTCGGACTCGATCGGCTCGATGCAGGTCTCCTTCGCCGTCAACATCGTGTGCTTCGGCGCCGTCCTCCTCTACTTCCTCACCTCCTATCGCCGCGGCCGCCCCGCCGCCGCGGACGCCTCGGCCCGAAAGGACATCTCATGACCTCCCCGACCGCCGGCACGGCCACCGTCCCGGCCACCATCGTCCCGCTTCGCCGCGAGCTGTTCGCGGCCGACCCCGCGGCGCCGGAGCCGCTGCTGACCCACGGCGAGCTGGAGGTGTCCGCCGCCCGCTACTCCAGCGGGGTCGAGACCCTCATCATGACCAGCTCGCGGACACGCCTCGAGATCCTGCCGTTCATGGGGCAGATCATCTGGGACGCGGTCGTCGACGGCGTCAGCCTGCGGATGGACAACATGTTCCGCCAGCCGCTGCCCGCCACGGAGATCACGCAGACCTACGGATGCTTCGCCTTCCACTCCGGCCTGCTGGCCGCCGGCTGCCCGGCTCCCGAGGACACCCACCCCCTGCACGGCGAGTTCTCCTGCGCTCCCATGGACGCCGCCCGCCTCGAGGCGGGGCCGGACAGCATCCGGCTCGTGTCCACCTACGAGTACGTCATGGGCTTCGGCCACCACTACCGGGCCGAGCCCGCGGTGACCCTGCGCGCCGGGGCCAGTACGTTCGACATCGACATGTCGGTGACCAATCTGTCCGCGTACGCGTCGATGCCCCTGCAGTACATGTGCCACATGAACTACGCCTTCGTCCCCGGTGGGCGCATGGCGCAGAACCTGCCGGCGGGAGCCTTCTCCCTGCGCCGCACGGTGCCCGCCCACGTCACCCCCACGCCGCGCTGGGAGACCCTCAACGAGGAGATCCTCGCCGGACGCATCGATGCGGACAGCCTCGAGGCGGCCACCGAGTTCGACCCGGAGATCGTCTACTTCGCGGACGACCTGCCGCGTCACGGACGGGATCTCGAGTTCACCCTGACCGCCCCGGACGGCCCGACCTTCGTCACCCGCTTCTCCTCGGCGGACTTCCCGGTCGCCACTCGATGGATCCTGCACAACGCGGATCAGAGGGTCGCCGCCTTCGTCCTTCCGGGGACCTCCAGGCCGGAGGGGCGCCTCGCCGCGCAGAGCGCGGGAACCCTCATCGAGCTCGAGGCGGGAGGCGCTCGCCGTTTCCACGTCACCACCGGCGTCCTCGCCGGCGTCGCCGGCGTCGAGGAGTCGTGAGAGATGCGCAGACAGCCTGAGATCGCCGTCATCGGGTCGAACATGGTCGATCTGATCACCTACATCCGCCGGATGCCCCAGGAGGGCGAGACCCTCGAGGCACCCGACTTCGCCATGGGCTGCGGTGGCAAGGGCGCCAACCAGGCGGTCGCCGCGGCCCGGCTCGGCTCCGAGGTGCTCATGGTCACCCGTGTCGGCAACGACATCTTCGCGGCCAATACCATCGAGAACTTCACGCGCAACGGCATCGATACCACCTATGTCATGCCCACCGAGGCGACCAGCGGGGTCGCCCCGATCTTCGTGGACGAGGAGTCCCGGAACTCGATCCTCATCGTCAAAGGGGCCAACGGGCTGCTCACGCCCGCGGACGTGGCCGCCGCCGAGAGGGACATCGCCCGCTGCCGCCTCATCGTGCTCCAGCTCGAGATCCCCTTGGAGACCGTCTACGCCGCGATCGAGCTCGGAGAGCGCCTCGGGGTGCCGGTCCTGCTCAACCCGGCGCCGGCCCAGCCCGATCTCGTACTGGAACGGGTCAAGGGGTGCGAGTACCTGATTCCCAACGAGTCCGAGCTCTCCCTGCTCACCGGGATGCCCGTCGACACGTTCGATGACATCCGCAAGGCCGCGGGAGTGCTCCTGCGCGCCGGAGTCCGCCATGTCATCGTGACTCTCGGGGCGCAGGGGGCCCTCTGGCTGGCCGGCGGTCGCGAGGAGCTGATCGACGGCATCGGGGTCGACGCCCTGGACACCACCGGTGCGGGGGACGCCTTCATCGGATGCTTCAGCCATGTGCTGGTTCAGAGCGGGGACGTGCTCACCGCCCTGAGACGGGCCAACCAGTACGCGGCCGACTCCGTGACCAAGAGGGGCACGCAGACCTCCTACGCCACCGCCGAGGGCCTCTCACTCCTGCTCCGGGAGCCCGACGAGGACTGAGCGGTCGGCCGGTGGCGGGCCGTCGTCCCGTCGTCCCGTCGTGTCCGCAGTGCTGGGGTCGCGCGGTCGTACCCGGAGCCCGTCCGACGTACGACCGCGCGACGTCGACGACGACCGCGCGCATCGCGCCTAGGCTCACGTCATGAGCACGCCACGAACCCGGTCCACCGGCGCCCCGCCCGAGAGCGGCCCTGGGAGAAGAGCCGACAGGAGGTCGGAGGGGCGTCTCGAGGCGGACCCGGCCGAGGGCTCGAACGGGAGCCCCGGCGAGGACCCGAACGCGGACGCCTACGGCCGCCGCTCCCTGTCCCGCTCCACCACCGACCGCGACGCGGCCCGCCGCGCCGACCCCGGCCTGCTCGCCGGGCTCGCGTCCGACCCCGCCACTCGCCTGGTGGTCGTGGACGCGCGCGGACGCGTCGCTCTGGACGTCCCCGCCGTGCACCCGGATCTGCCCGACGACGGCCTGACCCCGCCCACGCCCTCGGACCGGGACCGCGACGTGTGGGAGGCTGACGGCCCCGCCTTGCCCCGCCCCCGCCTCGCCCCGCTGACCATCGCCGACCTCGGCGGGGCCCCGCTGCCCCCGCCCTCTCCACCCGCCCCGACCGCACGGGGGACCCGAGAGGCCCTGCCGGCCGCGACGGCCCCCACGGCTCTCGCCGCCCTGACCGGCCTGACGACCATCTACCTCGGCCGCGAGACCGGCACCGGCACCGGTGACGCCGCCGGTGCTCCCTGGCTGGGCGTCGTCATCCCCGACGCGTCCACGGATCCGACCGACGCCGAGGGGGCCGACCTCGTCCACAAGGAGGTGGCCGACATCCTGGAGCGCTATCCGCTGTCCGCACTGCGCGCCGTCGGCCATGGCCTGAGCGCCCACGACGCGGGACTGGCCGCACCCGCGGTGGCCCTGGCCGCCTGGCACGCTCGGGCGCGCTTCTGCACCGCGTGCGGCGGGCGCACCCGGGCCGAGCAGGCCGGATGGACGCGCCGCTGCACCGCCTGCGGCGCCACCGACTTCCCCCGCGCGGACCCGGCGGTCATCATGGCCGTCACCGACGACGCCGACCGCATCGTTCTGGTCCACGGCGCCCGGTGGGACGCGGGGCGCTACTCCACGGTCGCCGGTTTCGTGGAGGCGGGGGAGTCCGGCGAGGCCGCCGTCGTGCGCGAGGTCGCCGAGGAGACCGGGCTGCGCGTGGAGACGGTCGAGTTCGTCGCCTCCCAGCCCTGGCCCTTCCCCCGCTCCCTCATGCTCGGATACCGCGCCCGCCTCGCCCCGGGCGAGCACCTGGCGCACCCCGACGGGGAGGAGGTCACCGACGCCCTGGTGCTCTCCCGCGCCGAGCTCGACGATGCCCTGGGAACCGGTGCCGTCGTCCTGCCCGGACCCACGTCGATCGCCCGCATGCTCATCGAGGACTGGTACGGCGGGCCGATCCGATGAGTCTCGGCGGGACGGCCCCGAGGAGGACGGCCGCTCAGCGCGCCCGTGAACGACGTCGTGACCCGGTTCGTCGACAGCCCGCCGGCGGCTCGGTGCGACACACCGATGCTCGTCGGCGGTCCATGGCAGGCTGACCCGTGATGAGCGAGCACGCCCCACGCCCTCCCGCGCGGACCCGGCCGGGCCCCGGCGCCCCCGGGCTCCCCGGTCCCGCTGCGCTGCTCGACGCCCTGGACCCCGATCAGCGCCAGGTCGCCGAGCACCTCGAGGGGGCCCTGTGCGTCCTCGCCGGCGCGGGCACGGGCAAGACCCGGGCCATCACCTACCGCATCGCCTACGGGGTCGCCGTCGGCGCCTACCAGCCCACCCAGGTCCTGGCCGTCACCTTCACGGCCCGCGCCGCCGGCGAGATGCGCTCGCGTCTGGCGGACCTGGGGGTCGTCGGCGCCCAGGCCCGCACTTTCCACTCCGCCGCCCTGCGCCAGCTCACCTACTTCTGGCCCACGGCGATCGGCGGGCGCCGGCCGGAGATCGAGACGTTCAAGGGGCGTCTGGTCGGCATCGCCGCCCACCGCCTCGGCCTGTCCACCGACCGCGCCCTTATCCGCGACCTGTCCGCGGAGGTCGAGTGGGCCAAGGTCACCATGACCCTGCCCGAGGACTACGCCCAGCAGGCCGCCGCCCTGCGCCGTGACCCGCCCGGAGGCCTGGAGGCCGCCACCGTCGCCCAGGTGCTGGCCGCCTACGAGGAGGCCAAGACCGAGCGCGGAGTCATCGACTTCGAGGACGTGCTGCTCCTCATGGTCGGCATCCTCCTGGACCGCGAGGACATCGCCGACCAGGTGCGCGGCCAGTACAAGCACTTCGTCGTCGACGAGTACCAGGACGTCTCGCCGCTCCAGCAGCGCCTGCTGGACCTGTGGCTGGGCAGGCGCCGCCAGCTGTGCGTCGTCGGCGATGTCTCCCAGACCATCTACTCCTTCACCGGGGCCACCCCCGCGTTCCTGACCGGCTTCACCACCCGCTACGAGGACGCCCGCACCGTGCGCCTGAGCCGCGACTACCGCTCCACCCCGCAGGTCGTCTCCCTGGCCAACCGGGTCCTGTCGCGCTCGCGCCGCGGGGGAGGGGCGCTGGTCCTGCCCGCCGGCGCGGTCGAGCTCGTTGCCCAGCGCCCCAGCGGGCCCGCCGTGCGCTTCGAGTCCTACGATGACGACGTCGCCGAGGCCGCGGGCGTGGTCGAGCACGTCGGACGACTGCGCTCGGCCGGTGTCCCGCTCAGCGGGATCGCCGTCCTGTACCGCACCAACTCCCAGTCCGAGGCGATCGAGCAGGCCCTGTCCGACGCCGGCATCGGCTACCTGGTGCGTGGCGGGGAGCGATTCTTCGAGCGAGACGAGGTCAAGCGCGCCGTCGTCATGCTGCGCGCCGCCGCCCGCACCGAGCGCGCCGAGCTCACCGGTGACGTCGGCGCGGACACCCGCATGGTGCTCGGCCGGGAGGGCTGGAGCGAGCGGCCCCCGGCGCCCCGCGGCGCCGTGCGCGAGCGCTGGGACTCCCTGAACGCGATCGTCGAGCTGGCCGACGAGCTCGGCGCCAAGCGCGGTGCTGACCTGGATGGGCTGGTCGCCGAGCTCGGTGAGCGCGCCGCCGCCCAGAACGCCCCGACGGTCGAGGGAGTCACCCTGTCCTCCCTGCACGCCGCCAAGGGCCTGGAGTGGGACGCCGTCCTGCTCGTGGGCGCCAGCGAGGGCCTGCTGCCGATCTCCCTGGCCGAGGGCCCGGCCGCGATCGAGGAGGAGCGGCGACTGCTGTACGTGGGCGTGACCCGCGCCCGCGAGCACCTGGTCGTCTCCTGCGCCCGCGCGCGCAACCCCGGCGGCCGCGCCTCGCGCAGGCCCTCGCGCTTCCTGGACGGCATCTGGCCCACCGACGACCCGGATCGGCGAGGCGGCCGGGGCGCCTCCTCCCGGCCCCCCCGTTCCCCCAGGGAGCGCGCCAAGCAGGCCGCGGCCGAGTTCGAGGCGGACAACGATCCCGCCACCATCGCCCTGTTCGAGGCGCTGCGGGCCTGGCGGGCCGGAGTCGCCAAGGAGCGCTCGAAGCCCGCCTACACGGTCTTCGCCGACACGACCCTGCGCTCCATCGCCGTGGTCAAGCCCGGCAGGCTGCCGCAGCTCTCCCTCATCCACGGAGTCGGCGCGGTCAAGCTCAAGGAGTACGGGGCGGATGTGCTCCGCGTGGTGCGGGAGTTCCGGGGCGGGGCGGACGGGCGCGACGGCCCGGGTGAGAGGGGCTCCGCGGGCCGGGGCTGAGCGCGACGGACGGTGCGCGCGGCGCTCCTCCGGAGGCCCGCCCCGGGCCGCTGACGTCTACGGCGCTCCCGGTGCCTATGGTGCTCCCGGCGCGGCGTCATCGACCGCCGCCGCGTCCGCCCCCGGCCCCGAGGAGGCCCCGGGCTCGGGCGCCGTGTCCAGGACGCCGCACAGGCACTCGGGATGAGGGTGCCAGAGCCGCTCCACGCCCATGGCCTCCGCTCCTGAGACCTCGACGCTGCGTCCGGACCACCACCGTTCCCGTCCCGTCAGCGCATCCGTGATCGCGCGCGCCGCCAGCGCCGCCGCCTGGTGCACCAGCAGCGCCTCGCTCCGCGGCGGGTCCAGGAGGCGCAGCTGGGTCGCCACCGCAGGCCATTGCGGGTCCGCGTCGCGCTCCCACAGGTCCAGACAGGTGGCGCAGGGCGGGCGCCCGGGCGCCAGGAGCGGTCCCACCCGCACGCTCACCTCTCTCACGACCACCGGCAGGTGGGCGATCCCGGCCACGGACAGGCCCCGGGCCCGCCGCGGCTCGACGAGGTGGCCCTCGACGGTGATGACCAGGTGAGGACGCGTTCCCAGGGGCATCCGGATGCGCACCGGCGGGTCGAGCGCACCCGCCCAGGCGGTCAGCTCCTCGTCCTCCGGCAGCAGCGTGCCCACGCCCGCCTCGGCGAGCAGGGAGACGAGCTCGCGGGCGAGCCGACCGCCTCCGCTGATGCCCACCACTGCGCGACGCAGCGCCCGCTCACGCGCACGCGGGTTGTGGGCCAGACGCTCCCAGTACACCTCGTCGTCGCCGCTCGGCGTCGGGACGTCGCGAGTCAGGACGCCGGCCTCGTCGAGAACGGACAGGATCTGGCGGGCCCGGGCGACGGGCACCTCGCTCCACCGCGCCACCCGGTAGACGTCGCCGGGCGACAGGTTCGCCGGCAGACGGTCGAGGAACTGCTGCTCCTGCGGGCTCAGCCCGTCGACGACGACGGCGTGGCCCGCTTCGGCGCCCACCTGCGACTGGCCGGCGCACCGCCACAGGACGGGGGACTGACCTCTGACTCGCATGATCGCTCCAGACGGCGCCCGGTTCGAGGGACGGCGGGACGGGTCGCCACGGGCGCTCGGACGCAGAGTGGCACGACGCCGCCCCGACGCGCCACGGATCGGTCCCCCTGTGGACAAGCTGCGGGCGGCAGGGGGCTCCATGCCCCTCCGGAGCGGGTCCCGGCCGGGGCGCCGTCCGTGCTCGAGGCGGCGTCAGTCGGGTGCGCGGCGGCGCCGACCGGGTGGCGGAGCCGTCGGCGTCACGGTTCTCCCTCGGCAGCGCGCCTCGAGCGCGCCTCGAGCGCGCATCGAGGGTCAGCGGGCCAGCACCGTCTCGCAGGTGGACGCCCCCGAGGTGTCCCCGGCGGCGATGGCCTCGACCGTGGTGACGGCCTCATGCAGCGTGGAGACCGCGTAGACCTCCATGCCGTCGGGGACGTGCCCGACAACCTCCCCGCAGTTGGAGGCCGGCGCCAGGAAGTACCCCGAGCCGTCGGCCCTGGCGCCGGCCATCTTCTGAGCGATGCCGCCGATGGGTCCCACGGCTCCGTCGAGGGCGATCGTCCCGGTCCCGGCGATGTCCTTCCCGCCGGTCAGGTCGCCGGGGGTGAGCTCGTCGATGATCCCCAGGGCGAACATGGCACCGGCGCTGGGGCCCCCGACGTCGGACAGCCCGAAGGTCGCCTGAACGTCGGAGTCCGCCTTGGCCGACAGGTACACGCCCAGCAGCGAGCCGTCGGAGTCCGGGGAGCCATCGGAGTCGGCGTCGGCGGGAGCGATCGTGGTGAGCGTGATGGTCATCGGCTCCCCGTCGCGCTCGACGCCCAGGTCCACGCTCGTGCCCACGGGGATGGTCGTCATCAGCTCGCGCAGCTCGGCGTACGTGGTGACCGGGATCGTCCGCCCTCCGGCCGGGGTGATCGAGGTCAGGACATCGCCCTTCCGGATCGCCTCGTCGGTCTGGGGGGACTCGGCGCCCTCGATGGTGAGAACCATGCGGGTCGCCATCCCGGTCTCCATGAGCGCGGCGACCACCGCGGTGTTCTGCGAGCCGGTCATCTGAGCCTGGTTGACCTGCTCGACGTCCTGCTCGGTCAACGACGACGGGCACACCTGCTCGCGATCCAGGATCGTCTTGTCGGGCGAGAGCCAGGCTCCCACCACGTCGAAGAACGTCACCGGGTAGCCGGGGCACCCCGAGACCGACACGGTCGTCATGCGCAGCGCCCCTCCGGCGGGGTACGTCTGCGCGCCGGTGACGGTGATGACGTCCTGGGCCTGATCGTCGTCGGAGGCGCCAGCCAGGACGTTCCAGGTCCGGCCCGGCGCCTCGATGACCTTGTTGACCGGCACGACCGCCCCCGCGACGATGATGCCCACCGCGAGCAGCACGGAGCCGATCCCGACCACGAGCCGCCCGGGCCGGAAGCGACGGCCGCCCGCGCCCGGACGGGGAGCGGCGCCGAGGCCGGACTCGACGGTCGGCCCCGGTCCCGGATCGGGCTCCCGGTCCGGCTCGACCGCGTCGGCGGAGGACTGCGTCTCGTGGTGCTCTTCATGCGTCACGCCCCCATCATGCGTCCTGAAAGGCTTCCAGGTCTTCACCGCCGGCTCATGGGGCGCCGGTGTCGCCATCGCCACGTCCTCCCGCACGGGTCCCGCGATCCGTACGGGCCCGTGCGGGCGGGGCCCGTCGAGACCGCTCACGGCTCGCGCACAGGAATGGGTGGCACGCTGGCGGTGTTGCATCTGCGCGGCCCCTGGCCGTGCAGCCGGCCCAACGTCCGCACCACCGAGAGGAACCCCATGAGTGAGGACCCCTTCGACGACATCGAGCAGATGCTCTCGGCTCTCTTCGGCGCCGACGTCGCCGGCGACGCCGTTGCGGCCCTGCGCTCATCCGGCGTCGATCCCGCCCAGTTCGTCCGGATGAGCGGCGTGGACCCCTCCCGGATCACCCCGGGGCAGATGATGGCCATGCGCGCCCAGATGCAGCAGATGATGGCCAGTGCCCAGGACGGCCCGGTCAACTGGACCATGGGGCGCGGTCTCGCCCTTCAGGAGGCGGGCAAGTCCGGCGACCCGGCCATCACGGCCGGCGAGGCCGAGGCGACCCGCCAGGCGCTGCGGGTGGCCGACCTGTGGCTGGACACCGCCACGGACTTCATACCGGCGCCCGGGTCGCGCGAGGCCTGGTCCCGTTCGGAGTGGGTCGAGCAGACCCTGCCGGTGTGGAGGGACGTGTGCGCTCCGGTGGCCGACGCCGCTACCGCCGCCCTCGCCTCGGCCCTGGAGAGTCAGACCGAGGCGTTGCAGTCATCCCTGTCGGACTCCGACTCCGAGCCGGGGGACGCCGCTCGCCAGGTCGGCGCCCTGACCCAGATCATGCGATCGATGGCGGGCACCGCGTTCGGCCTCCAGGTCGGGCACGCCGTCGGCGAGCTCGCCGGTCAGGCCGTCGCCGCCACCGACGTCGGGCTGCCGCTGAGGCGGGAGCCCGGCACCGCGCTCGTGCCCGCCAACGTGACGGCCTTCGCCGAGGGTCTGGAGGTCGATGCCGAGCAGGTGCGCATGTTCATGGCGGTGCGAGAGGCCGCCGCCTCACGCCTGTACGCCCGTGTGCCGTGGTTGCGCGGCCAGCTGCTGGGCGCTGTCGAGGCCTACGCGCGCGAGATACGGGTCGACACCGGCGCCATCGAGGATGCCGTGGCGCAGGTCGATCCCTCCGACCCCGAGGCGATCCGCTCGGCCCTGGAGGCGGGGGTGTTCGCCCCGCAGGAGACCCCCGCCCAGGTCGAGGCACTGGAGACGCTGGAGACGCTGCTGGCGCTCGTCGAGGGCTGGGTCGAGGTCGTCACGGCGCAGGCCACCGCGCCCCATCTGCCGCACGCGATACCGCTGCGCGAGATGGTGCGCCGCCGTCGGATTCAGGGCGGCCCCGCTGAGAAGGTCTTCGCCCAGCTCATCGGCCTGGAGTTCCGCCCCCGCCGCGTGCGGGAGGCCGCGCGCCTGTGGGAGCTGCTGGGCGCCGAGGTCGGCGACGGCGAGCGCGACGCGTTCTGGGAGCACCCCGATGTCATGCCGACGGCCTCCGAGCTGGCCAGTCCCGAGGACTTCCTGACCATGCGTCGGGCGGCGCAGGACATGGACGCCGAGGTGGACGCGGATCTCGCCTCGCTCCTGGACGGCACGCTGGGCTACGCCGACGGCGCTCGCGACGCCGACGAGAACCGGCCCGACGGCCTCGACGGCTGACCCCGCCCCCCCTTCGCCGAGATCGGTTCAGTTTCGCATCGAGATCGGTCCGGTTCCGCGCCGAGATCGGTTCAGACGAGAGTCGAGCTCAGGGCCTCGACCAGCCCCGGCACGAGCGCCTCGCCGTTCATCACCTGGTCGGACGAGTCCCGCGACCGGGACCGGACCGCGCACCAGGACTCGCCGGTGCGCAGCACCCCGACCACCATCCGCACGTCCTCGCGGTCGGGCCTCTCGTTCAGGAAGTCCAGGCGCTCCTGCGGGTCCTGGATCGCGGCCGCCTCCTGCTCCGCCTCGGTCGGCAGCACCACGCGCTCCACGACAAGCGCCGTGCCGTCGACGGTGGACGGCCAGGCGATCTGCGCCAGCAGATCCTCCAGATCCGCGGCGGCGGGCAGGTTCTCCTGCTCGATCATGGTCAGGGCCTGCGGGTCGTGCCGCGCCTCGGCCAGCGCCGCGTCGTCGAGCACCTCGGCCAGCGCGGGATCCTGCTCCAGGGCGGCAGCGGTGCGCACCAGAGCGAAGATCCCGACGGGAGCGTCCCAGCCGCGCTGGGCGGCGTGCTCCTCGAGCTCGATGACGGCGCGGGCCAGGGCCGTCCGGCGCGGAGAGCCGAGCCCCGAGCCTGGTCGGTGGTCGGGCGAGCTCCCGGTCGTGCCAGTCGTATCAGTCGTATCAGTCATACCCGTGACACTAGGCACTCCGCTCCGCGGCGTCGACGTCGTCGTCGGACTCGGCTCGGGCCGCCCGCGCCCCCGCGCGCAGCGGGTCATGACGGCTCATGGGGCGAGTCCGGAACGGGTTTTGTGGGCTCGGCGCGACCTGTGGGACGATGGTCGTGTCCGGCGCCCGCGGCGTCGGAGTCCATCTGCGCGCGTGCGCGCGCACCTCGAACGACACGGAGCGTGACCGTGAGCACCAGGCCCGACGACGATTCCGACGACAAGCCCGAGCGCCCTGCGCCCGACGAGTCCTCCCCGTCCAGCCGGGAGGATCGCGTCAGTGGCGGCTTCTTCCAGTCGGATGAGGCCAGTGCTTCCGGCAGGGACTCCCGCGGCGGAGCCACGGGGGCCTCGTCCGGGCACTCCCCCGCGGACGCGGCGCCCGACGAGACCCCCGATCAGGACGGCGATCAGGACGGCGGGGGTCCGACGAGCGGCTTCGATCCGGCGTCCATCCTCTTCGGCGGATCCGCCCCCTTCGGCGCACGACGCCCGGGACGCGATGGAAGCGGCGGACGCGGCCCCGGTCGAAGGGGCTCGGCCGGTTCGGGACGGCCCCGGCGCCCCTCTCGACCCGCTGCCGGAGACTCGGGAGGCTCGCGTCGCCCGGGCCCACTGGCCTGGACGCTGGGGATTCTCGCCGTGCTGGCGGCGATCATCATCTTCCTGTCGCGCACCTGGACCGAGGTGCTCTGGTTCAACCAGCTCGGCTTCGCACGCGTGGTGTGGACCCAGTGGATCGCCTCCGGCATCATGTTCGTCGTCGGCTTCCTCATCATGTTCGGCGCCATGTTCGCCGCCATGACCAGGGCCTACCGCTCGCGCGAGATCAGCCTTCCGCACGACGAGGCGGCCCGCAATCTCGAGGCCTACCGCACCGCGGTGGAGCCCATGCGCCGCTCGCTGACCTGGATCGTGCCCGCGGTACTGGCGCTGCTGAGCTCGGCATGGGAGTTCGCGCCTCATTGGAAGGAGGCGCTGCTGGCCATCCACTCCCACTCCTTCGGCACCACCGACCCGCAGTTCGGCCTGGACATGTCCTTCTACGTGTTCATCCTGCCGGTGCTGGAGACCGTGATGTCCTTCCTGTCGCGCGTCGTGGTCTTCGCGGGGATCGCCAGCGTCGTCGTCCACTACCTGTACGGCGGGATCTCGATCGCGCGCACGCCTCACTTCACGCGGTCCGCGCGACTCCACCTGACCGTCCTCCTCGCCCTGTTCTCATTGCTTCACGGCGCGGGCTACTGGCTGAGCCGCTACTCCTCCCTGTACGCCTCGAACGCGAAGTTCGACGGTGCCGGCTACACCGATGTCCACGCCTCCATCCCGGCCCAGGCGATCCTGGCCGCGATCAGCGTGGTCGTGGCCGTCATGTTCATCGCCTCGGCGCGCACCAGTTCCTGGCGACTCCCCGTCACGGGCGTGGTGGTCATGGTCATCTCGGCTCTGCTCGTGGGCGTCGCCTACCCGGTGGTCATCCAGAAGTTCGTCGTGGACCCCAACGCGCAGCGCGAGGAGGCCCAGTACATCGACCGCAACATCAAGGCCACGCTGAGCGCCTACGGCCTGGGCGATGTCGACGCCCAGGCCTACGACGCCAAGACCACCGCCGAGGCGGGGCAGCTCATGGACGACGCCGAGGCGACGACCTCGATCCGCCTGCTGGACCCGAACCTCGTCTCCCCGGCGTTCAAGCAGCGTCAGCAGAACAAGCAGTACTACTCCTTCGACTCCCAGCTCAACGTCGACCGGTACGGGGTCTCGGGCGAGTCCCGCGACACGGTCATCGCGGTGCGCGAGATGAGCCAGGAGGGCTTGGACGCCGGGCAGCGCACATGGATCAACGACCACACCGTCTACACCCACGGCTACGGCGTGGTCACCGCCTACGGCAACACGGCCAGCTCCGACGGCTCGCCCGCCTTCTGGGAGGGCGGCATCCCCTCGGAGGGCGAGTTGGGCGACTACGAGCCCCGCATCTACTTCGGCAAGTCCACGCCGTCCTACTCGATCGTGGGCGGCGACGACGGCGGCAACCCGCGCGAGCTCGACTACCCCGACGACACGGCCGCCTCCGGCCAGATCAACACGACCTTCACGGGCAGCGGGGGCCCGAGCGTCTCCAACCCGTTCAACAGGCTCCTGTACGCCACGAAGTTCGCCGAGATGAATATCCTGTTTTCCCAGGAGGTCCGCCCCGGCTCGCAGATCCTCTACGACCGCGACCCGGCCAAGCGCGTCGCCAAGGTCGCTCCGTGGCTGACCCTGGACGGCAACCCCTACCCGGCGGTGGTCGATGACGACGACGACCCGAGCACGCCCAAGCGGGTCGTGTGGATCCTCGACGGCTACACCACGACCAACAACTACCCCTACTCCCAGCACGAGTCCCTGGAGGACTCCATGAGCGACGCGACGACGGGGCAGGCCTCCCTGCTCGGCGCGCCGAAGGAGTCCAACTACGTGCGCAACTCCGTCAAGGCGGTCGTCGATGCCTACGACGGCAGCGTCAAGCTCTACGAGTGGGACGAGCAGGACCCGCTCCTCGACGCCTGGCAGTCGGTCTTCCCGGGCACCGTCAAGCCCATGAGCGATATGAGTGCCGACCTCATGGCTCACATGCGCTACCCGGAGGACCTGTTCAAGGTCCAGCGCACGGTGATGTCCAAGTACCACGTCACGGATCCCGAGGACTTCTACTCGGGCGGTGACTTCTGGAAGGTCCCCGACGACCCCACGAAGGAGGGCGACTCGGCGCAGGCCCCCTACTACCTGACCCTCAAGATGCCGGACCAGGAGCAGGCGTCCTTCTCCCTGTCCAGCGTCTACATCATCGGCGGCAACACCGATCGCAATGTGCTCACCGGATTCCTGGCCGTGGACTCCGAGACGGCCAGTGGTGAGCCGGGGGTGAGGAACCCCGACTACGGCAAGCTGCGGCTCCTGGAGCTGCCGCGGTCCTCCAACGTGTCCGGCCCGGGGCAGGTGCAGAACAACTTCAACTCCGACGGAACCGCCAGCCAGGTCCTCAACCTGCTGAGCCAGCAGGGCTCGCAGGTCATCAAGGGCAACCTGCTGACATTGCCGGTGGGCGGTGGTCTGCTCTACGTCCAACCCGTCTACGTCCAGTCCTCCTCCGGGACGCAGTACCCGCTGCTGCGCAAGGTGCTGGTCTCCTTCGGCGACAAGATCGGCTTCGCCGACACGCTGCAGGAGGCTCTCGATCAGGTCTTCGGAGGGGACTCGGGGGCGACGACGGGTCAGGAGGTCGTCGACGGCGACTCCGCCGCGGCCAATGACACGTCCTCGTCCACGGACGCCTCCGGTCAGCCGTCGGCAGCGCCCTCGGCGGATCCGACCGCGACCGGGTCTCCCGGTGCGCAGGCGCCGTCGGCGAGTGCGCAGCCCTCGACCTCCGCCTCTGCGAGCGGGAGCGCCCCGGCGTCGTCCGGCGGCGACCCCCAGACGGACCTCAACGCGGCGCTCGCGGACGCGAAGACCGCCATGGACGACTCCAACAAGGCGATGCAGTCCGGGGACTGGACGGCGTACGGCGAGGCTCAGACCAGGCTCAATAACGCCCTCAACCGAGCGGTCGAGGCTCAGAAGAAGCTGGGCTGACCAGGCGGGACGGGTGAGCAAGGGCACGTAGCGGTGGATTGAGTTCCAGGGACGCGGCGACTAGTCTTCTTGGCGTCGCCGCGGGGTGGAGCAGTTCGGTAGCTCGCCGGGCTCATAACCCGGAGGTCGCAGGTTCGAATCCTGCCCCCGCTACGAAATGCCACTGGGTGGCGAAAAGACTTCGACCCCTGCTATGACAGGGGTCGAAGTCTTTTCGCTGTTTCGGAGCCGGTATCTCGGTTCGGTCACCGGTCGGCGTGTTCATGTGCCTCAGGCTTCTTGGATGATTTAGTGCCCTCTCTGTCCTCTCTCTCCGACGTGAGCGTCGTCTCCGCGGGCTTCGTCGCCGGATTCGCCGCCGTGACCGTCGTCGCGCTGGCCGCGACGGTCTTCCTGCTGCTCTGGCTCCCGCGTCGTCGGCGGGTGCATGTGCCCAAACACGCGAAGGGTGCCCCCGCGAATGCCGTGCCGTGGCGTCGCCGGCTCCTGCTGGCCGCGCTGCCGGCGGTTCTGATCTGCCAGCTCCTCGTGACGGGGCTCGCGGCGGCGAGGATCAACACGACGCTGCGGTTCGCCAACACCCTCGGTCAGGTCGTCGAGCTGGCGTCCGGCTCCGGCCGCGTCATGGGACCGACCGAGCTCGCACCGGTGGCCACCCCGGACCCCGCCGAGGAGACGGGCGACGAGGCCGACGAGGAGGAGACGCCGCCCGCGCCCGATCCGGCCGACGTCGCCTCTCTGGAGGCGACGTCGGAGGGCGGGAACACCTTCAAGACGACCTTCCGCGGCCCCGCCAGCGGCATCACCGACGACGTGTGGTTCTGGACGCCGCGCGGGTACTCCGCCACGGACGGGAAGTCCTACAACGTCCTGACCCTCCTGCACGGCGTGCCCGGGACCGCCGACGGCCTCGTCTCGGCGCTGGAGCTGGGCCCCCAGCTGCAGGCCGCCATCGACGACGGGCGCCTGCCCCCGACGATCATCGCCGTGCCCTCGCTCAATCCCGACGCTGCTCAGCGCTCCGAGCCCGACTGCGCGGACATCGTCGGGCACGCCAAGGTGGGCACCTGGATTCAGGAGGACGTGCCGAGGATGATCCGGGCCACCTTCCCCGGGACCCGTGCGGATCGCGAGGCCTGGGCGCTGGTCGGGGTGTCCTCGGGCGGCTACTGCGCGGTGTGGACCACCATCATGCGCTCGGACGTCTACGCCACGGGGGGCTCCCTGTCGGGGTACGACGTCCCCGGCATCGGGGGACTGGCCTCGCCCGAGCTCCGCGAGTCCAACACCCTGAGCACCCTGGTGGCCCGCCAGCCGCACCACCCGATCGGCCTGTGGCTCCTGGGGGCATCGGACGACCCGCTGGCCCTCGGGACGGTCACCACCCTGCCGGCCGCCGTCGGGGGCGAGGACGCCGTCGAGGCGGTCCGGCCTCCCGAGGGCGGACACTCCTGGAGCCTGTGGAAGGACCAGGCCTCCACCTTCCTCACCTGGTGGTCGCAGCGCCCGGACGTCAACCCGAACGCCTCCGCGCAGCCCACCCCGACCGCGATCCCGTCACCGACGGACGAGCCGACGCCCGACGCCTCCTCCTCCGAGGCGGCTCCCGCAGCTGCGGCGCCCGAGGCGCCCGCGGAGGAGAATCTCGGACTGGCCGATCGCCTGGTGCGCTCCTTCACCCAGATCCGCGGCACCGGCGTCATCACCGTGGTCGGTCTGCTGACGCTCGCGGCGACGCTCGCCTGCCTCATCATTCCCGCCCCGGCGCCCGCCCGCGACGGCGGGGCCGAGGACGGGGCGACTCGTTCGGGGCGGGGCGCCACGGCGGTCGATGCGACTGGAGAGGCCAGCGTTGCCGGCAGTGCGGCGGGCGTCGTCGTCAGGGCACTGCTCCTGGCGGGCGCATGCGCTCTCGCCGCGATCCTGATCGGTTTGATCGGGAACCGGTTCGGCGGCTTCTACCCGACCTGGGCCCTGGCCTGGGCGGATATCGGCCCCGCCCTGTGGTGACCCGCGAGCGATCCGCGGTGAGACGATCCGCGCTGGCCGCACGCGCCGAGCCCTCCGTCCGGAGGGGGACGGAGGGCTCGGAGGGTTCAGGGCCGATGAACGGCGGCGGAACGGTCGGCCGCCGTCGGGCTGGTCAGGTGTCGTCCGCGGGCGGCGCGAAGGGGCCGCGTGCGGCGATCTCGGCCCAGCGCTCCTGGCTGATCCGGGAGGCGATCAGCAGGCCGACGGCGCTGAAGGCCAGGCCGGTCACGACCCACATGACCGGGGGCGGGGTGCTCGGGTTCACCTGAATGAAGAAGTTGCAGAGGTGGAATCCCCCGTGGATGCCGATGCCGGCCCACACGCTGCGCATGGTCAGCGAGAGATAGGCCGCGGTCACGGCGAAGCCGAAGGGGAGGGCCAGGTAGAGCAGGTGGTCCGCCACACCCTGCTGGTGGCCCCGGGAGATCAAATGCGGAATGGTGAAGACGACCACCGAGATCCACACGGCGCGCTTGGGCCGGTCGGAGAAGCTCTGCAGGAGGTAGCCGCGCATGACCGCCTCCTCCCCGATGGCCTGAGACACGTAGCACAGCCCGAGGGCGTAGACGATTATGAGCCACAGCGGCATCGCGGTGAGATCCCCCTTGAGGGGACTCATGAACTCTCCGGCCCCGAGGAGGAGGAAGACCGCTTTGATGCAGCAGAGGATGCCCACTGCGATCCCGGTTCCCGTCAGGAGGGAGAGCACCGCGCGACGGTTGAGGGTCAGGCCCGCTGCGCGCAGGGGACGGTGATCGACGTAACGGGTGAGCAGGAGGGCGAACAGGAGATAGAAGGAGAGGAGGAACGGCCATATCGATATCGTCGTCATCATGGCGACCAGGGGGTCGTCCGAGGCGAGTCCCTCCCGTACCGGGGGGATGAGGTATGCCAGAGACGAGAGGAGCACGGCTGCCCCGAAGGCGGTGAGGGCGAGGAGAACGCGCGCCCACCCGGGCGGGCGGCGACGGATCCGCTGCTCGTGGGGCGGTTCGGCTGCGGCGGTTCGCGGCGCGGGACGTCTCGAGCCGAGGTTCTGCGACTGGGGCAGAAAGGGCTCGCTCCGTGAGAGTCGGGGCTGGGATTCTGGAAGCACGGCGGTGTGCGGTTGAGTTGCCATGCCCCGACGTTACGAACGAGGCTGTGGCGACCGCGCGTGACCGAGGACCGAACTTCCGGCGCGCACCCATGACTGCGGTCATGGGACGCCGGGCCGTGCGCCGGTCTACGGTGACCGGGTGAGCACCCAGCAGCGGAGCACCGGTGAGCGGACGGAGGGCGACCCGTCCACGGGCGCCGCGCTCCTGCCCGTCCTGCAGATCCTCTCGCTCGTGTGCCTGGCGTTCTACGGGCTGCAGTTCCTGTTCGAATTCGAAGTACCGCGCAGCGGCGTGTGGGCGGGCTACGTCCTGGCTACGGCGGGAGTCGTGGGAATCATGTGGATGGCGCGGCGCAGAGCGGCGCCCGGCCGTGCCCGCGCCGCCTGCTCGGTGGTCGTGCTCGTGCTCCTGACCGGTCCCGCGCTGCTGGGGACTATCAGCTTCGTCGTGCCGGTCCTCATCGTGGCGGCCGCGTTGCTCGTCATCGACGTCGGGGTGCGGGCGAGTCTGGCCGGTGACGCGGTGGCGTCCGCCGCGTTAGCCGCCCTGTTCCCGGTCTTGGGAGGAGGGGGACCGGGGAAGATCCTGCTCTTCGCCATCCCCATGGCGGTTCTCATGTCCGTGGGGACCGCCCTCGGCCTGGCACTGTCCAGGTACGACGCCGCCCTGACTGCCCAGCGCCGCGCCATCGTCGAGCGCGACGCTGCCCTGGAGGAGGTCCGGCGCAGGGCGGTGCTGGAGAAGGAGCTCATGCTCGCTCGGGAGCGCGCGCGGGCCGCGCACGAGCTGCACGACGGGCTCGGGCACCGGCTGACCCGGATCGGGATGAGCCTGGAGTTCGCGGGCCGCGTGCGCGACTCGGATCCGGATGCCGCCTGGGAGGAGGTGGCGGTGGCCGAGCGCACAAGCCGGGAGGCGGTGCGCGAGATGCGCACATGGGTGCGGGCCCTGAGTCCCGTGCGCGCCGAGGACGATCGCGGCGTCGCGAGTCTGGAGGACGTCGCGGCATCGTTCCGGGGCACTGGGGTGAGGGTGCGCGTGACCGACGAGCTGAGCCCGCGCGCGCCCACCCGGGCGGCCGAGCTCCTCATGTACCGCACGGTCCAGGAAGGCCTGACCAACGCCCTCAGGCACTCCCGGGCGCGGTCGGTGAGCATCCGCGTGACCGCAACCGCCCGGGGGATCCTGGTCTCGGTGACCAATGAGATCCCCGCCGAGTGTCTCGGGTCGATCCCGCGGGCGCCGGTGGGGGAGGGGGGCGGGGCCTCCGCCGGCTTCGGCCTCGGCGGGCTGTCCGAGCGCGCCGCCGAGCTGGGCGGAGCGCTCACGGCGGGCCGCGACGGAGACTCCTTCCGGCTGACCCTGACGCTCCCGCCGCGGGAGATCGCCACCGCGATCGCTGAGGAGGCGTCATGACCGCTGCGATCCGGGTCCTCGTGGTCGACGACCAGCAGCTCCTGAGACGGGGGCTGGTCATGCTCTTCGGCACCGTCGACGACATCGACGTGGTGGCCCAGGCCGCCCACGGCGCCGAGGCCCTGGCGGTGCTGCGCACCGGTCGGATCGACGTCGTCCTGGCGGACGCGAAGATGCCGGTCATGGACGGGATCGAGCTCGTGCGCCAGTGCGCCCGGGCGCACCCCGACCTGCCGGTCCTCGTGCTGACCACCTTCGACGAGCCCGATGTCGTCCAGGGGGCGGTGGCCGCGGGGGCGGCCGGATTCCTGCTCAAGGACACCTCCATCGAGACCCTGGCCGAGGCGGTCCGCGCCGTCGCGGAGGGCGGCCTGGTCATCGACCCCCGTGTGGCGAGGCTCGCCTTCGCCTCCTCGCGGGACGAGGAGGACGAGTCGGCCGTGCTGGCGGTGCTCACCCCCACCGAGCGCGAGGTGGCCGCCATGGTGGCCGAGGGCCTGACGAACCAGGAGATCGCCGCGCGCATGGTGCTGGCCGAGGGAACGGTGAAGAACCATGTCTCCTCCCTGCTGCGCAAGCTCCAGGCCTCCGATCGCACGGTGCTCGCGCTGACTCTGTACAAGGCGCTCCACTCCGGGCACGACGGGAACGGCCCCTGAGGCGCCGTCGCGGGCCCGGCCGCCGCCCCGACGGCCCTTGCGCTGAGGCGCTCGGCACCTCGCGGGCGCCGAGCGCCTCAGCGCGGGGCGCGGTCGGGTCACGCCGACCGCGGGGCCGCCCCGAGCATCCGGGGCGCCTCAGTGCAGCGCGGGCCCGAACCTCACTCGTCCTTCTTGAAGCGGGCGGACACGCCCTTGGCAGCGTCCTTGACGTCGTCGACGTTCTCGGCGACCTCGTCCTTGACCTCGCCGAACTTCTCGGCGACCTTGCCCTCGATGCTCTGGAGTTTGCCCTCGGTCTCGGTCTCCTTGTCCCCGGTGACCTTCCCGGCGGTCTCCTTGACCTTGCCGGCGACCCGGTCGTAGATGGCATCCTTGTCAGCCATGAGCGGTTCCTTCCGTTGCGTCGATGACGACGGGCAGACTGCCAAGACGCCCTGAACTTTTCCTGAGAGCGGGGGTCGTTCGGAGTGTTCCGGCCACGGCGGAGCCCGGTCCCGGACGACGATGGCGCCGTGCCCGGTTCCGGCGCTGCCGGACACGAGCGCCGCGTCAGGTTCCGCCGACGCCGGCGCCGTCGTCGGGGCATGATGGGGCGGTGAACGCCGACGAGCTGCGCGCCAGAGCCCACGAGGTCGCCCGGACCCTGCCCGGTTCCCAGCTCGACCGGCCCTTCGGCCCCGACTGGGACGTCTACAAGGTCCGCGGCAGGATCTTCGCGCTGCTGACCGAGACGACCGGCCCGCAGATGCTCACGCTCAAGGCCGATCCGGAGGACGGCGCGGCGCTGCGCCGCCAGTACGCCGACATCGCCCCCGGCTACCACATGAACAAGCGGCACTGGATCACGTTGACGCCGGGGGAGACCCTCGATGCCGACCTCGTGCGCGAGCTGGTCGTCGTCTCCTACCTGCTCGTCGTCGAGGGGCTGGCGCGCCGCGCGCGCCCCGTGGACCCGGCCGCCTACGCCCGGGCCGCGGGTCTGACGGGTTGAGTGGCGCCCTCGGGGCGGCGGTCGCCGTATAGCCTTGGCACATGACATCTGAGAAGTCCAGCGCGACGACGCGCACCGAGTCCGACTCCATGGGCACCATCGAGGTCGCCTCCGACCGCTACTGGGGGGCCCAGACCGAGCGGAGCCTGCACAACTTCGACATCGGCCGCGAGACCTTCGTGTGGGGCCGCCCCATGATCAAGGCCCTGGGAATCCTCAAGAAGTCCGCCGCCCTGGCCAACGCCGAGCTCGGCGAGCTGCCCGCCGACATCGCCGAGCTCATCGCCAAGGCCGGCGATGAGGTCATCGCCGGCGACCTCGACGCCGAGTTCCCGCTCGTGGTCTTCCAGACCGGCTCGGGCACCCAGTCCAACATGAACTCCAACGAGGTCATCTCCAACCGCGCCATCGAGCTGGCCCGCGGCGAGCGCGGCTCCAAGACCCCGGTCCACCCCAACGACCACGTCAACCGCGGCCAGTCCTCCAACGACACCTTCCCCACGGCCATGCACATCGCCGTCGTCAGCGAGCTCGCCGCCATGTACCCGCGCGTCGAGCGGCTGCGGAACACGCTCGACAAGAAGGCCGAGGAGTACGACGACGTCGTCATGGTCGGTCGCACCCACCTGCAGGACGCCACCCCCATCCGCCTGGGCCAGGTCATCAGCGGCTGGGTCGCCCAGATCGACCTCGCCCTCGACGGCATCCGCTACGCCGACTCCCGCGCCCGCGAGCTGGCCATTGGGGGGACCGCCGTGGGCACCGGCCTCAACGCGCACCCGAGGTTCGGGGCCCTGTGCGCCGCCAGGATCAGCGAGGAGACCGGTATCGAGTTCACTCAGGCGGACAACCTCTTCGCCGCCCTGGGCGCCCACGACGCCCTGGTCCAGGTCTCCGGTGCCCTGCGGGTCCTGGCTGACGCCCTCATGAAGATCGCCAACGACGTGCGCTGGTACGCCTCCGGCCCCCGCAACGGCATCGGCGAGCTCATCATCCCGGAGAACGAGCCCGGCAGCTCGATCATGCCCGGCAAGGTCAACCCCACCCAGTGCGAGGCCATGACCATGGTGGCCACGAAGGTCTTCGGCAACGACGCCACCGTCGGCTTCGCCGGCTCCCAGGGCAACTTCCAGCTCAACGTCTTCAAGCCGGTCATGGCCTGGTGCGTCCTGGAGTCCATCCAGCTCCTGGGTGACGCCTGCGTCTCCTTCGACACCAACTGCGCCTACGGCATCGAGCCCAACACCGAGCGGATCGAGGCCAACCTGGAGACCAACCTCATGCAGGTCACCGCCCTCAACCGCCACATCGGCTACGACAAGGCCTCCAAGATCGCCAAGAACGCGCACCACAAGGGCCTGTCCCTGCGCGAGTCCGCCCTCGAGCTCGGCTTCGTCACCTCCGAGGAGTTCGACGCCTGGGTGGTGCCGGCCGACATGACCCATCCGTCCGCCGCCGACGAGTGAGCGGCTGAGGAACGGGCCTGAACCGTATTCATTCGGCGCCACGGCGGCACCGCTCGCCCGGGCGGAGGGCCCACTACGGGCCGACCCGGAGGTACCTCTCAGCCCGGGCACCGCTCGCCCGGGCGGGGGGCCGACGCCGATGATGAGCGCCTGCGCGAGGGGCTCGACGACGCGGAGCGGCGAGAAAGGACGCTGGAATGACGTGTTGACACAGCACTGACCGTTCTGCCGCCGTTGACCGTCCGGGCCATCCCGGGCAGGATACGAATATGCCCCGCATCGATCACGCGGCCGTATGGGTGGCCGATCTCGTCGGCGTGCGCGACTTCTACCTCCGTTGGTTCTCCGGTCGCTCGAACGGCGAGTACCACAATCCGCGGACGGGGCTGCGCACGTTCATCATCAGCTTCGATCCCGATGCCACTGGCGGGCGCGGAGCCCGGCTCGAGCTCATGAGCCGCCCCGACATCGGTGCCCGTCCGGAGTCGGAGGCGCTTGGCTGGGCCCATGTCTCCTTCGCTCTGCCCGGAGGCACCGATGTCGATGAGCTGGCCGCCCGGGCGCGTGCGGCCGGCGTGCCCGTGGTCGATGGGCCCCGGCGCACCGGCGACGGCTATTACGAGGCGGTCCTGCTCGATCCCGAGGGCAACCGCGTCGAGATCGTCGCCGGCGACTACACCGACGAGGTGGCCGAGCGTCAGAGCCGGTGAGCCGCACTCATGGTGATCGCTCTCGGGCTCATCGCCGATGAGGGCGGGCGCGGCCGGTGTGCCCGATCCCGCAGGCCGTTGACGATCGCGCGACCGTAGACTCGTGCCATGTGAGCACCTTCTCCGCGCCCGGGCGCAGCATCCGCCGTGGGCTGCGTCGTCCCCTGGCCATCGCTGAGGCGGTCATAGCCCGCCGCACCGTGCACCTCGCCCCGGAGCCGCCCGGGGACCGTGAGGGCGTCGTGACTCCCGACGGGGCCATGGCGCCCGTCGGTTCGGGAGTCGTTCGCCATGGGGTCGCGCCTCTGAGAATGGCCGCCATCGGCGACTCGCTCATCGCCGGCTCGGGCGTGCCCGCCCAGGACCAGTCCCTGGTGCCGCGCATCTCCCGTCTCGTCTCCGCCGGGACCGGGCGCGACGTCGAGTGGGCGACGCACGCCAGGCTGGGGGCGACCATGCGTCGCGTGCGCTACCGCTTCCTGCCCGAGGTGAGCGGTGCCGACGTGCTCGTCGTGTGCGCCGGCTCCAATGATCTCATGGCGCGTCGCGGTCTTGATGAGTGGACCGATGACCTCGCGGCTGTCCTTGACGGAGCCGCGCGGCGCGGCCGGCACGTGGTGGTCTGCAGTTCGGGCCAGCTCTACCGCAGCCCCGTCCTCATGCCGACTCTGCGCTCCGTCCTGCGCGAGTGGACGGACGCTCAGACCGACGTCTCCGCCGCCATCTGCGCGGAGCGGGGCATTCCCTTCATCGATGTCGCCCACTGCGATCTCAACGACGACTTCTGGGCCGATGACGGCTTCCACCCGTCCGCCGCCGGCTACGAGATGGCCGCGGGCATGATCGCGCGGGTCGTGCTCGCCCGGCTCGAGGATGACGACGCGCGCCGGGAGGCCGCCGACGGTCCGGACGGCCTTCTCACCGCCGTCTGCGCGACCGAGGAGAAGGCGTCGTGACGCGCGCCGTGATCCTCGTCGGCCTTGCCGCGGCCCTTTCGCCGCAGCCATCCACGTCCTCATCTTCTGGATGGAGTCCATCGCCTGGGAGGTGCCGCCGGCGCGCAAGACCTTCGGCGGGACCCCCGAGGAGGTGCGCCCGCACGCCTTCTACGCCTACAACCAGGGCTTCTACAACCTCTTCCTCGCCATCGAGACGATTATCGGTGCGATTCTGATCGTCGCCGCGACGCCAGCGGCCCGGGGCCTCAGTCCCAGGGCAGGCCGACGAGCTTGCCGACGCGCCCGCCCGCGGCCATGTCCCGCTGCGCGTCCACGATGCCCTCCAGCGGGTAGGAGTGCACCGGCACCAGGTCCAGCGCTCCGGCCGCGATCCTGTCCAGGACCCGCTGGAGCTCGGCCGCGGGCAGATCCCGTGCCTCACCCGCGTAGGTGGTCAGTCCCACTCCGTTGGGGATCCAGTCCATCGGGTAGAAGTCGGGGATCGTCCAGAAGTCCGACAGCATGCCTGTGAAGCACACCGTGCCGTGCACGGCCGTCGCCGCCAGCGAGTCGCGCAGCGTGGGGACGCCGACGAGCTCCAGGACCGCGTCCACGCCGTCGGGGAGACGGTCTCGGACCCGGGCGGCGACCTCGCCGTCGTCGAGCAGGGCCTCCGCTCCACGCGAGGCGAGGAGATCGACCCCCGCCTGGCGTCGCGAGGTGGCCAGGACCCGGCAGCCCCGGTCCGCCGCGAGCGCCGCGGTCGCCAGGCCGAGCGCGGAGGTCCCGCCGCGCACGAGCAGGGACTGCCCCGGCCTCAGGCCCAGGCCGGTCGTCAGCGAGCCGTGCGCCGTCTGCACGGTCTCGGGGACCGAGCCGATGATCTCCCACGGCAGCTCCGAGGAGAAGGGGATCACCTGCTCCCGCGGCACCACGACGTACTGCGCGTAGCCGCCGTCGAAGGCCCGCCCCATCCCTCCCATCATGGTGGCGACCTGCGTGCCCGCTGCGAGCACGTTCTCGGGATCGAGATCGATCACGCCGACGGCCTCGATCCCCAGCACTCGTGGATAGGTCATGCCCCCGGCCTGGCCGGTCACCGAGTGGTACTCGCTGCGGTTCAGGCCGAAGGCCATGACCCTGATCCGCACCTGACCCGGTTCGGGGGAGGGGACGGGCAGATCGGTGACATGCAGGTTCTCGATACCGGGCGCGGTCAGGACGGCGGCGCGCATGGTGGCGGACGGCATATGAGACTCCATTCATCGTGCTCGGCCTCGCACCCGGTTCGGGAGCGGGGACGACGGCGCGCGGACGGGCACACGCGGGGCGGCGCTCAGCGCTCGGCGAGCATCGTACGCAGCCAGTTGATCTCCGCGCGGCGCGCGGCGCCCGCCACCCGGACCATTCCCTGGCGGTAGGGATCGGGTTCGCGAGCGGCGCGGAGGGGCCCGCCGTCGGTGGTGTAGAAGAAGGCCGGTGACGGTGCCTGGAGGATCATGAGGCGACGGCGGAGCACCGCCGCGCGGTCGGCGGCCGCGGGCAGGTGCGACAGGAAGGCGAGCACCGTCAGGAAGCGGGGCATGGAGCTCATCTCCGCCTCGCTCGGGTGGCGCAGCAGCGCGTGCAGGCGCTCGCGACCCGCCGCGGTGATCTCGATGCGGCGGCGCCTGCGGCCCCGAGCCCCGGCCTCCTCCGTGCGCACCAGGTAGCCGGCCGTCTCCAGTCGGGATAGGGCCGGGTAGAGGGCTCCGTCGGACAGCTGGTTTCCGGGACCGTCGAGCTCGTTGATGCGGCGGCGCAGCTCGTAGCCGTGCAGAGGGCCGTCGTCGAGGAACCCGAGGATCTTGAGGGTGAGCATGAGACTCAGAATACATCGAATCGACATAAACGGATCGGGGCTGCTACGGTGGCCGCACGCGCCGGACCGGTGCGCTTGCGCGCGGAAGGGAGACCAAAGCGTGAGTTCCGCTCCTGGAGTGGCCCACACGGCCAGCACCATCGAGTTCGAAGCCGTCACCAAGCGATATCCCGCGCTCGCGGGCGCGCGTTCGGGCGCCCCACCCGCCGTCGAGTCGTTCTCCGCCCGCCTGCCCGCGGGCACGATCACCGTGCTGCTCGGCTCCTCCGGCTGCGGCAAGACCACGCTGCTGCGCATGGTCAATCGCATGGTCGATCCCACCGAGGGGCGGGTCCTGCTCGACGGCGAGGACGTGTGCGAGCGCAACCCCGTCTCGCTGAGGCGCTCCATCGGCTATGTCATGCAGAACGCGGGTCTGCTGCCGCACCGTCGCGTCATCGACAACATCACCCTCGTGCCCCGTCTGGGCGGAGTCGGTCGTCCGGCCGCCCGGGAGCGCGCTCTGGAGCTGATGGACATGTTGGACCTCGATTCCGGGCTCGCCCAGCGATACCCCCATCAGCTCTCCGGCGGACAGGCTCAGCGCGTCGGCGTGGCTCGGGCGCTGGCCGCCGATCCCGGCGTCCTGCTCATGGACGAGCCCTTCGGCGCAGTCGACCCGCTGGTGCGCCGCGAGCTCCAGCGCGAGCTCATCCGCATTCAGGCGGACCTGGCCAAGACCATCGTCTTCGTCACCCACGACGTCGATGAGGCTCTGGTGCTCGGCGATGAGATCATCCTCCTGAGCGAAGGAGCCCATATCGCCCAGCGGGGCACCGGTGCCGAGCTCGTGGCGGACCCCGCCGATGACTTCGTCGCCCGATTCCTCGGCCTGGACGACTCCGAGCGCGCGCTGCGCCTGCGGGAGGTCGCGGGGCGCCGCGTCGTGCAGGACTCGGCCGGGCGGACGCTGGGCGTCCTGGACGCCGAACACGATTCACCGGTCCCCGTGGGGGCCGGCGCGTACGAGGCGGCGGCCACGTGAACTGGGTGCTCACCAATATCCCGCTGGTGGAGGTCTACCTGAGCGCCCATCTCCTGCAGGTGGTCCCGGCGGTCCTGGCCACTCTTGCGCTGTCCCTGCCCCTGGCGCGCCTGGCGCAGCGGGTGAGGCCCCTGCGAGCGCTCATCGTCTCGGGCGCCTCCCTGATGTACGCCATCCCCTCCCTGGCCCTGTTCGTCATCCTCCCCCTCGTGCTGGGGACCGGGATCCGCGACGCCGCCAACGTCGTGGTTGCCCTGACCCTCTACGGGCTGGCGCTGCTCGTGCCGACCACCGTCGAGGCCCTCGAGGCGGTTGATCAGCGAGTGCGCGACGCCGCCACCGCCATGGGCATGGGGACGGTGCGCCGCTTTCTCACCGTCGAGCTGCCGCTGGCCGGCCCCGCCGTCCTCGCCGGGCTGCGGGTCGTGACCGTCTCCACGGTCTCCTTGACCACGGTCGGGGCGGTCCTGGGCGTGCGCAGCCTGGGCTGGCTCTTCACCAACGGCTTCCAGCGCGGTCTGACCGCGGAGATCCTCACGGGCCTCGTCGTCACGGTGCTGCTGGCCGTCGTTCTCGACGGCGCGGTCGTCCTGGGCGGGAGGGCGCTCATGCCCTGGACGCGACGCCAGCGCGCCGCGAGCCGGGCCCACCGGGAGGACGGATGAATTACTTCGAGACCACCATCGAGTACATCCTGGACGCCGGTCACTGGACCGGTGCGATGGGCCTCGGCACCCTCACGGCCCAGCACGTGGGCTACTCCCTGCTGGGCGTGGGCCTCTCCGCGCTCATCGGAGTGCCGCTGGGATGGTGGGTGGGCCACACCGGCAAGGGCCGGGGCCTGGCCGTGGTCGTCTCCGGAGCCGTGCGGGCGCTGCCGACGCTGGGTCTGATCACCCTGTTCGGCCTGGCCCTGGGCATCGGCCTGCGCGCGCCGCTGCTGGCGCTCGTCATCCTGGCCCTGCCCAGCGTCCTGGCCGGCGCCTACACCGGTATCGAGGCCGCCGACCGCGTGGCCGTCGATGGCGCCCGCGCCAGCGGCATGAGCGAGGCCCAGGTGCTCGCCCGTGTCGAGATCCCCCTCGGGGCGCCTCAGCTCGTCGGCGGGCTGCGGTCGGCCGGACTTCAGGTCATCGCCACGGCGACCCTGGCGGCCTACACCGGTGCGGGCGGGCTGGGCAGACTCATGTTCCTCGGTCTCAAGACCCAGGACTACACCAGCATGCTCGTGGCGTCCTTCCTGGTCGTCGTCCTCGCCCTCGTCTCCGAAGCCGTTTTCAGCCTTGTTCAGCGCGCCGTCGCACCGGCCGGCACGCGTCACAGGAAGGATTCCTGATGCCTCCCACCACTCGCCGCCGCATTCTCGCGGTCGCCGGCCTGACCGCTGTGACCGGCGCGCTCGGCGCCTGCGGACTCGGCAGAGATCCTTTCGCCTCGGAGGACTCCGAGGACTCGGGAGCCGGGCCCATTGTCGTGGGCAGCCAGCAGTACTATTCCAACGAGATCATCGCCGAGATCTACGCCCAGGTGCTGGAGACGGCGGGCTATACGGTCACGCGCGAGTACCAGATCGGACAGCGCGAGATCTACCTGCCCCAGATCGAGTCCGGCGACATCAGTGTCGTCCCCGAGTACGGGGGCAACCTCCTCCAGTACTACGCCAAGGATCCGGAGGCCACCGACGCCGGCTCGGTTCGCGAGGAGCTGTTCACGGTCCTGCCCCGGGATCTGACGATCCTGGGCTCGGCCGAGGCCACCGACCAGGACTCCTACACCGTGACCCGTGCAACGGCCGACGCGTACGGGCTGACCTCCATCGCGGACCTCGCCGAGCTCGGCGGCACCGTGACGATCGCCGCGAACTCCGAGCTGGCCACGCGGCCCTACGGCCCGAGCGGGTTGATGTCCGTCTACGGCGTGGACGCCACGATCGATCCCGTGGAGGACACCGGGGGCCCGCTCACCGTCAACGCGCTGACCGACGGGACCGTGAACGTGGCCAACATCCCCACCTCCAGCCCCGCCATCACGGACAACGACCTCGTCGTGCTGGAGGACCCGAAGAACCTCATTCTTCCGGAGAACGTCACTCCGTTGGTGCGCAAGAGCCTCCCTGTTGGCGCCACCCAGGCCATCGACGCAGTGGCGGCCCGTCTGACCGCCGACGAGCTGCGCACCCTCAATGCCCGCTCCACCAAGGAGCAGCTCGAGTCGGCCGTCATCGCCTCCGACTGGCTCGCCAAGTAGGCAGCAGCGGGCTCCTGTCCCGGTAGTCCGCTCGAACAAGCCGATCCGCGGCGCTTGCCGGTGGTGGGGGAGGAGGGGCCGGGCTGGCGGCTGCGCGCTCCCGAACCGTCGCCGTCACAGGCGATACCAGGTCTCCACGCGCCAGCGGGCGTCCCCGGACACGGGGCGCCAGGTACCGGGGGCGTCGGAGCGGGCCGGGTCGAGGCGCCACTGGTGGACAGGGATCGCCGGTGCTCGTACCAGGACGGATTCCGGCAGGCCGCGCTCGCGGGCCCGAACCGAGGCGTCCGAGTCCAGGACGCTGACCACCAGCACATCGGGCAGCCCCGCGGCCAGGGCCTGGTCGTAGACGCTGCCGCCGCCGATCACCCACAGCCTGGGCAGTCCCGCGGCTCCGCCCGTGCGAGGATCCTCTCCGATCTCGGCGATCAGCCCCCGAGCGGCCAGGGACAGTCCTTCGCGCAGGCTGGAGGCGCGCAGCGCACCGGGAGCCCGCCAACCGCCGTCACGGGTGAGGACCACGTTGCGTCGCCCGGGCAGGGCGCCTCCCAGGGAGTCCCAGGTCGTGCGCCCCATGACGAGGCCGCATCCCATGGTGGCGGCCTTGAAGTGCATGAAGTCCGCGGGCACGCGCCAGAGCATCTCGCCCCGCGCGCCGAGAAGACCGGTGCGGTCCTGGGCCCAGATCATGCCCAGGCCGCCGAGGGGCGACGCCGGCGGCGCCCCGGATCCCGTCTGCTCTCCGCTCACGGGTGCGCTCCCGGTCTTGCCGGTGCTCTCGGAGCACTCACACCGCCACCGGAGCCTTGATCGCGGGGTGGTGGAGATAGCCCTGCGAGGCGTCGATGTCTTCCATGGTGTAGGCGTCGATCGACGTCGCCCGCCTCAGCCGGAGCGTGGGGAAGGGATGGGCGGCGGGTACGCGGGACAATTGCTCGCGCACCTGGGCGACGTGGTTGTCGTAGATGTGGCAGTCGCCCCCGGTCCAGACGAGCTCACCGACCTCCAGATCGGCCTGCTGGGCGAGCATGTGGGTGAGCAGGGCGTAGGAGGCGATATTGAAGGGCACGCCCAGGAACAGGTCGGCGCTGCGCTGATAGACCTGCAGACTCAGACGGCCGCGGGCCGCGTAGCACTGGAAGAAGGCATGACAGGGAGCCAGCGCCATGGCGCCCAGCTCTCCCACGTTCCAGGCCGACACGAGCATGCGCCGTGAGTCCGGGTCGCGGCGCAGCGTCTCGATGAGGCGCGCGATCTGGTCGATCGCCTGGCCGTCGCGGGCGGGCCAACTGCGCCACTGCGAGCCGTAGACGGGCCCGAGCTCGCCGTCGGCGTCGGCCCACGCGTCCCAGATGGTGATCCCGCGCTCCTGGAGCCAGCGCACGTTGGTGGCGCCGCGCAGGAACCACAGCAGCTCGCCCTTGACGGCCTTCATGGCCACGAACTTGGTGGTGATGCGCGGGAATCCTGCCCTCAAGTCGTAGCGCAGCTGGCGTGCGAAGGCGGAGCGCGTGCCCGTTCCGGTGCGATCCCCCTTGGGGACGCCATTGGTCAGGACGTCGGCCAGGAGCTCCTCGTAGGCGGCATCGACGCCGTCGGGCGCCGTCAGCCCCAGACCGGACAGAGCAGGGTAGGGCTGGCGCTGAATACCCGGGATGCCTCCGATGTCCCGGCTGCTCACGCGTCGATCACCGTCTCTGCGCGGTCGGCGATCCGCGAGGCCGGACCGAGGGCGGAGGCGGCGCCCTCGATGACCTGGTTGGCCAGGGCCCTGCCGCCCGTCCAGCCGATGGCGGCGCCGATCCCGAAGGGAATAAGACGCCCTAGTGCCAGGGCGCCGCTCCTGGTGGCCATCCGTCTGGCCATCCGTCGTGTGAGCTGCCTGTTGATGGTCTTGACGGTGGGCAGCGGCATCTGCGCCAGGTACTGGGCGGCCCAGAACAGGGTGGTCACGCCCAGCGATCCCTGAACCGCCTCGGAGCCCTCGCGCCCGAGCAGGGCGGAGATCACCAGTGCGCGACGTTTGTCGGTATCGACGACGCGCAGCCCCTGCAGCTCGGCGACGGTCAGCACGTAGGTGACCGCCGAGGCCAGGAATACCGCGGTCTGACCGATGGTCAGCGCCGTCGCCGTACCCGTGCCCACCGCCGGCAGTGCGGCTGAGGCTCCGACGGCGCCCGACGACAGAGCGGCCTCGGTGCGGAACCGCGAGGCCGCCAGCTCGACGAGTTCGGCGGCGTCGGCGCCGGGCCGGTCGCGGCGCATGCGCGCGATCCGCTCCTCGATGCGGGAGGCCGGGACGGCCAGCGCCTTATCGAGCGCGCGCTCGAGGGCGGAGCGTCCGGTGACGTGATCGGATGCGGCCATGGGATACCTCCTGGAATGAGGCCGGGTGGGGCGGCGGGCGTCCGGCACCGGAGTCGGGCCGGTGCGCGTCGGCGGTCCGTCAGTCCTGGTCGTCGAGCAGATGCAGACGCACCCCGGCGCCCTTCTCGATGGTGTGGCCGACGGTGCAGGCGCGCTCGATGGCGGCCTCGACCCGTGCGGCGAGGGTGCTGCGCTGCTCGGCGGACAGGGAGGAGAGCTCGGCGATGATCTGGACATCGAAGTCGGTGTAGCGCTCCTCCTCCTCATTCTTCAGGGTCGCCACGATGACATTGGCCTCGAAGTCGTCGCCCAGCGCCTTGGCCAGGCGGTGGTCGGCCGACAGCGTGTTGCAGGTGCCCAGGGCGAGCTTGATGAGTTCGCCGGGGGTGAATTCACCGGGGCCCGTGCCCACGCGCACCTGCGCACCGCGGGCGTTGCGCCCCAGGTACTGGCGGGTGCCCGTGCGCTCGGCCCACACGGAGTTGGTCTCGGTCGGCGTGATGACCTCGGGGTGCTCGCTCATGGCGCGATCGTGCCACGACGGCGGCGTTGCGGGTCGGAGGCTCGCGCACGGCGGAATAACAGGAAGGAATGCACCGAGTGCTCGGCCGGGGTGGCGATACCGGACCCCTCCGGGTTGAGACCGAGGCTTCCGCTCGGCCTCAACCCGGAGGGGTCCGGCGGCGAACCCGATGGGCGGGCGGAGGGCCGCCTGCGCGGCCCGGGGGTCAGTGCTCGGCCAGCCAGGCGGTGGCCCGTGCCTCCTCATCGGCGATGGCGCGATCGGTCATGGACATCGCCTTCTCCTCGATCTTGTGGCCCACCAGCGGAACACTGACGCTCAGGTCCACCTCGAAGGTGACCTCGGTGGCATCCTCGCCGGCGGGGCTCATGGCGGTGGTCGCCCCGGCTTTGACCGGCGCGCCTTTGACGGTGATGTCGACGTCGCCGGTGCGGGCGCCGTCGTCGGCGGGCTCGCCCCAGGACTCCGCCAGGGTGAAGGAGAGGGTGGAGCGCACGAAGCGCTTGGCGGCGGCGGGCAGAAGGCTGGGCGGGACGGAGCCGGAGATGGTGGACACGAAGCCCTGCCCGCGCGCGGCCACGTCCACGCCGGCGTCCTCGAGTCCGAAGCGGTCGATACGACCCTGCTGGTAGGCGGGGTCGGAGAGCATCGCGGCAACGCGCTGGGGGTCGGCCGGGTAGGTCATGGAGATGGTTTTCCTCATGGGGCGATCCTGCCATGAGGACCGGGCGCCGCGCCGCCGGTAACATCGGGTTGTGCCCAACCTCCTGTCTCCCTCGACCCGCGGCGCCATCGGCCTCCCTGCCGCAGACCTCGACTGGCTCCACCAGCTCATCGCCGATTGGCAGGTGATCGCCGATCTGTCGGTGTCCGACCTGATGCTGTGGATCCGCACCGACACCGGCCGTTTCGTCGCCGTGGCCCACTGCCGCCCCGCCACCGGGGCCACGGTCCACCTCGAGGACGTCATCGGGCGGCGCATGCCCGCTGCCCGCGAGGCCGTGGCCCTGGAGACGCTGGCGAGCGAGCAGGTGGTCGTCGCCGCCGACCCGGAGTGGACGGGCACGACCGCCGTGCGCGAGGAGTACGTGCCGGTGGTGCGCGACAGTGAGCCGATCGCCGTCGTCACACGCGAGACCTCAGTGGGGGTCATACGCGCTGGGCGCATCGTCCAGCAGGCTCAGGAGGAGCTGGCCGACGCCCTGTGTCTCATGATCGCCCAGGGCACCTTCCCGATCCGCGGTGCCGCCACCGCGATGCGTCACGGCACTCCGCGCGTGGGCGACGGCGTCGTTCGCCTGGATGATGATGGCGCCGTGATATACGCCTCGCCGAATGCCCGCTCGTGCTTCCATCGCCTGGGGTTGAGCGACGAGGTCGACGGGCGCGTGCTCGCTGAGGAGGTCACGGCGATCATTCCCGACCGCACGCCCGTCGAGGAGACGATGGCGGTTGTCCTCATGGGGCGCCAGGCCTGGCTGGCCGAGGTCGAGGCCAGCGGTGTGTTCCTATCGATCCGCTCCATACCCCTGCGCCGCGATGGGCGTCGCACGGGGGCGCTGCTGCTGGTGCGAGACGTCTCGGAGATACGGCGCCGCGAGCAGGCGCTGCTCAACAAGGACGCCACCATCCGCGAGATCCACCATCGCGTCAAGAACAACCTGCAGACGGTCTCCGCACTCCTTCGCCTTCAGGGGCGCCGGGCCACCAACGATGAGACGCGGGAGGCGCTGGCCGAGGCCGAGCGGCGTGTGGCCACCATCGCCACGGTGCACGCGGCTCTGAGTCAGAACGTGGACGAGACCGTCGACTTCGACGAGGTCTTCGTCTCGGTGCTGCGCGGCGCCGCGGCCGTGGCGACCGCGGGCGGGCGCGTGACCACGCACATCGAGGGCACGTTCGGTGTGGTGGAGGCCGAGGCCGCTCAGGCGCTGGCCACTGTGCTCGCCGAGCTGGTCACCAACGCCGTCGAGCACGGACTCGAGGACCGAGACGGCACGGTGACCGTGACCGCGGAGCGCGACGGCGACGACCTGACCGTCCACGTCATCGACGACGGCGTCGGCCTCGAGCCGGGCACGGAGATGACGGGACTGGGCACCCGGATCGTGAGCACGCTGGTGCACGGCGAGCTGCGCGGCGCCATCGACTGGCGGCCCGTGACCGACCCGTCGTGCGGCGCTCAGGGCACGGATGTCGTCGTGCGCGCCCGGCTCGGCCCGTCCTGACCCGATCGACCTCACCGCTCCAGTGCGGGGTCGGCCGATTCGACGCATTCCGGACCGTTCAGACCGTTCACCGTCCTTCGCCCGTCATCGACACGGGGACCACGGGGGCGAGCGGGCCGCTCCGGACGGGGCCGTTCGACGAACCGCGTCCCGAATACGAAATGCCCGCCGGATCAGGAGATACGGCGGGCGATAATGGATAATCGGCAGATGTCAGGAGGAGCGGCGAGCGCGAGCCGCCCGGCGCTTGAGAGAGCGGCGCTCGTCCTCGCTCATACCGCCCCATACACCGGCGTCCTGGCCGTTCTCCAGCGCCCACTTCAGGCACGTGTCGACAACCTCGCAGCGGGCGCACACCGCCTTCGCCTCGGCGATCTGCGCGATGGCGGGACCGGTATTGCCGACGGGGAAGAAGAGCTCCGGGTCAACGGTGAGGCACGCTGCTTGACTGCGCCAGTCCATGAGGGCTCCCTTCAATACGAATTGCGACCGTCCTAATACCCGTTCTTCAGAGCCGCGTCCGGAGATGAGCAACAGGTCGTCGCTTCCCGGGAAAACTTTCACACGCGTGCGAGGACCTGGCAAGGGTTCGGCGGTGAGATGTGCGTCGACGGACTGTCATTATGCTCACAGACGTGAATCATTGATTCCAGGCGGTTCAGGCGCTTGAGGCACGTGAGTTTCCGGTCGCGTCGTTCCGGTCTCGTCGGCGACCTGAAGAGGAAGCGCGCTGGCCCTGGAGACCAGGGCCCCCCGGCCCGGGAGCGTCAGTGCGCGCGGGTCGGTCACCGGCCGCAGGGAGCGCCCCGCCACCTGCGAGGAGGGCCCCACTCCGGGCCACAGTACGACCAGATCGCCGCGCTCGCGCAGGGTCGCCAGGGGTCCCCGGTAGGTCCCCGCGGTGCGATCGGTGCTCGCCGATGCGAGAACCACGCGTCCGACCCGCAGGGCCTCCTCCACCTGGGCGTGCACGCCGGCCTCGGCCATATCGAGATCGTCGACCACGAGAGGAACCTCCTCCCGGGTCTCGTGCAGGCAGCGCCGGAGCGCGCTCAGCGTCTTTGTGCGGCCCGAGCCCGGCGGTCCCACCACGAGCACGCTCCCGCGGGGAACCGGGAGAGGCCGGGCGTCGTCCCCTCCCACCGCCCATATCCCGGGCCCGGTCGCGACTGCGCGGGGAATCGCGACCAGTCGGTGCGCCGGGCGCGCCGGAGCCCTGCGAGGGGCCCGCAGGGCGATGACCTGGACGTCCAGGGCGTGCTCCGCCTCGACGGCCCCGTCGATGATGACGCCCCGTCCCGGGCTCGATCCCGTGACCACGCCGCGTGGCAGGCCCGCCACCGCAGCCTGGGCCGGTTGCGGGGCTCCCAGCACCAGACGCAGTCCGATCCGGGCCGCCCACCTCGATCCGGCCATGGCCAGCGGAGCGGTCAGCACCAGTCCCGTGCCCGCCGCGGGGGCCGCGCGCACCAGGAGCTCGAGGATGCTCTGCCCCTCGCCCGGGCCCAGCACCTCGTCGACGGCCGTCATCATCGCGTCCGCGTCATCGATGACGAGCAGTTCCCCGGCCAGCTCCCCGGATGCGGCGAGCGACCACAATCGAGTCAGGCGCCGCGGATCCTCCGGCCCGACGATCGTGCTCAGCCCGGGGCCGACGGTCGCCGGCAGCTCCGGGGGCGCGACTCCCGACAGGCACAGCGACACCGCCACACCCGACTCCAGGGCCGACGCCGTGGCTGCCAGTGCCGCCGTCGAGCGCCCCGAGCCCGGCGAGCCGAGCACCGCCAGGGGCTGATCCACGGACCATCGCCAGTGCCCCAGCCGCTGTTCCCGGGGGTGGTCGGTGGCGGCCAGGACCAAGCCGTCCGCCGGGCCCGTGGCAGGACCGAGCGCCGCGGCCTCCTCGGCGCTGATAGACGCGGGCAACGGCGGCGCCCAGGGACGCCACGGCGGGGAGGAGATCCGTGCGGCGGCGCGCACCTCGGCCACGAGCGCCTCCAGGTGCGCCGTCGATCCGCACCAGGGGGCTTGAGCCGGTCCTCCTCCGTGGGCGGAGCCCGCGCCCACGACCAGGACTCTACCGGGATGCGGGTCGAGGGCCGCGGCGTCGCCGTGCCCCAGGACGTCTCGGGAGTCTCCGGCGTCGAGGACCCGCAGGCACACGCGCAGTGTCGTGTTGGCGCGGATGGCCGGTGAGACCGCTCCAGCGGGGCGCTGCGTGGCCAGGATCAGATGGATCCCCAGGCTGCGGCCCTGGGCCGCTACCCGCACGAGGCAGTCCAGGACATCGGGATGCTGAGTCGCGAGCGTGGCGAACTCGTCGACCACCACCACGAGTCGGGGCGGTGCCTGGGCGGGATCCATCGACGCCACGTCCTTCGCGTCCGCCCGGGCAAGAAGGCGCTCGCGACGCCGTACCTCGGCCTCCAGGGAGGCCAGCGCCCGTGCGGTCGTCGCCGGATCGAGATCGGTGAGCACCCCGGCGGTGTGGGGCAGACGGGCCAACGGCCCGAATGCGGCTCCGCCCTTGTAATCGACCAGGATCAGAGCCAGGCGCGAGGGCGGCAGGTCGAGAGCGAGTTGGAGCAGCCAGGAGATCAGCAGCTCGGACTTGCCCGAACCGGTCGTCCCCGCCATGAGAGCGTGAGGGCCATCGCCGACCAGGTCGGCGATCACCATCCGCCCGTCGCTCACCCCGATCACCGCGGGCAGTGCATCGGGTCCGCCTCGGGAGGACCGCAGGCGCCAGCGCGTCCCGACGCCGTCGCGATCCACCTGCCCGGTGATCTCCTCCAGGACGACTCGCTCGGGCAGCGCGGTGCCGTCGAGGCCGTGTGACGAGCTGAGTCCGATGAGCTCGCCGGCCGCCTCCCACCACCGATCGCCCGCGAGCGGAGGGTTCGATGGCGCGGCGCGCACGGTGCGGGCCCTTCCCGGTGGTGCCGCGGGGGCGGCCAGAAGCTCGGCGCTGCGCACGGCCGTCTCACGATTCCAGACGAGGCGATAGCCCTGCTCGGCGGTATCGACACGCGCTCGCCCCCGAGCCGCGATCTGAGCGATCCACCATCGCACCGCGGCCCGGGAGCCCGGACCGGTCAGCGCCGTGCGCTCCCCGGGGGCGAGCTCGAGCAGATCGGCGCGCCTGCGGCGGGCGAGCCAGGCGGCGCGCGGCCCGTCGTCCGCGGTGGCGCTCATCTGTTCATCGGCGCGCACGACCAGGGACAGCAGCATGGAGGCCGGGTCCGGATTGCGTCCGCGCCAACCGGCTTGTCCGGAGCCGCGCATGCGTTCACGACCGGGGAAGGACCCCAGCCTCATCACCGTCATGAGCACCATGGGAGACAGCGCCAGCACCCCGTAGGCTCCCCGTCCTGTCGCGCGCGTGGCGATGGCCGCCGAGACGGCGACCATGAGCATCGCCGTCATCAGCGCCGCGCGCATCCAGCGCCGTCGGGAGCGCCTGCCGGGAGCGGGGACGGCGAGATCCCGCGGTCGTCGTCGCAGCTCCAGAATCGTGTCGCCCACCAGGACGAGCGCCCCCTCGCGGCAGCGCGCCCGGCGACGGCCCAGGCGTCGCCACCAGAACCATCGGCGCACGTAGGTGCCGTTGGACGATCCGGCGTCGGCGACGAGAACGGTCCTGGTCGTGGTGACCAGGGTCAGATGGTGGCGCGAGACGGCGGGATCGGTCAGGACCTCGCCGCGACCGAGCGTTCCCTCGGCGGGCACCGGCAGGACCAGTCCGGTGTCCGGTCCCGTGAGCACGGCCAGATGCCAGGGCCGCGACAACGCGTTCGTGGCCGCTCGGACGCCCGCGTGCGGCGGCTCGACGTCCGGATCGTGCGAAGGGATGGGGTCGGTTGCGGTGAAGGGGGTCCTGGTGGTCATGGCACGAGGGTGGCGCGACCGGTACGTCGTGCGCACAGGGCCTGTGGACGAGGCCGGTTCCGCCCCGCAGGAGGGCCACCTGTGGAGCCCGCGCACCTCATCGCATTCTCCCGCTGCTCCCGTCGAGATCGGTTCAGTTCCGCGTCGAGATCGGTC
>ERZ773075.279-NODE-279-length-44170-cov-78.4434_pt1 | contig 44170 bp, 41 predicted proteins | sample MGYA00580614_ERZ773075 | MGnify/ENA primary metagenome ERZ773075 (study PRJEB29015, sample SAMEA2738021) | human oral metagenome | biome: human oral; feature: human-associated habitat; material: dental | place: China | collected 2043 ...
GCTGGCCGCCCAGGAGGAAGTCGTCGACGGCTGTGGTGATGCACTTGTTGCCGCGCATGTAGGCGACATGGGCATTACCGTCCCAGGTCAGCAGCTGCGCGGAGTCGAGCTGCTTGGCCAGGGCCTGGGCCCAGTGGTACGGAGTGGCTGGGTCGCCGGCGGTCCCCACCACCAGGATCGGGGCCGCGCCCTTGGCGTGGACGTCCTGCGGGATGGGGTCGGTCTTAGAGTAGTGACCCCACGCGGCGCAGGTCATGTCGAAGCTGGCGCCGCCCGCGAAGGTGGGAGCAACCTTCTGGGTCTCCTCATACTGGGCCTTCCAGGCATCCATGTTGCCTTGTGCGGGACGGTCCTGGCACATGACAGCCGTCCAGGCCGTCATGCTTACACCTGCCGAGGCCTGCTTGACGGCCTCGGCAAAGCCAGAGGCGTCATTCTGACCGATGGCAGGGGCCAGGGCCGCGGTCAGCTGCGGCCAAGCGCCGCCACTCAGGTATCTCCGGATAGCCCCGGTGAGTTGGGCTCCGGTGATCTTCACGTCGGGGTCGGAGGTTTTCAGCGGTGATGCGTTGGCGGAGGTAATGAGGTCACGGATCTGCTGCACCCCGTCCTCGACGCTGCCGGTCAGGGGGCAGTTGTCGCCGGCTTTTCCTTCTAGACAGGCCTGGACATAGCGATGGAGGGCTTTCTCATACCCTTCAGCTGTTTCCACGGTCAGCCTGTGGTTGGTTGAGGTGGAGTCCATGGCACCATCGAGCACCAGCCGACCGGCATTCTCCGGGAAAAGCTCGGCATAGGTATAACCCAGTTCGGTGCCATAAGAGAAGCCAAGATAGTTCAGAGACTTCTCCCCCGAAACCGCACGAAGCACGTCCAAGTCCCGCGCCACTGAGGCGGTGCCCACATGATCCAGCAGACCCGGCTCGGAGTGCTCGCGGCACTGCTTCTCCAACTTGGATACCTCGTCCATATAGCCCTGGGCCCAGTTCTCAAAGGAGCTCTCCTCCTGGGGTTGCTCCGCGCTGGCCTCCTCAGCCGACTTAGCGTCCTGGCATGTGATGGGGGTGGAGGAGCCAACGCCGCGTGGGTCGAAACCGACGACGTCGTAGCCGGCCAGCAAGTCCTTCGAGAAACTCTTATCCACCGCCTCAACCAAGCTGATGCCGGAACCACCCGGCCCGCCTGGATTGATAAACAACGAACCCCGGGACTCGCCATCCGCGGCGCGTTTCTTCACAGCAACCTGGATGGTCTTGCCGTCCGGGTTGTTGTAATCCATCGGCACCGTCACCGTCGCGCACGAGAACTTACCCTGCTCGTCAGTTTTCTGTATGCCCCCGGAGTCGCCGCACGGATACCATGACACCTCCTGGCTATAAAAAGATTCCAAACCCTTCGGTACTGCCCCTGGCTCATCCGGGGCAGGGGTATTGGTGCCGGATTTCTGGGGCACCGCATAGGCCGGCAGAGCCGACGCCACCGGACCCGCCAGCAGCGCACACCCCACCACCAGCGCAGCCACGGAACGCCGCCTCTGGCCTACCCAAGGGGCTGAACCCGGCCCCACTTTCTCCTTCGTCCTCGCTGTTCTCATACCGCTCCTTTCTTTATCTTTTCTTTATCTGCTTGGGGCCCCTTACCGGACCGTGCAGGTGTATGGGAACCCCCAGCATCCCGCAACCAGGCGCCCGCATCCACCCTGCTAACGGGACAAACAAAGGTAGAGATGACTCACCCCTAAGGGTCGAGCTGAAGCCATATGGGCCACTCACCTTTTGGGAATCGCGATGAACAGCACCAGCCTGGCGAAGACGCCACACGGGATCAGGCACGCCCACAGCCACCAGCGCAACCTGCCGAGACCAGGCTGCCACGAAAGCTTATGCCACCGCGACACCATACGCGCGACTGCCTCCAGAACTGGCCCTATCCCCGGTTTGCTGGCCTTGTTGCCATTTGCTGGCGTCACAGCACAGGCAAACGCGATTAAGGCCAGCAAACGGGCAGGGGATGCCGAATACCCCAGTTCGCCAGATTCCGTGCGGAAACACAGCTAGCCTTCTGGTATGTCATCGCAGACCACGCGGCAGTCCAGACCGGGTCGCCTCACGGCCTCCGCCGGGTCGACGATCGAGGTCAACGGACTGACCAAGGAGTATGGCGGACGGGCTGTCGTGGACGACCTCTCGTTCACAGTCCGTCCTGGTCTCGTCACGGGTTTCCTGGGCCCCAACGGGGCGGGCAAGTCCACGACGATGAAGATGATCCTCGGCCTGGTGCACCCGACCCGCGGCAGCGCCCTGATCGGGGGACGCCCGTTCCGGTCCCTGCCGAACCCGGCGGCCAGCATAGGCGGCCTTCTCGACCCCCACGCTGTGCAAGGTTTCCGCACGGGCGCTGAACACTTGGCCTGGCAGGCCAGGACCGCCGGGATCCCGCTTGAGACGGTGGGACGAAAGCTTGAGCTGGTCGGCCTGTCACAGGCCGCCGACCGCAGGGTGAGCGGCTACTCGCTGGGCATGCGGCAACGGCTCGCGCTCGCCGGGGCACTGCTGGCCGACCCGGGCATCCTCATCTTCGACGAGCCCGTCAATGGCCTCGACACGGAGGGCATCTTGTGGATGCGTGACATGCTGAGGTCACTCGCGGCGCAGGGACGGACGGTGTTCGTCTCAAGCCACCTGATGGACGAGATGCAGCGAACAGCCGACCGGGTGATCATCATCGACAAAGGACGCCTGGTCAGAGACGTCACCCTCGACGAACTGACCGCCCAGGCAGTCGATCACCAGGTGCGAGTCCGCAGCGGCGATGATGATCGTCTGCGAGACGTCCTCGCCGCCGAGTCAGGGCAGGTCCGTCCTCTGCCGGACGGCATGCTCGTGACGGGCCTGGCGGCGGAGAGGATCGGACGCCTCGCCCTAGAGGCGGCCATCCCGCTGATCGAGCTGCACAGCGAGGCGGCGACCCTGGAGGATGCCTTCCTCCAGATCACCCACGCGGCGGACAGAACGGCGGCAGACAGGACGGAGGGCAAGCCATGACGGGAGTTCACCGCGCTGGTCTCTCGCCGGCTGCGGCTGGGGAGTTCGCCAAAGCCCGGTCGTGGCGGACGGGACGGGCGCTGCTGGTGGTGGCCTTGCTCGGCGCGGCCCTGGGGAGTGCGATGTTCGTCGCCACCGTGCCACTCACAATGAGCCAATCCCTGACGGCACTCCAGGAGCATCAGCGCGTGGAGGTGTCGCTGATGGGCGTGGACGTGGCCAACATCGTGTGCCTCGTGGCGGCGATCCTGTTCGTGTCGAATGAGAACTCCAGCAATCTCGTCGAGGTCACCGCGCGGCTGACTCCGGTGCGGCACCGGGTGGTCCTGGCGAAGCTGATCGTGGCGGGAGGGCTCTCGTGCGTGATCTCGGTTCTCGCGACGCTGCTGGCTTATGGCGCTGGCATGGTCACCCTCACCGCTGCCGGGGCGCCGCTGCCAGCTTTCGACGGCGGCACGCTGCAGGCCCTGCTGGGAACCATGCTCATGATTCCGGCCCACACGGTCCTGGCTGTCGCCATGGCCTACCTGACCCGGAGCGGCCTAGTGGCCTTCCTGGGGGTCTTCGCCGTCATGTGCCTGTCCACCCTCAGCTCGATCCTGCCCAGCGCGCTCGACCGAGCCGCGCAGTGGCTGCTCCTCACCCCCGCGCTGCACACGATCTCGGGCATCGCCACCCCAGGCGGGAAAGAGTTCACCCACCCCGTCGCGGCGGCGGGCGTTGTGCTAGCCTGGATGGTCGTCCCCGTGCTGCTGGCGATCTCGGCCTTCCAGTCCCGTGATCTCTAAACCGCTGGCCTTATCGCGGTTTGCTGGCCTCACAGCACAGGCAAACGCGATTAAGGCCAGCGAACGCGGATTAAGGCCAGCAAACCGGCAGGTTAGGAGTCGAGCAGACGGGCATCGTGGACCAGGATCGCGACCTGGGTGCGGTTGGTGCAGCCGAGTTTGGTCAGGACCCTGGTTAGCGTGGCTTTCACCGTCGCCAGCGAGTGGTAGAGCTTCGTCGCGATCTCCGCGTTGCTCAGGCCCCGGCCGACCTCGACGGCGACCTCCAGCTCACGCTTGCTGAGGACCTCCAGGTCGGTCCGGGCGCGCTGGGTGCGGTCGTCGACGCCCGCTGACGTCGCGGCCGCGATCACCGCCCCGATCACCGACGGCGACAGCGACCGCTCCCCCTCGGCGGCGCGGTGGATGGCGCGGATCATCTCCTCCGGCGAGGTGTCCTTCAGCAGGAAACCGTGGGCCCCGGCGCGCAGCGCCTCCAGCACCAGCTCGTCGGCGTCGAAGGTGGTGAGCATCACGACCTTGGGTGGTTCGGGCTGCGTCAGGACCTGCCGGGTGGCGGTGATCCCGTCAACCTGCGGCATGCGGATGTCCATCAGCACCACGTCGGGGGTGTGCTCGGCGACCAGCGCGACGGCGTCGGAACCGTCGGTGCCCTCCCCCACCACCTCGATGCCGGAGTCCGCTTTGCTGAGCAACAGCTTGAGCCCGGCCCTGACCAGGGCATCATCGTCGACCACCAGCACGCGCCGGTTCACCACGGCAACCACACCTCCACCACGAAATCGCCTCCCTTGGGCCCCGCGCTCATCCTGCCACCCAGCAGCTCTGCCCGCTCCTCCAGGCCGACCAAACCCAGTCCGGAGCCCGGGGAGGCCACCGTGATGAGGCTGAGCTGGTTGGCCGCCCGGATGTTCAGGCCATCCTGCGGCGATCCTGCGATGGCGAGCTGCACCACAGCCCCCGGCGCGTGGCGGGCCGCGTTGGTCAGGCACTCCTGGACGATCCGGTAGGCGTGCCGGCTCAGCACGTCGTGGGGTTCGCCGTCGATCCGGACGTCGGCTTCGATCTGGCGTCCCGCCACTCGATGCTCAGCGAGCAGGGCGTCAAGCCCTGCCAAGGTGGGTTGCGGGCGCGCTGGTGCGCCCTCGGCGTCGATCTGGCGCAGCCGTCCGAGGATGGTGCGCAGTTCCTCAAGGGCCTGGGTCGCGCTCTGCTGGATGGTGCCGACGACGGGCCGGGTTTCCTCTGCGCCCAGGTCGTCGCGGTAGGCCAGCGCCCCGGCGTGCATGGCGATGAGGGAGATCTTGTGGGCGAGCACGTCGTGCATCTCCCGGGCCAGCTCGGCGCGCTCCTCGGCGCGCGCGGCGTCGGCCAGCAGCTCACGTTCGCGTTCCAGCGCCGCGATCCGCTCCATCTTCGCCTCCTGCCTGGTCCCCAGGAAACTGCCGAGCGTCGCGATGAGCATCACCACAAGTGCTGCGGCCAGGGGCGTCAGAGTTGTGAACAGCTGAGCCCATTCCCGAATGCTGGAGTACACATCGTCGGGGACGGCGATTCCAGGCTGGTCCCGCCCCTGTCCGAGGCCGGCATACAAGGGGTTCAGGATCAAGGCCGCATACATCACAACCCCGCCGAGCAATGTCAGGCGGATCTTTCGTCGCTTACACAGGTGCAGATAGGCCCAGACTGTGCAGGGTATGAGGAGCTCAATGAAGGGAACGGACAAGGCGCTGAGCGCCAGGGTGAGCGCCAGGGGGTACCGGTGCCTCAGCCGCATCGCGAACAATGCCGCTGCTCCAATAGCCAGGTGAAGGACCGTTCCCCAGGCTCCCAAGCGGCCCAACAGGAAGTTCTCGTCCGCGGTGGAGAGGTTCATAATCGTGAAGAGCCCGGCCACCAGATAGGGCCAGTTCGCCCTGAAATTGAGTTTCCGCACGTTCACGACCCTAGACCGCCCCCGGCGGCGTCCCGGCAGCTCCTTTGGCTAAGCGGACGCATCTTTCGGCTAGGAAACCGCATACCTTCACCCCTAGCGGCAAACCGGCCGGCTCCAGTGGCATGGAGCCATGATCACCTTCCAGAACCTGACCAAGAGCTACGGCACTTTCACCGCAGTCGACGGCATCAGCTTTGACGTCGCCCCCGGAACCATCAGTGGCTTCCTCGGCCCCAACGGGGCGGGCAAGTCCACCAGCATGCGCTGCCTCGTCGGCCTGGCCGTGCCTACGAGCGGCGCAGCCACCATCAACGGAAAGCCGTACCACGCGTTGAAGAACCCGGCCTTCGAGGTCGGCACGATGCTCGACGCCTCCGCCCAGCACCCCGGCCGCACCGGATACGAAACCCTCGCCCTAGGAGCCACCGTCCTCGGCCTACCCAAAACCAGAGTCAACGAGGTCCTACACATGGTCGGCCTCACCGAGAAGGAATCCAAACGCCGCCTCAAAGCCTACTCCCTAGGCATGCGGCAGCGCCTGGGGATCGCGCACGCGCTGCTCGGGTCGCCGTCGGTCCTGATCCTCGACGAGCCGGCCAACGGACTCGACCCCGCCGGCATCCGCTGGATGCGACGCCTGCTGCGGGAGTTCGCCGACCACGGCGGCACCGTGCTTCTCAGCTCTCACCTGCTACACGAGGTCCAGCAGATCGCCGACGAGATCGTGATGATCGGCCAGGGACGCATCGTCGCCTCCGGCACCCAGGAAGAGCTGCTGAAAACCACCGACGATCTTGAGGAGCTGTTCCTCGACCTCACCGAATCCACCTCCCGCGAAGGAGCCCTGTCATGACCGCCGCCGCAACACCCCTGCTGACCGGATCCCGCTCAGCCATCGCTCCTATCAGCTTCAGCCGGGTCTTGGCCTATGAGTTCCGCAAGTCAGTGTCGACCAGAGCGAGCCGCTGGGCCCTCGCAGTGACCACCGTCGTCACCGTGACATTGGCAGTCTTTCTCTATCTCTATTTCTCGCAGACAAAGTTCGACACCACGCCGCAGCTCACCTGGACGCAGTTAGCAGGTTACTACGATGACAAGGCATTCCCCCTGGCTATCGCCGAAGTCTCCACAATTCTGCTCGGGCCTTTCTTAATCCTGTTGACTGCCAGCGAGTGGACCAACCGCAGCATCATAACGACATTCACACTAGTGCCCCGTCGCGGCCGGGTGCTGTCAGCACAGCTCATCGTCGCTCTGACCTACATCGCGGCCTTCTGGGCGCTACACCTCGGTCTGGGGGCACTTGTCGCAGGCCTCCTCTCCCCAAGCCAGAACGTGGACATCAACTGGTCGGTGACGCTCTGGGACGTGGTCGGGCTGCTTGTGGGCAATCTGGGATATCCAATGTTCGCGCTTGCCATGGGTATCGCCATCATGAGCGTCCCAGCGGCCATCGTGGCATGGGTAATGCTTGATGTACTCATGAACGTATTTCTAACCATCAGCGAAGCGGGCCAATGGTCCCATCTGACCGCCGCCCTGAGGACCGCGGCCACAGACCCGAATACAGCCACCAACTGGGCCCATGTCGCGACATCAGCGGTGCTGTGGCTCGCCGTCCCCGCAGTCATCGGTATCTGGCGTTCACTGCGCCGCGAAGCCAGCTGACCTCAACCATCACCGAAATCAAAGACCTACGGTCCGGTAAGTAGCAATACATGGCTGGTCTGCCAACCAGAATCTGCTACCTACCAGGCCGTAGGTCTTGATCAATTCGCGAAACGACGGCTGATCTCGGGAAGTCTCAGGTCAAGCCATCTCCGGCAATGTAGGCAGCTCGTCGCGATGCCACATTTTTATCTCTGGGACGTCGATGCCACAATGCTGGGCGAGGGTCATCATCGCGAACTCGTTGGCGGGTACCTCGGGGTAGACCGCGTCGGGCATCTTGACGATCCAGTCACCCTCCTGATCACCCGCAGGCAGCGTCAGCCGGTCACCAGATTGAAGCAGGGAGAACTTGAGCGCGACGCCGGCCAGGCTGAAACGCAGAACCTGTCCATCGTGACGCCGCACAGCGGGGAACTGCACCTGTTCTGGCCGCCAGGCGGGATCAGCCTCACCCTCAACAGGTTCGACGATCACCGCCCCAGGAAGCCCGAGCCCGAGCCGGACCAGAAGCCGCATCTCCCGCTGCTCATTGATGCCCGCGTCCAAGGCGACCCACTGCCTCAGTCTGCCCTCGGGAAGCAGATTGGAGAACCAGGGCGGCAGCCGCAGAGCCGCCGCCACTCGTTCCTCTGGGTTGTCCTCAAAACGCAGCCCGAGCATGGGGCGATCGGGGTCATCCCAGTAGCCCTGCTGCCATTCCAGCCAGGTGTAGTCTCCGCGGGCATACAGATGCGCAACAGTCTTGCCGCCAAGCAGGACCCGGAATCCCTCGGTCACCATGCATCATCCTGCGAAGAGTCATCATCGAAGTCGAAAGAAGCCAGAGGCGCGGAATCATCAAACCCCTGCCCCGTGCGTTCCTGAAGGAATTTATCGATATAACCTTGCAACACCTGTTCGCGTTCCTGAACGAGTCTCTCGGGAAAACCACCCAAGCCGAAGAAATGCGAATCGCGTACCACCGCGTCCCACGCTGAGACATCCCGTACATTCTCCAGTGGGATACCGGGCATAATGACTCGGTTTCCCAGCGAGCTCTTGGTGTTGCCAGACAACCTGATCCGCGAGAAAATCTCTGGACACACTGGGCTCGGTGTTGGCCCCCCGCCGATTTCAAGAGCCAGATCCGCACGGGTGAACGGTTCGCCGGTGTCTGGCGACAGCGGCTTATGGTTCCACAGTGCGCACAGCATGATGTGCCCGGAAGCACGGTTTGACCCAAAATCATTCACATGTAGACGTTGCCCTGACCCGCTTGGCAATATCTCTAGAAGCTGCTGTATCGAATGGCTCTCCTCTCGCGGGTGAATACACGAGGCTAGGGTTCGGACAGCTCCGGTGATCCCACCTCTCATCACTCCGGGACCCGCTAAAGCAGCTCTCCAATACCAACGCTTCAAGAGGTTTAGATTCCGTGGCGATGGCTCCGGGAAGTGGGCGAAGAAACGGGCTAGGACCACGAGGAGATGCCGGTAGGCCAGGAACGTGAAATGCGGAACCCCCGCGATATTACACAGGAATTCGATGGCAAGCTCCAGGGAATTCAGCGCCTCCTGATGGGCCTGCTCCTGGTTCTCGTCAGGGAAATCTAGACCCTTCCTGCGGTCATCACGAAACTCCAGATGGATATCCCGGTAGACATCGGATGCTCTTCTGGCCAGGAATGCATGCAGGATGGTGTCGTGGTCAATCTGGCCCCAGTTGAGGCGAACGCGGATATCGTCCTGGATGGTCTCGAAGGTGGTCGCGGTGGAGTCGCTCTCCCCCGGCGCGAACAACCCTTTGAATGCCTCGGCCCGGGTCAGGCGCTTGCCTGCGTTGTTCATGCGGTCGTAGATCTCGCGCAGCACCCCATCGTCCTCGGAGCGCACCTCATAGACCGGCACGTGGAACTCGCGCAGCCGCTGGGTGGCGGTGTTGATCTCGTCGATCCGGTCGACGTAGTTCGGATGCTCACCGACCCAGCGCAACAGCCTAGGCAGTTCGAAGAGCACCGGTAGGGGGATGGCATGATCGCCGGAGTCGTTCCGGGTGCGGGCGCGAACCCTCGGGGGCTGTTGCCTGAGGTCGTAGACCAGCGCGAACTCACCATCAAGGCCATGCTTTGGGTCGAAGACGTTCAGGAAGGTCGTCACCCGCTGCTGCCCGTCTACCACGTAGCGGGCGTCGGTCCGCTCGGGGGCCTCCAAAGTCACCTCGCCCAGCCGGACCGTCTCCGCGGGTGCTTTGCGCTGCCACAGCAGGAGGCTGCCGATGGGGAACCCCCGCAGCACGCTGTCAATCAGCGCCACGGCATCCGCCTTCTTCCAGCGCAAGCCACGCTGGAAATGCGGCACCCGAACGACCCCCTCGCGCACCATGCCAACCAGCTGGGCCAGTGGATAGGTGCGGGCGGTTGGTTCGGCCAGCAGATCAGCCCGAGGCTGCTCGTCTAGCGACATATCCCCTCCCTCACGAGGCACTGCGCCCATTCTGGCATGCCGCACCGGATCCTCCGCTGACTATAAATACCGGGGAAATCAATCCGCGACCCTTTCAGTTCGCGACCCTAGATCTCTGGCTGCGATGTATCCCGGCTCAGCAGACGCATCTTTCGGCTAGGAAACCACAGACCTTTACCCCTGGCAGCGACCCAGCCGGCTCCAGTGGCATGAAGCCATGATCATCTTCCAGAACCTGACCACGAGCCACGGCTCCCTCACCGAGGTGGACGACGCATGACCGCCGCCGCGACACCACCGCTGACGGACCCCGCTCAGCCATCCCGCCTCTGAGATTCAGCAGGGTCCTGGCCTGCGAGTTCCGCAAATCAGTGTCCATCAGGGCGAACCGCTGGTTCCTCGCGCTGCTCGCCGTCGCCGCCATAGCAGCGGCAACCGGTTTCTATGTCTATTTCATGCTGACGACGTCCGGCGCCGCACCCCTCACCTGGGCGCAGCTGGGAAGAATCATCGTCGATCCTCTCATGACGCTGCTCGGCTGCTTCCTGGTCACGTTGACCACCAGCGAGTGGACCAACCGCAGCATCATGACGACATTCACGCTGACGCCCCGGCGCGGCTGGGTGCTGTCCGCTCAGCTCATCGTCGCCCTGACCTACGCGCTGGCCCTCTGGGCATTGTGCCTCGGCCTGGGGACGCTCGTCGCAGGCCTGCTTTCCCCACGTGAAAACGTGGACATCAGCTGGTCGGTGACGGCCTGGGACGTGGTCGGGCTACTGCTGCCGAACCCGGTATTGGCCATCTCGGCCTTCCTGCTGGGCATCGCCGTCATGAACGGCTCAGCGGCCATCATCATGTGGATGATGGTCCCGGCTTTCCTGAACACATTGCTGAACTTCAACGGCGTCATCTCCGACATAGCCCAGTGGCTCAACCTGAAGGTCGCCTTGAATGCCGCCGTCGCAGACCCTGGCGCAGCAGTCAGCTGGGGCAGAACCGCGACATCGGCGGTGCTGTGGCTCGCCGTCCCCGCCGTCATCGGCATCTGGCGCGCACTGCATCGCGACGCCGGCTGACCGGAAACAAAAGACCTACGGTCCGGTACGTAGCAACATATGGCTGGTCTGCCTGCCAGGATCTGCTACCTACCGGACCGTAGGCTGGTTTTGCGCCTAACGCCTAGTTTTCGAGCTCCTTCGGGGCAGCCTCCTTCAGCAGGCCCAGCAGAGCATTCTCCAGGACCTCGGGCAGGGCCGGGTGAATCCAGTACTGGCCGCGGGCCAGCTCCTGGACCGTGTTGCCGAGGCTCATGGCCTGGATCATCGGCTGGATCAGGGTGGCCGCCTGGGGACCGATGATGTGGGCACCGAGGAGATGCCAGGTGCGCGGATCGGCCAGCAGTTTCACGAAATGCCCCTCGTCCTCCAGCGCCCAGCCGAACGCGACATCCGCGTAATGCTGCTTGAACTCCACGTAGGGGGTGCCCCATTCCTGCAGCTGCTCCTCGGTGGCACCGACGGCAGCGATCTGCGGTTCGGTGAACACGGCGTGAGGGACGTAGCGGTGGTCGGTGGCCACCAGTTCGCCTCCGTCGATGAGAAGGTTCGCGGCGACGGTGCGGGCCTCCGCGTTCGCCACGTGCTTGAGCAGCCAGTCCGAGGACACGTCGCCGAGCGCCCAGATGTGCGGCTGGCTGGTGCGTTGGTGCTTGTCGACGCGGATCTGCCCGCCCGCCCCCACCTTGATCCCGGCGGCGGCCAGGTTGAGGGAATCGGAGTTGCGGACGCGACCCGTGGCCACCAGCACCGCGTCGGTCAGGTACTCGTACTCGACGCCGTTGCGGTCGGTGGTGATGACCAGCACCTCGCCGTCAGGACCGGTGGCGACCTCCGCGATGCTCTGGTTGAGGATCAGGTTGACCAGCTTGGCGTGTTCCCGTTTGAACGCCTCCGAGATCTCCCGGTCCTCGCCGCGCAGCACCACCTCGGATCGGTTGATCTGCGTCACCTGCGACCCGAGACCCGCGAAGATCTGCGCGAACTCGCAGGCCACGAATCCGCCACCGAGCACGACAAGCCGGCGGGGCAGCTCGTCCATGCGCATCACGTCGTCGGAGGTGTGGAACCGCGACCGCAGCTCCTCCGGGATCGCCACCGGCAGCGGCCGGGGTCGCGACCCGGTGGCGATGACGATCTGGTCGGCGCTGATCTGCTCGTCACCGACCAGGAGGGTGTGGGCGTCGATGAAGCTGGCATGGCCCTCGAACAGGGTCACGCCCGGCCCCTTGCGACGCCACTCGCGCCCGGCCTCGGAGATCGGGTCGATGCGACCAAAGATGCGGTCGCGGATGGCGGACCAGTCGGCACCCTTGAACTCCAGGTCGACTCCGAGTCTGGCGGCCTGTTCCGGCGCCAGAGCGCTCTCGGCCGCCATCACGAACATCTTGGTGGGGATGCAGCCGCGGTTTATGCACGTGCCGCCGAAGGTCGGGTCGTCCTCAATCAGGGCGACGTCCAGGTGGGAGAAACGCTCGTCGATGATGGAGTTGCCCGAACCGGATCCGATCACGGCAATGTCGAAATGCTGCATGCACCCATTTTGTCATGCGTCACCGGCCCCGCCCGCCATGAAACTGAGTGGACCCGCAGGTGAGCATCCTCCTGTCACCAAGCCGGGTGAGCCGATTCGTGAGGAACGAGCGACCCGAGTCGGACCCACTCCACTCCCGAAAACCAGACCCGGCCTCAAGACCCCAGGCACCCACACCATGGTTTCGACACGACCGGTTTGCTGACGCTCATGATGTCTATGTCAACCCGCTTCGAGAGAAACTCCGAGGGCCGAGCCTGACGATCTCGTCCCCTTCCACGCGACGCCAGAGTTGCCCAACCCGAGTACCTGCACCTGAGAATCGATGTTTGAACGCCTACACTTTCCCCATGACAGGTTGGGCAGTTGTGACGGGGGCCTCGGGCGGACTCGGGGCAGGTTTTGCGCGAGAACTCGCGCGGCAGGGGGCGAACCTGATCCTGGTGGCCCGCAGCGCAGACAAAATGGATGCGATCGCGACCGAGATACGCGCGACGCAGCACGTCCAGGTGGAGACCTGGCCCTGCGACCTCACCAACCGCGGCGCCCGGGCCGTGCTGGCCGCCGACCTCGCCTCCCGCCAGATCCACACCCTGGTCAACAACGCCGGTTTCGGGTCGATCGGCGACTTCACCGACCTACCACCCGAGCGCATCGCCGCTGAGGTCGAGCTGAATGTGGTCGCCCTGACCGAACTGACCCGCACCGTCCTGCCGGGCATGAAGCAGCGTGGCCGCGGGGCGGTCATCAACATCGCCAGCACCGGCGCCTTCCAGCCGATCCCCGGTTTCTCCACCTATGCCGCGACGAAGGCGTATGTCCTGCGCCTGTCGATCGGGCTGTGGGCGGAGCTGCACGACAGCGGCGTGCGGGTGTTGGCCGTGTGTCCCGGCCCCACCGAAACCGGTTTCTTCGCCGCCGCCGGCAACGACCAGGTGATGCGACAGCGCCGCAGCGTCGACCAGGTGGTGGACACCGCGTTCCGGGCGTTGCGACGTCACCGCCCCTACGTCGTCGACGGGGTGGGCAACACGATCCTGGCCGAGGCCACCCGCCTGATGCCGGCGCGCTGGACGTCCAAGGTGGCTGGTTGGGTCGCTTCTCGTTGAGGCTCGCGTGAAGCGTCACTCGACAGTGATGCTGCGACTCTCCAGCGACGTCTGCACGACCCCCATGTCATCGGTCCAGCTGGTTTCCACACGCACCAGGTAGCTTCCCTCTCCCAGAGTCAGCGACACCGACCACTGACGCCAGCCGTCGCTCCCCGTTGTCACTTCGGTCTGAGCGTACTGCGAGGCCAGCAGAGTGTCGTTGGAGTCGGTGACGAGCACCCGCGGCTGACCCGCTACTGGTTGCACCACGCCGGAAAAAGTGACGGACCCGGCAGCCAGTCGTGCCCCGTTACCGGGAGTGTCGATCCACAACGTCGCCAGCGAGGCCGCCCCCGGCAGCTGATGATCGCCCGCGAACGCAGCCGGTGGCGCCGCTCCGTTCGCCGTGAACCGAACCTTCAGATCCGAGGCATCGAGGACCTCGTAGACCGCTTGAACGACCTGACCGATGGCCTGCTGCGTCAGTTCCTGGTCGGTGCCGTCGGGGAAGGCGTCGGCAGACAGGTTCACGGTCACCACTGATCCCTCGCGACTGACGCCGATGACCCTCCCAGGATTCCAGGCGGACCTGTAGTCCGGATCGAGAGGGGCCACTGCCAGAATCGCGTTCACGACCGTCGAGACCATGTCCCCCGAGGCCGCCAGATTACGGAATTCCCGGTGCAGCTTCCCGTCCTGGCGACCGATGTAGTACACCGGCACCGCCTGCACCTGTGCCGGCAGTACCCGAGCCTGCGGTGCAACGGACTGCGGTGACTCGACCAGCGTCGGAACAGGTGTTGACTGGTGGGCACGCCCGAGCACCCAGGTCACGGAGAACACCAGCATCAGAACCAACAGCACCACAAGTACGGCCAGCAGCAGCGGAACCCCAGGGGCCCGCGCTCCCTTGAGGGAACGCAGTTCTGCCTCCAGGGTCTCAGTTCCTGGGGACTGGACCAGACGTGCGGCGGAACGCAACGCGGCTGTCAGTTCCTGCGACAGCGATTCGATCACCCCGGGTAGGCTCACCGGTTCCGGTTCACCGACGGCCCTGCGCAGCGCATCGAGGGCTTCCTCGAGTCGCTGGTTGCAGCCCCGCACCGTCATCCGCATGATCCCGGCCAGCTCCGGTCCGAAAACGGAGAGGTAGTGAGAGACCAGCAGGATCTCTCCCAGCCGGATGGGCAGGGCGAGGATGGCGCGACGAATCTCCTCCTGGCGTGAATCGGCGATCTTCAGCAGCTCCAGCGTTCCGCTCGGTCCCCGCACGGAGCGCGCCTGATGCACCACCTGTTCCGCCAAATATTCCACCCGGGCCGATGGGTCGACGATCCGGTTGGAGCGTTTCGCCAAACCCAGCAGCGAGGTGCGCAGGATGTGACCCGACTCAGATTCGGCGCCGAGCATCACGGCCAGCCGGTGCATCGTCGGCCCCTGCTCGTCAAACAGGTCGATCAACCACGTGGAGGTATCGGACAAAGGACGTCACTTCCCCCCGCGCCCGGTGGGACGTTTGGTGTGGGAATCCCTCACGTCGACTCCTTCCGGGTGTTGGGGAAACAAGCCACCATTGTGCACTCCCACCCCCCGGAGCTGGCAAGGGGCCTTGTGCTGTTGCACGCTTCAGGTCCCGACCCGGAACCTGCGCCCCCGTCTGGAAGGAAGCAGATCCTGCGCAGGCTCCGCGTAGTCGATGGCGGTGACGAAACCATTGCGGAACGTGAAAGAGGTCACGGACACCAGGGTGCAGCGGCGACGACGGGGGTCGTGAACCAGCGTTTTGCCCTCGGCATCACGGCGGGCCATTTCGATGGGAAGCTGATGGCTCACAACCAACGCCTGTCCTCCAGGCCCGGCTGCCGCCGCGGCGTCCTTCATCGCGGCTCGCATCCGCGCCGCGATCTCCCGGTACGGCTCACCCCAGCTTGGGCGCAGCGGATTCAGCACGTGCCGGATCATGCGCACATCCCACAGAGCTTTGTTGTTGGCGCCGAAAACCTTGCCCTCGAAGGCGTTGGCTGCTTCGATGACGCGCTCGTCGATGACCACGTCGAGTTGTGGGAACAGATCGGCGGTGGGCGCGAGGGTTTCCCTGGCTCGCTGCAAAGGCGAGCAGCGCAGGTGCGTCAGCGGAGCGCCCTTCCAGTACCCGGCGAGCCGTGCCGCCATGTCGTGGCCGAGTTCCGAGAGTCCGAAACCGGGCAGCCTCCCATACAGCACCCCTTCGGGGTTGTGTACTTGCCCGTGCCGCATCAGGTGAACCACCGTCGGCTGCTGCATCACGACCTCCGGGCGGAGTCCTTGCGACGCCGACGTCGCCGCTGGGAAGGTTTTGTGTCCGGCAGTCCCTGCGCCAACCGGTTGGCACGACGTTCATCCGCGAACCGCGCCAGGCCGATGGCCACCGACTCGAAGCTCGGGGAATCCGCCACCACATCCACCCTGAGGCCGTGCATCTCGCAGGTCGATGCGGTGGCCTGTCCGATGGCCGCGATGATGGAGGTCGCATGGGGTTTGCCCGCGATACCGATCATGTTGCGCACCGACGACGACGAGGTGAACACCACAGCGTCGAACAACCCGGTCTTGATGCGTTCTCTGATCTCGGCGGGCGGCGGGGCGGCGCGCACCGTCCGATAGGCGGTGACCTCCTCGACCTCCCAGCCGAGATTCGTCAACCCCTGCACCAGATCCGCCACCGACACGTCAGCGGTCGGCACGAGCACCCGTGCCATGGGGTCGATCAGGTCGTCGTAGGCAGGGAACTCCAACGCCAAGTCGTGGGCGGTATCACCTTCCGACGGCCTCAGGTCCGGGGTGAGTCCGACGCGACCAAGGGCCTCCACCGTGCCGCGACCGACCGCTGCCAGCTGGATGCCGGAGAGGGCGCGCGAATCCAGGCCATACTCCGCGAGTCTCTCTACGATGGCTCGTACCGCATGCTGCGAAGTGAACACCACCCACAGGAACCGCCCGTCGACGATGCCACGAACCGCCTTCTCCATGGCCTGTTCCGTGCGAGGCGGTTCGATGGACATCGTCGCCACCACCTCGGTGGAGGCCCCGAAACGGGACAAGTGGTCCGTCAGCTCCGTGACCTCGTCCTTGGTGCGCGGCACGAGAACGCTCCAGTCGAACAGGGGTTTGGATTCGAACCAATCAACGCGGGCGCGCGCGACGTCTCCGATGCCGGGACCGAAGAGCAGAAACCGGGGCCCACCGCAAGGTTCGGATCCGAGATCACCCCACGTGGTCAGGCGGGTTTTCTGGGAGGTGCCACCGAGCCCGGTCAACTCCAGCACCTCGGCGTCTTTCCCGTAGATGGCTCGGGCTTCGTCGACCACTCGAGAAATCGACTCGTCGGTGGCACGGATCACCACGGTGCCACGCTTGGGCCAGCCATCCTTGTCGGGAAGCTCGATGGAGGTGTCGCAGAAACCCATCACCGAGGTGGGAGCGACGGCGCCATAAGTCAGGGCCGCGTTCCAGGTCGTGATCCCGGGAATCAGGTGGGTGCGGATGCGTTTGCTTTCGAGGAGCCTCCGCAGAACGTCCACGTGCCCGGCCTCGGTGAAGAAGTCCCCCTCCACGAGCCTCACGACGGAGCGTCCATCGGTCACAGCCTCGACCAGCTGGGCCACCTCGTCGGCCTCGACCCGGACAACTTCACCCAAGGGTTCGATGCCGACTGAGGCGAGTTCCTCCACCATGGTCGGGGAATCGACCACGAGAAGATCAGCCCCTGTCACTTCGCGGCTGCCCGCCCATGTGATGAGCCCGGGGTCCCCGGGGCCGAAACCGACAAACGTGACCGTTCCCATGGGCGTCTTGGTCGGTTCCGTCTCCTCGGTGTGGATCACGCACTGACTCCTGCAGGGTTGGCCCGCACCGCCTCGGGCGGGCGGGGATCAGCTCACTTGCCGGCGCGGCGGCGCTGAATGCGCGTGCGCTTCAGCAGCTTGCGGTGCTTCTTCTTGGCCATGCGCTTGCGGCGCTTCTTGATGACAGAGCCCACTGTTCGCCTTTCAGTAACCGCCCCGGAAGCGGGGTACAGGGAAATGCCGGGACGGTCCCGGCAGGTTCCTTATCGTAACGTGCGACGCCACCGGGACGCCAACCGTTGGTCACACCCGGCGGAACGTGAACCATGGACAAGGAAATGATGGGATTGAACTGGCGTGTCTCGGTTTCCCCAGCGGTCCTGCACTCATGGTGGCGCGTGTCTCAGGCATCGGAACGGTTCAGATTCCTGACCGTGTTGTTTGCCTGCAACCGTGTCGCGGAGCGCTGGTTGGGACTGGCTTCTTTCTCGCTCAGAGTTCCGAGCTACGGCGGGCGCAGGCCTCGATGGCAGCCAGGAAAGCAGCCCGGATGGCCCTCTCATCAAGCACTCGGAGGGCGGCGGCTGTGGTGCCAGCCGGGGATGTGACTCGTTCTCGCAGCTCGGTGGCCGAGGCGTCCACCCCCTCCAGCATGGCCGCGGCACCAGCAAATGTACCGTTCACGAGTTTCGTCGCGACGTCTCGCCCGAGGCCCTGGTGAACCCCGGCTTCGATCATCGCCTCCGCGATCAGGAACAGGTAGGCCGGACCGGAACCGGAGATCGCGGTGAGTGCGTCGAACTGGCTCTCCGGCAGCTCCACACAGGTCCCGACGGCCTCCATCATCCCGACCACCCTGGCGGTCTGCTCCGGGGTGACGGTGGGCCCGGTTGCGAGACCCGCGACCCCTTTGCCGACCAGCGCGGGTGTGTTGGGCATGACCCGGATCACCGGCTGCCCCTCGGGCAGCACCTCGACCAACCGCGCCAGGGTCACGCCGGCGGCCACGGAGACGATCACGGCGTTCGGCCCCAGGTGGGGTGCGACGTCGGTGAGGGCGGTAGCGACGTGGTGGGGTTTGACGGCCACCACGACCACCTCGGCCACGCTCACCCCGGACACCTCGACGGAACGCACCCCGCGACGTTCCCGCAGCCTCGCCAGGCGATCGGTGTCCTGGTCGACGGCGACGATCTCATCGGGTGAGGTGCCCGCGGCGATCCACCCCGCCATGAGCGCCTCCCCCATGGCTCCTGCCCCGATGACGGCGATCATCGGATCAGCAGCTCTGCGACCTGGATGGCGTTGAGCGCGGCTCCCTTGCGGAGGTTGTCGTTGCTGACGAACAGCACCAGACCGGTCCCGTCCTCGACGCTCTGGTCTCGCCGGATGCGACCTACGTAGCTGGGATCTTTGCCCGCGGCCTCCAGAGGGGTGGGGATCTCGGACAGCTCGACGCCGGGGGCGTCGGTCAGCAGGGAGCGGGCCTCATCGGGGGCGATGGGGCGGGAGAACCTGGCGTGGATGCTGAGGGAGTGTCCCGTGAAGACGGGCACACGCACGCAGGTGCCCGCCACCAACAGCCCGGGAATGTGAAGGATCTTGCGGGACTCGTTGCGCAGCTTCTTCTCCTCGTCGGTCTCGCCCTCACCGTCGTCGACGAAGGAACCCGCCTGGGGCAGGGCGTTGAAGGCGATGGGTTTGACGTAGGGCCCGAGGTCGGTGGGCGCGAGAATGGAGCCGTCGTGGGCCAGCGCCTTCGGGTCGTCGATCTGCCGGATCTGCTCCGCGAGGGCGCGCACCCCGGAGATCCCGGAGCCCGAGACGGCTTGGAAGGTGGTGATCTGCATGGCCTTGAGGCCAGCCGCGTCGTGAAGAGGTTTCATCACGGGCATGGCGGCCATGGTGGTGCAGTTGGGGTTGGCGATGATGCCCAGCTCCGCCTTGTCGACGTCCTCCGGGTTGACCTGGGAGACGATCAACGGGACGCGCGGATCCATGCGCCAGGCCGAGGAGTTGTCGATGACGGTGGCGCCGGCTCGGGCGACCTCCGGGGCCCACTGCTTCGAGGTACCGCCACCGGCGGAAAACAGGGCCACGTCGATGCCGCGGAAATCCGCTGTGGCGATGTCCTCCACCACAACCTCACGATCGCCCCAGGGCAGGACCCTGCCCGCGGAACGTTCGGAGGCGAAGTAGCGGATCTCGTCGACGGGATAGTTCCGCTCCGCCAGCAGGGTGCGCATCACGCCGCCGACCTGACCGGTGGCTCCAAAAACTCCAACTCGCATGGTCCAATCCTAGAAGAACAACCGGTACCGGTCGCGCGGAGCACCCCTGTCGGATAGATCCCTCACAGCCAGGGAATGTGGGGTTTGAGGAGGGCGTAGCCGACGAAGGCGAAGATGTCGAGGAGGGAGTGCACCACCACCAGCGGCATCACCCGCTTGGTCCGGAGGTAGAGCCAGCCGAACAGCACACCCATGACGACGTTCCCTATGAACCCCCCGAAGCCCTGATAGAGGTGGTACGCGCCACGGATCAGGGCGCTGCCGACGAGCACCACAACGATTCCTCCCCCGGACTGGCGCCAGCGGGTGAACAGGTAGCCCACCATCACCGCCTCCTCCAGGACGGCGTTCTTGACGGCGAGCAGCAGCAGCATCGGCACGGTCCACCAGGCAGCTGTCAGGTTCGCCGGTGAGACGGAGGTGTTGTATCCCAGCTCCCGAGAGACGTAGTACAGCACCAGACCACCGATCCCGATACCGACGAACACCGCCGATCCGACACCGAGGTCAAAGCCGGGCCGCCGCAGATCGAAACCCATGGAACGCAGCGGGCCGCCGTGGGGTCGCTGATACACCCACAGCAGGTACAGCACCAGCGCCACCGGCACCAGCGGGAACACCAGGTTCGCCACCTGGTAGGCCAGGTCCAGCCATGGTCGATCCGGGGTCTTCGACGTGTTGATGGAGGTGGTCTGCCGGTTGAGCGCCACTTCCTGGGTGAGCTTGTTGATCAGCGACAGCAGCGCGTAGACCGCCGACTGCCCCAGCGAGATCCCCAGCACCACCAGCATCTCGACGCGCAGCCGCCACCGCACGTCCGGCCCCGGATTCATCACCGGCTCAGTCTAGAGGTGCACCGGGCAGGCGGGGCCGCGACGACGAAGCCGATCGAATCACACGGGGCTCATCCGGCGACCAGCGGGGCGGGTCAGAATCGCGCTATCGGGGCCGGTACCCCACCAGCGAGGAGCCCTCGATGGCAATGACGAGGTCTTCTCGCACGATCGGCGTGACAGTACGTCGACCCGCCGCATGGTTGATGAGCGGGATCTCCTTTCCGCTCGGAATATCGACGAGGTCCACCGTCCCCGAAGTGCCTGACCCACCGAATCGCATGAACAGGGTCCGACCATCGGAACTCAGCGACCACTCATGCTGGAACTTCGCCCTATCCCATGCATTCCCACCCACGCTGTACTCGAGGTCCAGTGGGGATGGATTGCCATTGAAAAAGCACTGTTTCCTACTCGGACAGTCGATCGCGACCCGCGCCCAGCTGACGTCGCCGGTCTCGTAGGCCGCCCGGAACTGGTCAATGGTCGGTTTTCCCTTCTCGGCCACCAGCAATACGGCGTTGGAGCCGGTCAGCGGGAAGGAGGTCCGTTCACCGGTCAGGGAAACGGCGGAGGCCTCGGTGCCCTCCGGCGCGACATGAATCCACCCGTCGGCCGCCTCGATGTACCGGCCCCTCTGGTTGGATGCCGCCGCAGGCCATTCCGCCAACAGCGACCCATCCGTCAAGGACACGGCCACGATCGGCATTTCAGTGGTGCCGAGATCGGTTTTCCGTTCCGCCAGCACCGCTCCCTTGTCCGCGGTCCCCGCAAGCCCCTGGTAGGTCGGCACTGAGAGCATCCCGTCGTACTCCTGCGTCCAGCGTTGTGTGGGTGCGCCACCATTCCAGTCCCAGTACGAGCAGGCAGTACGCAGTGGGGTGTACGACGTCTCCGTACAGATCAGCGCGAAATCATCGGAAAAGACACGGGGGGTTTTCCAAGAACCCCAAGGACCGTCGCTCGATGCGCCGGTCGCAGGATCGAGGAGCTTACTCCCCAGCACCAGCTTCCCACCCCACCACACATTGTCGTCGATGCTGATGGGCCTGTAAAAATGTTCTTCCTCCATAGACCAGAGGCGCTGGGGACCGTCCTCGGCGATCCGGTAGCCGGTCAGGCGCGTCTTCACCCCCACCTTCAGCCTAGAGATCACGACCAAACAGTCGCCATGTGCATAGGCTTCCCAGAGATTGCCCTCGTCCTGGCCCGGTTCAATTCCCCATTTTCCTTCACCCGTCTCAAAGCTCCACGCCTGCTGCCACTGGGTCGAGCCGGTCGAGGGGGTCACGACGTCGGGGGTGGCGGAGCAACCGCTGGCAGCTTCCTCACCCGTTCCCGGCGGTTGGGATAGCGCCAGCACCATTCCGACGAGGACGGCCCCAACCCCGAGTGCTGCGAAGAAAAACGGCCAGGAGAACCGGGGCCGGCCACCACCACCGCTGCCCCCAGCGTTTCCAGAACCTATGCGCACTGGCGGCTCCGGGCTGCGACACGACGCCGATGTCTGTGACGGCGCCTCGAACTTCGACATGTCCCGAGGGGAGGGAGAGGAGGTCACCGAACCAGTATCCCTTGGCCAGGGATCAGCGTTTGTCGAGAAGGGCGCGGGCGTAGCTGAACAGGATGCGCGGACGGGCGGCCATGCGGGTGGCGAGGTAGCCGTACCAGCCGGGGCCGAATGGGATGTAGGTGCGGCACCGCAAACCGATGTCCGCGAGACGCCGTTGTTCCAGGGGACGCACCCCATGGAACATCTGGTACTCGAAGCTTCCGGGTTCGCGTCCGTTGCGTCTGGCCAGCTCCTGGGCCAACTCGATGATGCGCGGATCATGGGTGGCGAGCATCGGATAGGCCTGGGACTCCATGAGGATCCGCAGGCAACGCACCAAGGCCAGCGCCTTGTCCTGCTCGGTGCTGTGAGCGAGCGCGTTTCCCACCGGGTAGGAACCGACACACAACCGCACCCGGGCTCCCTCTGCCCCGAGTCTTCTGCACTCCGTCTCCACTCGCAGGAGGTTCGCGGGGAGGGTGATACCAAGCATCGGGTGATTCTCACGGACCGTCCGGTACAGATCCATCACATCGTCGTAGTCGGCGGGCCACTGCATCTCCAGGGTCACGTGCGCGCCGTGCCCCTCGGCCATCACGCACAGCTCCGCCAAAGCCTTCCTGGCCTGTACGAGTGATCTCTTCATCCCCAGGGCCGAGGGTTTCACCGCCACCTCGGAGCCACTCGAGATGCCCTGCAGTTGTTCCAGGAGCTCGTCAATCACCGCATGGGTGTCTTCCCCGGGGTCATGGCCCGACAAATAGGAAAACCCCAGCCGCAGGCCCTGCCTGCACAGTTTCGACCCGACTTTCACGGCATCGCGGACCTCTCGTCCCGCCACATAGTTGCTGGCTAATTCCCAGACCCCAGGGTCCCGGGCCGCGCGACGCGCCACCCATGAGCCGAGGACGAGCCACCGGATCCAGTCTCCCGAACGTCGCATCTCAGCTCCTCCTCGTCGCTTCCCCCACCCCAGCCTTCAGGTTCGCCCGGGTGGTTTCCAGCATCGACCTCAGCATGTCAGCCCGTTCTCCTCCCGTTCTGGCCCGCCGAGTGGAGACCTCCAGCACGATGTGTCCCTCGAAACCACGACGCCCCAGCTCACGCACCACCGCCCAGGCTTCCTGGTCTCCCTCTCCTGGGAGCAGGTGGTCGTCCTTGAACGATCCCCTCCCGTCGGTCAGGTGCACATGGGCCAGCCGGTCACCCCACTGCTCCACCAGGTCGAGGGACCGCAACTGAGCGGTCGAGGCATGGCTGAGGTCGAGGGTGAGGTGGTCGTAGTCGAGGTTCGTCGGGTCCCAGTCGGGCAGATAAGCGGTAAACGAGCCTGCAGGGGTGCGCCACGGGTACATGTTTTCCACCGCAAAGGTCACTCCCGAGGTGCGGTTCAGCTCCCGGATGCCCTGGACGAATCCCTCGCTGTAGCCACGCTGCCAACGGAAAGGAGGATGCACCACGACGATGTCGGCGCCGATACGTTTGGCCGCCTCGGCGGAGCGCCTCAGTTTCTCCCACGGATCGCTGCTCCAGGCCCGCTGAGTGATCAATAGGGTCGGCGCATGCAGGGACTTTACTGGCATCTTGTAACGATCACTGATTTCCGCGATGGCCTCTATGTCCAAACTGATCTGGTCCACCCCGACCATCAACTCCACCCCGTCGAATCCCGCCTCCGCTGCAAAATCAAAAGCACTGGACGTGGAATCGGGATAGACCGATGTGGTTGAAAGCAATATCAATGGCTCGGGCACGGCCACAACCCTAGCGCCGTCCACCGACCACACGGTACGCACAGGACAAAGCTCGGGACATCTCCCCCGCGCTTTCGTCCATGACGCCACGTCCTTCGAACTCCTGCCGGGGCGTGAGACCGTCACGACATCCTGCACCGCCCGATTGGGACATGCCACATTGCAAAAGGCAGAATGAGAGCATGCGCATCGATCACATCATCTTTGCCAGCGGACCACAGGGCATCAAAGCTGATGTCGCCTGCTTGGCCGAACAGCTGGGTGCTGATTTCAAAGAAGGTGGTTTCCATCCCCGGTTCGGAACCCGGAATTGCATCATTCCCCTCGCGAATTCCCGCTATCTGGAGGTTGTGGAGGTCCTCGATCATCCCGCGGCCGAGAAGGCACCGTTTGGGCAGGCGGTGCGGGCACGTTCCGAGATGGGCGGCGGCTGGCTGGGGTGGGCCGTGAGTGTTGACGACATCGCACCCTTTGAGGAACGCCTGGAACGCGCCGCAGCGCTCGGCGCCCGCCAGTTCCCTGACGGTCGTATTCTCGAGTGGCGCCAGCTCGGGGTCAGGGGGTTGATGGCCGATCCTCAGCTTCCGTTCTTCCTGCAATGGATTTCGAATGCGCAATTGCGCCCGACCGCGCTGGGTTCCACGCTGCGCCTGACCGAGATCCAGATCTCCGGTTCCGCGGACCGTCTGTCCGAGTGGCTCGGGGTCCCCGTGAATGACTCGCTCGACGGAGTTCACCTGGATCTGATCGCCCCCAACGGGCATCCGGGAATCACCCAGGTGACCTTCGAATCACCGTTGAGGGGCACCGTGGTCATCTGACCGCAACTGGGGGACGGCATCGACGGCAACACCGCAGCAATCCACGGAAGCGGTCGCACCGGCAAGACAGTGAGCGACCTCCTCGGTCTCGCGGGACGGCTCGGCTGCTCCGGAATCTCCGATCCGGTTGTGTCGGTGGCCCTCCGTAGACTCCCCGGCATGGCGAAACAGGACTCCTTCCAGTGCACAGAGTGCGGCTGGACCACGGCCCGCTGGGTGGGACGTTGCGGCGAATGCCAAGCGTGGGGCAGCGTCACAGAGCGGGGTACCCCGAAGTTGACGAAGGTCACCGCGGCGGCCCCGTCGCGCTCGGCGCAGCGCATCTCACAGGTCCCCACCGACGATGCCCGCCGCAAACGCACCGGCATCGAGGAATTGGACCGCGTGCTGGGCGACGGCCTGGTGCCGGGTGCGGTCGTGCTGCTGGCGGGCGAACCGGGGGTGGGTAAATCCACCCTTCTGATCGACGTGGCCGCCAAATGGGCGGGCACGGGGGAAACCACTCTCTACATCTCCGGCGAGGAATCGGCCTCACAGGTGAAGCTGCGCGCCTCCCGCACCGGGGCCGTCCACGACGATCTCTTCCTGGCCAGCGAGAACGACCTCGCCACCGTGCTGGGGCACGTCGAGGAGGTCTCGCCGTCGCTGCTGATCGTGGACTCGGTGCAGACCATCTCCGCCACCGGGGCTGACGGTACCCCGGGCGGGCCCGCGCAGGTGCGGGAGGTGACGGCCGCCTTGGCGCGGGTGGCGAAGAACCGCAACATGGCTGTACTGATCGTCGGCCATGTCACCAAGGACGGTTCCATCGCCGGGCCACGCACCATGGAACACCTCGTGGATGTGGTGCTCAGCTTCGAGGGCGACCGCCACTCAGGGTTCCGCATGGTGCGGGCCACCAAGAACCGGTTCGGCCCCGCAGACGAGGTGGGGTGTTTCGAGATGAGCGAAACCGGCATCGTCGAAGTGCCGGACCCGTCGGGCCTGTTCACCACCGTCCGCTCCACCCCCGTGCCGGGCACCTGTGTGACGGTGACCCTCCAGGGGCGCCGACCGCTGCTGGCGGAGGTGCAGGCGCTGGTGGCCCCCACCCCGGGAAACTCCCCGAAACGCGCCACCCATGGCCTCGACTCGTCCCGCATCGCCATGGTCCTGGCCGTGCTGGAACGCAAGGCCCGGTTGCCACTCAGCCAGTCGGACGTCTACACCTCCACCGTGGGCGGAGCCAAGGTGACGGATCCGTCGGTGGACCTGGCAGTGGCGGTAGCGGTGGCCTCCGCCGCATTGGACCGGCAGCACCCGCAACGTCTCCTGGCGCTCGGGGAAGTTGGTCTGGCTGGCGACCTGCGTCGCGTCCCCGGCACCGAACGGCGCCTGGCGGAGGCCGCCCGGCTCGGTTTCGAACTGGCACTGGTACCCCGTGGGTCACGAGACGTCACCGTGAAGGTGCCCCGTCTGGCGGGTTTGAAGGTGGTGGAGGTGGACACCCTTGCCGACGCTTTGGGCATCCTGGACCTGCGCCGCCCCGCCAGCACTCCCCCTCACACCGACAAAACAACCTCGTCCGAAGCCCCGTGACGCTGGCTGAGCCGGCGTATGAGCGAAGCGAATGGTCGAGTCGAAACCATCTGGCGACCAAGAAGCAGGCCCGGCCACAAAACCCCGGACACAGTCGCCATGGCGTCGACACGACCCGCTGGCTGGCGCTCACAGGCCGACCCAGCCGGCTTTGACGTCAGTTCTCCTCGATGATTTTTCGCAGGGCCGCGACGTGATTTCGGTATGCCCTGCGACCTGCGGAGGTCAGCCCCACCCAGGTGCGAGGCCGACCAAAGGGCTGGGGCTTGCGTTCCACCGCAACATAACCAGCGTCGATCAGCACCTTGAGCTGTTTGCTCAGCAGCGACTTCGACACCCCGAGCCCCTGCTCCAGGGTGGCGAACTCCACCTCCCGGGCCGCCGAGAGGGCCGCACAGATCCGCAGCCGGTTCGGGGAGTGAATGGTCTCGTTGAAGCCGATCACCAGATGTCATACTCCTCGAACCGTCCCTCGGCGAGACGTCGGTTGCGCCAGCGCTCGTCGAGCAGAAGAGCGACGAAATACACCACAGAAGCGATCATGCCGTAGCCGACCGCGATCCAGAACCAGTCAACCGATACATCATCCAGCAGGGCACGCAGCAGGAAGGGGAAAGGTCCCGCCAGCGGGAGCGGGAAGGCATGAATCCACGGTGATACGAGATGTTGACCGCGAGAGGTCCCCCATCGGTGGAGCAGCACGACTACGGTTGTCATCATCGCGATCCCGATGATGACAACCACCCAGGCATTGACGATGATTCCACCGCAGAAGACCCCGGCGCATGCAGCCTCCAGCGCGAACGGCCACCACGGCAGGGCAGCGGCATGTACGGTCGCCGCACGGGCCTCGTCGGCGAGCTCGAGGAGATGAGCCGCCGACTCGCGATCCGGCGAGTTGGTTTCCATGTGTTCAACCATACCGGACCGGGAACGACAGCGAAGGAGCGGGTTTCGCGGGGTTTGTACACTTGCTCCGGTATCGACGGTTCGGGAGGGACATGAAGCGGGATCGGCTACGCCAGTACCAGCGACGCCTCGCGCCCGGCACCCCGCTGCGCGCCGGGTTGGACCGCATCCTGCATGGCCGCACGGGCGCGCTGGTCGTGCTGGGGAACAACCCGAAGGTGCAGCAGGTTTCCACCGGTGGTTTCCAGCTCAATGTCGAGTTCACCCCCCAGGCCCTGCGGGAGTTGGCGAAACTCGACGGAGCCATCGTCTTGTCCAACGATCTCACCCGCATCATCGCAGCGGGCGTTCACCTCGTCCCTGCCGGCGATCTGCCGACCGCCGAGACCGGCACCCGGCACCGTTCTGCTGACCGCACCGCGCAGGCCTCCGGAATTCCCGTGGTCACGGTGTCGGCGTCGATGTCCACGATCTCGCTGTTCATGGACGGGGACCGGCACGTGGTGGAGACCTCCGGGCAGATGATCAGCCGCGCCAATCAGACCTTGGCGACCCTCGCCCGTTTCGTCGACCGCTTGGGTGACGTCCTCCACCAGTTCAACGCTCTCGAGGTCGGTGAACAGGTCACCATTCGTGACCTGGTGCTCGTCGCCCAGCGTTTTGAGATGACCAGGCGCCTGTCCGCTGAGACCCAGTTCCACATCGACACCCTCGGGGTCGAGGGCCGTCTCATCGCCCTGCAGCACGCAGAACTGGTGGGCGAGTTCACCGGTCTCGACGAGCAGTTGAGAACCGACTACGCCCACAACCTCCCCGACCCGTCCCAGTTCACACTGGAACTGCTGCACAACTTCTCCGCGGACGAGCTGCTGAGTTCCCAGCTGGTCGCGGAGCGCATCGGCTTCGGCGAGTCTCCCTACCTGGAGACCCCGATCCACACCCGTGGCGCGCGTCTGCTGATCTCCGTGGGCCGCTTGTCGGAGGGCATGACGACGAAGCTCATCGATCGTTTCTCACTGCAGGAGCTGTTCAGCGTCTCCGTCTCGGAACTCCAGCAGCTCGAGGGGATCGGGGCGGCACGGGCCCGTCTGATCCGCGACGCCCTGCTGCGCATCACCGAGGCCGCCTACGCTCGCCCCCAGACCCCCGTCTGAGAGATTCTGCCGGACAAGGCCGTTCCAGTCGCTGCCCTGCTCAACCAGCTTCGGGACGGATTGGCTTCACCACAACCGGCTCCATCAGCCTGGCACGACACACGGGCCCCGACCATGGGTCGGGGCCCGTGTGTCACTCAGTCACTCATTCGAGGGGCCGGTCTCCGCGGGGAGAACCGGCGGGGTCTTGGAGATTCCCGTGAACTTGAACGGCAGTTCCGCTCCCTCCTCGGCAACGTCCACCTGGACGATCTGCCCGGCGGCCAGATCCCCGAACAGAATCTTCTCGGCGAGCACGTCCTCGATGTCGCGCTGCAGGGCGCGACGCAGGGGACGGGCCCCGAGCACCGGGTCGAAACCGCGCTTGGCCACGAGGGTCTTTGCGGCTGGGGTCAGCTCGATTCCCATGTCCCGGTCCGCCAGACGGGACTCGATCTGCGCCACCATCAGGTCCACGATCCGTTCGATGTCGGACTGCGTGAGCTGGTGGAACACGACGATCTCGTCGACGCGGTTCAGGAACTCGGGGCGGAAGTGCTGCTTCAGCTCGTCGGAAACCTTCGCCTTCATCTTTTCGTAGCTGGAGGCCTCGTCCCCGGCCCGCGAGAAGCCGAGGTTGACGCCCTTGCTGATGTCGCGGGAACCGAGGTTGGTGGTCATCACGATGACGGTGTTCTTGAAGTCCACCACGCGGCCCTGCGCGTCCGTGAGACGACCCTCATCGAGGATCTGCAACAGCGAGTTGAAGATGTCGGGGTGGGCCTTCTCGATCTCGTCGAACAGCACCACCGAGAACGGCTTGCGACGCACCTTCTCGGTGAGCTGGCCGCCCTCCTCGTAGCCGACGTAGCCGGGCGGGGACCCGAACATCCTGGACGCGGTGTGCTTCTCGGAGTATTCGCTCATGTCGAGGGTGATGAGAGCATCCTCGTCGCCGAACAAGAACTCCGTGAGTGCCTTGGTAAGTTCGGTCTTCCCGACACCCGAGGGACCGGCGAAGATGAAGGAACCAGAGGGTCGTTTCGGGTCCTTCAGACCGGCACGGGTGCGGCGGATCGAGCGGGCGAGGGCTTTGACGGCGTCCTCCTGCCCGATGTAGCGCTTCCCGAGTTCCTGCTCCATGCGCAGCAGGCGCGCCGACTCTTCCTCCGTCAGCTTGAACACCGGGATACCGGTGCTGCTGGACAGCACGACCGCGATCTCCTCTTCGCCCACCACGGCGGGGATATCGGAATCGCCCTGTTTCCAGGCTTCCTCCTTCTCCGCGCGCTGTGCTTGGATGCGGGTGACGTCGTCACGCAACCGGGCCGCGGTCTCGAAGTCCTGCGCATCGATGGCGGCGTCTTTCTCCATCTTCAGCTTCGCGATCTGCTCGTCGAACTCGCGCAGGTCCGGAGGCGCGGTCATTCGCTGGATGCGCAGCCGCGCACCGGCCTCGTCGATCAGGTCGATGGCCTTGTCCGGCAGGAACCGGTCCTGGATGTAACGGTCCGCCATCGTCGCTGCGGCCGTGAGGGCCTCGTCGGTGATGGTGATGCGGTGGTGGGCCTCGTAGCGATCACGCAGGCCCTTCAGGATGTCGATGGTCAATGCAACAGAGGGCTCGGCCACCTGGATCGGCTGGAACCGACGCTCCAGGGCGGCGTCTTTCTCGATGTGTTTGCGGTACTCGTCGAGGGTGGTCGCACCGATGGTCTGGAGCTCGCCACGGGCCAGCATGGGTTTGAGGATGCTGGCGGCATCGATGGCTCCCTCCGCGGCGCCGGCACCGACGAGGGTGTGGATCTCGTCGATGAACAGCATGATGTCGCCGCGGGTCTTGATCTCCTTGAGCACCTTCTTCAGGCGTTCCTCAAAGTCACCGCGGTACCGGGAGCCGGCCACCAGCGCGCCCAGATCGAGCGTGTAGATCTGCTTGTCGCGCAGGGTCTCGGGGACATCACCGCGAACGATGGCCTGGCTGAGGCCCTCGACGACAGCGGTCTTGCCGACACCCGGTTCGCCGATCAGCACCGGGTTGTTCTTGGTGCGGCGGCTGAGCACGGTCATGACGCGCTCGATCTCGCTAACACGACCGATCACCGGGTCGAGCCGGTTCTCGCGTGCCGCTTGGGTGAGGTTGCGACCGAACTGGTCGAGCACCTGCGAACTGGACTTCTCCGGCCCGGCCTCGGGGGCGCCCGCCATAGACGCCTCCTTGCCCTGATAACCGGCCAGCAGCTGGATGACGGTGGAACGCACCCGCCCAAGGTCGGCCCCGAGCTTCAGGAGCACCTGGGCGGCCACTCCCTCGCCTTCCCGCACCAGTCCGAGCAGGATGTGCTCGGTGCCGATGTAGTTGTGGTTCATCTGCAGGGCCTCGCGCAGCGAGAGTTCCAGCACGCGCTTGGCACGCGGCGAGAAGGGGATGTGCCCGGACGGCACCTGCTGCCCCTGGCCCATGATCTCAACCACCTGCTCGCGTGCGGCCTGTAGGGAGATTCCCATTTGTTCCAGCGCCTTGGCGGCCACACCCTCGCCCTCGTGAATCAGGCCGAGAAGCAGGTGCTCTGTGCCGATGTAGTTGTGGTTTAACAGCTTGGCCTCATCCTGCGCCAGCACGATGACACGACGGGCGCGATCAGTGAAGCGTTCGAACATTCTCTATCTCCTCCTGCGGTGCACGACGACGTTGCGTCGACTCCGCTCATACCAGCTTAGAGGCTTACACAAGCATCGTGCTGGATCATGCTTAGAAACGCCTTCCACAGGGCGCATGACCGAGGTGACCGTGTCGGAAGCACTGGAGCGGATATGGCGTGATGGCGCGATCTCCTCGGGTTTCGTTCGGTCTGTTCACACCGTTGCGATGGCTCAGCGCCGCGAGACATGCACACAGACGCAAGACTCTGACCGGATTCTCGCCTGAAGGGCCCTCACCCGGTGAGGGAATGACTCGACACGGTAAGCCTCACCATGGTCACTTGCACAAGGAGGTGCACTCTTCCATCTCCCCGAGGAGATCAATTCCTCTGATCAGATCACGGGAGCCGTCGAGAGAAGCAGCGTGTTTCCTCCGCTTGCGGGAGAAACACACAATCCGCTCATACACCAGCTCGTTCGAAACTCCAAATAGTTCCCATCGACCGCTGCACGTTCCAATAATTCCGTTCCCTCAAAGGCAATCGCGTGAACATGTCCTCGTTCCGCGCACTGGAGCGCAAGGAAGAGCCTCAACAACACCCAAGGGGGCGGGAGTACGTGCTCCCGCCCCCTTACAGGGTTCGCTTCAGCTGAAGTGACAGGTGTCTTCTCGGCCCAAATCCCCCAAGCAGAGTCGACTGTTCAGATTTCAGTGGGCGGCTTCATAGGCCGCCATGATGGCAGTAGGAATGCGACCGCGATCGCTGACCTCATGGCCCTGAGCGCGTGCCCAGTTGCGAACATCGTTGGTGGAAGGCCCGTCATTGGAACGACGCTGGCTGTTGCGCTTGGAACTCTTGCGAACACGGCGGGCGGAAGCGGTCCAGGGCTCGAGGGCCTGAACCAGCTTCGTGATGTTGGCCTCGCTCAGATCGATTTCGTACTCGACACCATCGAGAGCGAAAGTCACATTGCGGTCCGCGACAGAACCGTCGATATCATCCTTGAGGAAGATCTGGACCTCACGAGCCATGGGAACTCCTGTTCATCTAAAACTTGTACAAGCTCTTTGCTTGCTTGGGACGTCAGTAACAATACATCACTTTCACAAGATTTGAACCTGAATATGAACCGCGATCAATGCGAGGACTCGTCAGGGAATACCACTTACCATGTCTGAGACCTTGACGATTAGGGCCTGATCGTCCTTCGAAGAGTGCCTTGCTGACCTATCGGATGACAAGAAATATTGACCGTTTGGAGGACAAGGTCAATCATGCCGGCGGGCTTCTCTGTGGTACACGATGTTCCTTGATGGGTAGTGCAAGGCATGTCTTTGAGGCTTTCAGAAGGAGGATCTGAGACGATCCGCGCGTGCTGGTCCTGAAGGCCCACTCCCGGGGTTTTGCGTGGTCCGTCTGTCCCCGGGACACGAGAAAATCCCCGTTCGGCTGGCCCTTGTGGGCCACACGAACGGGGATCTGGTGAGGTTGCTCTTCCGTCCCGGCGGGGGGCTGCTCAGGCCTCCTTAAGGATGGGCAGCGACTCGTCGTAATGCGCCATGTTGAGCTTGGCGAGGTCCACCATGGTGGGGTGCTCGTCGTCGCTGATCCACAGCTCGATGGCCTTCTCGCCCTTTGCGTAGCGGGGCAGCTCCACGATGTTGCTGGATTCTTCAATCTCCTGACGGGCTTCTTCTTCTGCGGCGAGGCGCTCCTCCAGTTCGGCGATCTTGGCCTCGAGTGCGTCAATGCGAGACTGCCGCTCAGCGACCTCACCGCGCAGCCATGCGGAGTTGCCGCGCATGGTGCTGAGCTCGGAGTTGGCGGCGCCCAGCTGGCGGCGCAGCTTGGCGATCATCGACTTGAGGTTCTGCGCGCGCTCGTTGAAACGGTCGATCATCGCGACGGATTCAGCATGGTGACGCTCGGCCTGCTCGACGCGAATTGCCACTTGACGCTTGATTTCCTCGCGATGCTCTGTTCGTTCGCGCTTCAACTCCATCCAGGCCACGGAGACGGCGGCCACCGCCATCACCAGGGCCACGACGGCACCGGCGCGAACAACCCAGATGCCGCCCAGAAGCGATCCAAGAACCACCAGTGATCCCACGGAGAGGATGCCAATGGCGATGGAACGCTCGGAGGAGGACTTCGCAACGTGACGACCTGACATGCCGACAGATTAAACCAGCCCGGCAGGCCTTTCGACAGCGAAACGCCGAAAATCGAAGTTCTGGACATTCGACATACCCGAAATTTCTCAGGCGGGCTCCGAGATCTCCTGATCCTCTCCGGGGTCGGCATCGTTGCCGTCACCGTCGATCATGCAGGCACGTTCCAGTATCCATCCACCCCATGAACAGAAGGCGGCAGCGCCAATGGTTACGAGGCCGTGCCAGACCCGCGCCGCGGGCACCGCGGCGGCCATGGAAGCCAGCCAGCGGCCCACATAGATGACATGCCCTCCAGCGAGCAGAGCACCAGTGGCGATCAACGATTTCGCCATCACCATGGCCCGAACCGCTTCCAGCGCGGGGACACGGCGCTGCTCCAATCGTTTGGGGAGAGCGCGGGCGTAGACGATGGCCGCTATCGCCAGAAACGTCAGGAGAACCGGCAGGCTCCACGGTGTCACGGGCAGGAAAGCATTCGCGAGATCGAAGACGCTCAGGACCATCCATCCCACGACGGCTCCTGCCAGAACCCCGACAACTATGTGACGCCCGGTGGTCGGCGTCAGCCTCGGTTCCCGTGTCAACGCCGACCGGGATTCGCTATGGCGACGTCATCTCGCTTGATGACACCGGTTCTGTCGACCTGTTTGACAAGGTCCGCTATCGGTCCAGCTCCCACAATTTCACCCATCGGGTCAATGTCGAGCCAGGGAACCAGCACGAAAGCCCTTTCGTGGGCTCGGGGATGGGGAAGTTCTATGTCTTCTTCGCTGCGATGTTTACCGACCACGATGATATCGATGTCCAAGGTGCGCGGCCCGTTGGGAATCGTGCGTTCCCGTCCAAAACTCTCTTCTATGGCGAAGGCCCGATCCAGCAGGGTCATCGGTTCCAAGGTGGATTCCGCCACCACCACGAGGTTCAAGTAGTCATTTTGCTCTGGCCCTTCTCCCACGAAGGGCGTTTGGTAGACGGGGGAAACGTCAACGACAATCAAATCTGGGGTTTCCGCAAGCACGTCAACGGCCTGCGCGAGGATAGTGGGTGAGTCTCCCATGTTGGATCCGAGGGAGAAAACGACCTTGGAGATGGGACGCATGTTTCCCAGAGTGTCGACGTCAATGTCAAAGGGACCGTTGCTCATGGCTGCTCCTGGTGATGGTGACTGACAGATCTGACAATTCGTGAGGTACGGGAGCCTGCGGTTTGTGCACCGTCACACGAACCTGCTGGACCAGCGAATTGGACAGACACCGGTCGGCGATCCTTCCCGCAAGGGTTTCGATGAGCCGGCAGGGCTCGCCCTCAATCTCGGCACGGATCAGGTCGGCGATCCCGACATAGTCAACGGTGTCCGAGATTTCGTCGGACCGAGTCTCCAGCTGTACTCCGAGTTCCACGTCGACGACGAAGAGCTGCCCATTGCGTCGCTCCTCAGGAAACACTCCATGGAAACCTGTCGCGCTCAGACCTGTGATGTTGATGGAATCCACGCCTTCACCTCCTCACGGATCGCATTGAGCCGAGAATACCGGGTCCTGGTATAAGGCCGCCCCAAAGGAGACCGTCAGCCTGCTGCTCGGTTCCCGAGGCGCTGCCCAACCCGAGCTGCGTCGCGCTGTGCGGTCACCTCGTGGGTGCGCACCGCCCAGATCCCGTGGATGGCGCACCAGGTCGTGACGGCGGCGGTGGCGGCGTCACGGTCCGCCGCCGGCTTGTCGCCCAGCAGCTCACCCAGGAAGCGTTTGCGGCTGACGCCGATCAGCAGCCGGTGTCCCATGGCCTGGAAGATATCCAGGCCGCGCAACAGCTGCCAGTTCTGTTCAGAGGTCTTGGCGAACCCGATCCCCGGATCGAGAATGATGCGTTCGGCTGTGATGCCCGCGGCCAGGGCGGCGTCGCGGCGAGCAGCGAGCTCTGCGAGCACATCGGTGACAACGTCGGTGTAGTCGGTGTGCTGCTGCATGACCTCGGAATGGCCACGCCAGTGCATGGCGACGTAGTCGACACCGAGATCCGCGACCACACTCAGCATGTCGGGGTCGGCGAGCCCACCGGAGACGTCGTTGACGATCCGGGCTCCCGCCGCAACCGCGGCCCGGGCGACGGAGGCACGCATGGTGTCCACGGAGCAGGTGATTCCGTGGGCGACCAGGGCCTCGATCACCGGTATCACGCGCTCCATTTCCTCGACCTCTGGAACCCGCGCCGCCCCGGGGCGGGTGGATTCGCCCCCGACATCGATGATCTCCGCCCCCTGAGAGGCCAGGAGTCTGCCGTGGGCGACAGCGGCCTCGGTGTCGGCGCACAGTCCGCCGTCGGAAAACGAGTCGGGGGTGACGTTGAGCACCCCCAACACAATGGTCATGAGATCACCTCGCCATGATCAGGCTCATGGCCTCGGCGCGGGTGGCGGCGTTGCGCAGCTGTCCGCGCACGGCGCTGGTGATGGTCCTGCTGCCCGGCTTGCGCACTCCTCGCATCGTCATACACGTGTGTTCGGCCTCGATCACGACGATCACGCCCTGTGCACCCAGATGGGTGACCAGTGCGTCGGCGACCTGTGTGGTGAGACGTTCCTGCACCTGCGGGCGGCGGGCGTAGAGGTCGACCAGCCGGGCCAGTTTCGACAACCCCGTGACCTGCCCTCCGCCGGGGATGTACCCGACGTGCGCCATCCCGAAGAAGGGCAGCAGGTGGTGTTCGCAGCAGCTCGTCAGCTCGATGTCGCGGACGAGCACGAGTTCCTCGTGATCGATGTCGAAGGTGGTCGACAGCAGCTCGGCGGGGTCCTGCGCCAGTCCGGAGAACAGTTCCTGGTAGGAGCGGGCGACGCGGGCCGGGGTTTCGGCGAGTCCATCGCGATCCGGGTCCTCGCCGACCGCGAGGAGGATCTCGCGAACCGCCGCCTCGATCCGGGGCTGGTCGACCTGGTTCACCTCCGGTCCTCGGGAGCGGGCGGGGCCCAGTTTCCGGGGATGTTGTCGCGGAGCGGGCGGGGCGCGATCGGCCTGGACGGGATCTCCTTGTCAGAGGAAGCGGGGGTTCCCGGCACCTCGACGGGCGGGATGGTGGAGGGCACCCGCAGCTCGGATCCGGTCCAGGCGGGGCGTTTGTCGCGGCGCTTCAGGTTCTTGAACACCTCCGCGACCTCGGCCTTGTTGAGGGTTTCCTTCGCGAACAGCTGCCGGACCAGCTCGTCGAGCACCTCACGGTTCTCGACCAGCACGTCGTAAGCCTCCTGGTGGGCGGCGTTGATGAGTTTGGCTACCTCCTCGTCGATGATCGCCGCGGAGGCCTCCGAGAAGTCCTTCGAGGGCTGCGCCCCGCGCATCCCCATGAACGGCTCGGAATCACCGCCACCGAGTTGGACGGCACCGACACGTTCGCTCATGCCGTACTGGGTGACCATGGCCCGCGCCACCTTCGTGGCCTTCTCGATGTCGTTCTGGGCGCCGGTGGTGGGGTCGTGGAAGATCATCTCCTCCGCGGCCCGACCGCCCATCATGTAGGCCATCTGGTCCAGCAACTCGCCGCGAGTGTGGGAGTACTTGTCGTCGTCGGGCATCACCATCGTGTAGCCAAGCGCACGACCACGCGGCAGGATCGTGACCTTCTGGACGGGGTCGTTGCCGGGCATCGCTGCCGCCACCAGGGCATGCCCACCCTCGTGGTAGGCGGTAATGAGACGTTCACGGTCGTTCATCAGGCGGGTGCGCTTCTGGGGTCCCGCGATGACCCGGTCGATGGCCTCGTCGAGCTGCGGCTGGCCGATCTCGTTCAGGTTCATACGCGCCGCGAGCAGCGCGGCCTCGTTGAGGACATTGGCTAGGTCGGCACCGGAGAAACCGGGGGTGCGCCTGGCCACGGAATCGAGGTCGATGTCCTTGGCGAGGGGCTTGCCGACGGCGTGCACCTGGAGGATGTGGGAGCGACCGGTCAGGTCGGGAGCCTCGACGGAGATCTGGCGGTCGAAACGACCTGGGCGTAGCAACGCCGGGTCGAGCACATCGGGACGGTTCGTCGCGGCGATCAGGATCACCCCGCCACGCACGTCGAAACCGTCCATCTCGACCAGCAGCTGGTTGAGGGTCTGTTCGCGTTCGTCGTGGCCACCGCCCATACCGGCGCCACGGTGGCGACCGACGGCGTCAATCTCATCGATGAAGACGATGGCGGGCGCGGCTTCCTTGGCCTGCTCGAACAGGTCACGGACCCTGCTGGCACCGACGCCGACGAACATCTCGACGAAATCGGATCCGGAAATGGAGAAGAACGGCACCCCAGCTTCCCCCGCGACGGCGCGCGCCAAGAGGGTCTTGCCGGTCCCGGGAGGACCGTAGAGCAGCACGCCCTTGGGGATCTTCGCTCCGAGTTTCTGGAATTTCGCGGGTTCGGCGAGGAATTCCTTGATCTCCTGAAGCTCCTCGACGGCCTCGTCAACGCCGGCAACATCGGCGAAGGTGGTTTTGGGCATGTCCTTGCTGGCCAGTTTCGCCTTCGATTTGCCGAAACTGAGCGGACTGCCCGAGCCACCTCCATTGACCATGCGCATCACCACGAAGAAACCGATGACGAGAAGCAGGAAGGGCAGGCCCGTGTAGAGCAGTGAGGTGAACAGGTTCGCGGTGGGATGTTGGGTCGTCCAGCGATCGAGCGTTCCGGCGGTGGCACGCTGCTGGAGGATCTCCACGAAACCATCGACCTGGCGTCCCACCCAGCTAGACTGGATGCGCTGGCCTGCCTCCGTGGTGATCCGGATGACCTGGTCGCCGTCGTTGAGGACAACATCACTGAGCTTCTCGTCGCTTTTCAAGACGCTCATGATCTGGTCCATCGAGACTTCTCGGACTCCGAGCAGCCCGTTGAAGAACTGCATGACCAGCGTCCCGAGAAGGATGATGACAACAACCCAGGTGACCCAACTCATCGGGTTCTTCATGATTTTCTGCAACGGCGGGGTTCCCTAGAAAAAGATGTACGTAAGCACTGGAAGGCTACCAGCGCCCGCCAAGAGGACAGTAATGCCGCATCCGGTGACCGGCGATCCTTGGTCGCTCCGGGGAATGCCGCCATCGCCTCGTTCTCCTCCGGCCAGTTTCCCCGCCCGTCGCCAGACGTGTCGGCCCTCACCCGGCACCACCGGGGCAACGAGAAGCGGCGACGCACGAGAGCATCAGTGCCCGGTGTGACACCATGATCTATTCTTGGACAACGTTGTTCAAGAACAGATCGCCGGCAGCCCACGACCGCATCAGACAGTCAGGAAGAACCATGACCACAGCCCTCGTCGCCGGAGCCACGGGGTATCTCGGACGCTTCATCGTCGCCGAACTGCACCACCGCGGCCACAGGGTGCGTGCGATCACCCGCAGCCGCGAGCGGGCCGTCTCCCCGGGCCCTTGGGATTCCCCCTCATTGGATGGACTCGTCGACGACTGGGCCGTCGGGGAGGTCACGGACCCGGGTTTCACCGCCGATGTCGCCCACGGGGTGGACGAGGTCGTCTCCGCCCTGGGAGTCACCGCGCAGAAGGCCAACCCATGGGACATCGACCACAGGGCCAACCTCGCCATCCTGCGCTCCGCCGAGAGACACGGCGCCACCTGCTTCTGCTACGTCAACGTCATGGGGGGCGAGCGCTGCCCTGCGCAGCTGACCCGGGCGAAAACCGCCTTCGTCCGGCAGCTGACCTCATCGCCGATCCCGAGCCAGATCATCAACCCTTCCGGATATTTCTCCGACATGACCCAGATCCTCCGGATGGCCAGGAAAGGGCGCGTTTTCCTCCTCCGCCCGGAGATCCGCGTCAACCCCATCCACGGTGCCGACCTCGCGGAGTTCTGCATCAATCGTCTGATCGACGGCGAGAAAGGAACCTGGGACGTGGGCGGGCCGGAAGTTCTCACGTGGCGGGAGCTCGCCGACTGCGCCTTCCGTGCAATCGGCCGGCCTGCGAAGGTCTCGGCTCTTCCACCCGCCGTCCTGACCCCGCTCATCACGATCCTCCGGCTCTTCAACCCCCGGCGGGCGGACATGATGCGTTTCCTCTCGTGGAGCATGCTCCACGACTGCGTGGGGACCCCCGTCGGAACACACCGCCTGTTCGATTTCTACGAACACCACGCCACGGATGAAAGCTGAGGGGTCCCGCAGAGGCCGCGGGCTAGACACCGGACTGTGAGCACACAGCCCGACCCCCAGGCTTCACGACGACGCCCGGACAATGCTGGCGTGACGGGTACCAGGGACCCACCTGGTCATCGGGCCTGCTGGGGAGAACAATTCCGGCGCGAGGGGACCAAGTGCGGACGTGAGGGCGAGAACACCGGGTCACGGAGATCGCGGCCACAACCAGTGACCACCAGAAGAACAGCAATGTCACATTGTGGTTCCCAGGCACGTCCCATGAGCATGAACACAATTGACGCAATCATCATCGGTGGTGGATATGGCGGAGTTATGGCTGCGAACAGGCTCGCCGCCAAAGGCCGCAGGGTCCATCTCGTCAACGACGGCCCCACATTCGTCAACAGGGTCCGGCTACACCAGCACGCCGCCACCGGGTACGGGGTGACGCGCCCGCTCGGCGAGATGCTGTTCCCCGAGGTCGGGTTGAACACGCAACGGGCGGTCCGGGTCTCGGCGGGAGGGGCGGTCCTGGCGGACGGAACGGAACTGGAGGCACCTCATGTCGTGATCGCCACCGGTAGCACCGGCGACGGCCCCGCGACCCTGGCAGGGGCCGATGCCCTGCGCACGGCCCTTTCCGCGCTCCCCGCCGGGGCACGGGTCCGGGTGGACGGCGCCGGTCTGAGCGGCATCGAGACCGCGACGGAGATCGCCGAGGCGATGCCGCACCTGAAGATGTCCCTGACCGATCCCGCCGGACTGTTTCCCTGCGGCTCGGAGGAAGACAGGAAGTGGCTCGCGAACCAGCTTCCTCGGCTCGGCGTTGTCTGGGACGACGGCCCGGCCGACCTGACGGTCGACTGCACCGGGCTGTCCGCGCCGGATCTCGCCTCCCGGTCCGGGATGCCCGTGGATGGACGGGGCAGGCTCGTCGTGGACCGGACCCTTCAGGTGGCCCCCGGGGTCTGGGGACTGGGCGACGCCGTCGTCTCGCCGCAGCTGCCCCACCTGAGAATGGGGTGCGCGACCGCTCTTCCGATGGGCGCCCACGTCGCGGACAACGTCCATCGGGCGCTGGCGGGAGAAGTCGCCACTGGTTTTGATTTCGGTTTCTCGTTCCGCTGCGTCAGTCTCGGACGCAGGAACGGCCTGATCGAATTCGTGAACCGTTGCGACGTCCCCACCGGTCGACGCCTGACCGGACGGATCGGGGCCTTCCTCAAGGAGAGGATCTGTCGCCTGGTGATCAACGCGCCTCACCGCTCGGCAGCAGGTTACCGTTGGCTCGGGAGGGAACGATGAGCACGAACGAGTATCTACGACATCGCGGGCTGGTGCTGCGCATCGCCTACGACATCACCGGTTCCCTCTCCGAGGCCGAGGACATCGCCCAGGAAACATGGCTGCGCTGGCACCGCGCAGCAGAGGAGACGGGTGTGACACGACCGAAGGCCTATCTGGCCCGAGTCGCCACGAACCTGGCACTCGATACCCTGAGGCGACGCGACTACCCCGGTCGTTTCCTACCGGAACCCGTACCGGAGGACGATGCGACCGACTCGGAACTGCTGGTGGCGGAAGAGGTGTCGCTGGCGCTGGCGCTGGTGTTGCAGTCGATGTCACCGCTGGAACGCACCGCCTTCGTCCTGCACGACGTTTTCAGTTTCTCCCACGAGGAGGTCGCGGAGTTCTTGGGACGCTCCCCCTCCTCCGTACGGCAACTGGCGAGTCGCGCCCGCCGCCACATCGAGGCAGGACGTTCTCGTTTCGACGTGGACGCTGAAAAGCACCACCGGTTGACCGAGGTATTCCTGACCGCATGCCGGGCAGGTGATCTCGAGTCGTTGAAGAACCTCCTGGCGGAGGACGTGACCGTCTTCTCCGACGGTGGCGGCCGGGCCACAGTGGCGGTGCGTCCCATCGTCGGAGCCGACAAGGTGGCTCGTTTCTTCCTGGGCCTGACCAGCAAGATGACGGAAACGACCACCATCGAGCTGACCAGTCTCAACTCAACCCCAGCCTGGATCGCCCGGCAGGACGGGCGAGTTGACCACATCGGATGGCCGATGGTCGCCCGGGACGGCATCTCGGTCTTCTACATCGTGCGGAATCCGGCGAAACTAATTGCTCTCCAGCGTTCTCAGGAGTAGACGTGGGGAGCCAGAACCGCCAGGTCACGGAGGTTGCGGTAGCGGCCTGCGTAGTCGAGGCCGTACCCGACGACGAACTCGTTGGGGATGTCGAAGCCGACGTACTTGACGGGCACGTCCATCTGTGCCGCCCCGGGCTTGCGGAACATCGTCATGAGCTCAAGGGTGGCGGGTTTGCGGCTGGCCAGGTTCGAGATCAGATAGCTCAGCGTCAGACCGGTGTCGATGATGTCCTCGACCACCAGGACGTGGCGTCCCTCGATGTCGACACCGAGATCCTTCAGGATGCGCACCACGCCACTGGACTGAGTGCCGGAGCCATAGGAGGAGATGGCCATCCAGTCCATCTCCACATGGCTCTTCATGGCGCGCTGCAAGTCGGAGACCACCATGATCGCCCCATTGAGCACCCCCACGATCAGGAGCTCCCGACCTTCGTAGTCGGCGTCAATCCGGGCGGCAAGCTCAGCGACGCGCGCCGCGATCTGGTCGCTGGTGTAGAGAACTTCGGACAGGTCGGAGATCACATCGGCTGCATCCACCCTTGTCACCCTAGAACCACCCACTCCCCGGTGCCGTCTTCTTGGTTGGCGAGTCGGCGACTTGGGTCCGAAACGCCCACTCGACCGACTTTGCCCGCTTACGATCAAGCCATGCGACTCCTCCTGATCCGTCACGGCGAAACCCAGGCGAACGTCGACCACCGGCTTGACACCGCCTACCCGGGCTACCGGTTGACCAATCACGGCCTGACTCAGGCCGCCTCATTGCCGGGGCGGCTTGCCGACGAACCGATCGAGGCGGTCTACGCTTCCCCACTGACACGCGCACAGCAGACGGCCACTCCCCTCGCCGAATCGCTGGGGTTAGAGGTGCAGATCCTCGACGGGGTGCAGGAGATCTCGGCGGGCGTGGAGGAGCTCAATCACGACTGGCGGGCCTATGTGGCGGAGCTGCACGCCTGGTCCTCCGAGAACATGGACTCCTGCCTGGAGGGCGGCGAGACGGCCCGGCAGTTCATGTCCCGTTTCACCTCGGCCATCTCCAGGGTGGAGTCGGCCGGCCACGACTGCGCCGCGGTCGTCAGCCACGGGGCGGCGCTTCGGGTGTGGACGCTGGCCCAGGACCCCGGTTTCGGCCTGAAGAAGGCACCGCCACTCAGCAACACCCAGTGGATCGTGATGAACGGTTCCTGCCAGGAGGGCTGGAGCATCGAGCGCTGGGGCGACGCCGTGGCCTGACCCAGGCAGAGGATTCCACCAGCGAGAAAGTCGCCGGACTCAACGTTCCTCGGGGATCACGGGCCCCTGGGTGGTGCCCGGAGTCCCGTCGCCGCGCTCCCAGCGGACCACCATGCCCTGCTTGGCACCGAACCGGGCCAGGTGAACACCCACGACCTCCTCCAACCGCTCGAGGTGCTCCTCGGTCGTGGACAGGCGCAGCACCAGGGCGTCGCCGTCGCAGGAGAGTTCGACGATGCCGGTGGTCGGGCCCTCGCGGTTGAATTCCAGGGAACCGGTCGCGCCCTCCTCGTCCCAGACGGCGGTAATCTTGCGCCCCATGTGCCCGGCCAACTGCTTGCCGTAGCGGGCAGGGCGTTCCGTCAGCACCCGCGCGCTCGAGGTGCGGGAAAAGGCATGCGTTTCTAAGGTGCTCATGGGACCATCCTTACCCACCCACCCAACGGACACCAGCCCCGACACCGCGAGGAGAGCGCTGAATAATCTCTGCACTCCAATCCCGGACCCACAACCCCACCTTTGGTAGGACCAATGCGTCCAAACCTTGTCCGGCGGGCACCTTTCAGCCGAAACGAATCAACCCCGAGGTCATTTGTTCGCCCGAGCTGGGCTAGGGTTGGGATGTCGAGGACTACCAGTCTCGAAACCAGGCAGCCATTTCCCCGCGATGGCTTGTCAGAAGGATTTGGACGGAGAGCGATGAGCACAGAATCAACGAGCGCGGCCGAGATCAGTCTCGCCGCCGACTTCGCCACTCCCAGCCTTGCCGACTGGGAGAAAGAGGTGCTGAAGGTACTCAACCGGAAGCGCCCCGAGGGCAAAGAACTTAACATCGAGCAGGCATACAAGCGCCTGACGAGCCACACTGTCGATGGGCTCGTGATCAAGCCGCTGTACACCATTGACGACGGCGTCGAGGAGCTTGGTTTCCCCGGAGTGGCCCCATTCACGCGCGGCACCATGGTCCGCGCGGGAGAGATGGATGAGGGCTGGTTTAGCGCTCAGCTCGTCGAGGAGCCCGACCCGGCTGAGGCCCGCAAGGCTGTCGACACGGACCTGGAGCGCGGCACCTCCGCGGTCTGGGTACGCGTGGATCCCGATGCGGTCCCCGCCGACAAGCTGGCCGAGGTCCTGAGCGATGTTCTGTTCGACCTCGCCCCCACCCACGTTTCCTCCAACACCAACGAGTTGGCTGCCGCCGAGGCACTGGCCGCAGCTTTCACCGCGTCCGGCAAGGAGAACATCCGTGGTAGCCTTGGCGTTGACCCGATCGGTTTCGCCGCTCTGAACGGCACCACCCCCGACCTGTCGGTGATCGCGAAGGCCGTGGAGCTGGCCAAGCCCTTCCCGGGTGTGCGTCCCATCGTCGTGGATGCCTCCCGCTACGACTCCATGGGCGCCGGTGACGTCGCCCAGTTGGCCTACGCGCTGGCCACAGGCGTCGAGTACGTGCGTGCCCTCACCGATCTCGGTCTGAGCGCCAACGAAGCTTTCGACAGCATCCTGTTCAGGGTTTCGGCGAACACCAACCAGTTCGTCACCATCTCCCGGCTGCGCGCGCTGCGCACCCTGT